>Ga0066707_10000838_pt1 | contig 10633 bp, 7 predicted proteins | sample GraSoiAngelo_156_FD_66503 | JGI IMG/M metagenome (GOLD analysis project Ga0066707, IMG submission 66503) | Grasslands soil microbial communities from the Angelo Coastal Reserve, California, USA - 14_1009_13_40cm | ecosystem: Environmental > Terrestrial > Soil > Grasslands | place: USA... | reverse complement strand
TGCTTGCGGATCTCGAAGTTGTGGTTCTCGACGCGCTTCTGGGCGGTGGCGATGGCGCGCGTCACGAGCTTGTGCTCGATCGGCTCGCCCTCCTCCATGCCCAGGCGCTCCATGATCCGCTGGATGCGCTGGCTGCCGAAGATCCGCAGCAGGTCGTCCTCGAGCGAGAGATAGAAGTGCGACGAGCCGGGGTCGCCCTGGCGGCCCGAGCGGCCACGCAGCTGGTTGTCGACGCGGCGCGACTCGTGGCGCTCGGTGCCGACGATGTGCAGGCCGCCGAGCTCCACGACCTGCTGGTGCTCGGGCTCGGTGATTCGCCGCGCCTCCACCAGCGCCGTCGCCTGCTCCTCGGCGGAGGCGGTGACCGGGTCGACGCCCTTCTTCCTCAAGATCTCCTTGGACAGGAAGTCGGGGTTGCCGCCCAGCAGGATGTCGGTGCCGCGGCCGGCCATGTTGGTCGCGATGGTCACGGCGCCCTCGCGTCCGGCCTGGGCCACGATCTCGGCCTCGCGCTCGTGGTACTTCGCGTTGAGGACCTCGTGGCGGACGCCGCGCTTCTTGAGGAGCTTGGACACGGCCTCGGACTTCTCGATGGACACGGTGCCGACGAGGACGGGCTGCCCCTTCTCGTTGCGCCTGATGATGTCCTCGACCACGGCGTTGAACTTCTCGCGCTCGGTCTTGTACACGACGTCCGGATGGTTGATCCGGATCAGGTTGCGGTTGGTCGGGACGACCGTGACGTCGAGCTTGTAGATCTTGGCGAACTCCTCGGCCTCGGTCTCCGCCGTGCCCGTCATCCCCGCCAGCTTCTCGTACATCCGGAAGTAGTTCTGGAATGTGATGGTGGCCAGGGTCTGGTTCTCGCGCTCGATGCGCACGCCTTCCTTGGCCTCCACCGCCTGGTGCAGGCCGTCCGACCAGCGGCGGCCGGGCATCATACGCCCGGTGAACTCGTCGACGATGATGACCTCGCCGTCCTTGACCACGTAATCGACGTCGCGCTTGTAGAGCGCGTGCGCGCGCAGCCCCTGCTGCACGTGGTGCAGGATCGTGATGTGCTGCGGGTCGTAGAGGTTGTCGACGTTGAGCAGCCGCTCGCAGGACGCGATCCCCTGCTCCGTCAGCGACACCGCCTTGGATTTCTCGTCGACGATGAAGTCGCCCTCGCGCTCCTCCTCGATTTCCGACAGCTTGCCTTCCACGATGGTCGCCGCGCGCTTCAGCTTCGGGATGATTCGATCGATCTTGTAATACAGCTCGGTCGATTCTTCTGCCGGACCCGAAATGATCAGCGGGGTGCGCGCCTCGTCGATGAGGATCGAGTCCACCTCGTCGACGATCGCGTAGTGCAGCTCGCGCTGGACCAGCTCCTCGAGTGAGAAGCGCATGTTGTCGCGCAGGTAGTCGAAGCCGAACTCGTTGTTGGTGCCGTACGTGATGTCGCAGAGGTAGGCGGTGCGCCGGTCGATCGGCCGCAGCGCCGTCATGCGGATGTCGGGGGTGGTGTACGCCGGATCGTAGGTGAACGAGGCCTCATGCTGGATGACGCCGACCGACAGGGCGAGCGCGTGGTAGAGCGGCCCCATCCACTGCGCGTCGCGCTTGGCGAGATAGTCGTTGACGGTGACGATGTGCACGCCCTTGCCCGTCAGCGCGTTGAGGTACGCGGGCAGTGTGGCCACCAGCGTCTTGCCCTCGCCGGTGGCCATCTCCGCGATCGTTCCGTTGTGCAGCACCATGCCGCCGATGAGCTGCACGTCGAAGTGCCGCATGCCGACCGAGCGGCGCGCGGCCTCGCGACAGACGGCGAACGCCTCCGGCAGCACGTCCTCGATCTCGGCGCCGTCGGCCAGCCGCTTGCGGAGCTCGTCGGTCTTGCCCCGGAGGGCGGCGTCGTCGAGGGCCTGGATGGCGGGCTCGAGCGCGTTGATCTCGGCCACCACCGGCATCATCCGCTTGACGTCGCGCTCGTGCTTGGTGCCGAAGATCTTCTTGAGGATCGCGTCGATCATCGCAGGAGCATTATACGCCTCGGCCTCGAGGGCCCTGCGCGCCGCGGCCACGCAGGAGCGCGCGCGCGTGCTCGAGGGCGGCGGCGCCGGAGGCGTCGCCGCCGAGCATCCGCGCGATCTCGGCCGCGCGCTCGTCGCCGGCCACCAGGCCGGCGCTCGCGCGCGTGCGGCCCCCGCGGACGCTCTTGGTCACGCGCACGTGCTGGTGCGCGAGGGCGGCGATCGGCGCCAGGTGCGTGACGCAGAGGACTTGCCGGCCGGCGCCGACGGCCGCGAGCTTCTCGCCGACCACCGACGCGGCGCGGCCGCCGATCCCCGCGTCCACCTCGTCGAACACCATGGTCGGCGCGCGCTCGTACCCGGAGAGGACGACCTGCAGCGCCAGCATGCTGCGCGCCAGTTCCCCCCCGGAGGCGATGCGCGCCAGCGGCCGTACGGGCTCGCCGGGGTTGCCCGTGAAGCGGAACTCCACGCGCTCGGCGCCGCGCGGCCCCCACTCCGCCAGCGCCGCCTCGATCACCGCGACCTCGAACGTCGCCCGCTCCATCCCGAGCTGCCGCAGCTCGCGCTGCACGGCCGGCGCGAGCTTCGCCGCCGCCTCGCGCCGCGCGGCGCCGAGCGCGCGCGCGGCCGTGGTCACCTCGACCTCGAGCTCGGCGAGCCGCCGCTCGTCCTCGCCCAGCAGCTCCTCGTGCCGCTCCAGCCGGTCCAGCTCGGCCGCCGCCTCGGCGCGGAAGCGGAGCATCGCCTCCTCGCTGTCGCCGTATTTGCGCGCCAGCCGCTTGAGCGCATCCAGCCGGTCGTCGATCGCCTCCAGCCGTCCGGGCTCGAACACGATCGTGTCGCGCAGCGCGCGCACAGCGGCCAGCGTCTCGTCCACCTGCACGCGCGCGGCCTCCACCATCTCCACGGGCGCCCCGAACGCCGGGTCGAGCCGGCCGAGGTCGGTCAGGACCCGTGTCGCGCGCGCGAGCCGGGCCGCCGCGGAGGCGGCGTCGTCCTGCAGCAACGTGCCGACCTCCTCCAGCCCGGCCGCGAAGCGCTCGGCGTGCTGGAGCCGGCGCCGTTCCGTGCGCAGCTCCTCCTCCTCGCCCGGGCGCAGCCGCGCGGCGTCCAGCTCCGACACCTGGAAGCGCAGGAGGTCCTCGCGCTGCGCGCGGTCGCGTCCGGCGCCGCGGCGGCGCTCGAGGTCCTCCCGCGCCTCGCGGTGCTTGGCGAAGAGCGCGGCGAAGCGCTCGCGCAGCGGCTCGGCATCGGCGAACCGGTCCAGCAGGTCGAGCTGGCGCACAGGCTCGAGCAAGCGCTGGTGCTCGTGCTGGCCGTGGACCTGGACGAGCGCGTCGCCGAGGCGCTCGAGCAGGCCGACCGTCACCGCCGCGTCGTTGACGAACGCGCGGTGACGGCCGCTGCGCGAGAGCTCGCGACGCACCACGATCTCGCCCTCCTCCACCGTGAGTCCCGCCTCGTCGAGCGCGGCCGCCACGCCGCCGTCGGGCACGGCGAACACCGCTTCCACGGTGGCGCTCTCGGCGTCGGCGCGGATCACGTCGGTCTGGGCGCGGGCGCCGCGCACCAGGAGGATGGCGTCGACCAGGATGGACTTGCCGGCGCCGGTCTCGCCGGTGAGGACGTTGAGGCCGGGGGCGAAGGGGACGGTGACGTTCTCGACGACCGCGAAGTTTCGGATCCGCAGCTCGCGCAGCATCCGCCGACGATGCTAGGTCACCGAGGCGCGTCGCTCAAGACGTATCTGAAAAGATGGGGGGCCCCGACATGGCCCCCAAACCCCCTCACGGCTCGCGGCGCCCCGGGGAACCCGTGGCGCCCCTCGAGATCGCGCTAGCGCTCACCCCACTTGAGCTTCGTCCGGAGCACCGAGAAGAAGTCGGTGCGCGGGAAGCGGACGAGCCGGACGCGCGCGGCGGCCTTCTCGATCTCGACGACGTCGCGCTCGCGGAGCGGGATGCCCACCTGCCCGTCGATCGTGAGCATGACCTCCTGGTCGGTCATCAGCGTCACCTCGATGCGCTGGGTCGCGGGCAGCACGATGGGCCGGTTCGTGAGGGTGTGCGAGGCGATCGGCACCAGCACGATGGCGTCCATGGTCGGAAACAGGATCGGACCGCCGGCCGAGAGGCAATAGGCCGTCGAGCCCGTCGGCGTGGACACGATGAGGCCATCGGCGCGATACGCGGTCGCGTGCCCTCCCTCGACCGACACCTTGAGGTTGATGATGCGGCTCATCGCCGACTTGGTGATGACGACGTCGTTGAGCGCCACGTACTCGCCCACGGCGGTGCCGCCGCGTACGAGGCGCGCCGACAACAGCATCCGCTCGTCGATCGCCATCCGGCCTGCGAGCGCGGCTTCCACCGCCGGCAGCATCTCGTCCAGCGTGGTCGCGGTGAGGAAGCCGAGGTCGCCCAGATTGACGCCGAGGATCGGCACGGCGAGACCGCCGACGGCCCGCGCCATCGAGAGCAGCGTGCCGTCGCCGCCGAGCACGATGAGGAGATCCACCTGGCCGGCCAGGTCGGACTTGAGCGCGGTCGGCAGGGCGGCCGCCGGCGCCAGCCCCGCCGTTTCCTTCTCCAATACCACCGGCAGCCCGCGGCGCCCGAGCCACTGGATCAGGCGGTCGAGGGCGTCACCGGCCCCGGCGGCGTCGGACTTGGCGACGAGGCCGACGCGTGTCACGCAAGCGCCTGCACGGTGCGGTCGATGATCCCCTCGAGGTTCGCCGTTGTCCGGCCGTGCATCGAGAGGTGCAGGAAGAACTCGCGGTTGCCCTTGGGCCCGCGCAGCGGCGACGCCGTCACGCCGAGCACGTGCCAGCCCCGGAGCACCGCGTAGCGCGCGAGGCGCTGCACCACCGCGCGGTGCTGCGCGGGGTCGCGCACGACGCCGCCCTTGCCGACGTGCTCGCGACCCGCCTCGAACTGGGGCTTGACGAGCGTGATGACCTCGCTGCGCGGGGCCAGCACGTTGAAGATGGCCGGCAGCACCTTCTCCAGGGAGATGAACGCCACGTCGACCACCGCGAGCGTGGGCTGGTCGCCGAACAGCCGCGGGTCCAGCGTTCGCGCGTTCGTGTGCTCCATGACCACGACGCGCGCGTCCTTGCGCAGCCGCTCGTCGAGCTGGCCGCTGCCGACGTCCACCGCGTAGACCATGCTCGCGCCCCGCTGGAGCAGGCAGTCGGTGAAGCCGCCCGTGGAGGCGCCGACGTCCACGCAGATCCGCCCCTTGACGCTGATGCCGAAGTGCTCGAGCGCGTGGACGAGCTTCTCGCCTCCGCGGCTGACGTAAGGCGAGCGGCCCTTCAGCTCCAGCTCCGCCTCCGTGGACACGAGCGCCCCCGCCTTGTCCGCGCGCTGCCCATCCACGAGCACGTCGCCGGCCATGATGGAGCGCAGCGCCTTCTCGCGACTGTCGAGCAGTCCCTTCTCCACGAGCAGCCGGTCCAGCCGCATCCGCGTCGCCACGCCCTCGATTATAGGCGAGCGCTTTTCGGGGACGGGGGCCGGAGGAGGAACAGGAGCACCACGCCTGCCAGAAATCCGCCGATGTGAGCGAACCACGCTACGCCTCCAGTTTCTGCGCCTCGCGTCGAGGCGCTCACGGTGAGATAGCCGAAGAGCAGTTGCATCACGATCCAGAACCCGATCATGACCAGGGCCGGGACGCGCACGAACCTCCAGAAGAACGCGAAGCCCACGAGCGTCAGGATGCTCGCGTAGGGGAACAGGACCAGGTACGCGCCGAGCACGCCGGACACGGCGCCACTGGCGCCGATCATGGGCACGACCGAGCGCGGAGCGGTCAGCGTCTGGGCGACGGCCGCCGCCACGCCCGCGAGCAGGTAGAAGACGAGGAATCGCCCGTGCCCCAGCGTGTCCTCGACGTTGTCGCCGAAGATCCACAGGTAGAGCATGTTCCCGACGAGGTGCATCGGATTGAGCGAGTGCATGAACATCGAGGTGAAGACCGTCACCAGCGGGCTCGGGAAATCGTCCAGACTCGCGCAGGCACCGGTGAGCCGGCACGGGGTCGCGCCGAACTCCAGCAGGAACGCCTCGGCCGCCGCCGGACCGCCCGCCTCTCGGCTCCCGACGCCCAGCGAGACCTCGTAGAGGTAGACCAGCACGTTGAGGGCGATGAGGACGATCGTCACCACGGGCACGGAGCGGTTGGGGACATCGTCGCGCAGCGGGATCACCGCGTCGCCTCCGGCGGCCGCAACACGACCACCGTCGGCCGCGCCAGGTAGCGCTCGGCCACGCGCGCGAGATCGGCGACGGTCACCGTCTCCACCGCCCGCGCGTAGCGCTCGGGCCAGTCCCAGCCGCCGCCGACCAGCTCGAAGAACGCGAGGTACCACGCGTGGCGCGCGCTGGTGCGGCGGTCCATCGCGAGGTTGCCGAGGAGCCAGGCCTTGGCGCGGGCCACCTCGCGCTCCTCGACGCGGTCGCGGCGCAGCCGGTCCACCTCCGCCAGCACGCCGGCGACCGCGGCGTCGGCGTTGCCGGGCGCGGTGCCGAGGTACGGCAGGAACAGCGAGGGGCCCGCGCGATTCGTCGTCAGCACGCCGGTGGAGTACGCCAGCCCGCGCCGGTCGCGCAACTCGACGAAGAGCCGGCTCGACATCCCGCCGCCGAGCACGGCGCCGAGCACGCGCATCGCCGCGTAGTCCGGGTGCGTGAGCGGTGGCGCCAGGAAGCCGACGAGCACCTGCGCCTGGCGCGCGTCGCGCTCGACGAGCCGGCGCTCACCGCGCGGGGCGGCCTCGAGGACCGGCCCCGCGGCGGCGGCCGCGGCGCCGGGCACTCGCTTGAACAGGCGCTCGGCGGCAGCGATCACGCGCTGCCGCGGCACACCGCCAGCGACCGCGAGCACCATGCGGCCGGCACGATACGCGGCGGCGTAGCGCTCCAGCAGCGCGTCGCGCGTCAGTCTCGCCACGCTCTCGGCGCGCCCGAGCGCGGGCCACGCATAGGGATGCCCGCCGTAGAGGTCGGCGAGCGCGGTGTCGAAGGCCCGCGGGAACGGCTGGTCCGCGCGCGTCTGGAGCTGGCCGAGGATCAGCGCGCGCTCCTTCTCGATCTCGGCGGCGGGCAGCGTCGGCTCGAGCGCCACCTCTGCCAGCAGCGCCAGGAGCGCCTCCCAGTGGCGTGCGATCGCCGTGCCGCGGACCTCCGCGTAGTCAACATCGCCCGAAGCGTCGAGCGCGCCGCCCAGCTCCTCGGCCGCCTCGGCCAGCGCGAGGGCCGAGTGGCGCCTCGTCCCGCGCAGCATCGCCCGCTGCAGGAAGTTCGTCACGCCGGCCGTGTCGGAGGTCTCGAAGGCCGAGCCGCTCTGCACGAGGAGCGACGCGGCGACGACGCCGACGGCCGGATCCTCGCGCACGAGGACGACGAGCCCGTTCGGCAGCACGTGGCGGACGATCGCCGGCGGCTGCGCGGCGGCGTATGTCGCCAGCGCCCCGAGCACGGCCAGCGTGAGCAGCGCCCGCCTCATCGCGCGCCTCCCGGCGGCAGGAGCGCCAGCCGCGTGTACCGCTCGGGATCGAGGTAGCGCCGGGCAACCGCGCGCACCTGCGTCGCCGTGACCGAACGTATCCTATTGACGTACGCCTGCTCGTCTTCGATCGTCCAGATCGTCTCGGCGCGCCCCAGCGCGATCGCACGGCCTTCCGCTGTCTCCGTCTCGAACTCGTGCGCGGCCTCGGCCGCGGTGATGGCGCGCCGCAGCTCCGCGTCCGTCACACCGGCGTCGCGGACGCGGCGGATCTCGGCGAGGATCTGCGTCTCGGCGCGCTCGAGGTTGGCGGGCGGCAGCTGAGCGCTCACCGTGACGCCGCCGGCGCCCTCCAGCGCCGAGAACGATGCGCCGACGGAGACGACGAGCCCGTCGCGCTCGCGCAGCGCCTGCACCAGGCGCGACGAGCGGCTGCCGCCGAGGATGGAGACGAGGAGATCGAGCGCGGGCGTGTCGGCGTGGTCGAGTCGCGTCGCGGGCCACGCCATGCCGAGGTGCGCGTGGGTGCCCGGATGCGTCAGCTGCTGGCGCCGCGGGCGGAATGCAGGCGGCGGCGCCACGGGGAGGCGCGCCACGCCCCGGCGCGGCAGCCGGCCGAACGTCGCGCCCGCGGTCGCGAGCACCTGCTGCGGGTCCACGGCGCCGACGACGACGACGGCGAACGCCTCGGGTATGTAGTGGCGCCGGTAGAAGCTCGCGAGCGTGTCGCGCGTGAGGCCCTGGACCAGCTCGGGCGTACCGATCACCTGTCGGCCGTACGGGTGGCCCTCGAAGAGATGCGTGTAGAGCTGACGCCCGAGCCGGCGGCGCGGATTGTCGTCGCCCAGGCGCATCTCCTCCAGGACGACTTCTTTCTCCTTCTCGAGCACGTCGGCGTCGAGCGTTGCGTTCACCGCGATGTCGGCGAGCATTTCCAGCCCGGGCACCACGCGCCGCGCGGGCAGCGTGACGTAATAGAAGGTGTAGTCCCACGAGGTGCCGGCGTTCATCCGGCCGCCGACGCCCTCGACGTCGCGCTCCACGAACCCGCTCGGGCGGGACGTGGTACCGCGAAACAGCATGTGCTCGAGGTAGTGCGCGAGCCCGAGCTCGGCGGCGCTCTCGTCGCGCGCGCCGGCGCGCACCCACAACTGCAGCGCGACGACGTCGCTGCCGCGATGCTCCTGGACGATGACCGGAATGCCGTTGGCAAGGACGTGACGCGTCGGGCCGGTCGCTGTGGGCGCGGGCCGCGTGACGGTCCGAACGGCGCCGCATCCCCAACTCATCGCGAGGGCCACCAGCGCCAGAGTGAGAGGCGCCATCCGGACCATAAGCCCTAAAAGCCTATCACGGCAGGCGTCTTTGGCCTTTGCTTCGTCGGTCCGACCCTTCGAGGGCGGCCGGGCATTTTGCCGGGCAACGCGATCGGAGCCCGCAGGGCACATCGCCCTCTTTACCCGGGCCCCATGAATGACAACTACCTGTAATTCCGCACGATATACCTCTCGCTGACCCTTGGCAGCCGCATTGCTAATTCCCCTACCGATCGTTTCAGGAACCGGGACAACGGTTCGAGCATCGCAGGAGTAGATCCGCGGTGACCAGATCGGGCGGCGGCCAATGGGGGTCGCGCCAGTCAACCCACCTCTAACCAACTGGAAGGGACGATATGAAGAGAGTGCTTGCAGGCTTGATGAGCGCCTTCGCGATCGCCACGTTTGCCACGGCGACCGTCGAGGCCCAGACCGCGTCGTGCCCGCCCGAAGTCGCGAAGGCCAAGGAACAGCTGAGCATGCGGACGGCGAAGGCTGACACCGTCCAGGCGCCGCGCTCGCTCGCGGGTGCGCGCCAGATCGAGTCGCCGCGTGGCCAGGACATCCAGTCGCCGCGCGGTCAGGACATCCAGAGCCCGCGTGGTCAGGACATCCAGTCCCCGCGTGGCCAGGACATCCAGAGCCCGCGTGGCCAGGACATTCAGTCGCCACGCTCGCTCGCGGGTGCGCGCCAGATCGAGTCGCCGCGTGGCCAGGACATTCAGTCGCCGCGCGGTCAGGACATTCAGAGCCCGCGTGGTCAGCGTGTCGAGTCCCCGCGTGGTCAGGACATCCAGAGCCCGCGCGGTCAGGACATTCAGAGCCCGCGTGGCCAGCGTGTCGAGTCCCCGCGTGGTCAAGACATCCAGAGCCCGCGTGGCCAGGACATTCAGTCCCCCCGCGGTCAGGACATCCAGAGCCCGCGTGGTCAGGATGTGCAGTCGCCGCGGTCGCTCGCCGGTTCGAAGGCGGGTGCCAGCAAGGCCTTCAACCTCGTGAAGGAGGCCGAGGCGGCGTGCGCGAAAGGCGACATGACGACGGCGAAGGCCAAGGCCGAGGCGGCCCTGGCGGAGATGAAGTAACTCCAATCAGCCGTCTGAAGTATCAGGGCTCCAGGAGGGCAACCTCCTGGAGCCTTTCGTTTTCCGCTACAATCGCGCTCGTGCGCAGTCTCATCGGCGCGCTGTTCCTGCTGGTCGCACCCGCGCTCGCCACGGCTCAGCCCGCGCTCTCCCTTCAAGAGGCGTTGCTGCGCGCGAAGCCCGCTGTCGCGCTCGTGGTCTCCGAGGTCGGCGGTGAGGTCACCGTGCGCTGCGGCGCCGGCGCCGAGACGACCGTGACGCCGCCGCCCTTCCGCGAGACGGGCACCGGCTGGTTCGTCGCCTCGGCGGGCTGGCTCGTGACCAACGGGCACGTCGTGTCGCCGGCCCATCATCCGCCCGAGTGGCTGGCCCGGGAGCAGACGCAGAAGGCGATCAAGCAGACGTGCGGCGGTATGGCGGGGGCGGGGCGCGCGAAGCTCGAGCCGTCGATCTCCGTGCTCCTGGCCAACGGCGTGCGGATGCCCGCGATCGTCGTGAAGTACAGCCCGCCCGTCGCCGGCGAGGCGATGTCGGGTCAGGATCTCGCCCTGTTGAAGCTCGAGGCGGCCGACATGCCGGCGCTCCCGCTCGCCGACTCCGCGCAGGCACGGATCGGCGACCGCCTGCACATCATCGGCTTTCCCGGCGTCGTGCTGAGTCACGAGCTGCTGAACGCGTCGGCCAAGATGGAAGCGTCGGTCAC
>Ga0066707_10000806_pt1 | contig 10761 bp, 9 predicted proteins | sample GraSoiAngelo_156_FD_66503 | JGI IMG/M metagenome (GOLD analysis project Ga0066707, IMG submission 66503) | Grasslands soil microbial communities from the Angelo Coastal Reserve, California, USA - 14_1009_13_40cm | ecosystem: Environmental > Terrestrial > Soil > Grasslands | place: USA... | reverse complement strand
CACGCCGCGTACCATCGCGTAGGGGTGGAACATGAGGTGGCGGCCGACGAGACCGCTGCGATTGGCCAGGCCATCGGGAAATCGCGCCGAGCGCGAGTTCAGCAGGAGGCGCGGCGTGCCGACTCCGTTGGCGGCCAGCACCAGGGCGCGCGCCTTCTGCGCGTGCAGGTTTCCCGCGCGGTCGTAGTAGACCGCGCCGTCGGCGAGCCCGTCCGGACCGAGCGTGATCTCGCGGACGCGGGCGCGTGTCAGGAGCCGCGCGCCCGCGGCGAGCGCCTTGGGCCAGTACGTGACGTCGGTGCTCGCCTTGGCGCCGATCGGGCAGCCGAGGTCGCAAGGGCCGCAGTTGTTGCAGGCGCGGCGGCCGTCGTAGTCGCGCGTCAGGATCGCGCTGTCCGACGGCCACCAGTGCCAGCCGAGCCTCTCGAATCCTCGCGCGATGGTGACGCCGAGCGTATCGAGCGGAATCGGCGGTGTCTGGCGGGGCGACTTCGGGGGATAGGCAGGATCGCCCGTGATCCCGGCCACGCCCATCATGCGATCGTTGAGGTCGAAGAACGGCTCGAGGGTGGCGTAGTCGATGGGCCAGTCGTCGGCCACGCCGTCGAGAGTTCGCACGCGGAAGTCCGACGGCCGGAAGCGCGGGAAGTGCGCGCTCCAGTGGATGGTGCTGCCGCCCACCGCGTTGTACATGAGCGGCGCGATCGACGAGCCCGTGTCGTTGATCGGATAGTCCTGGGGCAGCCGCCGCACGTTCGGCTCGGCGCTCCAGTCGGTGTGCCGGTGAAGCTCCCAGTCGGCGCCCCAGTGGGGATAGGCGCGCGGGTCGACCCAGTCGCCCTGCTCCAGGCACACCACGCCGATGCCGGCGCGCGCGAGCCTCCAGGCGACCGCGGCGCCGGCGGCGCCGGCTCCGATCACGAGCACGTCGGTGCGATCGTCGGTGGCCATTCGGGATCGCTGGTCGCTAGGACCTGGCTCGAATCTCTCCCAGGAGCCGCTGAGCGGTGGGACGGTGTCGCACGACCCAGTCGGCGCGGTAGCTGGGCCGCGGCTCGTCGACGACCCGCTGGAGCTCCTCGCGCGCCTCTCGGTAGCGGCTCTGCTGGATAAGACAGCGGGCCAGCTCGACGCGGGCGCGCGTGAAGTGTGGGTCCAGCGCGAGCGCCCTTCGGAGGTACCCTTCGGCGCGCTGGACGTCGCCGCCGAACATCCCGGGCGTCTCGAGGTAGAACGAGCCGGCCAGCGCCAACCCCGGGACGTAGTCGGGATCGAGCTCGAGGACCGTGTGGATCTCCTCCCTCAGCGTGGAAAGGAGGAACGCGGCGCGAAGCTTTCCCTTGGTGATCGCCCAGCGGCCAAGGTTCGCCGCATACCACAAGTGTGCGTCCGGGCTGCGCGGCGCCAGCTCGATGGCGCGCTTGGCGACGTCGCGACCGCGCTCGTAGCTGGCGAGCTTCGCCTCCGTTGTCATCGCGCGGTGGTCGGCCCACGCCAGGTGGGCCCAGGACAGGAGGACCAGCGTCTCCAGGGTCGGCGCCCGCGCGACCTCGCTCTGGAGAAGGTCACGGGCGTGATCGAGCCTGGCGAGGTCCTCGTGAAAGTTGGTGAGGATCGTCCACGCCTCGGCGGCCGGACCGGTCAGCGCGGCGGCGCAGGCCGCGCCCGGCACCAGGACGGCGAGCGCGCACGCACCCACGACGCGGAGCACGACTCCCACAGGTGCGAACTCTAGCAGGATTCAGCCGCGTCCGTTCGCGCACGCAGCGAGGGCGAGCGGCTCCGTGAGCGTCCCGGAGCCCTCGCCCTCGTTCAGGGGAAGCGGTAGAACTTACTCGGTCCCCGAGTAGATCCTACCTGACGAGTCGGGCTCGGACCGCGATCCACGCCTGGCATGACACCCGGTATTCGGCTTGCTCACTCCGTCGTCGAGACTCAGCGGGCGAAATCAACGAGCAGCCCCTCATGCTCGAGCTCGTCACGGGCGTGGCTCAGCGGTTCGTTTGGGCGCCGTTGTTACACGGTCGTAATGAAAATCTTACGCGGGAGCGCCCGACCGTCCGGGTTAGTACCCTCTATGTTTCAGGTTCTTGGCCCTGGCATGCCCCTTGTATTGAGGCTCGGCAGACGGCTATGGTTGAAAACGCCCGCGCTGGCAAAGAATCGCGGACTGCTCCGGGCCTGGCGACGAGCCACAGGGATCTTCACCGTCTGCTTGAGGACCTGCCCGCCGGGGCCTACACCTGCGACCGCGACGGGCTCATCACCTATTTCAATCAGCGCGCGCTCGAGCTCTGGGGCCGGGCTCCCAAGCTGAACGATCCGTTGGACCGCTTCTGCGGCTCGTTCCGGCTCTTCAAGGCCGACGGATCCGCGATACCGCACGATCAGTGCTGGATGGCGCTGGCATTGAAGACCGACCGGGAATACAACGGCCACGAGATCGTCATCGAGCGGCCGGACGGCCAACGTCGCACGGCACTGGCTCACGCCAACCCGATACACGACAAGTCCGGCAAGGTCCTCGGCGCGGTCAACATGCTCGTGGACATCACGGCGCGCAAGCAGGCCGAGGACGTTCTGAAGGTGACTGATCGCTCGAAGAACGAGTTCCTGGCGATCCTGGCTCACGAGCTGCGGAATCCGCTGGCGCCGATTCGCAGCGCCGTCCAGATCCTGCAACTCAATGGGACGCGCGGACCCGAATCGCAATGGGCCTTGAGCGTGATCGACCGGCAAGTGCACCAGATGGCACGGCTGATCGACGACCTTGTGGACATCGCCCGCGTCTCGAGCAATCGATTGGAGCTCCGTAAGGAACGGGTGGAGCTGGCGGCGGTCTTGCGAGCCGCGGTCGAGACCAGTGCCGCGCTCCTGGAGACCGGCGGCCAGCACTTCGCGCTCACCGCGCCAGCCGAACCGATTCACCTCAACGCCGATCCGACCCGGCTGGCCCAGGCGATCGCAAATCTGTTGAACAACGCCGCCAAGTACACCCCGCAAGGCGGACACATCCGGCTGGACGCGGAGCGGCGAGGCGACCAGGCGGTCGTCACGGTGCGCGATGACGGAATCGGCATTCCCGCGGAGATGCTGTCCTGCGTCTTCGAGATGTTCACCCAGGGCGAGCAATCTCGAGCGCGGGCCCCGGGCGGGCTCGGCATCGGTCTCACGCTGGTCAAGCGGCTGGTGGAGCTCCACGGTGGGACGGTCACCGCGCACAGCGAGGGTCCCGGCGCGGGCAGCGCGTTCGTCATCCGCCTGCCGATCTCGGACGAAGCTCAGCTCACCGGGCCCGGGACGCGCGGGGGGGACGTCCCGTCCGCGGCTTCCTCGCTTCGCATTCTCATCGTGGACGACAACCGGGACGCGGCGGACGGCCTGGCGATCCTGCTTCATAGCTACGGCAGCGAGACCCGCACGGCCTACGACGGTCTCGAGGCGTTGCAGCTCGCGGAGGAATTCCGGCCCGACGTGGTGCTGCTCGACATCGGGATGCCGAAAGCGGACGGCCGGGAGGTGGCCCGCCGGCTCCGACGCGAGCCCTGGGGGGCGCGCACGTGCGTGATCGCCGTCAGCGGCTGGAGCAACGAGACGGACAGAGCCCGCTCGAGAGATGCGGGCTTCGACCACCATCTCGTCAAGCCTCTGGACACCGCCGAGCTGATGCGGCTTCTGGTCCCACTCGGGGAAGCCGCGCGGAAGGGGAAGAGCTGACGCAGTTGACCTACACGAATCGAGACATGATCTGCTCACCGAGGATCCGCATGTAGTGCTGCTGGTTGTCCATGTCGGCCGCCCGGAGACTCACCCAGAGCTTTCGCGCTCCCGCATCGGCGATCTGCTCGATCCGCTTGATCCAGTCGCTCGGATTGCCCGCGAGCGCGAAGCGCTCCAGCGCGTAGTCCGTCAGACCGAGTTGCGCCATGCGTCTGGGATTCCGGCCCTCGTGGAGCACGTGGTCGTAGAGCTCGTACCCGTCGACGTATTCCTGGATCTTCGGCCTGAGCGCGTCGGGAACGTGCTTGCCCTCGAGCCCGAATCGCATGGAGTGGTTCAGGATCGACGACACGGAGGCCTTGACGCCCTGGATCGCCCTGTCTCGATCCTCGTCCAGCGAGGTGCGCGTCGTGAACCAGATATCGACATCGGATGGATTGCGGCCGGCCTCGCGGGCGCCGGCGTGGACCCTGGCGATGGTGTCCTGGATCACGTCCGGCAGCAGTCCCGTGCCGGCGGTGACACCATCTCCGATCCGCCCGCCCAGGTGCAGCATCTTGGGACCCTCGGCGCAGATCGAGATGGGAATGCGCTGGCGTGTCACGGTGGACGCCCAGCGGACCCGCTGCGGTCGGCCCTGATACGTCGCCTCGCCCGCGGCCAACAGACCCCGCACGCAGCTCACGTAGTCCTCGATACGGGCGCGCGTCGCGACGCCGTAGCCGATGTTGAGCACGGCGCTGTCGCCGCTGGCCATGTCCATGAAGGCGCGACCGCCGGTCAGGCTGTCGATCGACGCCAGGAAAGACGCCATGACTTGTGGCTCGCGGGTGAGCGGGTTCGTCGGACGCAGGCCGACACGGGCCCGCGCCGAGCCGAGGGCGATCAGCGTGGCCCGGACGTAGGCGTCACCGCCGATGAAGGCGGTATCGTGCGTGCCGATGGCCTCGGCGCCGTAATCGTCGGCCATCTTCGCGAGGTCGATGAACCGGCGCGTGTCTTTCTCTTGAAGCAGCGGGGTTCCCGGGCTCAGGCTGATACCGAATGCCACTTTCATTTGTCGTCCTCGCGGTTGGCCGTGTCGGCCGAGAAGCCCATCGCGCCCGCTACTGGATGACCGAGTGCGGCGTCGCCACCATGCGCGTGACCTTGATCTGCTCCCGGTCGATCAAGGTTGGGACTCTCGGGGAGATCTCGTTCTTCCAGTAGTCGCTCTGGTACACGAGGTCGTAGAGGCGCTTGCGCTCCTGCTCGTTCTCGAATCGGCGGATCCAGACGTAGACGCTCTCGTCTTCCTCGCCGACGAAGCTGCCGAGGATCACCATTCCCATCTTGACCTGGAACGGGATGATCTCCTCCTCCATGCACTTGACCCACTTGTCACGCTGACCCGGACGGATGTGGTACTGGCGCAGCTCAAAAAACATTCCGGCCTCCTCGAATTGGAATCGCGCCTCGGTCGGCGGGGCCCCAGCCCCGCGACGACCTGCGGCGCGCACCACCTCGAATTAGAGTCGCGCCTCGGTCGGCGGGGCCCCAGCCCCGCGACGACCTGCGGCGCGCACCACCTGGGCTCGGGCCCCGATCAGCGGCCCGGCGCCCAAAGGGTATACCACGGCCCGCGTCCTCGGGAGCGTGTATGATCCTGTCCCGGGTGGGCCAAGGCGACGGCGGAGAGCACGCGTCGTTTCCTGCACGAGTACTATCGCGCCAGGCGGGGGGCTCCATGAAACGAAGTGAGGACCGGATCCTGACCACCCATGTCGGCAGCCTCCCCCGCCCGCCCGCGCTCCGCGATCTGCTCGTGCGCCAGGACCGCGGCGAGGCTGTCGACGGCGGCGTCCTCATCCGCGAGGCCGAGGCGGCCGTACGCCATGTGATCTCCAGGCAGCTCGAGGCGGGCGTCGACGTCGGCAACGACGGCGAACAGCCCCGGGTCGGATTCTCGACCTATCCGGCGAACCGGATGCGCGGCTTCGGAGGCGCGAGCAAGCGGCGCATGTCGCGGGACATCGCCGATCACCCGGACTACATGGCGCGGCTGGCCCGCCAGCGCTCCGGCGCCGCTCGCATCAACGACGCGCCCCAGGCGGTGGCCGAAGTGGCCTATACCGACCTGGGCGAGGCCACGGCCGAATGCGAGTTGTTCCAGCGCGCCACCTCCGGGGAGCGCAAGGGGTTCGCCGAGCCGTTCATGACGGCGGCGTCCCCCGGCGTCATCGCGACGATCATGCTCGACGCCTACTACGGCTCGCACGAGCGCTACATCCGCGCGCTCGCCCGCGAGATGCGCAAGGAGTACGAGCTGATCGTCGCGCGCGGGTTCGTGCTCCAGCTCGACTGCCCCGATCTCGCCATGGAGCGCGTCCGCTTCTTCCAGGACGAGCCGCTGGACCGCTTCCTCGACGCCATCGCCCTTCACATCGACGCGATCAACGAGGCGGTGGCGGCGATTCCGCGCGATCGCGTGCGCCTGCACCTCTGCTGGGGAAACTACGACGGGCCGCACACGCACGACGTCGCGCTGGAGCCGCTTCTGCCGATCATCTATCGCGCGCGGGTCGGTGCGCTCTCGTTGCCGCTCGCCAGCCCGCGGCACCAGCACGAGCTGAAGGCCTTTCGCCGCCATCCCCTCCCGGACGGGATGCTCTTTCTCCCGGGGGTCATCGATTCGACGACCAATGTCGTGGAGCACCCGGAGGTCGTCGCCGACCGCATCATCGCGGCCGTCGAGGCCGTCGGCGACCGGACGCGTGTCCTGGCCAGCGTCGACTGCGGGTTCGGCACGTTCGCCGGCTCCCAGCTCGTCGAGGAGAGCGTCGTCTGGACGAAGCTCCGCACCCTGCGCGAGGGCGCCGACCTGGCCACTGCGCGGCTCTGGGGTTGATCGCCGCCCGGGCCGGCCATCGGGCGAGGGGTCGGGCGACCACGCGGCGCGCTCGCCGCCGCGACCTGAGCGACGCTCAGCCGACGAACACCCCGCCCGACGGGTGCAACAGCTCACCGGTGAAATAGGACGCGTCGTCCGAAGCGAGAAACAGCGCGGTGGCCGCGATCTCCTCGGGCCGGCCGTACCGCGCCATCGGGGTGACGCTCATCGCCCAGCGCGAGCGCGTCGCGTCCTCGCGCATCGCCGCCGTCATGGGCGTCTCGATGAAGCCGGGCCCGATCGCGTTGACGCGAATCCCCTGGCCCGCGAGCTCTTGCGCCAGGCACTTCGTCAGCATCCAGACCCCGGCCTTGCTCACGCTGTAGGCGCCGCTCGTCGAAGGCATCCTCGACATGATGGACGCCAGGTTGATGATGCTCCCGCCGCGCCGGTTGTCGGTCATCCAGCGAGCCACCGCGCGATTCGAGAACAACACGCCGTAGAGATTGATGTCGATGACGCGCCGAAATTGCTCCATCGGGATCTTCAGCACCGTGTACGGCTGGTACGCGTCCGATCCCGGCACTCGAGGACCTCCGACGCCCGCGGCGGCCACGAGGACGTCCACGGCGCCCAGCGCCTCGACGCACCGCTTGACCATGACGTCGTTGGAGGCTTCGTCGGTGGTGTCGACCTGAACCGGCAGCGACTTCCGTCCCGCCGCGTCGACCCGCCGCGCGGTTTCCGCGGCGGCCGTCAGATCGATGTCGGCGACACAGACGCTCGCCCCCTCCTGCGCGAATCGCAGCGCGCAGGCCCGTCCAATGCCGCTCCCGCCGCCGGTGATCACCGCGACCTTCCCCTCGAGCCGTCCAGCCATATCTCGCCCCTCCCACGCATCCTCTGACGCCACGTCGGTCCGAGCCAGCCTCGCCCGAGCCTGCGACCTCTGCCGCGCCTCGTCAAGTCGCACATGCGGAGCCGTGGGTCATGGCCCGGCCGGGAAATCTGGACGGAAGGATCGCGATCGTCATGGAGTGACGCGGTTGACGTATGATCGGAGCCGATGACCCAGAGGCGCCGTCCGATGGCCGAAATTCTCAGGGTGCGGACGCCGACGCTGGAGATCGGCTACGAGGCGCACGGTGACGCCCACGGTGTCCCCGTCATCCTGCTCCACGGGTTCCCTGACGACGCGCGTGCGTGGGACGACGTGGCGCGATCGCTCGCCGCGGCCGGTTATCGGGCGCTGGTTCCGTACCTGCGCGGCTACGGGCCGACGCGGTTTCTCGACAGCGCGGAGCCGCGGATGGCTCAGCAGGCCGCCATCGGGCAGGACCTTCTCGACTTCATGGACGCGCTCGCCGTGCCCGCCGCCGGCCTGGCCGGCTACGACTGGGGCGGTCGGGCCGCGTGCATCGCGGCGCTCATCGCCCCCGAGCGGGTGCTGGCTCTCGTCACCATCGGCGGCTACAACGTCCAGAACACGGTGACGCCGGCGCCGCCGGCGTCGGCCGTGGCCGAGCGGGCGTACTGGTACCAGTGGTATTTCAATACCGAGCGCGGACGGATGGGCCTCGAACGCAACCGGCGCGAGATCTGCCGGCTCCTGTGGAAGGAGTGGTCGCCGAGCTGGCGATTCGACGACGCGACCTTCGAGCGCACGGCCGCCTCGTTCGACAACCCCGACTTCGTGCCGGTGGTGATCCACTCCTATCGCCATCGTCATCAGAACGCGCCGAGCGATCCGCGCTTCGACGCGATCGAGCGCCGGCTGGCGACGCGTCCGCCGATCACCGTGCCGTCGATGGTGCTCCGCGGGGGCGATGACCACGTCACACCGAGCCGGTTCTCCGCTAACGACATGTCGCGCTTTCCGTCGGGCACCGTGCGGCGCGTGGTGGACGGCGTCGGTCACTTCATGCCGCGCGAGAAGCCGGGCGAGGTCGTGGACGCTCTCGTGAAAGTGTTGGGCTGACCGATGCGCATCGAGATCATCTGCACCGGCGACGAGGTCCTGACCGGCAGGATCGTCAACACCAACTTCAGCTACATGACCCAGAGGCTCGAGGACGTCGGGCTCTCCGTCAAGTGGGAGACGACGGTGGGTGACGACCGCGAGAGCCTGCTTCACGCGTTCAAGCAGGCCGGCGAGCGCGCCGACGCCGTGATCGTCAACGGCGGCCTCGGCCCCACCGTGGACGACCTCTCCCAGGAGATCGCGGCCCAGGCGGCGGGCGTCGAGCTCGTGCTCAGCGAAGACTGGCTGACGCGGATGGAAGACTTCTTCAGCCGGCGCAGCCGCGTGATGCCGCCCAACAACCGGAAGCAGGCGATGCTGCCGGCCACCGCCGAGATGATCGACAATCCGATCGGCACCGCCTGCGGTTTCGCGGTCGACATCGGCAAGGCCCGCTTCTTCTTCACGCCGGGCGTGCCGCGCGAGCTCAAGCGCATGCTCGAGGAGCAGGTCATCCCGCGGCTGCTGGCGCGCAGCGGGCTCTCGACGACGATCCACCTCAAGCGCTTCCATTCGTACGGGCTCGGCGAATCGCACGTCGATTCGCTCCTCACCGGCGTGGACGCGCTCGTGCCCGACGGCAGCGTGAAGCTCGGCTTCCGCGCCCACTATCCGCAGCTCGAGACCAAGCTGACCGTGCGCGGCACCGACATGAGCGACGTTCGAAAGAAGCTCGAGCCGGTCGAGCGGGAAGTGCGCAAGCGGCTCGGCAACTTCATCCTGGCCGAGGACGATCACACGCTGGAGGGCGTCGTCCTCGGCGCGCTCGCGGCCCGCCAGGGCTCGCTCTCGATCGTGGAGACGTTCACCGGGGGTCAGATCGCCGCGCGCGTCGCCCACTTGCCGGGCGCCGAGAAGATCTTTCGCCGCGGCATCGTGGCGCGTGAGCTGGGCGAGGTCTGCGCGGCGGTCGGTCTCGACGGCGCTGCGGCGGCGGGCGGGATCACGCGCGAGACCGCCGAGGTCGTCGCGCGGGCGGCGCGGCGCCAGGCGGGGACCACCCACGCGCTGGCGGTGCTGATCGATCTCGACGAGGGGCCGGACCGGATCGAGTTCGGCGGCAGCATCTGCCTGGCCATCGCCGCCGACGGTGACGTGGCGTCGCGGCGCAGCCGTATCGTCGGCGGCCGCGAATGGGTGCGGCTGGGCGCGGTCGAGCTGGGGCTCGACTGCCTGCGCCGCCATCTCCAGGGGTTGCCCGTGGTCGAGCGGATCGATTTCGAGAAAGTCTGAGGAGGAGCGGCATGGCCTACGAAGCGATGTTCGCGGAGACCGTCCACATGCGCGGGCACCAGAACGACCAGATCGACGCCTACCTCGCGCGCCCGCTCACCGGCGGGCGTCACGCGGGCGTGGTCGTCATCCACCACATGCCGGGCTGGGACGGCCCGACCAAGGAGATCGCGCGCCGGTTCGCCCACCAGGGCTACGTGGCGATCTCGCCGAACCTCCACTTCCGCGAGGGCAAGGCCACGCCCGAGGAGAACAGCGCGAGCGTTCGCGCGGCCGGCGGCATGCCGGACGATCGCACGATGGGTGACGTGCAGGGCGCCGTCGACTACCTGCGCGCGTTGCCGTACCTGAACGGCAAGGTCGGCGTGATCGGCTACTGCTCGGGCGGCCGCCAGTCGTATCTCGCCGCCTGCACGCTGCGGGGCATCGACGCCGCGATCGATTGCTACGGTGGCGGCGTCGTCGCCAAGCCGGAGGAGCTGACGCCGCGCCAGCCGGTGGCGCCGATCGACTTCACCAAGGATCTTCGGTGTCCCTTGCTCGGCCTGTTCGGCATCGAGGACACGCGGCCGTCACCGGACGACACCGTGAAGACCGAGGCCGCGCTCAGGCAGGCGGGAAAGACGTACGAGTTCCACACCTACGAGAACGCGGGCCACGCGTTCTTCGCCGTCGATCGTCTCCAGTATCGTCAGGCCGCCGCGCTCGACGGGTGGAAGAAGGTCTTCGGCTGGTTCGAGAAGCACCTGCACTGACGCGCGAGGCTACTTCAGCTTCAAGTCCTCACAGGGGGCCGCGTAGGGATAGCCCTGGATCAGCCCCGCGCCCGAGACTTCCACGCGCGGCCCCACGCCCCAGATGAAGCCTTGCTGGAAGATCGGCGCCACCAGCACCTGGTCGGTGACGATGCGCTGGATCT
>Ga0066707_10000755_pt1 | contig 11029 bp, 8 predicted proteins | sample GraSoiAngelo_156_FD_66503 | JGI IMG/M metagenome (GOLD analysis project Ga0066707, IMG submission 66503) | Grasslands soil microbial communities from the Angelo Coastal Reserve, California, USA - 14_1009_13_40cm | ecosystem: Environmental > Terrestrial > Soil > Grasslands | place: USA... | reverse complement strand
CGGGACGTTCTCACGCAGCGACACCCGCTCTCTCGGATGGAGGTCCAGAGCAAGCCCCACGAAGGGGCGGTCATCGAACGGGGGGCCGTCTTGTCGCTCGAGGCGGACGGTGTGCCCGCGAACACGCTCCGGATCATTCAGACGAACACCAAGTCTCCCCGCTTTCATGTTCGGGACTACGCCGAGGTCGAGATCACCGACGAGGGGGCGATCAGGGCCAGGGCGGCTCAGCTGCGCTTGCCGAAGGGAACCCGCCTGGTGGTCCTCGATCTGAAGGCCGAGCCGGATCGCATCCGGCTGTTCACCCACACGGCCGATCCCATCGTGGTCGGAGGCAAGCCTGTGTACGGCTGCACAGAATTCGTCTTCAGATTCCCCGGTACACCGCTCACGGCGCGGGACGTCGCCGAGGTTGAGGGGGTCATCGAGCGTTGGCTCCCTTTCGCCGGGTAGCGGTGGCGGCGGATGGCGGGCGACGGTGATGGCTCCGGGTGAACTCGCGCGCGCGGTGGTCCAACGGTTTCGGCTGTCGCAGATCGAGTCGGAACATCTGGAGCACGCCGGGGCCGTGACTCGGCGTGGCGCATCGGTGACACTCGTGGCATCGGCGCCGACCAAGCCGTTTCGGCTCGTCCCGGTCGCGGGATCGCACCCGACGCTCCAACAGGTGATGGACTTCGCCGGCGTCGACATCGCAGCAGACGGAGCCGTGCAGACGGAGTCGACACTGCTGAGGGCTCCGGCCGGAACGGAGATGGTCATCCTCGACGTCAGGGTCGGCCCCGACGTCGTCCACCTCTTCGCCCACACCGCCGCGCCCCTCCCGGTCAGCCTGGAGGGTGACGCCATCTACGGCTGCACCGAGTTCGTCTTTCACTTCGACCCGACCACCTTCGCCTCACCGGAGTCCCTCGTCGATCGCATCGGCGAGTGGCTCTCGAGACCGACCGGGGTTCACGAATGTCGGGACGACGTCGAACCGCTCTGCATCGAGCCATGATCGGGCCACGGCGACTGCGGGGCCGAGCATGATCAACTGGCTGATCGCCGTTTCCCTGCGCAACCGGTTTCTCGTCATCGCGTTCTTCCTGCTGATCGGCGGATGGGGCTACTGGGCGCTCCTGACAACGCCGATCGACGCGATCCCCGACCTCTCCGACAACCAGGTCATCGTCTTCACCGACTGGCCGGGCCGGTCACCGCAGGAGGTGGAGGACCAGATCACCTATCCGCTCACGGTCAGCCTGCAGGGCTTGCCGGGCGTGCGGGTGGTCCGGTCCTCCTCCGCCTTCGGCTTCTCGATGATCAACGTGATCTTCGAGGACTCGGTCGACCTCTACTTCGCACGGACCCGGGTGCTGGAGCGCCTCAACCTCGTCACGAAGTCCCTGCCCCCGGGCGTGGTGCCGACCCTCGGCCCGGATGCCACCGGGGTCGGGCATGTGTTCTGGTACACCGTCGAGGGGACGGGCTACTCGCTGCGCGACCTGCGGTCCATTCAGGACTGGTTCGTTCGGTATCAGCTCAACGCTGTCCCCGGCGTGGCCGAGGTCGCCAGCATCGGCGGCGAGGTCCGTCAGTACCAGATCGACCTCGATCCCAATCGCCTGCGCGCCTACAACATCCCCCTCTCCGCGGTCGTCGACGCGGTGATGCGGAGCAACCGGAACGTCGGCGGCAACGTCGTCGAGGCGAGCGGAACGTGGTCGGTCGTGCGGGGGCTCGGCTTGATCGAGAGCGTGCGCGACCTGGACGACCTGGTGGTGGGCGCGGCGAACGGCGTCCCGATCTACGTGCGCCAGGTGGCCGCGGTGAGGGTCGGGGACGCGTACCGGGCGGCCGCGCTGGTGAAGGGCACGGACGAAGCCGTGGGCGGCGTCGTGGTGGCGCGCTACGGGGTGAGCACCGTCGACGTCATCACCCGGGTCAAGGAGAAGATCGGCGCGCTGCAGGCGGGGCTGCCGCCGGGCGTTCGGATCGTCTCGTTTTACGACCGGTCGGCACTCATCGAGCGCGCGGTGCACACCCTCAAGCGCGCGCTCATCGAGGAGACGATCGTCGTCACCCTTGTGAACATCCTGTTCCTCCTCCACGTGCGGTCGGTGCTGATCGTGACGATCCCGCTGCCGCTGGCGGTGCTGACCGCCTTCCTGTTCATGCGCTATCTCGGGATCAGCTCGAACATCATGTCGCTGGCCGGCATCGCGATCGCTATCGGCGTGCTGGTCGACGCGGCGATCGTGGTCACCGAGAACGCCTTCCGCTTCATGGAGAAGCGCGGCGTGAACCCGCGCGATCGCCAGGCCGTGCTGGCCACGGTCCACGACGCCACTCGGCTCGTGGGCCGCCCGATCTTCTTCTCGATGGCGATCATCATCCTGGCCTTCATCCCGGTGTTCGCCCTGACCGGCCAGGAGGGCAAGCTGTTCCATCCCCTAGCGTTCACGAAAACCTTCGCGATGACGGGGGCGACGGTCCTGTCGGTGACGCTGGTGCCCGTCCTCTGTAGTCTGCTGATCGGCGGCACGATTCGTGGCGAGGAGGGGAACCCGGTCATGCGCCCCCTCGTCTGGATCTATCGTCCGGTGCTCGGCTGGGCGCTCGGGCATCGGCTCCTCACCCTCGGCGTGGCGGCCGTCGTCCTCGGCGGCGCGCTGGCCCTCGTACCGCGGATCGGCTCCGAGTTCATGCCGCCCCTGAACGAAGGCGACCTGATGTTCATGCCGGTCACCGACCCGGCCATCTCGCTGCCCCAGGCGATCGCGATCACCAAGACGCAGAACGCGGCCATCGCGCGGGTCCCCGAGGTGGCGGCGGTCGTCGCGAAGATCGCCCGCGCCGACACCTCGACCGACCCGGCGCCCGTCAACATGACCGAGACGATCGTGAGCCTGAAGCCCGAGTCTGAGTGGCGGCCCGGGATGACACGGGAGACGCTGATCGGCGAGTTGGACCGAGCGACGACGCTGCCGGGCGTGTCGAACATCTGGACCCAGCCGATCATCAACCGGATCAACATGCTGACGACCGGGATTCGGTCGGAGGTCGGCGTCAAGGTGTTCGGGAACGACCTCACGGTGCTCCAGGAGAAGGCGCGGGCCATCGCCGACGTGCTGCGGACGATTCCCGGCGCCGTCGACGTCTACCCGGAGCAGGTCACGGGAGCCCCCTACCTCGACATCCGGCCGAACCGGGCCGCGGCGGCGCGCTACGGGATCACCGTCGGCGCGATCCAGGACGTGATCGAGACGGCGGTCGGGGAGACCACTCTCACGCTCACCATCGAAGGCCGGCAGCGCTTCCCGATCCGAGTCCGCTATGCCCCGGAGTACCGATCACATCCGGCCGCGATCGGGAGCGTGCTGGTGACGGCGCCGAACGGCACCCAGGTCCCGCTCGCCCAGCTCGCGGACATTCGGCCGGTCGCCGGCCCCTCCATGATCTCAAGCGAGAACGGCCTCCTCGTAGTCACCGTGCTCCTCAACGTGCGCGGCCGGGACGTCGGGAGCTTCGTCGAGCAGGCACGGCGCGTTGTCCGGGAGCGCGTGCGGCTCCCCGAGGGGTCGTACATCGAGTGGAGCGGCCAGTACGAGAACGAAATCCGGGCCCGCCAGCGCCTCCAGATCGTGATTCCGGTCGTCCTGGCCGTGATCTTCATCCTGCTCTACCTCACCTACCGGTCTTTTTTGGACGCCGCACAGATCCTGCTGGCCGTCCCCTTTGCGCTGGCCGGCGGGATCTATCTCCAGTACCTCCTCGGGTACAACTTTTCGGTCGCGGTCTGGGTCGGCTTCATTGCGCTGTTCGGGACGGCGGTCCAGACCGCTGTCGTGATGGTCATCTACCTGGAGGAGGCGGTCGGCCAGAAGCGGGACGCGCTGGGCGGGCGGCTGACCCACGCGGCGTTGCTCGAGGCGGTCACGGAGGGGGCGCTGCTTCGGCTGCGCCCGAAGGTGATGACGGTGTCGACAGTCGTGACGAGCCTGCTCCCCATCATGTGGAGCCATTCGACCGGAGCCGAAGTGATGAAGCCGCTGGCGACGCCCGTCCTCGGCGGCATGGTGAGCTCGCTCGGCCTCGTCCTGATCGTGACGCCCGTGATGTTCTCCTGGCTCCGCGAGCGCGAGCTCCGCCGCGCCGAGACGTCGGAGGGCGCCGAGGACCGCAGCGGCACCCGACCGGCGCCGGCCGACGTCGACGGAACAGCAGGGAGACAACCGTGAGACAGACCCTGAGACAACACTTAACAGGAGGCCTGACCATGCATCGGAGAAACGTGCTCGTCGTATGTGCGACATTGCTCGCGATAACCGCCGCTGCGGCCTGGGCGGCGGAGTTGAAGCCGATCACGACGCGCAAGACGAAGGACCTCGTGATCACGCTGTCGAGCGAATCGGGTCAGTGGACCCAGGGGAACAACGCCTTTGTCCTCCAGTTCACCTCGGCCGCGACCACACAGCCGGTGGACGTCGGCACCGTGGCCCTCAGCACCAGCATGACGATGCCCGGGATGGCGCCGATGCTGGCCGGGGCCACGCTGTCGCCGGACAAGACGCCGGGTCGCTATGCCGGCACGATCAATTTCCCCGACAGCGGCACCCGGCAGGTGACGGTGAGGTGGGACGGGCCGGCGGGGAAGGGGTCGACGAAGCTTTCGGTCCCGGTCCGCTAGGGAGGAGGCCGCCATGACCCGCTCTCTGACCGTGCTTGCCATCGTGGCCGTGGTCGGCTCCTTCGGGCCTTCCGTGAGCTGGGCCCAGGAGCCGGACTCGGTGACGGCCGACAACCTCGTGGCCCGCGCGCTGACCGCCAACCCCGAGCTGCGGGCGGCCCGGGCCGCGATCGAGGCGGCGAAGGGTCGGCTCCGGCAGGCCGGCCTCCGGCCGAACCCGATGCTCGAACTCAGCGGCACCCAGAACGCCACCGGGACCGACAACATGCAGATGATCGCGCTCTCGTGGCCGCTGGACCTCGGGGGCCGGAAGGACGCGCGAGTGGCGGTGGCCACCCGCGAGCTCGCCGTCAAGGAGGCGGAGGTCGCCGATCGCGCGCGGCGCCTCGCCGCCGAGGTGCGCATGAGGGCCGGCGCCGTGCTCGGCGCCGCGCGCGACGTCCGTGTCACTGACGACTTGCTCGCCGCGAACCGGCAGACGGAGGCGCTCGTCCACCAACGAGTGACGCGTGGCGCGACGCCGGCGCTCGACGAGCAGCTGCTGCGGGTCGAGGTGACGCGGCTCGAGGCCCAGCGGGCGGGTCAGGTCGGCCGGCTGGAGAGCCTGCGGCTGCAGCTCATGCCCCTCGTCGGGCTCGCCGCGCCGGCCCCCCTGGGCGTCACTGGCGACCTCGAAGGCCCCCTCACCCTGCCCGAGGCGGCCACCGCCATCGACATTGCGCTCCGGCAACGGCCCGACCTCCGCATGGGCGAACTGGAGGAGGGCCTGGCCGCGGCGCGGGTGGAGAAGGAACGGGCCGAGGGACGGGTCGACGCGAGTCTCTTCGGCCAGTACCAGCGGCAGGAAACAGGGTTCGACGTGAAAGGACTCGACTCGGCGGGGCGTCTCCGGCCGATCATGGACACCTTCAACATGCTGACCGTCGGGGTATCGATCATGCTGCCGGTCCGGAACCAGAATCAGGGCAACATCACCGCCGCCGCCGCCGAGCTGGAGGGCGCGCGACAGCGCCGGCAGGCGACCGATCTCGTCGTACGGGAGGAGGTCGGCGCGGCGTACGCGCAGTACGACGCGGCCGAGCGCGCGAGGGACATTTACGCCGGGCAGGTGCTCGACACCGCCCGCCGGAATCTCGGCGTCATCCGGCAGAGCTACAGACTCGGCCGCGGGTCCCTGCTCGACGTCATCGCCGAGGAGCGCCGGCTCATCGAGCTGGAGCTGGGGTACACGGAGGTACTGAAGCAACGGTGGGACGCCGCCGTCGACGTACTGCGGGCGATCGGACGGATCCGGTGAGGGAAGGCCCCATGTTCGACATGAACAGGCCGGCGCGTCCTCACCGCGCGCTCGGTCGCGTCTTTGGTCGGACCCTCCTCGCCGTGGCGCTCGTCGGTGCGGGCGTGATCGGAGGGGTCGTATGGAGCGACCGGAAGGCCTCGAGTCCGAGGGGAGCGACGCCGGTGGGGCAATCGACGGTGCCCGCTGGCACCCCCGGGCCGTCGTCGCCCGCGCCGGTGGAGACGAGCGCAGCGGGCGACGAGCCGACGCAGGTGATGCTGACGCCGGACGCCGTCACCCGAGCCGGCATCAGGACGGCGGCGGTGGAGAGCCAGGCCGCCGTCGAGCGCATCACCGTGCCGGCCACCGTGGCCTCCAATGCGTACCGGGACACGCGGGTCACCGCACTGGTCGGGGGGATCGTGACGAGGGTATCCGCGGAGCTCGGGTCACGAGTGGGTCGGGGAGACCCGCTGGCGGTGATCTTCAGCAACGAGCTCGCCGAGGCGCAGATGAAGTACCTCTCGATGCGGGCGATGCTCGAGGCCGACCACCAGAAGGTGGAGCGGACTCAGCAGCTGGAGGCGATCGGCGCGGCCAGCCGGCAAGAGCTCGAGGAGGTGACGGCGATCCACACCGGGCACGAGACCGAGGTCGCGGCCAGCCGGCAGCGGCTGCAGCTCCTCGGCCTTTCACAGAAGCGCGTCGCCGCGCTCCAGGAGGCGTCCCAGGTCGTCTCGGACGTCGTCGTCCCCTCGCCAGTCGAGGGGATCGTCATCACCCGCACCGTGAATCCCGGCCAGGTCGTCAGTGCGGGACAGGATCTCTTTGTCGTTGCCGATCTGCGCACGGTCTGGGTCATCGGGGATCTCTACGAGAAGGACTTCGGCAGCGTGCGGATCGGAACGCCGGCCACGGTCACGGTCCCGGCGGCGGCCCAGAATGTCCTGCGCGGTCGCGTCGCCTACATCGATCCCCGGGTCGACCCGGCGACGCGGACGGCGAAGGTCCGCGTGGAGGTGCCCAACCGGACCGGCGACCTGCGTCTTGGTATGTACGTGACCGTGAGCTTCGAGGAGGGTGGCAACCGCCAGAGAGTCGTCATCCCACAGCACGCGGTGCAGACCGTCGGCGACCGGTCGGTCGTCTACGTCCCGTCGTCCGAGGGCGAGGGGCAGTTCGAAGAGCGGCGGGTGAAGCTGGGCGCGATACTGGGCGACCGCGTCGAAGTCCTCGAAGGGCTCAAATCGGGCGAGCAGATCGTCACGGAGGGCAGCTTCTTCCTGCGCGCGGAAGCTACCCGAGCGCGATCGGGGAGCTAGGGATGCGCGGCCGGGCCATATGGGCGAACGAGCGAGATCGTGCGGGGGCTTTTCGAGCGTGCTCACGGGAAGTCGTCCAGCTGAGAACGGCGCCCCAATCGCTTGCGCTATCTTGTGCTAAACGACTCGCGAAAGGATGTGATTTCGAATGCGCACCTGTCGGCTGAGTACATCTGTGCCGCGTCAGCGCAAGAAGCGCCAAGCGGCTCGAGGAGTTGCGCAGAAGTGAGCGAGAGTGCTGAGGGGCGGCTCTTCACCGCCCCTCGGTTTCGTAATCAGCAGGTCGCGGGTTCAAGTCCCGCCCCCGGCTCCAGCCCCTACCGCCGAGCCAGCTGCTCAAACAGGGCGGCCCGTCGTCGAGCCCCACGCAGCCGTCCTCGTTGATTCGGATGCGATCCTCATTGAGCCCGCCCGCATTCAGTACTGGACATTTCGTGTCCGTCCTGAGATGCGGAACGCTCACCTCGTGGGGACATTTGAGGCGCTGGGAGGAACTGGAAATGATGTCCGAGTGATGGGCGTCACGCCGAAGCAATTTCTGGAATGGCGTAATGGACAACTGCACTGCAAGGGCTCGGTGGCCCGCTGCATGCTCCGCTCGACCTCTGCGGTCGGCTGTAAGATTCACAGGTGGCGCACTCTTGACCGTTGGACGTTCCGCTACCGGAGCCCGGCACGTATCATGTTGTCCTTGACAACTCCTTTTCTCTCCTCACTGCCAAGAACGTCTCCGCGAAGATCAGCCTTGCCTACGACCAGGAGAGTCTTCGATAGCCTTGGACGCCGACCCACGACCAAAAGGGGGGCGATGGAACATGAAAAACCTCGCCGCTCTCGCAGCGATGCTGTCCACATCAGTATGTCGCGTTCCAGGAGCGAGCGTGGCTCCCGGTTGCTCCCCGAGTCCGACCTTCACCGCCCGCCTCCTTCGCCCCACGCGGGTCCAACGCGGTAGATCGGATCATCTTGCACCTCCTCGGATAGCCGATGATGGCACGGCCGAGCTAGGCTCTACCCTGTTTGCCCCGCCAAACCACTAGTCTCCGTGCAAGGACTTCCAGGCCCTCGTATACGTCGCGGCGGTTGGCAACCCGGATCACAAGGACGACGAGGCGGTTGTCCTCGATGGAGTAGACGATCCGGTAGTCCCCGGCACGAACGCGCCACAATCTCTCGGCGGTTGCTTTGAGGATTTTGGCATCTGGCGGTCGGGGATCTTCTTTGAGGCTGTCGATCTTCGCCGCGATCTTGCGTTGAGCGTTCTTCGGGAGAGCGGCTAACTCCTCCCGGGCAGTCGGAAGGACTTCGACGGTATAGGGCAAGCCTTACAGGCCGAGGTCCTTCTTCACCTTCTCCCACCGAATACGCGTCTTGTTCTTTGGGTTAGCCAGAGCCTTGCCGGCCGCCGCGATGTCGAAGTGGTCCTCAAACATCTCCAGGAACCGTGCATCCTCAACCGAGACGAGCACGGCCACGTCCTTCCCACGTCGAACGATCCGCACGCGGTCAGACCCGTACCGCACCTGGTTGAGCAGATCAGAGAACCCTTCCCGTGCCTTCGTGGCCTCTACCGTCACCATACACCCCTCCCCTGATGAAATGTACAGTACGCTCATTCCGTTCGGTTTGTCAAGTAAGAGGTCGGACAGCGCTGGTATCAGCGGCGGAAGAGCGGGGAAGCCGGGCCGCGGACCCTCCTTCTCAGGAGAGCCGTACCGCCCTCGAGACTCTCCGGTGGCGGGTCGCGGCCTTCGATCGACCGCGGCGCGCGCCCGTTGACCACCGGGCCCCTCGAGCCCCCCAACCGCCCGTCAACCCGGGGGACGACACGCGCCCGGTTATGCGGGCTGGCTCACCCTACCGTTGGCTGATCGACGCGCCCGGCGACGGCCCGCACCCTGGGGGGGGCGGCGAGCCAGATGGCCAGGGCCGAGAGTCCGCAGCAGCCGATGGCGATCCAGAAGGCCAGCGTGTAGCGGCCGGTGGCGTCGTAGAGCAGGCCCGTCATCCAGGGCCCCGCCGCCCCGCCCCCGATCGCGGCCAGCATCAGGGTGCCGAAGATGGTGCCGTAGTGGCGGCCCGCGAAAATCTCGACCGGGATGGCCCCGATGACTGAGGTCAGCGCGTATCCGAGTGCGCCCGGCGAGACGACCATCAGGTGGAGCAGCGTCGGAGTGGGAGCGTGGCGCAGAACGAGCAGCACTACAGTAGGTAGCAGAGGGCGAAACCAAGGCAGCCGGCGGTCCACGCCCACTCGCGGCCGACCCGGTCGGAGAGATGACCGAGCGTGATCTGGCCGGGGATGGCGACCAAGCTCACGAAGCCGAGCGCCCAGGCCGCCTCGTTCGCGCTGAACCCGATCTCGACCAGGTATTTTGTCTGATGGACCTGCACCGCGTACCAGGCGAACATGCCGCAGAAGTATCCCACTGCGATCCACCAGAAGCGACCCGTCCGAATGGCGCGATCGAGCGTCCAGTCCACGGCGACCCAGCGCGGATCCACGACATTCGCCGTCCGGTCGCTGGTCGCCACCTCCCCCGAAGAGCGGTCGCCGTCCGGCTCGAGCCCGAGCTCCTCGGGCGGCCGCCTCAGCAGGAGGTTGAGCGGCGCCAGTAGCACGAGCACGAGGATGCCCATCGCCCAGCAGGGCGCCGCGCCATCCCGAACGCTCGATGAGGCTCCCCAGCCAGGGCAGCAGGATGACCGAGCCCACGCCGCCGCTGGGTCCGCCGCTTGGCGAGCTCCGGATTGCGACACGCCACCAGCCGCTCGGGTCGGCGCCTTTGTCCTGATTTCCGGACTTACCGCCAAATCCGCTCTATGTCCTGAAACCAGTACATTTAGCCGGAGCGGATCTGGACCAGAGGAAACGGACGGCACCAAACTCGCAACCGTTGACCTGGCGCACTGATGTCCCGGAAACGTAACCAGCACGTCGTCGGCGAGCGTCACTTGCCCTTGCGCTTCTGCCTCTCGCGCCGAGGATGTCGTCGCCGACTACCTGCGCCGCCTCGGGCGCATCAAGCTCGACCCGCGTAGTGCGCGTCGTCTGAGTCTGACGGCACGCGGTACCCTGCCGGTATCGGAGAGGGCCGACCTCAACACTCCCAGCAGCGCCCGCGCCTCGGCCGAGAGCGGCCGCTGGCGCGGGTGGATGATGTCGAGACTCCGGCTGATGGGTTCGGCGTCCGTGATCTCGATCGCGGCGAGCGTGCGTCGGCGGAGCTCCCGGCCGACGGCGAGCAGCGGGAGGAACGCGAAGCCGATCCCGCGCTCGACCATCTTCTTCGCGGTCTCGATCGTCTCGACCTCGAGCGCCACGTTGGGGACGAACCCGGCGCGGCGGAAGAGACCGTGCGTGAGCGCCCAGTCGCCCGAGCCCCGGTCGAAGAAAATGAGCGGTCGGTCGGCCACCTCCTCGAGGCGCGCTCGGCGCGCGGGTCCCGGCCAAGCGGCCGGCTGCGCGACCAGAATGAGCGGGTCGTCCCGGAGCGAGAGGGTCTCGACCTCAGGGTGTCGGAGGGAGCGCGCGAGCCCGATCTCCGCCTCACCGCGCAGGACCATCTCGAGAACCTCCTTCGAGTGCCCCGACCGGATGGTGATGAGGACCTTGGGATCCACCGCCTGGAAGCGCTTGAGCACATCGGGCAGGAGGTAGGTGCAGATCGAGAGCGCGGCCGCGATTTGGAGCGCGCCGCCTGAGGCCGAGCGCAGGTCGTGGACCGCCTGGCGGGCGAGGGCGACGGCGCGCAG
>Ga0066707_10000724_pt1 | contig 11187 bp, 9 predicted proteins | sample GraSoiAngelo_156_FD_66503 | JGI IMG/M metagenome (GOLD analysis project Ga0066707, IMG submission 66503) | Grasslands soil microbial communities from the Angelo Coastal Reserve, California, USA - 14_1009_13_40cm | ecosystem: Environmental > Terrestrial > Soil > Grasslands | place: USA... | reverse complement strand
GCGGGCGGCCACGTCATCACCACACCGATGGGCGCCATTGAGAGGGAGCTCGAGGCCGGCATTACGTACATGCCGGACAACTCACCGAACAGGATTGCTGAGACTCTACGGCACGTCGTCGAGCACCGTGAATACGAGCGGACCGCTATGGACGCGGCCCAGCGGTTCTATGGGCCCATAGCGGTCTCGCAATCCTTGGACGCGCTACTTCAGCGGGTCCGAGGCGCGGTGACAAATGATGCCGAGCGAGCCTGGCGATGAATCTCGCGGACACGGCGGCCTCCAGCAGCCTCCAGGCCGACCGAGCGTCGCAACACGACCCGACCATCGGTACGGACCCACGACGCAGTCTCGCCATCCACCTTGGCATCCTGTTGCTCGGGCTGGCGATATTGCTGAGCGGAGGGGTTCTGGAATCTACGATCTTCCCGGCGGGTACGGTCGTGGGCACCACGCGTCGGGCTATCGCATTGGCATTATGTCGAGTGCTGGTCGCGACCGTCGGTGCATATCTTCTGGTCAAACGACCGCTCGTCACGGTCGTTCATGTATCCGCGTTCGTCCTTGGGAGCGTCGTGTCAGGAGTCGTCGGCGCGGCATTGTTGCAAGTCGCCTACGTACCGCCGCCGATCACCAGCGGCTGGAAGGCGTTCGCACCAGCCGCAGAGCAGAACCAGCTTGGATTCCGAGGCCGTCGCATCGAATACTCGCCTCAGGACTGCGTCATTCTCCTGGTCGGTGACTCTCAGGTGGAGGCAAGGGCGTTGCCCTTTGCGGCAATGCCGGAGCGGCGTTTGGAAGGTCATCTCGCCTCCGCCACTCGGAAGACCAGGGTCTTCAGCCTCGGCGCTGGCGGGTACGGACAAGACCAGGAGTTGTTGGCTCTCGAAGAGTACTTCCGGAAGTACCGCGCGGACGTGGTGGTGCTCTGGCAAACGCCTGGAAATGATATCTGGAACAACGTCTTCAAGACGCATATGGCGAGCCGAAACCCAAAGCCGACGTACTGGCTCGATGAATCGGGCAGACTCAGCGGGCCCAGCGAATGGCTCGGTCAGCCACTAGCCAATTCTCCGATCGTCGTGGCTGCCCTCTGGCAGCGTGCCTTCGGCCTCCCCTGGCGGGATAAGCGTTGGGAGCTCCATCTCCCCGAACCGTATGTGCCCTTGAATCGCTACGACGGCCCTGTCCGCACCGACTGGCAGGAGCGGTGGAATACGAACCTCGGCCGGATGCGCGACGAAAACCTCGACACCGAAAAGAGTGGCTTGGCAGTCTGGCTTACCCCTCGCAGCAAGCGGATGCAATACGGCCTCGACCTGACGCGAGCGCTGACGCGGCGGATTCAGGAGTTGGTGACGGCGAACCACGGCAGGTTAGTCATCCTGCAAGCTGATACTCAGGAGGCTACCCCGGACGTCGACCAGGTGTATGTGCTGAACGGGAGGTATTACCGAGTCTCCCAACGCCAGTTCGTGTCAAACTGGAGCTACGTGAACAAGGGCTTCGACACCGAGATCGTTCGCGTCACCGTCAAGGACTGGCGAGTAGGTCCAGAAGACGGTCACCTGAACGCACAGGCGACGGACGAGGTCATGGCGGGCCTGGCCGACCGGATGCGGGCCGAGATCGCGAAGAGACCCCCCGGCATGGATCCTCGGCCGAGAGCCTGACGTGAATATCCTGGGCATCTCTGCTTTCTACCACGATAGCGCAGCCGCCATCGTCGTCGATGGCGATATCGTCGCCGCCGCCCAGGAAGAGCGGTTCACGCGAAAAAAGCACGATGCCGCATTTCCGCGACACGCCGTTGCGTACTGCCTTGGTGCGGCGGGACTCCGTCCAGACCAGCTCGACTTCATCGCCTTCTACGACAAACCGATGCTGAAGTTCGAGCGCTTGCTCGAAACTCAGCTCGCGTTCGCGCCCAAGGGTATCCGCAGCTTCGTCATGGCTACCCCCGTGTGGCTCCGGGAAAAGCTGATGATGCGGCGCATGATCCGCGGCGGCCTTCCACAGAAAACGAGCGCGCCGCTGCTGTTTATGGATCACCATGAGAGCCATGCGGCGAGCGCGTTCTTCCCGAGCCCGTTCGACGAGGCGGCCATCCTCACCCTCGACGGAGTCGGCGAGTGGACGACTGCGGCCTGGGGCGTCGGGCGAGGCAACCAGCTCGAATTGAAGCAGCACCTTCACTTCCCGCACTCCCTGGGACTCCTCTACTCCGCCTTCACCTACTACTGCGGGTTCAAGGTCAACAGCGGTGAATACAAGCTCATGGGGCTGTCCCCCTACGGCACGCCCATTTACACCAGCGCGATCTTCGAGCACTTGATCGACCTGAGGCCTGACGGTAGCTTCTGGCTGAACATGGAGTATTTTGACTACGGCCACGGACTGACCATGACGAACCGGAAGTTCGCCGATCTCTTTGGCGGCCCGCCGCGGAATCCTGAAACAAGCATCGAGCAGCGACACATGGATCTAGCGGCCAGCATTCAGGCGGTCACCGAAGAAATTGTCCTCCGAATGGGTCGGGACGTGCACGAGAAGACCGGGATGCGGTATCTGGTCATGGCCGGTGGCGTGGCCCTGAACTGCGTCGCGAACGGTCGGCTCCTCCGCGAGGGCCCTTACGAAGACATATGGATTCAACCGGCTGCCGGTGATGCGGGCGGAGCGCTTGGCGCGGCGCTGTTCACGTGGCACCAGCTCCTCGATCACCCACGCTCGACGAACGGCCATGATCGACAGAAAGGCAGCTTTCTCGGTCCCGCCTTCAGTCCCCAGGATGTCCAGAGGTTTCTCGAGCAGATGGCCGTTCCATACACACGCTTCGACGATGAGCAGACGCAAGCCGACTGCGTCGCCAAACTCCTCGCCGAGGAAAAGATCGTCGGCTGGTTTCAGGGCAGGATGGAGTTCGGCCCGCGGGCATTAGGCGCACGGTCGATCATCGGCGATGCGCGCTCACCGGCGATGCAAGCCACCATGAACTTGAAAATCAAATTTCGTGAGAGTTTCCGACCGTTCGCACCCGTCGTCCTTCAGGAACACGCGCACGACTGGTTCGATATGCCCGAAGGGCAAGAGAGCCCCTACATGCTGCTTGTGGCGCCCGTGCTGACGCGGCGCCGCGCGGCCATATCTCCCGAGCGACTGGAGACGATGTCGCGCGACCCGGACCTGCGACAGCGCGTGAACGTGGTCCGGTCGTCCGTTCCGGCCATTACGCACGTGGATTACAGCGCGCGCGTGCAGACTGTCGATCGGGACCGGAATCCCCGCTTCCACCGGCTCATCGAGACGTTTTACAAGATGACGGGCTGTCCAGTGCTCGTGAACACCAGTTTCAACGTCCGGGGTGAGCCCATCGTGTGCACGCCGGAGGATGCGTATCGCTGCTTTGCGGCGACAGAGATGGACGCGCTGGTTCTTGAGAACTTCATGATCCTCAAGAGCCAGCTGAGAGATCAGGCAGCCGAGGGCAGCGCCCGCGCCGAGTATCTTGCCCGATTCCAGCTGGATTGATCGACGTCAAAGAGGTTCCCGACGTGCCTATGACTCACGACAACAACCCGGTCAGCCCCACCGAGCGCATCCTGCGCCAATTCTCAGGCATCTGGGTCGCCTTCTTTGGAGCGATTGCCGCCTGGCAGGAGTACCACCATCACCGGCATGAGCTGGCACTCGTCCTCACCGTGCTGGCCGTGACCGTCGGGCCACTTGGCATCGCATGGCCGCGAACGGTCCGGCCTGTATTCATAGGCTGGATGGCCCTCGCGCATCCAATCGGATGGATCGTCTCCGGCGTCGTCCTGGGAGCCGTTTTCTACGGACTCTTCACGCCTGTCGCATGGATCTTTCGGACCGTCGGCCGGGACGAGCTTCGGCTTAAGCGGCAGCCCCACACGGAGACGTACTGGCGCGCGAAGCCGGGCGCGACCGACAAGGCGCAGTATCTACGGCAGTTCTAGAAGGAATGTGAGGACTATCATGAAGATGGGAAACGACTTCGAACACATCGCCCGGAGCAGCCGCGAGACCTCGTTCCTCGCGGAGTTGTGGGCCCTGATGCGCCACCAGCGCAAGTACTGGCTGGTGCCGATTGTCGTGGTGTTGTTGATGCTCGGCCTTCTCGTGTCCCTTTCTGGAACCGCAGTGGCGCCGTTCATTTACACCCTCTTTTAGGATGCCCGTTCGCTACGGCGGCCCCTCGGGGCTTCTGCCGGGCGGCGTCCGCTTGCTCGTCGAGACAACAACGAGTCCACAGGCCAGGACGCCACGGCGCCTAGATACAGCGGAAGCGTCGAGCACTCGGCGGCCGGAGACCAGCGGCGGATCGGAGCAAGGTCATGAAGTCAAAGATACATTGTCAGCGCGGGAGTCGGAAGTGCTCGTGAACGGCGGTGTCGGCAGTGCGTCGGTTCATCTGGCGGACGGAGCCTCGAGACAGGCCAAGGGAGCCTGGCAGCAAGGCGGACCTAGCGAAACGTCCGCTGCGCCCCCTTCACGCATGTATCCGCAGGTCACATTGGCTGTGACGACGCTCAACCGTACTGAGTACCTGCGGGAGACATTATCGGCCGCGCTGGCGCAGGACTACCCGAATCTGGAAATCCTGGTGTCGGATAATGGCTCGAGCGACGACACGCCGGCGGTCGCCCTGACGTTAGTTGGCAACGACCCGCGTGCGAGATTCCGTCGCAACGACACCACCGTGCCGCAGCACGAGCACTTCACCCAATGCGTGCTCGCAGCGCGCGGCGAATACTTCATTCTTCTATGCGACGACGATGTCATCAATCCGACTTTTGTATCGGAGATGGTGACGGTGGCCACCCGGCATTCGAATGTCGGCGTCGTGGTGCCCGCTAACGTCACGATCGACGAGCGCGGCAAGATGATCGCGGAGTTCGCCACGCCGCAGGGTGACGTGTTCGACGGACCGGAGTTCGTCTGCCGGTGGCTGAGCGGGCCCGGCCCGAAGCTCTTTGGCAACGTCGTTACGATGTTGGGGCGGACCGAGACCATACGACGCTTCGGCGGCTATCGAGACTTTGCGCACGGGCAAAACATGGACAACCTGTTGTTTCTGCAGTGCGCTATCACTGGACGCGTGGGATTCGCACGCGGCGCGGTCTTCGGTTGGCGCGTATACAATCGCAGTTACGGCTCCGCTTCCAGCCCGCACAACGTGGCCGAATCGTCGCATCAGTTTGTGCAGCACTTACTGCGCGACCCACGCACCGTCGAGGCCTTGGCGGCCCTGCCCAGTACACGGCGCAAGGAGGTCGTCAATGGAGTGCGCCTCATGACCGCGCGTGAGTTTCTTTCTCGCATTGACTTCTTCGAACACCCATTCCAGTGGGCGTGTGTGCGCAGACTCTTCATGTTTCACTGGGATGCCATGTTTTGCTACGTTGTGTGTCATTGGTATTACCGCTGGTTGCGGGACTTGTTCTAGGCAGCGAGGCAAGGGGACGACCAGCGGTGTTGGATCCGTGTGTGGAGCCTCGGCGACAATTGTCGAAAGAGGCGACCGACGTGAGGGAACGTAAGGACAGGGAGCCGAGGATTGGCTTCTTCGGTCACTTCGGCCAGATTAACTTTGGCAATGAGAGCACGTTGCAGGCCATGCTGTACAACATCCGACGGTGCGTGCCTGGCGCCGAGCTTACCTGTATTTGCACGAACCCCGAGGTGACGACAACAAGCTACGGTGTCGATGCCGTTCAAATGAACGGCGTATTTCTGAAGCCGCAGTGGCTCCAGGGCGATCCACTATCGAGAACTCTCCGGAAGATCATCATCGGGATCCCGAGCGAGGTGTTCAGGTGGTACAAGGCCGCCTGTACCCTCAAGGACCTAGACGCGCTCATCGTGGTGGGAACAGGACTCCTGACGGATGCGTACGGCCTAGTGAGTTGGGGGCCTTATAGCGTGTTCAAGTGGTCAGTGATTGCAAGGGCCTGTCGCTGCAAGTTGCTGTTTGTAAGCGTCGGAGCGGGTCCCATATACGGCCCACTCGGCAGATGGCTCATTCGGGCCGCCCTCTCGTTGGCGGACTTTCGATCGTACCGTGATCTTGCCACGATGCAGTGTGTTCGCGGCATTGGAGTCCGCACGAGCCACGACCGAGTCTATCCGGACCTGGCGTTCAGCCTTCCAGAGAATGTGATGCCGCATGACGATCTTCAAAAGGGACGGAGACCGGTTGTGGGCCTCGGGCTGATGCAGTACGCCGGAAGGCTGAGCGCGGAATCGCCGAGCGATGCGGTGTATCGGGCCTACCTGGAGAACCTTGTTAGATTTGTTGGATGGCTCTTTGGCCGCGGCTATGACGTGAGGCTGCTAATCGGCGACATCTTCGACAGGCCTGTGACGAGGGAGTTCAAGAGCCTCTTGAGGGAGCGACTTGGGAGTTACGACGAGGAGCGTGTCATCGACGAGCCGATCGGCTCCGTGGAGCAGCTTCTATCACAGATCGCGACGACTGATGCGGTTGTGGCGACGCGATTTCATAATGTGTTGTTGGCGTTGATGCTCAAGAGGCCGGTCATCTCTATCTCCTTTCATCAAAAATGTGTGTCTCTCATGAGAGAGATGGGACTGGCCGAATATTGTCAGAACATCAATCAACTGGATGCTGAACGGCTCATGGAACAGTTCTGTGAACTCGAGGAGAACGCCGACGAGCTGAGACGTGTGATCGGACAGAAAACGGACGAATATCGTTCCGCGCTGGACGAGCAATACGGTGCGATTGGCAGGGAGCTGCGTGGGTCGAGGCTCGGAGCGCGCTGCTCGATATGACGGTAGTTCACCTGAACAAGAACGACCTGGCGGGAGGTGCGGCGCGCGCCGCATATCGCCTGCACAAGGCCCTGCAGCGTGCGGGTCAGGAGTCGTTGATGATCGTCGAGTCAAGGAGCAGCGACGACCCGAGCGTGCGGGCATTCGAGAAGCCGACGGACGCCCTGCCGGTCGTGCGTCGGGGCTTGCGCCAGATGTGGATTGATCGGCAGATCAGACGATATCGGAAGTCGCGGCCGCGCGGGTACGAGCTGTTCAGCGTCGATCGGAGTGCGCACGCATCGACACTGCTTGATCAGATACCGGCGTGCGAGGTCATTAATCTGCATTGGATCTCGGGTTTTGTTGATTACCCCTCGTTTTTCACGCGGGTCCCGAGTTCGACGCCGATTGTGTGGACGCTGCATGACCTCAACCCCCTGACCGGCGGGTGCCACTACGACCTCGGGTGCGGTCGGTACGTTGTGCCGTGCGGTAGGTGTCCACAGCTCGGTAGCGTGGATTCGAGAGACCTGTCAAACGTGGTGTGGGCGAGAAAGCAGCAGGTCTTCGCGAAGGTAGCCCCGTCGAGGCTCCACTTTGTGACGCCGAGCCGGTGGTTGGCGGGCGAGGTGAAGCGGAGCCCAATTGTGGGCAGATTCCCGGTCAGCCTTATTCCGCACGGTCTAGATCTTGAGGAGTTTAGGCCGCGGAATCGCGAGCGTGCGCGGGAGCTGCTCGAGATTCCCCGGGATTCTCGGGTCGCGCTTTTCGTTGCAGAAGACGTGGGGAACAGGCGCAAGGGATTTTCGCTGTTGATCGAGGCGCTTACACGGTGCGCTGGAAGGATCCCCAACCTGCTGCTGCTGTCGCTGGGCCAGAACAAGCCCGAGGTGCACGCGGCCATCCCGTCGGTGCACATGGGATCGGTTAATAATAACGATCGCTTCTTATCCATGGTTTACAGTGCCGCCGACGTATTTGTGAGTTGTTCGCTGCAAGAGGCGTACGGCCTCACGGTTATGGAGGCAATGGCTTGCGGCATTCCGGTAGTCGGGTTTGGGGTTGGTGGCGTCGCTGATATGGTCAGAAACGGAGTGACTGGGTTGACGGTCGCGCCGACCGATGTGGATGCCCTGGCCGACGCGCTGAGGGGCTTGCTGAATGACGGTGCGCGATGCGCGGAGATGGGCAGGAATGCTCGACGCATCGCAGTCGAAGAGTACTCCGTGGAACTGCAGGCGCGACGCTATGCGGAATTGTATGCGAGCCTGGTGCGAAAGGAGAATCTTGATCGGTCGGCCTTCCCGGACCGGAGCGATCTTGGGGCCACGGACGGTGTCGGCAGCGAGACGACCACCCAGGTTAACCCGAGGTGAGTAAGGTTGGCGCAGGCTCGTGGCTGTGTAGCGGAAGGGACTGCTGAGGTCGGCATTCCTCTTATGTTCAGGACCAAGGGCAACGCTCCAAGAGTGGACCAGCGGCCGAGAGAAGCCTCTCCGGGCGAGCCGAGAGTAGGCGAATCTAAGGCCGAACCTACAACGCGATACCGGACCTTTGCGCACCCCGCTGTCACTGATTTGAAACGGATATCCGTGGAGGGCGGTCTCGTGACCGTGTGTGCACAAGGTGCGCGATTCGTGCTTCAGACGGCGACGACGATTGTCCTGGCACGGCTGCTATCGCCGGAGGACTTCGGGTTGCAGGGGATGGTCGTTGCGTTGACAGGGTTTCTGGGGCTCTTCAGGGATGCGGGTTTGGGAACGGCCACTGTCCAACGTCATGAGGTCACCCAGGAGCAGACTTCGACCCTTTTTTGGATCAATGTGGCGGTAGGAGCTGGCCTGGCGACGTGCACCGCGATTCTCGCTCCGGTCCTGGCCTCGTTCTACCACGAGCCCCGCCTCTACTGGATCGCCGTTGTCTCTGGCCTGGCGTTTGTGTTCAGCGGTCTTACAGCCCAGCACCAGGCGTTGCTCATGCGGGGAATGCGATTTAGCTCACTGGCCAAGATCGACGTCCTTTCTCTCACGGTGAGCTCGGCAGCGGGCATCGTCATGGCGTTGCTCGGCTCGGGCTACTGGGCGCTGGTGGGAATGGCGGTCGTCGGTTCCATCGTTGGCGCCGCTGGCGCATGGGTGGCCGTTCCCTGGGTCCCAGGCCTCCCACGCCGTAGGTGCGGTGTTCCGTCGATGCTCCGGTTTGGGTGGATGGCCAGCTGTAACAGTGTGGTCGTCTTCCTGGCGTGGAACTCCGAGAAGATCCTCCTAGGCCGGGTTTGGGGGGCGGACGCACTCGGACTCTATGGACGGGCGTACCAACTCGTCACTCTACCGGTCCAACAATTGAATTCGTCGATGACCAGCGTGGCGTTTCCTACCCTCTCGCGGGTTCAGCATGATGCGAACCGTCTCGCCAGGTCGTTCCTCAGGGGCTACTCGTCGCTCGTATCTCTGACCGTTCCCATTAGTATCAGTTGTGCTCTGTTTGCGGAAGAGATAGTCCGGATTGTGCTTGGCGCCAAATGGATGGCCGCTGCACCGATTTTTAGGTTGCTTGCCCCGACGGCGCTAGTGTTCGCTGTTGCCAACCCGCTCTCCTGGTTGGTCCTGTCGACTGGTCGGGCTGGGCGCGCCCTGGGCATCAGCATGGCGACAACGCCGCTGGTCATCCTCGGGATCGTACTCGGTCTCAGCCGCGGGCCCCAAGGAGTCGCCTTGGGATACTCGTTGGCGATGGCGCTTCTGGTCATCCCCATCGCCGCTTGGTCCAAGCAGGGCACGGGGATCACTTGGACAGACCTTTGGAGTGTCACCAAACCACTGCTGCTGTCGGGCTTGCTCGCGAGCGCCGCCGGCTTGATCGTGAAGATCGCGCTTGGTGGGAGGTTCGCCCCAATCCCCGTTCTGTCGGTCGGACTTAGTCTTGTCTTTGGCGTGTACGCTTGGGTTCTTCTGATCGCGATGGGCCAGCGAGGTGTCTACGCCGACTTGTTGACCCAGGTCTTCCGCCGGACCCACCTCGACGGACAAGAACCTGTGGCCGCTGGCTAAAGCGGCCGCGTGAAGTTGCGCGGTTGCGCGGTGGGGGCCTGCCATGGACGATCAACGGACGCGTTATGACCGAGGTACAGAGATGACTCCGGTGTGCGGGCATCCCGTCGACGAGGGCGGCACCGCCTTGGGAGAGGCTTCGTCGATTGGCGGCCTCACCTATGTGTTGATAACGCCTGCTCGAAACGAGCAAGCTCATATCGAACAGACCATCAGATCGGTCGTCGGACAAACGATCCGACCGATCAAATGGGTCATCGTCAGCGATGGTTCAACAGATCGGACTGATGAAATCGTCAAGCGATATGTGGCCGCTCACGGCTGGATCGAGTTCGTGCGAATGCCCGAGCGGAAGGAGCGTAACTTCGCCGGCAAAGTGTATGCGTTCGACGCCGGTGCCGCGCGCGTACAGCACCTTCCCTACGAGATCATCGGCAATCTCGATGCTGACGTTTCCTTTGGATCGGACTACGTCGAATATCTGCTTGGTAAATTCGCCCAGTATCCCAGGCTCGGTGTGGCCGGAACAAATCAATGCGAGGAGCGCTGGGCCGAACGTCCGAGGGATGACTATCGCGTTACCAGCGTTGAGGAGGTTCCGGGGGCGTTCCAATTGTTCCGGCGTGAATGCCTTGAGTCCATTGGAGGCTACAAGCCGAGCAGGCACGGCGGAGTGGATGTGCTTGCCACGATCGAGGCCCGAATGGGCGGCTGGCAGACGAGAGTGTACACGGGCAGGCTGCTCCTTCACCAGCGCCGACAGGGCACGGCCAAGACCCATCGGCTCCTCGTAGAATTCCACAACGGTCGCAAAGACTACATGTTTGGCGGGCACCCGGTGTGGGAAATCCTCCGGGCCGCGTACCGCCTGACGAGGAAGCCTTATATCATTGGCGGCTGCCTGATCTTCGTTGGCTATTTCTCAGCTCGTCTCACTGGGATCCAAACGCTGTTTCCCCCAGAGGTCAATCGGTTCCGACGGACGGAACAGATAAAGAGGTTGAAGATGTTCTACCGGAGGCTGAGGTCGTTCAGGGTATTCCACTGCTCGGATTCACCGACGAGTTGATAATGCAACTCACGTCCCCACAAAACCGTGGGCGGGACGCTTTGAGCCACCAGACGAAACGGCTGATCCTTGCGTCGGGCACGTCTCCGACACCGGAAGAAGAACGCATTCTGAAGCTCGCTCACTGGATGGGCGTCGAGACGGAGCGAGTCTCGATTGACCAGGAGTCGGCTCTCGCGCGACTGGGCGAGGGCGGTGGCCAAAGATGCTGTCTGGCCATGAGCGCCGATACCTTGGCACTGACGCACAGGGTGTCCTCGAACAGCCTGG
>Ga0066707_10000717_pt1 | contig 11212 bp, 10 predicted proteins | sample GraSoiAngelo_156_FD_66503 | JGI IMG/M metagenome (GOLD analysis project Ga0066707, IMG submission 66503) | Grasslands soil microbial communities from the Angelo Coastal Reserve, California, USA - 14_1009_13_40cm | ecosystem: Environmental > Terrestrial > Soil > Grasslands | place: USA... | reverse complement strand
GCGGTTGGGCTGAAATGTGCGCTTAGGCATGAAAAAATAGCTGCTCCTGATTCGTATATTCGCTGGAGAACAAACGTTGAGTATAAATGAGCAGTTGCGAACGCGGCAAACAGGCGCTGGGTAGGATGTGGCGACGGGAAAAACGGCTCCACCCTTAAGATTCACCGCTCGCGACTACGAAGTAGGATTCGGGTACTCATCTTCACCGCCTGTGCTGCGGCGCGGGTTGACGAAGATACAGAGCATACAACCCAACATTTTACGACTTTGCTTTTCGCGCGCGATGAGCGCGCCCAGGCGCGATGCGGCCCCAAGAGAGGGATGGATCATTGGAAGTTTTGAAACGGGAAAACGGGCCGACACCCGATCCTCTGGATGATGGCTGGTAGTCTGGATGTCGAACTAGGCGGGAATTTCGATTCTTACATCGAAGCGGAGAACTTTTCCGACTCGTTTCATTGTCACATGTAGGTCCTTTTCACTGACAGTGTCCACCGCTTGACGAGCTGCGCTCCAAATAGTTTTCGACTCCCAACGCCGCAGCTTGATGATCCCGAAAAGGCGGGCTCTGAATCGTGGACCACTGCCTCCGTGTACCACTTTATTCATAGACTTGATCGGCTCCTGGCCGAAGCAGTCCGTCGAGTGTTGTTTCATCACTTGGACCAGCCGTTGCCTCCTACACTTCCAGGCAGAGTCAAAACGTTTGACGATTTCGCACCAGCCCCTGATTTTCTGGACAGTCGCCTGGATGTGCCGGAGGCGAAGGGACATTCATTGAGGGCCTTCCTTTGGGATAAATTTGTCCAACCGCTTTCGGCTCAAGCTGGCAGGATCGCCGAAGGTGGGATTTTTGAAAAAGGGACCGCTACATCCGCAATCTTCTTCGGCCCACCAGGCACCTCAAAAACAGAACTTTCCAAGAAGATCGCTGAATTCCTCGGCTGGCCGCTTCTGCTAGTTGATCCTTCGCTCCTACTTCGGAAGGGGATGGATGGGATGCAGGAGGAGGCTAACAAAATATTCCGTATGCTTGAAGAAACGGAGAGGGTCGTCGTGTTATTTGATGAATTCGACGAGCTTGTTCGAGAACGAGGGTCCGCGAATTCAGAACCATTCTCACGTCTGCTCACAACGTCAATGCTCCCGAAACTTACAAGTATTCACAAGCGAAGGACCGTGGTTTTCATCATAGCAACTAATCACGTGGGTGAATTCGATCTCGCTATTCGGCGGCGTGGGAGGTTTGACCGTGTAGTGCAAGTGATGCCGCCGACGTATGAGGCGAAGATGGCGAAACATGATTGGGGTCCAGAGAAGAACCTCGACCTCAAGGGCCGACTTGATGAACTCGGGGTCAAACTAACTGACGATATGATCCGCCAAATCGGAGAACTGACGTACGATGAATCTGAAGAATTTGTGGTGCACCTTTCGACGATTGACAACCCGCAGACGGCGGCCACAGCCCTTGCGGCAATTTGGAGCCAATGCACTCTTCAAACCAGTGTCAGCAGGGAAGAACAGAACATGACGTGGGCAGATCGATGTCGAGCGGAGGCTCAATTGAGCCATTGAACTTGCCGACAGCGGAGAGGTTTCTTTCGTTTCAAGACCGCATCCTTGCCCAAGCCATAGCTTTGCAGTCGTTGCGATGGCCCCTCTACCCCTCCGAAGATCCTATATGGGGGCTCGTTCGCATTGTTATGGCTCAAACAAATCTCCACCCGAGAGGCGTGTCGCATTGCCGAACGAGTGAGAGCGTCATACCCGACAATTGCCAGGCCATCGCCGGAATTGATCCCAGCGACCCAAGACTTACGAAGATTCGGCCTTCCAGAGCGACGGGCCCGGTGTTGTATCAACATTCTGGAGAAAGCGGATCAGATCCGGAATAGGGTCCGGAGGGGTGAAACGTGGGAATCGGCTGTGGCTGGAATCAAGGGTATAGGTCCTTGGACACTGGCCATCTTCCGCATCATGGTACTTCGGGATCCTGACGTGTTACCGCATGGGGATGTCGGCCTTGAGCGAGCAATCGCAAATCTCTACGGAGTGGGGCACGATATTGAACAGCTTGCGGAAAATTGGCGACCGTTTCGGTCGGTTGCTTGTTGGTACCTCTGGAGAACACTGGGGAATGAGCAGCTCGGCTGAAACGATGCCTAAACAGTTCTATTTCTCGACAGCAAAGAATCGACTAGACCAAGCTGCTTCACTGCTGGATGCCTTGAGGGCCGCTGGTTGGAAGCAGACGTTCGCTTGGACTAGTCAAGATGCGAACAATTCCGCTGAGTACGCCGAGATTGCCAAGGCAGAACTTGCCGGTGTACGTGATGCTGATGTGCTGATAGTGCTGTTGCCAGGTGGCTTCGGCACGCATGTCGAAATTGGTGCTGCTCTCGCACTTGGGAAGCCGGTCGTCATTCACGCACCAGACCAGAGGACATTAGAGACTCCCTACCCGTGCGTATTTCACTATCATCCCTTAGTGAAGCTGCTCGTCTCTGATGTTATTGACGTTACCTCCGTCTTAGACTCGTTGCCCGCTACTTCGGGAAGTTCATTCTGACTGCCAAAGCCCGCCAGACGTGCCAGTGCGTGCCAATGCCTCGGATGGGGCCGTTTACCTGAACGAATGCGACTTCCGTATGCGAGAGACATTCCGATCGTTCTTGCTATAGCGGTGCCTGAGAATTTTCCGAGCAGTGGCTGAATCTTTGCTGAATAGAACTGTTCTGTGAGCCAGGCGGGCTGAGTGGACGGATTCCAAGCGCGGCTAGCTTTACCATGGCGAAATTGGGTAGCACTACGCTTTGCCTGGGCTTGAGAGCCATGTGCAGTCAGCCGTCCCACCCGAGCAACATCTGGCATCCGTTTAGTCGCCCGCTCAATTCTGCAACTGACACAATGGCTGTACTCGGGGTCAATTGATTTGCCACAGTCACGACAAAGATTATCCCTGTGTGGGGGTCGCATTGTCGCGGACTGTAGCGGACCGCCTTGAACATCTCTTTTCCGGTTCTGAGTAAGCCGGGTCGGGAAAAGCTGAGTACCAAAGGAATTCCTGCGGGGTGATTTCCACAATTTTTGTGCGAGCCATTCCGCCACTGGCGCAACTGCGCGGCCCCACATTGGCGCAGTCTCGGATAAACCTCCAGCAAGCGATGCGGTCAGGCGACAATTTCCGTCGGGCCGCTCTGTGAACCATTCCCGTTTAAACAGGTCGCGGGTGATCCAATCAACTAAGAAGGCGTCGACGGTGGCTCGAACCGGTTCCATTAGATCGTAGGCAAGGCTATCGCGTGCGGCGATGTCAAGGTGAAGCACCCCCATTCCTGGATCGAGGCCGAGGGCCGCTGCGGCGAGTCGCGATTCGCACGCCAACAGGGAATACAAATAATTAAGCATTGCGTTTGCCGGATTCACGGCAACTCTGGGAGACATGGTTAAGGGCGAAACCCGAGCCCCGAAGGTGCGCCAGTGGTCCGGTATTCGAGGCTCGTCTTTTTTCGGAAAGGCGATCGGAAGATTACGCCATAGAGACCAGTAGACCCCGGCGGCATGTGCTTCAATCAGACGGATTCTTTCGAGCGTATCAGCATTGGGCAATTCTGCGCGATAGTGAGAGATGTGGTCGGCACTTGCATCCGACAGCAGTTTGAGACGTGCAACCCGCTCTTGAGCCGTCAACTTTCTGTCGATGAGTTCCCGCGCAATCTCAATGCCGACTACTGATTGTCCGGCAAGAGCTTGAGCTCGTCTCAATCGCGCATCCGACGAGCGCACAGGACCAGTCACACACAGCACTTTGCCATCGCGCTCAAGCATCGAGAACGCCACATCTTGGGCGCTGAGCCAATGTAAGGCCTCAAGTGTGATGAATCCGTCTGAGCCGATGAGCACAAGCCGCTTCAGCCCATGGCCAACGCGGGCGAGTCTGATCTTGCGTCGCTCTGGACCTATGCCATCGTCGATTTCGAGATGGCCGGACTGCATCCGCACGCGGATACCGAAGCCATGTATGGTGAGCACGCCGCTTTTGCTAATGGGAGAATTGCGCAATGCGGACGGGTGCTGTACGTTGGGCGAAGCTGCCATGGGAGTTGTCCCTCCTGTGGTAGTTAGGGCTTGTCGGCTGCTCGCAACAGTCGTCAGGCCCACTAAGTTATTGAAAACATTATAACATTTCGACAGATGGGGCCCCACGCGCCGGGTACGTCGAGAAACAATCTACTCAGCTCTAACTTCTGCTTCAAATCGATCGCGCATTTTCCTGAGAGCGTCCGTCTGCTTTGATGTCTCCCTGGGCATCCTTCATTGCGGTCACTTGCCGTGATTCCCCGTGTCGGTGGAAATGAAGATACTCGCGGAGTCCGTCCGAATCGGATATTGGCGGATCAAGCGTGAAATAGCTGTAAGCAAGGGGATTGTAGCGTACAGGTGTGTAGCGTCTGTTTATGCCAACGAGTTCCGCTTCGAACCATTTTTCTAACCTACCCTTTGCCCTTAGGAACCGGGCGAAAATCTCTTTCTGAACCTTCGGTCCCACATTTGGGGCAGCGATTTCTAGCTGGCATTCATTCTGCAGCTGCGCCCAGCGCTTCTCAAAGTCTTGGTTGAGGCGGGCCAGTTCAAAGAAGACGGGATAGAGCTTATTTCGCCAGCTACCTTGCGCTGAGTTCCTCAGACGTCGGCCCACGCTCGAAATTCTAAACTCAGGGACTCCCCCACATAAATCACCTGGTATTTCCTGATACAGGGATAGGGACGTGAAAAAGGATTTCGTGTCCTTTTGAATTTCCGAAAATGCCTGTCTCATTACGGCTATGGGGAGACGAGGACCTAAGCGCTCTACACGTCACGCGGGTAAGCGCTATCGCGCGCCTCGCCCGTCGTCGCTTTCGCCAGCGGAGCTGAAGAAACGTGGCGATGCACTGGCGGCGCACGCGGATATGCTGCGTGACCACAAGCTCACAGCGTCCCAGGCCGCGGAGAACCGGGGTGTCACGACCCACGACCTCTGGAAATACATCCCCAAAGCATTCAAAAAGGACGCGAGCGGGAGAATCCGAGCTGTCGCTGATCGGTACGTCCGGAGGATGGAAATACCCGGCCCGAACGGTCCCGAACTAATCAAGGTCAAAGGTTCGAAGGCAAGGAATGAGTTTGCCAGGTATCGCAACGACGTTTTCCGTTTTCAAGGTGGCGACCTCACTGCGCTTGATAAATGGGACGGGGTAACGATCCAAGGGCACAAGCTGCTGACGGACCGGCAAATTCTTCAAAGGTTGGGTGAGCAGGATAACCTTCCTGAACACTTTGGCAGTGAGCAGGTCATTCCGTATTCCGGCGGTGCCGCATGAGACGCTGCAATCTCTGCGGCAGTACGCAGAACGTGACCAAACATCACGTGGGCGGCGCGAATTTTATCGCGTGGTTCACGATGCCGCTCTGCAGCAGGTGCCAAGACATCTTCCACGCACGACAGCGAGCTGCTGGAATCGACCTGCGTTGCACGCCAAATCCAATGAGGCGACTAATTCGGGCATTGAAGATGACGGTTCTTTTCATGTGGATGCTACTTGACATGTTTGAAAGGGAGGCTGATCAAGTGCCCGACCCCAGCGCGGCTCTACCGGCGAATTCGGAAAAATGGGGGAAAGAACATGATTGAAACACACGATCTCTTCTTGCGCGCCATAGCGACACCCATAGAAAACAAGAAGAAAAGGAAGAAAAGAAAGCAAGGCAAGGCTAACGATTCTGACGGCCTGGATGATCCACACTGGCCTGAGGTTCTCGCCATCGATACTGAGAGTCGAACAAACATAGGCCAGACCCTCACATTCGGTGTCTGGCGGCGCTGCAGGCTTGTCGGAGAGAAATACGAGGTCATCGAAGAAGGGATCTTCTACGCCGACGATCTCCCCGCAAGGGAACTCAAGGTTCTGAAAACCTACATGGAGACAGCGGTGTCGGACGTGCGGTCATTCCCTCCTCGCTTCCCTCTCTACTCGCGTACTCAATTCATGAAGAAAGTATTTTGGCCTGCTCTAAAGAAAAACGCGGCCATGGTGGTCGGCTTCAATCTCGGATACGATCTTACACGCCTTGCGCTGGACTGGACGCAGGGTAATAAGGGTGAATGGTCGCTCGTGATGATGCGGTATGCCGACGGAAAGGAAAACTGCAACTACCCTCGCATTCTGATCACTCCCATTGACAGCAAGAAGCAAATCATCAAGCTGTGGCGACCGTGGAAAGAAGTCCGACACGAATGGAAGAATTCAGGCAGAACAGTCCATTTCCTCGACCTCCGTACAGCTCTCTGGTCCCTCTACAACAAATCACACTCCCTCAGAAGTGCCTGCGACAACAAAACCGGCCCTTTCAAATCGCAGGACCTACCACAGAAAGATGACCACCAGCCAACCGGCGAAGTCACGCCAGAGGAAATTGAGCATTGCCGCCAAGATGTGCGGTGCACAGTTGCGCTGCTGGATGCGTGTAAACGGGAATTTGAAAAGCACCCCGATCTTGATCTGAAGCCCTGGAATGCCTATTCCCCGGCGAGTTTTGGCAAGGCGACGCTCAAAGCAATGGGGATCATTCGGCCCGAACTCAAGTTCAACATTTCCAATGAAAAGCTAGGACCTTGGATTCAGAGCTACTATGGCGGGCGCTCAGAATGCCGAATACGTCATGATGCTGTGCCGGTCGTTCCTGTTGATTTCACCTCTGAGTACCCTTCCTGTTGCGCCAATTTGGGGCTGTTTAGGATTCTCACGGCTGCACGTCTAGAGTTTGTCGACGATACGGAAAGCGTGAAGCAATTCTTAGCGAATATCACACTAGAAAAATGCTTTAAGCGGGAGACCTGGCGCGATCTAAATTTCGTCGCGCGCGTGATCCCGGATGGCGATGTTTTACCCATTAGGACCGTCTATGGCGGTGTTTCCCACAATATCGGGAACAACTATTTGCATAAGAATCCAGCCCATCCGCAAACGATCTATATGGCGGGTCCCGACCTTGTTGCAGCGGTACTCCAGCAACCCGACCGAATTCCCAGAATCGAACAGGCCTTCAGGGTCGTACCCTCAGGCCTACAACCCGGAATGCGAGCCATAAGGCTACGCGGCAAGGTCGTAATTGATCCCAATGATGTTTCCGTCGACCTGTTCACAAAGATTATTGAGGAACGCAAACGCAACAAGGACGATGCCGATCTCTACTACTGGTTGAAGATTCTGGCGAATTCAATCTACGGCTTCTTCGTCGAGTTGATCCCAGAGCGTTTCAAGACACTGAAGCCTGTGGAGGTGTTCTCTGGCGATGAGAGTTTTTCTGATTTTTCTCGCGTGATCGAAACACGAGGCAAATGGTTCGCTCCTTATTTGGCAACACTCATCACATCCGCTGGAAGGCTCTTGCTCGCCATGCTGGAGGTAGAAGTTTCGCGAGCTGGCGGTACCTATCTATATTGCGACACGGATAGTCTTGCAATCGTAGCTTCGGAAAAGGGCGGTCCTCTGGACATTCCCGGTGCGGAGGGTAGGCGCGCGCTTACTTTGGACGAGGTTGATCAATTGACTGCCACGTTCCAAGAACTAAATCCTTATGACAAGAATGACGTTAAGGACCTGCTCAACCTCACCGACGACAACTATGTTTGCGAATGCTCGCATGAACTCAAACATGAGCATGACGACTCCGGTGCTTGCGAGGTCCGTGGCTGCGACTGCAGAGCAGCGAAGAAATCGCGCCGTCAGCTGTGGGGCATAGCAATCGCCGCCAAACGATATGCACTGTTTGAGAAAGTACTCGATCGATGCGGGAAGTTGATGGACGTAAAGATCGTCAATCCCAAAGCACACGGAATCGGATTTCTTTATCCACCTAAAGATAGCCCGGACGATTGGAGAAGGGATGCTCCGCTGTGGATTTATGAAATGTGGGATTACATTGTGCGCGGCTTTCTGGGACTGAAACGCAAGATCCCGACCTGGGGCTCTCTTCCACAGATGATGCGCTTCTCTGTCTCGACCTGGAACGTACTCAAAATACTCGGAATGTGGGAAGGTGCACGACCCCACAATTTCATGTTCATGGTAATGACGTCCGAGAAGTTTTCGTTTGATTTTGATTACGACAACAAGCCGAACAAAAAGCCGATGGTGATTGTGCCATTTTCGAGCAAGCAAAATGAATGGCACAACTTGGAAGGATTCGACATTCACAACAAGGATCAGCGCGGACGTTTTCGACGCTACCGGATGAACGACCCTGATTTTCATCCCTCAACGTACGCGCACATGATGGAGGAATATATTCGGCACCCCGAGGCCAAGAGTCTCGGTCCAGATGGGAAGCCCTGCACTCCCGAAACACGGGGATTACTGAAACGCGCACACATCACAGCTGGGCAAATTCGATATATCGATAAAGAAACCTCGTCTATGTGGGCAGAGGGCGACGATCTCACTGTAGTCACCGATAACGACGAAACCGGTTTCAGGGTTGTCGAGTACGGGAAAAGCCGGAAGGTGGTACTTCCTGATTGTTTGAAACGCGAGATCGAAGAAATTGGCTTACGCGAGCTGCGTCGCAGAGGAATCGGGCAGCACACAATTGAAAAAGCATTGCACGCGCAAGTCCGCGCAAATACATATAGAAAGATTGTTGCCGCAATCGAGGAATGCAAAAAAGAGCACAACAAGTCTGAAGACCCGGCAACGGGTCGCGCAATTTCTCACAGAAAGGAAAACATCCATGCCATACAAGGATCCACAACGAAAACGCCAATGGGAACGAGAACACCGTGAACAGCGAAATGCAGCGCGGAGGAAACAGCCGCTTCCCCCAGGGTCGGGACAATACGCGGTGCCAAGGACGCTGCACGACCCGATAAGCACTCAACAATCAGGAGACGGTTGGAAGGTACTTGCGTCGATCGCGGTTGGGATAGGGGTCGTGCTGCTCGGCGCACTAGCGGGTGTACGCGTTCCGGATACCGGTTATGGTCAGTGAGTGCTATGGCGACAGTTATGCCGCTCAGACGTGCTGCTTGTGCGAGGACCTCGGGAAGGATAACATCTGGCGCGTGGAACTTCAGGACCTTGCCGAGCAATACCAGAGCAAGTCGGATGAGGAACTGTTGCGATTGGCTCTCGACCCAGCACAACTGACGCTCGAAGCCAACGCCGCCCTCAACAACGAACTCGCACGGCGGCGAATCAACAATACGGAACGACTAAACGTTTTTCGCGACGAGGAAGAGCAGCGCAAAAGAGAGCAAAGCAAGGACCCCGGAAAGCTGTTCTTCGTTCATCGTTACGGCATTGGTCGTAAGCGGTTTGGAAAGGCTGAGCGTATCTACAACTCGGAAACGTGCATGGAACGGTTCAAGACGACAGTGTTCATTGTGCTCTTCTGGCTCCCGCTCATACCGACGGGAACCTTTCTTGTAGAGAAGGATCGTGCGTTCCTCTCGAACCAAATGACGGTACTGAAGAGGCTCCCTCTCGACTGGGAGCAAGTGCTGAAAGTCTGGGTCGTTGCGGCTGGCACTCTTCTGGCCGTGATTTGGGCATTCAAGCTGCTGCCTCATATCCTCTTCCGAGGATGAACTTTTCCTGCCGTCACCGCACCTGCATAAAGAGCGTTCCTAAATAGGGGTTGACAATCGGGCGATAGCGCTCAGAACCCGCTCAGTGAGCGATGGTCAGAGGGTTCTAGCTCAAAGGTAGGGCGCCAATCCACTTGCTGAATGTGAGCATACATTTTCAGGCTGAGCGTGTCTGGATACTCTGGGATTTGAGTGCTTAACCAAGAAAACATGGGCGGTAGCTCTACGCGCTTAGGGTCGTCATTCATCTTCATCAACGTTTGAAAGTTATCGCGGCTGAGGGAACCCCACACCCCCCAGCGGAGCGTTTCCGCAGCGCCGATTATTGGCAGATGGATAATGCCGCGAACAAAAAAGTCGTGATCTTCAATCGCACAGAAGTCCTCGTTCAGAAATGTTTTTGAATGGCTACCTGCGCTTCGCAGCAATCGTGCTTCGTTGGCCTTTTCGTGTTCTTCCAACCAGTAGTAAGGCGCATCATAGGAGAAGTCGAGGCACGGTCCCGTGTGCCATTCTTCGCAGGTGCCACACTTCCAACGCAAGCTTGCGAGGTCGTCAAAAGAAACTGATGTCCGGGTGTTGCGGATGCGACTGTGCTCATAGCATCCGGCGCAGAGCAACGAAATCTTCGCAAGTTTCTGCGATTCATCATTCCATCCGCCGTGAGCGGAGCGTATGAGTTCACAATCGTCGCACCACGCGTCCGGGAACGGGTTCTCAGGCGTCGGCTCATCTCGATTGAATCCCAGTCCGGCAGCCTCGCCTAAAAGGTGGGTACAGACGAAACTCTGCTGAGATTCACCGTGCGTGGCACACTGAATGATCTTCTCGGACATCCGGCCATAATGCTCAAGGCAAAATCATGTATTGTCAATTGGCGAAATATCCCCATAGCGCCCCTGGCTGTGGAATATCACAAAGGGATAACACCGGAGCGCGTCAAGCAGATCATGCTGGGACGCGTTCGCGAGAACGCATAAGACGCTCAACATCCAACTGACAAGATATCCTGCCGAGTTTGCCAACCAAATTTCGACAAACTCGGTTCGGTGCCTCAAGATTTCAGAAATGGGGACCCGAAGAAGCTGGCGTGCAATCTCCCGTCCTTCGTTAAGACCCATGCGGACTGCGATGTAACCCGCGATGTGGCGAAGAAACGGCGCATGCTTGTGCTAACGCCTGGTTTCGTAAACTATCCAGACCCGTCTCCCCGCCTGGCTTTTCGTTGTGGCGGTTAAGCCCGTGGCGCACAAAGGTGATTGCCCGCATTGACTTGCTTCCCGCAGCAACCTACGATGCTCCGTACATGGAGAGGACCATCGGGTGATTGACGAAACCATTTCACACTACCGCGTCATAGAGAAGTTGGGTGGCGGCGGTATGGGTGTGGTCTACAAGGCTGAGGACATCAAGCTTCATCGATTTGTTGCTCTGAAGTTTCTGCCGGAGGATTTGGTCAGGGATCGTCAAGCATTGGAGCGCTTCGAGCGCGAGGCGCAAGCCGCCTCGGCCTTGAATCATCCAAACATCTGCACGATTCACGAAATCGGCGAACACGACGGTAAACCGTTTATCGCGATG
>Ga0066707_10000680_pt1 | contig 11432 bp, 11 predicted proteins | sample GraSoiAngelo_156_FD_66503 | JGI IMG/M metagenome (GOLD analysis project Ga0066707, IMG submission 66503) | Grasslands soil microbial communities from the Angelo Coastal Reserve, California, USA - 14_1009_13_40cm | ecosystem: Environmental > Terrestrial > Soil > Grasslands | place: USA... | reverse complement strand
CATCGTCTCGGGTCCCAGTGCCCTGCACGGCGGCTCGGTCACGGTGCCCGACATCCGATCCGGCGCGGCGCTCGTGGTCGCGGCCCTCTGCGCCAACGGGACAACCGTGCTCGACAACATCTATCACCTCGACCGTGGCTACCAGGAAATCGTGGGCAAGCTCGAAGGCCTGGGTGCGCACATCACCCGCGTCGAGGGCGAAGATGGAGCCCGCCATGATCTCTCCCGGGTCGTCGGGGATTGAGCCGGCCGTGCTCTCAAAAAAGATCGGCATCGACCTCGGCACCTCGACCGTCCTCGTCTATGTCAAAGGCGAGGGGGTCGTCGTCAACGAGCCGTCCGTGATGGCCACCGACGAGAAGGGCGGGCGCGTCCTGGCGGTGGGCCGGGCCGCCGCCGAACTGGTCGGTCGCGGCCGGAAAGCGCGCGCCGTCCGGCTGGTTCGCGACGGCAACGGCGTCGATTACAACCTGGCGGGCGCGATGCTTCAGCATCTGATCGGTCGCATCGTCGGCCGCCAGCGGATCTTCCGGCCCGACGTGATGCTCTCGGTGGCCGCCATGGTGACCGGGGTGGAGCGCCGGGCGGTGTTGGCGGCCACCATTCAGGCTGGCGCGAAGACCGCCTACCTGATCGACAAGCCGATGGCCGCGGCCATCGGTGCGCGCGTTGCGGTCGCCACCACCGAGGGGATCGCGATCGTCAACCTGGGCGCCGGTTCCACCGAGCTGGCCGTGATCGGCCACGGCGAAACGCTGGCCATCGAGTCGCTGCGCATCGGGGGCGACGCCTTCGACCGGGCGATCGATGCCGCGATCGGCAACGCGCGCGGCGTGCGACTGATGCCCGGTGAAGCCGAGCGGCTGAAAATCCAGCTCGGTTCGGCGAGCGGGCCGGTGCCTGACACCGGTCTCGAGGTCAGCGCCGTCGACGAGGGGGGCGCCCGCTCCACGCTGCGCGTGTCGGGTAACGATGTGCGCGCGGCGATCCAGGATCTTCTCGAGGCGATCGCCGCCGGCCTGCAGCGGGTGGTGGCTCAGCTTCCCGAGGCCCGGCGGGCTGCGGTCCTGCGCAGCGGCGCCGTCCTTACCGGTGGCGGGGCCCAGCTTCGTGGAATCGCGGAGTTTCTCGCGCTCCGCGCGGGTATCCCGACGCGGGTCGCACCCGAACCGCAGAGTTGCGTGGCGATCGGGACCGGGATGGCGCTCGATAACCTACAGGTGATCCGGCGGGGGCAGCACTACATCACATGAGCAGCGAGCCGCGACCCGCGTCACGAGTGGCCGTCGTCCTGGGCGGCGGTGTTCGCGAGGCGCTCCTGGCGCAGCCGGTGCTGCGGGCCTGCGACGGCGCCACGGTGTTCGCCTCAGCGGACGCCGTCGGGACGTTGCTCGGGCTTTCGTCAGTCGGCCGCGCCATCGTCGTCGATGATTCACCCCGCGAGCTCTTGCGCATCTTTCGGCGTCTGCGCGCGGGATCCGTCGACACGGTCGTCGTACCGTTCCCGGCGCGCTTGCTTCACGTCGCACTCGCCTATTTCGCGGGCGTCCCACGTCGCCTCATCGCCGCGGGCGGCAATCGCTGGGCGGCGACGGAACGGGTCCCGGGCATCAAGGGCCTGCACCCGGTCGAAGCGAACTGGCGCCTTGGCGCGGTCGCCAGCAACCGGCCGGTGCTCACGCCCGGCGAGGCCCCCGCGCTGCAACCCCCGGAAGCGGTGCGCAGCCAGGCGATGGCGCGCTGGCCCTCGTTCATCGGCAGCGGCCGGCGCCCGCTGGTCATGATTCCCGGTGGCGGTGGCTGGTCGTCGCGGCGCTCCAGCGGCTTATGGCCGGCCGAACGCTTCGCCGTCGTCGCCAATCAGTCGGGTGCGGATCGTATCGTTCTGCTGAGCGGCGCCGGTGATGAGCAGATCGTCCGCGAGACACGGGGCGGGATCGCCAAGCCAACGCTGGTCATCAACCTGGCGCAGATCACCGTGGACGAGGTTGCCGTCGTCAGCGAGCTCAGCCTTGGCGTGGTCGGCCACGACGGCGACGCGCTGCATGTCGCGGCGGCGGCTGGAGCCCCGGTGCTGGCCGTGGTTCGCCGGCCGGACATCCCGCCGCGTGGCGACCGGGTCGTCACCTTGTGGACGAAGGATTTCGAACGATTCCCCGCGCGGCAGGTCGTCGAGGCGCTCTCGAAGCAAGCCCGGATCGACAGCTACGCCTGAGCCGGAAACGCCAGCCCGCCCTCCACTTCGAGTCGCGCTCGACGCCCAGGCTTTCGCCGAGGACGCCACCGGGGTCGGCCGTTACATCGGCGCTCTCATCGAAGCCTTCCGGGCCAGCCCGAGCGTCGATCTGATGCCATACCGGGATTCGGGCCCGCGCCTGATCGGGCCGCACCTCGCGCTTCCGCTGCGGATGCGCCGGGACGGCGCCCGCCTCGTTCACGGTCCGGCCAACGCGCTGCCTCTGCTCAACACCGGACTGCCCGGCGTGGTGACGATCCATGACCTGGCGATCTACGACCATCCCGAATGGTTTCCAGCCGGCCAGTGGTTCGCCACGCGCGTCGTGGTGCCACAGTCGGCTCGCCGTGCCCGCATGATCATCTGCCCCTCGGAGGTGACCAAACGAACGACGGTGCGCCTCTTCGACATCGAACCCGATCGTTGCCGCGTGATCCCGCACGGCGTGGAGACCGAGTTCGCTCTGCCCGCGTCGCCGTCAGTCAAGGACGAGGTCAGGGCCCGGTACGCGTTGCCGGATCGCTATCTGCTGCAGCTCGGAACCATCCAGCCGCGCAAGAACTATGTCACCTCGCTCCGCGCGCTGGCGCGGATCCCGGCTCCCCAGCGGATGCCGTTGATCGTCGCCGGCGCCTTTGGATGGAAATACGACGCGGTGGTCGATGCGGTTCGCGAGCTCGGGCTCCGCGATTGGGTCCGCTTCGTCGGCTATGCCGGTATGCCCGACCTGCCCGCGCTGTACCAGATGGCGCAGGCCGTGCTGTTTCCATCGCTCGATGAGGGCTTCGGGCTGCCGCTGCTCGAGGCGTTTGCCGCGGGCACGCCGGTCGTCGCCTCCAACGCGGGAGCGATTCCCGAAGTCGCCGGTGATGCTGCCTTGCTGAGCGCGCCGGAGGACGCCCAGGCACTGGCCGACAACCTGCTCCGCCTCCTAACAGACCGGCCGCTGCGCGAGCGCCAGGTCGCCGCCGGCCGCGCGCGTGCGGCCCTTTACACCTGGTCGGCGAGCGCCGCGGCGCACCGCGAGGTCTACGAGTCGGTAGTGAGCCCGTCGCGTGCGTCGAGGACTGTGACAGGAGTGTAGAACCGACGTATGCGCAACTCCTGTCGAGTCGAAAATACAATAGGGGCAGCATGGCTCGGGCCAAAAAGCCGTCCCGGCGCGATACGCGCAATTCCGCCAATGACGAAACTTCGGAAACTGCTCCCAAATCGTTGAAGCTCCCCAAGGCCACGGACCGGCGGAAGAAGACCGGCGGGCAACGCTTTAGTCCGATGAATGCGGCTTACGGTGATTCAGCGGTTCCGCCTTTCCCAATTCCCGACTAAGCGTTGCCTCGATGCCGCGGAGGTCACGGTCCTCGTCGATGAGAACGCTGACGTCGATATAACCGAGGCGCGCGAGATCGCTGCCCAGCAGTCCGGCCTGTTCGCCTCCGAGCTCAAGCAGAAGGGCGCCGCCGCGCCGAAGGAACCGGGGCGCGTCCCGCAGCACGCGTCGGAGGATCTCAGTGCCGTCCGGTCCGCCGTCGTAGGCGAGGGGCGACTCGAACGCGAAGGTGTCCCGCTGCAGCAGCGGCAGCTCGGGCGTGGGCACGTAGGGCACGACGCCGACGACGACGTCGACGCCGCCTTCGAGCGCGCGGGGGAGTGGGGCAAACAAATCGCCGAGATAGGCCTCCACGCCATTCGCGGCCGCGCAGGCGACGGCACGCGGGTCGATGTCGGAGGCGACGACACGCGCCGCGGGACGGCGGCTCATCAGGGTCCGGGCGATCGCGCCGCTCCCGGCGCAGAGGTCGACCGCCGTCCCGTTTCGCGGCAGGCGTGTGACGGCGCGTTGCGCGAGTGCTTCGCTGTGCCAGCGTGGGACGTAGACGCCCGGGTCGACGCGGATCTCGAGCTTGCAGAACGAGGTCCTTCCGGTAATCCACGCCAGTGGCTCGCCCGTGAGGCGCCGCGCGATCAGCGCGTCAAGGACCTCGTCATCCCCGGCCGCGCACGCGAGGAGATCGGCGGCTTCTTCCTGCGCCGCGATAAACCCCGCGCCCGACAGGATCGCGGCAAGGGTCGCGGCGTCGTGACCCACTAGGTTCGGCCGCCGACCGCGTCGAGCACGCGCCAGGTCTTGCTCGCCGCATTGGTCCAACTGAACTCGGCGCTGCGCGCGCTGCCGGCCGCGATCAGGCGTCGCTGCAACGCACCGTCGCTGGCGAGCTCGAGCATCGCCTGGCTCCAGGCGCCCGCGTCGTGCGGGCTCAGCAGGATGGCGGCGGTGCCGACGATCTCGGGGAGCGCGCCGGCGGTGGAGGCGATGACGGCGGTGCCACACGCCATCGCTTCGAGTGCGGGGAAGCCGAAGCCCTCGAAGCGCGAGGGGAGCGTCAGGGCGATGGCGCCGGCGTAGAGCGCGGGCAGGTCATCGGCGGAGACATACGGCAATACCCTGGCGGAGCCCGCCGATGCGATGTCGTGACCCGGTCCGACGAGAACCAGGTCGGCGTCGAGGCCCCGACGCCGTGCCTCGTCGAAGGCGCGGCGCAACATCGTCAGGTTCTTGCGCGGGTGGTTGCGTCCGACATAGAGGAAGTAGGCACCGCCGATCTTGAGCCGCTGCAGCACCTCCGCCACGCGGGACGGATCCTGCGGCTGCATGCGCGGGCCGATGCCGGAGTGCACGACGGCGATCCGGCCGCCGGGAACGCCGTAGAAGCGGGTCAGGTCATCAGCGGTCGACCGCGAGACCGCGATCAGGCGATTGGCGTGACGCGCGGCGTAGCGGGTCGTCGCTTCCAGGTACCAGCGCGCGGTGCGCGAGTAGGCGCGCGGCTCGTGGCGGTGTCCGACGTCGTGGATGGTGACCACGGAGTTGAGCCCGAGCCCGATGGGGAGCACGTGGCCCGGAATGAAGGTCACGTCCGGCCGCTCCCGTCGCAGGGCCTGCCGGAGTCGCCAGTGCGTCCAGAGGCGCGGAAAGGGAATGCCACGCCACTCCACCCCGGCCGGCAGCCAGGCCGGCGCATCGACGGCATTCGCATAGATCCGCATGCCTCGCGTGCCCCTCGAGGCTGCCAGGGCGTTGATGATGCTGCGGGCGTAGACCTCCGTCCCGGTGAGGTACTCACGGACGGCGGGCGTGCCATCGATGCCGACGATCACCTCACCGTCACCGGCGCCGCCGCCTCGGGATCCCGTGTCTTCCGCTAGCATCGCGGAAATGTCCAGCGGCAATTCGTTGCCCGAAGGCATCGCGGTCGACATGTTGTTCGCGGCTCGGCCGTTTACCGGTCTCGAGCACCACGCGTTGCACATCCTTCGAGGCCTGCACACCGTCGGCGTGTCGGTGGATGTCCTCGTGCCGAGCGATGTGATTGCCGACCTCGGTGACGCGGCCGTGGGCCATCGCCTCGTGCCATTTCCGCGAGTGCCTCGTGGCCTGCGGTTGGGTCGAGAACAGTGGTCGGTCCCATGGCGGTTCGGCGCCTACCCGCGCGCCCTCCCGCTGCTGCATTCGGTGCTCGGCGTCGCACCCATGCTCAGCGGCGTCCCACTGGTGCTGACCGTGCCCGACCTCGTTTATCGCTTCCGTCCCGCGGACATGCACCCACGCGCCCGCTGGTACTTCGGGACGCTCGGGCCGAAGAGCATCCGCCGCGCGCGGCGTCTGATGGTCTCCTCGCAAGCGATCTGCCGGCAGCTCATCGATCTGTACCATATCGCGCCGGAGCGGGTCGCCTATGTCCCCCTATGCGCGGATCCGATCTTCACGCCGCGGCCGGCCGACGAGATCGCGAGCGTGCGAAAGCAGTTCGGGCTGCCTGGCGGCTACATCCTGTACGTGGGCACGACCGATCCGCGGAAAGACCTCACTCGATTGCGCGCCGCTTACGAGCTACTCCCGCCCGACCTCGTCGACGATTCGGCGCTCGTCTATGTCGGCCGCACCAACCGCGGCGCCGAGCGGCTCGCGAAACAGCTCCGGAAACCCGGACCCCGCGCGCACATCATCGCGCTCGACTATGTCCCGCGCGATGTGCTGCCGGCGATCTACAGCGGCGCATCGGTGTTCGTCTACCCCTCGCGCTATGAGGGCTTCGGCCTTCCCGTCCTGGAAGCAATGTCCTGCGGCGCGCCGGTCGTCGTGTCGTCGGACGAAGCGCTTGCCGAGCTCGTCGAGGATGCTGGCGTCGTGCTGCGCACGGAAAGCATCGAGGAGCTGACCCAGGCTATGGAACGGCTCCTTCGGTTCGACGATGATCAGGCGCGCCTGCGTAAGTTGGGTCTGGCGCGTTCGAAGGCGTTCAGCATCGCGCGCCTCGGCGGTGAGACCGCGGAGGTCTACCGGCAGGCGCTGGCGTCGTGACGCGCTTTACCCTGCTCGGGGTGCCGATCGACCCGCTGACCGAGGCCGAGGCGATCGACTGGGTCGCCCGCGCCATCACCGAGGGGCGTCCGCGCCTGGTCATCAGCGTCAATCCGGAGCGGATCATGCACGCTGGGCGTGACCCGGCGTTCGGAGCCTTGCTTCGCGGCGCCGACCTGGCGCTGGCCGATGGAGCGGGGGTGCTATGGGCAGCGCGCCGGCTGGGCCATCCCCTGCCGGAGCGTGTCCCCGGCGTCGACTTCGTCGAGAAGCTGGCGGCGCGCGGCGCCGGCGAGGGTTGGCGTTTTTTCTTCCTGGGGGGCGCGCCGGGAGTCGCGGAAGCGGCCGGTCGCGTCCTTCGAGATCGGTATCCCGGGTTCACCCTGGCCGGCAGCCACACCGGCTTCGGCTCCGGCTCACCCGATCCTGCCAGCGACCCGATCACCACGGCGGCGGTTCGGTCGAGTGGTGCCGAGCTGCTCTTCCTGGGCTATGGCTCTCCCGCGGAAGAAGCCTGGCTCGCTCGCAACCTCGCCCGCTCGGGCGCGATCGTCGGCATGGGTGTGGGTGGAAGCTTCGACTTCATCTCCGGTCGAGCTCGGCGCGCCCCTCGGTGGATGCGCGATCACGGCCTGGAATGGCTGCATCGCTTGAGCCGGGAGCCATGGCGCTGGCGCCGCATGCTCGCGCTGCCCCGCTTCGTCATTCACGTGATGCGCGAGGGTAAGCACGCGGATGAAGGAAGCCTGTGACCCGCCCGTTACAGAGGGTGTGCCACCGCCGATGACCCGCGACTCGTGGGGACGGCCCGCGCTGCCATGATGGTGGCTTGCGCCGGCGCGCTTCGCCGGGTGACCAGCACGGTGGTGCTTCGCGGTCTCCTATTCACCGCCATCTTCAGCCTGGCGGCGGTGCCGCCACTCGATCCCGACCTCTGGTGGCACCTGGCAAACGGGCGGTTGATGCTGGCGACGCACGCGATCCCCCACGCCGACGTGTATTCGTTCAGCGCCGCTGGCCATCCCTGGGTGGTGCATGAATGGCTGGCCGATCTCGCGATGTACCTCCTCTTCCAGGCGGGCGGTCTGCCGTGGCTGGTTGCGGTCTTCGCCGGGGTGGTGACGGCGGCCGCGGTCTGCCTCTACCTGCTGCTGCGCCGGACTGGACTGACCGCTTCGGCGGCGGTCGTCCTGACCCTGGTCGGCGCGTTGGCCGGCTCGACCGCCTGGGGAGCGCGGCCTCAGTTGCTCAACGTGCTGTTCTGCGGCCTGCTCCTGCTCGGGCTGATCGAGTATCGGGCGGGCCGGCTGCACGCGTGGATGCTGCCGCCCTTCATCTGGCTCTGGGCGAACCTGCACTCGGCGTTCGTCGTCGGTGTCATCATCAGCGGGCTCTTTGTGGCCGGCGAAGCGGTCGACGCCTGGCGGACGGGGGAGGGCACCATGCCGCGGCGCCGCCTGACAGCTCTCGCGGCGGCAATCGGAGCGGGCTGCGTGCTTTCGTTCATCAACCCGTTCGGCATCCAGACGATCCTCTTTTCCCTTGGCACCCTCACCTCGCCCCTCATTCAGAACAACATCCAGGAATGGGCGTCGCCGGACTTCCACTCACTGCCGGGGCTGCTCGTGGAGGGGATCATCTTCCTGCTGCTCGCCGGGCTGGCGACGGGTCGCGTGCGGGCCCGCACCAGCGAGTGGCTGCTCGCGTTCGCGCTCCTCTACCTCGCGCTGTCGTCGCAGCGGCACGTGCCGCTCTTCGTCCTCGCCGCCGCGCCGCTCATGGCGCGCTGCGCCCAGGCGTTGCTCGGCCTCGCCTCCAGCCTGTTCCCGCGGACTGATCAGCGGCCGCTCGCGCAGGCGGCCCTGCGCTGGACGCCCGCCCGCCCGATGGGTCAGACGGCGACCCTGGGCGCGATCAACCTGCTGCTCCTGATGGTGGTGGCAACCGGCATGATCGCCTACCGGGCCGTTCCCAACTTGCGGCCGGAGGCGCAGGCCGCCTCGATCAAGGCGGCGCTCCCGGTGCAGGCGGCGGACGCGCTGGCGCGAGCCGGCCGGCCGGTGCGGGTCTTCAATTACTACGACTACGGCGGGTACCTGCTCTGGCGTCTCTATCCCGACGGCGGCCGGGTCTACATCGACGGCCGGGTCGAGGTCTACGGCCCGCAAGTCTTCAGCCGCTACCTCCGTGTCAGCTACCTCGCGTCCGGCTGGCAGGACGTCCTCACCCAGGCCCACCCCGACGCCATCGTGCTGCCCAGCGCGCACCCGCTGACCGGCGTCCTTGGCCAGGACGCGGACTTTCGCCTGCTCAGCCGAGACGATGTGGCCACCGTATTCATCCGAGTAGGCTTCGCACCATGACCGCGCCCGTGACGGCGGTGGAGATCAGCGCGGTGATGCCCGCCTACAACGAGGAGGCCAACCTGGAGCAGTCGGTGGGCCGGATGGCCAGCGCCCTGCAGACCTTCACGCGCGGATTCGAGATCATCGTCGTCGATGACGGCAGCCAGGACGGCACCCCGGCGGTGCTGGAACGGCTCAAGGCGGTGCACCCGAATCTGCGCGTCATCCGCCACCCGGTCAATCGCGGCTACGGAGCGGCGCTACGGTCGGGATTTAGCGCCGCGCGCCTGTCGTGGATCTTCCTGATGGATGCCGATAACCAGTTCGACCCGGCGGAAGTCGGGCTGCTCCTTGCGCGCGCGGCGGATGCGGACATCGTGGCCGGATACCGCAAGCATCGTCGCGATCCGCTGCTGCGGCGGCTCAATGCGTGGGCGTTTTTCACGCTGGTGCGCTTCCTCTTCGGCCGGCTGGTGCGCGACGTGAATTGCGCCTTCCGGCTCACGCGCAGCGACCTGGTCGCGCGCATGGAACTCCACTCGGAGGGAGCCCTGATCAACACCGAGATGCTGGTGCTGGCTCGTCAGCTTCATGCCCGGGTGGTCGAGGTCCCGGTGCACCATTACCCCAGGAAAGCGGGCAAGCAGACCGGGGCGAACATCCGCGTTGTGATCCGCGCGTTTGCGGAGCTGCTCGCGTTTCGAGCGGAGATGCGGAAGGTAGAACGCGCGGCATGACGCCTGAGATCTCGATTGTGATTCCGGCGTTCAACGAGGCGCTCCGGCTTCCGGCGACGCTCGATCGGGTGCAGCGCCATCTCGCAACGATCAGCGTTCCCGCCGAGGTGATCGTGGTGGACGATGGCAGCCGCGACACCACCGTCCAGCTCGTTCGCGAGCGCGCCGCCCGCTGGCCGCAGCTCTCGCTGGTCGTGGCGGAGCGCAATGGGGGCAAGGGGGGCGCCGTCCGCCTCGGGATGGCCGCCGCCCGCGGCCGCTACCGGATCTTCAGTGACGCCGATCTCAGCGTCCCGATCGACGACATGGAGAAGCTGCTGCGACCGCTGCGTGCGGGTGCCGGGGTCGCGATCGCCTCGCGCGGCTTGCGGGAGTCACAGGTGGAACTCCACCAGCCCTGGTATCGGGAGACGATGGGCAAGATCTTCAACCGGCTGGTGCGAATCTTCGTGCTCGGCGGTGTGCGAGATACGCAGTGCGGCTTCAAGGCCTTCACGGCCGAAGTCGCGGACCGGGTCTTCCCGCAGCTGCAGACGCGCGGCTTCGGCTTCGATGTCGAGGTCCTCTACCGCGCGCAGCAGGCCGGGTTCAAGATCGTCGAAGTCCCGACCCGCTGGATCAACTCGCCGCAGAGCCGGGTGCATCCGATCCGGCACTCGGCCGCGATGTTCCTCGAGCTCCTGGCCATCCCGGGCCGTGTCCGACGACATCCGACTCCGGCAGCCAAGACCGACGAGCGGCGGGCTTCCGCCTAGTCGGAAACCGCCAGACGCCGCTGTCCTAGGCGAGGCGCGCGAGGTCGCTTTCGCGAAGCCACTGCATCAACCGATCGAGACCGATAGGGACGTCGATCGATGGTTTCCAGTGCAATTCGTCGCGTGCCTTACTCACGTTGCTCACATAGACACGTTGGTCGCCGGCACGCCAGGGAGCGAACTCGTACGCCACGGGGTGACCGAGCCGTTCCTGGAGGTACGCAATCAGTTCAACCAACGACAGGGTGTTCAGCGGACCACCACCGATATTGAATACTTTTCCGGAGACGGCGTCGATGGCCTTGTGCGCCGCCGCATAGCATGCGATGAGGTCGTCAACATGCAAGATGTCACGCACCTGCAGCCCATCTCCATAAATAACGATCGTGTCTCCCCTCAGCGCTTGGATCATGAGGTGCGCGACCCACCCCTGATCCTCACTTCCAACCTGGCGCGGTCCGTAGATGCAACTTTGCCGAAAAACGACGGTGCGGAGACCGTAGATGCGCGAATAATCTCGCACATACTGGTCGCCTGCTCCTTTGGAGCAGCCATAGGGGGAGTGGAAATCGAGTAACTGGGTTTCGCCGATTCCCTCGCTGAGATGAGCGAACTCGTAGCGAGTTCCGTTGCGCTGCACGCCAACCTCTTGCATCGAACCGTAGACCTTATTCGTTGAGCTGTACGCGAGGAATGCGCCAGGACATTCGGCCCGTACTGCCTCAAGCACGTTGAGCGTGCCCAGCGCGTTAATCTCAAAATCGCTCCTGGGATCGATCACGGATGTGGTAACGGCTACCTGTGCCGCAAGATGGTAGACGGCTTGCGCGTCCCGCACCGCCGCGCGCACGGCTTGATAGTCTCGAACGTCGGCGTGGATGACGGAGAGGTCGCCACCGAGCGTGTTGAGCCATTGAGCGTTGGCCGCCGCGCCAGGGCGGGCGAGGTTGTCGAGGACGACAACCTGGTCGCCAGCTCTCATCGCGTGGGCCGCCA
>Ga0066707_10000651_pt1 | contig 11664 bp, 9 predicted proteins | sample GraSoiAngelo_156_FD_66503 | JGI IMG/M metagenome (GOLD analysis project Ga0066707, IMG submission 66503) | Grasslands soil microbial communities from the Angelo Coastal Reserve, California, USA - 14_1009_13_40cm | ecosystem: Environmental > Terrestrial > Soil > Grasslands | place: USA... | reverse complement strand
CGCGGGCGCTCGTCCTGCTCTCGCTCGCGCTCGTGGCCTTCCGCCTCGCGTCCGCCGCGCTCGTCGTGGTCCAGCCTGGGTTCACCGACGCGTTCTATTACGCGAGCGTCGCGCGGCGTCTCGCGCACGGCGAAGGCCTGACCGCCGATTTTGTCTGGAACTTCATCGAGGCCCCGAATTTCGCGCCGCTTCCCGTGCCCAGCCATCGCTTCTGGATGCCGCTCACCTCGGTCGTGCAGGCCGTGGGGATCGTCGCGCTCGAGCCGGCGCTCGGGACGTTCCGCGCGGCGCAGGCCGCGATCGTCGCGGTCGGCGCATTCGTGCCGGCCGCGGCGTACCTCGCCGCACGCACGATCGGCGGATCGTCGCGCGCGGCGCTCGTCGCGGCGGCGCTCACCGGCATCGGCGGCGGCGCGTTCGCGCCGGCCTGGGTGACGCTCGATTCGTTCGCGATCGCGGCGCTCGTGGGCACCCTCTTCTTCGTCGCCTTCGCGCGCGCCGCGGTCGGCGACGTCCGCGCGGGTGCGCTCGGCGGTCTGTGCGTGGGCCTCCTGTTCCTCGCGCGCGCGGAGGGCGCGCTCTTCGGCGTCGCCCTGCTCTGGCTCGCCGCGCGGGCCGGCTCGCGGCGCGCCGGCCTGGCGGGGAGCCTCGTCGCGCTCGCGATCGGCGGCGCCTGGCTCGCGCGGGGCGTTTCGCTCGGCGCGTCGCCGGACCTCATGGGGCGGACGGCGCTGCTCGCGCGCTACGAAGACTTCTTCGCGATCCGGCCGACCGGCACCGCGGATCTCGCGACCGCCGTCGGCGTGCGCGTCGCGGCACTGGCGTCCGACCTCGGCCTCGTCGTCATCAGCCTCGTGCTGTTCCTCGTCGTCCCGCTCGCGCTCGCGCTTCGCGCGCGGTGGCGGGTCCCGGCCGTCCACGCCTTCGCCGGCCTCGCGCTCCTTCTCTACCTCGTCGAGAGCCTCGTCTGGACCCTGCACGCGACACGCGGGTCGTACTTCCACTCGCTCGCCGCGCTGTTCCCGTTTGCCATGGCGCTCGCCGCCGTGGGCGGGGAGATCTTCTTCGCGGCACGGGCGCCGGGGCTGGCGCGCGTGGCTGTCGCCGGGACGCTCGGCGCGTCGTCGATCCTCGCGCTGTTCGCGCTCGCGCTGTGGGGAAGCACGTACAACGCGTCGTACAAGGCCCGCTCGGCGGCGCTCGACGCGATCCCGCCGGGGCCGTTCCTCGCGATCGACGCCGCCGCCTGGCGCTGGATCGCGGATCGGCCCGTGGTGGTGACGCCCGCGGACGGGCCCGACGTGGCGTCCTGTGCCGCGGCGCGCTACGGGGTGCGCAGCGTGGTCCTCGAGCCCGCGCATTTCTCGAGCTACGACGACCTCTACCGCGGGGGGTCCCTCCCCTGGCTCGGACCGCCGACCGACCGCGACGGCATCCGCGTCTATCCGATCCGCGGCCAGCTGGGCTGCTCGATCCTGGAGGGCCGCGGTTGACCGCGACGCGGCCCGCGCGCTCGTACCTGCCCATCGCCGCGCTCGCGCTCCTCGCGATCGCCCTCACCGCGGCGTACGCCGCCGCGCTCGGCCCCGACCCGGAGCCACGGCGCGACGACCAGGTCCAGTACCTCGCGCTCGCGCGGGGCCTGATCGAACGCGGCGAATTCACGCGGGCGGGAGCGGGCGAGCCGTTCGTGCCCGAGCCGCTGCGCTTTCCGGGCTATCCGCTGCTCCTTGCCGCCGTCTGCCGCACCGTCGGGTGCGAGCGCATCGTGGCCGTGCAGGCGGTGCTGCTCGCGCTCGCGGTGGTGCTGACCGTCCGCTTCGGCGCGCCGGCCCTGGGGGGGCGTCGCGCGCTCGTGGCCGGCGCTCTCGTCGCCGCCTATCCGACCTTCGCGTACTTCGCGGCGCTCACGCTCTCGGAGATCGCCGCGACCGTGCTCCTCGCCGGTGCCTGCGTCGCCTTCGTCGCGATGGCCGAACGCCCGTCGGCGCCCCGTGCGCTCGTCGCCGGCGCGCTGCTCGGCGCGCTCGCGCTCACGAGGCCGTTCTTCCTTCCGCTGCCGCTGCTGCTCGCGGCGCTCGCGCTCGGTTCGCGGCGTCGTTCCGCTCGTTCGCTCGCGCCGGCGCTCCTGCTGGCGATCGCGGCCTTCGGCGCGGTCCTCGCGCCACAGGTCGCGTGTTCCCTGACGAGCTTCGGCCGTCCGCTCGTCGGCAGTCTCGGAACGCAGCTCTGGCTGGGGTATTTCCAGGGCCTCGCGCCGGCGGACCTCGACGACTTCCAGCGCGCCGAGGCCGACGCCGGGCGCGCGGCCATCGCGCGCCTCGAGAACGCCGCCGACCGGCGGACGCAGGCCTACGCGTTCGTCGCGCTCGACGACGAACTGCGCGCCCGGGCGCTCGTGCTCATGGCGCACGATCCCCTCGGGTATCTCGCGCGCGGCGCGGTGCGTTCGGTCGTGCTGTGGGCCGGCGAGGTGCCGGCGCGTGACGCCGGTGCGACGCTCCCCGACGCGGTGCGGTCCGCGTGGCTCGCCCTCGAGCTCTCGTTCCTCGGCGTCGGCCTCGTGGGCTCGGTGCGGCTCGCGCGGCGCGGCGATCTTCGGGCGCTCGTGCCGCTCGCGCTCGTCCTCTTCGTGTGGGCGCTCTCGTTCCCGCTCTGGGCGGAGGGCCGCTTCTCGCTGCCGGCGAAACCGCTCCTCGCGATCGGCGTGGTCGCCGCGCTCAGCGCGCCGCGGCCCGGCGGACCTTCCGAAGCTCGTCCGGGCGGACGAGCGGCGCGAGGCGGAGCATCTCGCCCATAGACTCCTGCGCGGGACGTGAGGACGATCACCGCGGCGTTCTTCGCGTCGCTGGCCGCCGCGGCCGCGGCGAGCGCGCCGGCATCGGATCCGGACCTCTTCTGGCATCTCGCGAGCGGCGCATGGATGCTCGACCACGGACGCCTCCTCGACCAGGACGTCTTCTCGTTCACGAGGACGGGCGCGACCTACCAGACCGGTCAGTGGCTCGGCGAGGTGGTGCTCGCGTTCGTCTACCGGCAGGCGAGCTGGCTGGGCGTCGACGTGCTGCGTGCGGTCCTCGTCGGTGCGGCGGCGTTCTTCGTGGCGCGCGCCACCGCCCGCGTGCAACCGCACATCGGCTGGGCGGCGGTCCCGATCCTCGCGACGATCCTCGTCTCGCGCACGATCTGGGGCGACCGGCCGCAGCTCTTCACGCTCGCGCTCGTCCCGGCGGTCTTCGATCTTCTTCTCGCCGTCCGACTCGAGCGTCGTCCGCGGCTCCTCTGGATCCTGCCGCCGCTCTTCGTGCTCTGGGGAAACTTGCACGGCGCGTTCGCGATCGGGCTCGTGCTGGTGACGGTGTTCGCGATCGAGGCCGTGCTCGTGCGCGAGAGCGCGCTGCGGCGGCCGCTCGTCCTCGCGCTCGCCGCCTCCGTCGTGGCGAGCGCGCTCAACCCGGCGGGAGTCCGCGCGCTCGCGGCCGCCTCCGCCTACGCGTCGACGTCAGGCGCCTACATCGTCGAGGAAGGACCGCTCGACGTGCTTACCGGTCCCGGCGTCGTGTTTGCCGCGATGCTCCTCGTAGCCCTGGGCATCGCGCTCACGCTTGGCCGCGAGGCCATCGCCCGGCGGATCGGCGCGCCGGTCCTCTGGCCCGGCCTGGTGATCGCATTCGCGCTCCTCGGGCTCGCGATCCAACGCCAGGTCACGTTCGCGTGCGTCGTGATGACGCCGTTCCTCGCCGCGGGGATCCCGGCCGTCCTCGGCCGGCGCCCGCTCGCCCCCGTGGCGCTGCCTCGGGCGATCGTCGTCGCCGCGTGCGCGCTCTTCGCGCTCGCCGTCGCGACGGTCGCGGCGGTCGCGGCCCCGCGCGCTCCGGACCTCGCGGCATACCCCGCGGACGCGCTCGACGCCCTCGCGACCGCTCACGGAAACCTGCTGAACGAATATGACTGGGGCGGCTACCTCATCTTCGCGAGCCCGTCGCACCCCGTGTTCATCGACGGCCGCGGCGCGACGCTCTTCGTGCCCGGCGTCCTCGACGATTTCGAGGAGGCCGTGCGCCTGCGCCCCGCCTACCACGACGTCCTCGCGAAACACGGCATCGCGCTCGTGCTGCTGCGGCCGGATCGTCCCCTCACGGTGGCGCTCCGTGAGGACGGCTGGCGCGCGCTCGCCGAGCGATCGGGGCGTTGGGTCCTCCTCGCGCGACCGTGAGGCCTTCGCTCGTCGTCCCGCTGGCCGCCGGTGCCGTCTTCGGCGCGCTCGCGACGATCCAGGCCGTGAGCGACACCGACCTCTGGTGGCATCTCGCGACGGGACAGCAGACGCTCGCCCACGGCCTCGCCCGCACCGACGCGTTCGCCTGGACCATCGCGGGCCGTCCGGTCCTGCTCGACCAATGGCTCGGCGACGTCCTCATCGCGCTCGCGTACGCCGCGGGGTCGTGGCACGGGGTGATCGCGCTCCGCGCGCTCGCGGTCGCCCTGCTCGTGACGCTCGTCGTCGGTGCCGCGCTCGCGGAGCGTCCGGGCCGTCCCCTCGTGGCGCTCCTCGCGGCGCTGCCGGCGATCATGCTCTCGCGCTCCGCGTACGGCGACCGTCCGCAGCTCGAGGGGTACGTCCTCTTCGCCGCGCTGATCTGGCTGCTCCGGGCCGGACAGAAGGGATCGTTGCCGGCGCTCGTCGCGACCGCCCCGCTCCTCGCCCTGTGGTCGAACCTCCACGGATCGAGCGCGCTCGGACTCGGCCTCATCCTCGTCGTGCTCGCGGAGCGCGCGCTGCGCGATGGCGCCTTCCGCCGCACCGCCGCGGTGCTCGCGGTGGTCGCGCTCCTCGCGACGCTCCTCACGCCTGCGGGCTTCGGATCGTGGGCCTCGTCGGGCGGTCACTTCCTCGCGCCGCCGCGCTACATCGAGGAGGAGGGCGTGCCGAACCTGCGCAGCGTGCCGGGCCTGATCTTCGCCCTTGTCCTCGCGCTCGTCCTGGGGACCGCGTTCCTCGGTCGCGGCGCGCGCCGCGCGGAGGCGGCGCTCCTGCTGCCGGTCGTGTTCGTCTCGCTCACCGCGGCGCGCCACATGCCGTTCTTCGCGATCGCGGCGGCCCCGTATCTCGCGGCGGAGGGGCCGGCGGCCCTCGCGTGGCTCGCGCGGCTCGCCGGCATCTCGGCCCGCGTCCCCGACGCGTCGCCGGCGCGGTCGTCGTGGCAGGTCGACGTCGCGGCCGCCGCGCTCGCGGCGCTCGTGCTCTCGGTCGCCGCCGCCGCGGCGCCGGGCGATCCCGATGAGTCCTTCTATCCGCGTGGCGCTCTCGCGGCCCTACCGCGCGGTCCGGGCTTGCTGAACGCCTACGACTGGGGCGGCTGGCTCATTTGGAACGCACCCGATACTCCCGTCTTCATCGACGGCCGGCTCTTCCCGTTCGTGCCGGACGGGCTCGCGGACTACCGGAGCATCGTCGGCCTGCATTCGGACTGGCGCGCGGTCCTCGACCGGCGCGGCGTGCGGGCGCTCCTGCTCCGTCCGACCGATGCCGCTGCGGTGCGCGCGCGCGAGACGGGGTGGACCGTGGTCGCGAGCGGACCGGATTTCGTGCTGCTCGCGCGACCTTAATTCATATACTCCGCGCACGAAGGAGCCGACCCGCCTACCACGAGACAGCGACGATCTCGACACGCAGTTCGACGCCATCGTCGACACGCTGCGTCGTGACGTCCGCCGTTTGCGCCAGCAGGTCGAACGCTTCGGGAAGGCCTACCACAAGCAGGCGGAGGCGCTGACCCGCCGTGCCGACACCGAGCTCGACGAGACGACCGCGCGTGCGAACCGCCGCCTCAAGCAGCTCCGGCTGGTCGTCCAGCACATCGAATCGACCGCGGCCTACCTCCTCGGCACCGGGATCGGTCCGGCGGAGCAGGTCGACGACGAGCAGATCGAGATGGCGCAGCGCGTCCTCGAGAGCCTCGAGGCCGAGCGCGAGCGGCTGTATCGCGACGTCCACGACGGGCCCGCGCAGGTCCTCGCGAACGCGATCTTCGAGGTCGAGTACCTCGAGCGCGTCGCCGAGCGGGCGTCGTCGGAGGTGCGGCAGACGCTCCGCTCCGAGCTGTCCGGCCTCAAGGGGCAGTTCCGCTCGTCGCTCGACTCGGTGCGCGCGATGATCTACGACCTTCGTCCCCCCGAGCTCAGCGAGCTCCCGCTCGCGGAGGCGATGCGCAACTACGGGAGCGAGTGGGAATCCCGCTGCGGTATCAAGGTCGCGAGCACGCTCGACACGGCCGAGACCGGCCTCACGCCTACGGCGGAGCTCGCGATATATCGCGTCATGCAGGAGGCCCTGCAGAACGTCCACAAGCACGCACGCGCGACGAGCGTCGGCGTCAACTGGTCGCGCTCGAACCGGACCTGGGTGCTCCACGTCACCGACGACGGCGCCGGCTTCGACATCGTGAAGGCGGCGCGACGTCAGAAGTCGGTGGGGCTCCTCTCCATGCGCGAGCGCGCCGAGCTCATCGGCGGCACGCTGCAGATCCAGTCGACGCCCGGGAAGGGGACCGCGGTGACGCTGCTCCTTCCGACCGAACAGACGATGGAACGACTCCGGAAGGTGGAGGCCGATACGTGAGCGAAAAGAGCGAGCGGGCGATCCGGATCCTGATCGCCGACGCCAGTCGGATCACGACCATGGGGATCCGTCAGGTGCTGGAGAAGGAACAGGACTTCGAGATCGTCGGTATCGCCGGCGACGGCGAGGAGGCCGTGGCGAAGACGAACGAGCTCGAGCCGGACGTCCTCGTCATCGAGGTCGACCTGCCCCGGCTGTCGGGCATCAAAGCGACCCAGCGCGTGCGGCGCGAGCTGCCCGCCGTCGGCGTCATCATCCTCACCGCCCAGGACCAGGAGCAGATCCTGTTCGAGGCCATCCGCGCGGGCGCGGCAGCGTATCTTCACAAGGACTGCGAGCCGACCGAGCTCGTCGACGCCATCCGCAAAGTGCGCAGCGGGCAGTTCATCATCAACGAGAAGATCTTCAGCCGGCCCGCCGTCGCGTCGAAGGTGCTCGCCGAGTTCCGCGAGCTCTCGGTGTACGGGCCGGGCTCGACGCACGTCTTCGCGCCGCTCTCCCCGCGCGAGGTGCAGATCCTGGACAACATCGCCCAGGGCATGACGAACAAGGAGGTGGCGTACGCACTGGCCATCTCCGAGCAGACGGTGAAGAATCACATGTCGAGCATCCTGCGGAAGCTGTCGGTGAACGACCGCACGCAGGCCGTCGTCTACGCCATCCGGCAAGGGTGGATCAAGGGTCCGGAGATAGGCAATTGAGCACGGACGCGCCGAGCGTCATCGCCGAAGTCACGTCCGAACGGCAGAAGATGACCGCGGAGATACGCGAGCTCGACCTGCTCGTCGAATCGACACAGACCGAGGTGAGCCGCCTCAAGGCCCGCGAGGACCAGACGAAGGCGAAGGTCGACGAGGTGCGCACCAGCGCCGCGGACGCGAAGCGCGAGGAGATCTTCGGCGCGTCCGACGAGTACACGGTCGCTCTCGGCCGGCGCATGACGATGGAGGGACAGCTCGCGACGCTCCAGGGGAAGCGCAAGCTCCTCGATCGGAGCGCGCAGCTCCTCGCCATGGCCGCACGGCAGCTGGAGGAATATTCGGTGCCGCCTCTCCCGGCGGATGCGAGCCCCGTGATCGACGAGGGCAAGCTCCTGCAGGCGGTCGTCGACACGCAGGAGGCCGAGCGCAAGCGCATCGCCAGACAGGTCCACGACGGACCGGCGCAGGCCATGGCGAACGTCGTCCTGCAGTCGGAGATCAGCGAGCGTCTCTTCGAGGTTGACCAGCAGCGCTCTCGTACCGAGCTCGCCTCGCTCCGTCAGATGGTGAACAAGACCTTGCAGGAGCTGCGCGGCTTCATCTTCGAGCTGCGGCCGATGATCCTCGACGATCTCGGGCTCGTGCCGACGCTCCGCCGGTACGTCCAGACGCTCATCGACAAGCATGGCGTGCGCATCGACTTCTCGAGCACCGGGCGCGACCGCCGTCTCCCGTCCGACGACGAGGTCGCGATCTTCCGGCTCATCCAGGACTCGCTCGTCGAGCGCATCGAGAAGGCGCAGGCGAAGGACCTCGTTCTCGGGATGGCCTGGAAGGAGGACACCCTCGACATCCTCCTGCAGAGCGACGGCAAGGAGCTCCCACCCGATGGCGAGCTGCAGTCGGGGCTGCGCCGGAGCGAGCGGCTCGAGCTCCTGCGCGGCGAGTCCACGCACGAGACGCGCGCTGACGGTACCGTCCTGCTGACCGTGAAGGTCCCCGTCCGCTCCGCCCCGCAAGTCGTCACGTGAGGTCTCAGGGCGCTCCGCCCCCCGAGACCCCCCTCGCGTCGCCCCCCGAGACCCCCCGAACGCGCGAGCTCACGACAGAGCAAGTCGCGGAGTACCTCGAGGCCACCTGCGCGCTGGTCGAGGCCGAGCTGCGCGCGCTCGGCGACGACGCCTCCTGGCACTTCGATCCGCGGGAGTGGTGCGCGAATCAGGTGGTCGGTCACGTGGTGGAGGCCGAGAAGCGCGGCTTCGCCGGCCGGATCCGCGAGATCCTCGAGGGCAAGCGACGGACGGCCGCGTGGGACCAGGCCGCGGTCGCGAAGGAGCGCGACGATTGCGCGCGGATCGCGCAGAGCCTCTGGATGGAGTTCATGGGCGTACGCAACGGCTCACTCCAGCTCGTGCGCTCGCTGGGGCCCGGCGACCTCGGGAAGGGCATCGAGCACCCGAAGGCCGGGCGCCTGACCGTGCGCGATCTCCTCCACGAGTGGGTGCACCACGACCGCAACCACACCAAGCAGCTCCTCGCGCTCGCGCAGGAGCGCGTGTGGCCGCACATGGGGAACGCGCAGAGCTTCAAGGGCGAATAGCCCGCCGCGGTCCCAGGGCGAGCGCCAGCAGCCAGAGCGGCGCGAGCGGCACCCCCGCCTGCTGGACGAGGGCGACGACGACGCCGGATCCGACCCAGAGCGCCGTCGCGCGCGTGCCAGTCGCCGCCGCCGCGATCGCGGGATAGGCGACGACGCCGTCGTGCAGCAGCGCGTGCGGCGCGGTGAGGAGCGACCAGGGCGAAGCGTCGACCGTCCGGCTCCTCACGTCGCGAGAGCGGCGGACGATCACGACGGCCGCGATCGCGGCCGCCGCGAGCGTGAGGGCGGCGTTCAATCCGGCGTCCGGGCCGAGCCCGCGCCGCGCGAGCGCGGGAAGCCCGAGCTCGCCGGGGCGGAGCTGCTCGGCGGCGAGCGAGACGAGGAGCGGATAGCGGGCCAGCCCGTCGACGCCCGCCACCGCGAGCGAGAGCGTCGCGACGGCGACGAGCGCCGCGGCGAAGCCGGCCGCCGTCCCCCGACGGGTCAGCGCGACGATCGCGAAGAGGGGAAGGAGCTGCGGCCGGAGGGCCGTCGCGCCGAGGAGCACGCCGGACCAGAACGGCGGCGCGCGCAGGGATGCGGCGAGCGCGAGGAGGACGAACGGGGTCGTCTGACCCTCGACGAGGGCGATGAGCGAGGGCGGGGCGAGGAGCGCGAAGGGGAGCAGGCGGGCACGCTGGTCGGCGGCGGCCAGCGGCGCGAGGAGCGCGGCGGCGCCCAGGAGCGCGGCGACGCCGAGGGTGAGCATCGCCGCGTACGCAGGCGTGTACGGGAGCGCGCCGAGCGGCGCCATGAGCAGGGCGAGCGCGGGAACGTTCGGATCGAAGAGGAAGACCGTCCGCTCGGAAAGAATCGCGTGCTCCATGGCGAACTGCGCCGCGGGATCCGTCACCTCACCGCCGTGTCCGGTCGCGACGAGGCGCGCGGTGGCGTAGAGCGCGATGAAGTCGTAGCCCGCTGGCTCGGCCGTGTGGACGGCGAACGCGACGAGCCACGCGGCGAGCGCGAGGACGAGCCCCCTCGCGACGCGCGTCACGCGCCGCCGATGTTCGTGAGCGCGATGCCCAGGTAGTAGTGGGTGAGGATCTCGCTCGCCGAGCGGCCCTGGAGCGCCATCCCCTGCGCACCCCATTGCGACATCCCGACGCCGTGGCCGTAGCCCTTGCCCGTGAACACGAACCGCGCCGGGAGGCGGTAGATCCAGCCGACGACGCGGATCTCCGACGTCTCCCGGTCGGGGTCGATGAGGCGCGTGTAGGCCGGCGCGTCGATCGTGGCGCCGAGCAGCTCCAGCGTGCGGAGCCGCTCGGTGTTCGTGTACGAGACGAACTCGGTCTCGTCGGCGGGACGGACCGCGACGGTGAAGAGCGTGCTGCGCAGACCGAAGTAACGCCGCGAGGCGTCCTTCCCGATATCCCGCGATCCCCCGCTGCCGACGATGCGCGCCCCTATGACGCGGCCGGTCTTGGACACGGATGTGATCTCGATCCGTTGCACGTCGCCGACGTTGAGTCCGCGGACCGCGAGGTAGTCGCGCAGCTGCGGCGCCGTGAGCTCGGTCGTCCACTCCCAGCTCGTGCGACCCCAGGACGATGTCTTCGCGACGTCGTCGGCGGGCGACGGGACGCTCCGGAGATACGGCAGCGCGCTCGCGTAGACGTTCTCCGAATCCTCCGTGATCCCGCCGGCGTTCGCCGAGTAAAGCGCCTCGATCGCGCGGCCCTGATACGTGGCGATCACGCCGGCCGTGCGCGCCACGGCCTTCACGGTCGAGGCCGCCTCGCCGCCGACGCCGTCGTACTCCTGGTCGCGCGTGTCGCCCTCGAGGTCGTACGCGCGGTGCCGCGCGAGGTGGGTGACGAGGTACGTCCGCGCGGCGATCGCCTGCGCCGCGAGCGCCTCCGGCTCCCAGGACGACGGCTCCTCGGAGCCGACGACGGAGGCGAGGTACTCGGACGTCGGGACCTCGTTCACGACGATCATGTCGCCTTCGTCGTCGAGCGCCAGGTCGAACGTGCCCCGGAACGCGCGGCCGTCGAAGGTGAGGAAGCCGTCGTCCGTGGCGAAGTGAAGGCCGACGACGCGGTCCGAGGCGATGAGCGGCGTGCCGACGTCGTCGCGGTCGTTCCGCAGTACCGCGAATTGGAAGGGCACGTTCACGAGCGCGCTCGGCTCTTCGCGCACCGCCTGCCGCGCCTCGCGGAAGAGCCGCGCGCGGCTCTGCCGCTCCTCAGGCGACAGATCGGTCACGTTCGTGTTCGTCGGCGGCAGATCGATGCCGCCGCCCTCGGCGAGGCGGCGGACGTTCGTTCTCGTGAGCGTCCGCAGGCCGCCCTGGTACACGACCTCGCCGCTCGCGCGGGTGACGGCGACCGTGCCGGTGGACGAGAGGATCGCGTAGCTCGTCCCGAGGCGCGCGATGTTCACGCGGACGGCTGCCGGCACCGCGTACCGCGGAGCGGCCGCCGCCTCTCGGGCGAGCGGGAGTCCGGCGATGAGGAGCAGGCCGGAGAGGAGGACGGGCAGCCGCCGCGTCATGGCGCCCTCCCGTAGACCTCCGGCTTGAGGACGCCGACGAACGGCAGGTTCCGGTACCGCTCCGCGTAGTCGAGCCCGTAGCCCACGACGAACTTGTCCGGGATCGCGAATCCGCGATAGTCGATCCGCGCGGGGATCACCCGGCGGGCTGGCTTGTCAAGGAGCACGCAGAGCCGCACGGACGCGGGCCGCTGCGCGTGCAG
>Ga0066707_10000638_pt1 | contig 11751 bp, 7 predicted proteins | sample GraSoiAngelo_156_FD_66503 | JGI IMG/M metagenome (GOLD analysis project Ga0066707, IMG submission 66503) | Grasslands soil microbial communities from the Angelo Coastal Reserve, California, USA - 14_1009_13_40cm | ecosystem: Environmental > Terrestrial > Soil > Grasslands | place: USA... | reverse complement strand
CGAAGGTGATCGTCGGCGCGATCGGAACCAGTGGTCCGTCAGCCGTCTTGACCAGCTGCCATCCGCCTTCGTGGACCTTCCAGTGATGCCGGTGACAGAGCAGGACGAGGTTGTCCAGATCGGTCTCGCCGCCGCGTATCCAGTGGACGACGTGATGCCCATCGCACCAGGAGGCCGGCCGCTCACATCCCGGCCACCGGCAATGCCCATCGCGTGACTTGAGTGCTCGCATCGCGGGTCCCGAGATCACCCGCTTGGAGCGACCAAGGTCGATCACCACCGACTCCTGGCTCAGCAAAACCCGCGTCACGCTGCAGTCGCACGCCATACGCTCGATGGTGGTGGACGAAACAGGAAGCGAGAACTCCATCTCTCCACCGGCCGCGCCCGCCAGGCCCTTCAAGGTCTCGACGGTGGCGGTGACGTGCAGGTTGGCGGGCTTACCGCCGCAAGCAAGCTCGACCAAAGCGTCCGCGTAGCGCTGCTCGAGCAGCCGATCGTCGCCGAGGCCAGACTTGCGCGCCAGCGGCTCCAAAGCAGTGCGCACCGCAGCTCCGCCGACGGGGTCAAGGACTCCGCTGATGAGCAGGCAGCCGTCTTCAGCCGTGCTCAAGGAGAGCCGGCGGTTCTCCGCCAGCTCCGCCTGTTCGTTGGAATACGACCTCGCGTCGACCGAGTGCCGGTAGTGGAGGCTCTTGTAATAGAACTTGCCCGGAGAGGTCTCCTTGGCCAGCGGCAGCAGCTTGGACTCATCGAATGCGTTGCCGACGACATCGGCGGTCCTCGCCATAACTTTCAGGTGGGCGTAGCCGATCTCTCCGTCGTAGACCGCCTGCTCCGACTCTGGCATCCGATCGAGCTTCTCGCCGACCAGGATCCGGTCCCAGGCCACGGTGTTGGTGACATAGCAATTGAACCGCATCCAGTCACCTGCGTTGTTGTAGCCATGTTGATCCCAGAGCTTGGTCCTGGAGAGCTCAGCCGCAAGGCGACTTGCCTTGAGCTGGAGCAGGCCGATCAGGTGCTCGGTCTCGATGAGCTCGCGAGCGACGTGGTCATCGGCGCCAAGACGCTCCGCGAGGATCATGAACAGAGTATACAAACAACCGTTTGCAGTGTCAAGTCAGCTGACCAAAATTTACTCCACCGGACGGCCCCTTTAGCCGCCAGGCCAGCCCGCTGCCGCCCCTTCCCAGTCCTTTTCCCCGCGCGCCTGAACCGCCCAAGCCCACTTGACTGCGTGATCAGGTCGCCATCGCCCGCCGCCGCTCCACCGCCTCCGCGAGCAGCGTCGCCAGGTCGAAGACCTGCATCTTCGAGCCGGTCTCGCGCACCCCGTCGTCGAGCATCACTGTGCAGAACGGACACGCCACCGCGAGTGTCTCCGCACCGGTCTCCACGGCCTCGCGCACCCGCTCCTGGTTGATCGGCCGGCCGCGCTTCTCCTCCATCCACATGCGCGCCCCACCGGCGCCGCAGCAGAAGGTTCTCTCCCGGTTGCGCGGCATCTCGACGGCCTGGCCGACGGCGGACACCAACTCGCGTGGCGCCTCACGCACATCGTTGTGGCGGGCGAGGTAGCACGAATCGTGATAGGTGATCGTCCGCTCGCTCGGCATCGGCGAGAGCTTGCCCTGATGGACGAGGTCGGCGAGAAACTGCGTGTGATGCACGACCTCGTACGTGCCGCCAAAGTCCGCGTATTCATTGCCCAGCGTGTTGAAGCAGTGCGGGCAGGTCGTGACGATCGTCTTCACGCCCGCGCCGTTCAGCGTCGCGACGTTTTCGCCCGCCAGCCTCTGAAACGTGTATTCGTCGCCCATGCGCCGTGCCGGATCACCGGTGCAGCTCTCACGCTGTCCCAGGATCGCGAAATCGACCCCCGCCATCTGCAGCAGCTTCGCGGTCGAGATCGCGGCCCTGCGGGCGCGCTCATCGAACGCCGGCGCGCAGCCGACCCAGAAGAGGACTTCGGGCGGGCGTTCTCCCGGCTGCAGAACCCGGACGCCCAGGCCTTCGGCCCACTGCAGGCGATCGGCCTGCGGTTTGCCCCAGGGGTTCGACGTGCGATCGACGTCGCGCAGCATCGTGCCCGCCTCTTCCGGAAAACGCGACTCGACCATGACCAGGTTGCGGCGCAGGTCGATCACGTGGTCGATGTGCTCGATGCCGACCGGGCACTCCCGCACGCACGCGCCGCAGGTGACGCAGTCCCACACGATGTCGTCGGACACTGCGTTCGGCACGATCGCCGTGGTCGCACCGCTGACGAGATGGTCTCTCATCGCCATGATCAGGAGCTTCGGCGAGAGGGCTTTGCCGGTCGCGTAGGCCGGGCACACGTCCTGGCAGCGCCCGCACTCCGTGCACGACATGGTGTCGAGCATCTGCTTCCACGTCATATCCGCCGCCCGAGCAGAGCCGAAACGGACTTCAGCCTCGGGCTTTTCGAAATCGACCGGCTCGATTCGGCCGCGTGAGCGCGTCCTTCCGAAATACACGTTGATGGCCGCGACCAGGATGTGGAGATGCTTCGAGTACGGGAGGTAGACGAGAAAGGAAAGGATGATCAAGACGTGCGTCCACACCGCGACACGCTCGAGCGCCGGGGCAGCTGGAGCCACCAGGTGCGACAGAGCGCTGGAAATGGGCGCCCACTGCGCCGGGTAATCGTTGAGGCGCAGCGCGATCTGCGACGCATGCCATAGAAGCAGCGTGCAGACGATCCCCGCGATCAGGGCAAGGATGAGGTCCGCCTCGCCGAGGTGGCTGCCCTGGAAGCGAGCCGGCCTCTGGATCTTGCGGATGACGAAAGCCGTGATCACGCCCATGAGCACGAGCACGGCGAACACGTCGACCACCAGCGCGTACCAACCCTGCGCACCGAGCCATGGCAAGGTCGAATGTGCGTCGACCGCGCCGATCATGGCGATGACGATCGTGGGCAAGAGGACCAGGAATCCCCAGAAGATGGCCGCGTGCATCAGGCCAGGCAGCAGACGCTGCAGCAGCTTGCTCTGGCCGATCACGACGGTCGCCTCAGCCCGAGCACGGGCGGGCACATTGTCGAATCGCGCAACAGGCTTGCCGGAGCGCAGCAGTCGGTAGAGGGACCACGCCCGCCGCGTGAACAGGGCGCCGGCGAGCACGAGCGCGATCGCGAGGGCCATGGCCTGGATGACGATCACCTGTGCTTGCGGACCTCGGCGGAGATGGCCGGCACGATCTCTTTGAGGTCGCCGGTCACGGTGTAGTCGGCGTTCAGCATCAGCGGCGCCTGCGGATCCGAGTTGATGGCGACGATTCGTTTGGCGCCCTTCAAGCCGGCCATGTGCTGGGTCGCTCCCGAGATGCCGCACGCGATGTAGACCTCCGGCGCGACCTTGGTTCCCGTCTGGCCGACCTGGTCCGTGTGCGGTCTCCATCCGGCGCTGGTCACCGCACGCGAGCAGCCGACCGCCGCGCCAAGCAGGCCGGCGAGCTCTTCGATGATCGCAAAGCCTTCCTTCGAACCCACGCCTCGGCCGCCGCTGACCACAACCTTGGCCGTCGCCAGAGAGACGCCTCCGTTCGCGGGCGCGACGTGGCCGGAAACCTGCACCAGCAGGTCTGCTGCAGCCGGAGGGCCGATCTCCATTTCCGCGGGTGCGGGACCCGAATCGGCGGGGACAGTGTGGGGGGCAACCGTGATCAGAGACCGAGGGCCGTGCAGACGCGCTTCTTCGAGGAGGCTGCCGCCCCAACGCACACGCGTGACCGCGACCGGATCGCCGGGTGTCGCTGCGATGCAGTTGGCGGCGAACGGCAGTCGAGTGCGTGCAGCCAACCTTGCCATCACCTCATTGCCGCGCTCGGTGCCCGCGGCGAACACGGCGGAGGCGTTCAGCTCGTCCGCCGCATGGGCAAGCGCGGCAGCGATGGCCTCCGGAGCGAAGGGCTGAATCGCGTCCATCCGCAGCGCCCGCGGATCTCCGAACTTGCGCGCGAGGGTGAGCGCCTGCCGCGAGGCGTCGCTGCCCTCCATCAAGACCAGGACTGTCACAGAACGCCAGCCTTGCGCAGCACCTCGACCACCGCGGGTGCTGCGGTCACGCCGCTGCCGAGCGACTCGGCGCGCCGGCCCTGACCCGCCGGAACCGCGAGCGTCACGAGCTCGAGTCGCGGTGCCGGCCGCGACGGATCGCTGACCGCGACCGGCTTGCTGCGGGCGCGCATCTTGCCCGGCACCGAGGGATAGCGTGGGAGGTTCAGCCCTTCCTTGACAGTCAGCACCGCAGGCAGCGGCACGACGTAGACGTCACGCCCGCCGTCGACCTCTTGCTCGCACCGCACGGAGGAGCCCTCGAGGGTGACCTTCTTGAGACCTGTGACGCACGGCCGGCCGAGCCCGTACGCGACGCGAATCCCGACCTGGAAGCCGCCCGAGTCGGCCGACTCATTGCCGAAGAAGATGATGTCGAACGGACCGTTCGCGGCTTCGTCCGCCCGAATCGCTTCGAGCAGGGCGGAAGCGGTCGACTCGCCGTCCCATTCCTGGCCGTCGGTTTGCAGGTGGATCGCGCGGTCGATGCCGAGAGCCATGGCGTCCCGCAGCTGGTCTACCGCCTCGGGCGGGCCGAGGGTCAGGACGACCGAGTCGCCCTTGTTCGCCTCGATCAGTCGGACCGCCTCCTCCACGCCGCACTCCTCGTGCGGGCTCATCGTGAAGCCCAGGTGCTGCGTGTTGATCGCACGCGCGTCCTCGGTCAACAGGATGCGCCCACCGGTGATCGGGACTCGCTTGATGCAGGCCGCGATCCGCACGCCTTATGCCCGAATGCGCGTGTTCTCGGGGTCGAACAGGGGCGTCGCGCCGGCCACCGCCACGCTCACCGGGTACCGCTCTCCCATGTATTCGACGAGGAGCTGATTGCCCGGCACCGCCTCCTCGGGCGTGAGGTAAGCCATGAGGATGTGCTTGCCGACCGACGGTCCTGCCCCCGCGCTGGTGACGTAAGAGCCCCGCCCCCGACGGTCCACTATCCGCTGGCCGTCCCGGGTCAGGATCGGCTCACGGCCGAGCATGAAGCGCTTCTCCCCGTCCCTCGATCGATGGTCGTCGACGGTGAGTGTGCACAGGATCGCGGCCGGTTCCTCTTCTCGGTGTCGCAGGTGGGCGGCCTTGCCGACGAAGTCCTCTTCCTTCACGCGCGGCGCGGCCATCCCGGCCTCGATGACGTTGTACTCGGTCTCCAGCTCGTTGCCGTGCGCGCGATAGCATTTCTCCAGCCTGCCGGTCGTCCCGTACACCCCGATTCCACACGCGGCCAGCCCGTGCGGACGTCCGGCTTCCCACAGCGTGTCCCACAGCTTCAGCCCCTGCTCGATCGGGACGTAGATCTCCCAGCCGAGGTCGCCCACATAAGAGATGCGCGACGCCAGGACTCGCAGGGTGCCGATCTCGATCGTGCGGCAGGTGCCGAACTTGAAAGCCTCGTTCGAGACGTCGTCCGACGTGGTGCTCGCCAGGATGTCGCGTGCTCGCGGGCCCCACAGGCCGATCGTCGTCATGGACGACGTCATGTCCACGAGCTCCGCGCCGCGCACGAGCTGGTCGCGGAACCACTTCTTGTCCGACATGCCGGCGGCGCCGCCGGTCACGACCCTGAAGTGCTCGTCCCCCAGACGCATGATCGTCAGGTCCGATTTGACCCCGCCGCTCTGGCTGAGCACCGGCGTGTACACCACCCGGCCCGCCGGCACGTCGGTTTGGCGCAGCGCGGAGCATTGCACTGACGCCAGCGCGCCTGGACCGACGATGTCGAAGATCGTGAACGCTGACAGGTCGAACAGCCCCGCGCGATCGCGCATCGCAAGGTGCTCGGCGTTGATGATGGGCGACCACCAGCGCGACTCCCATTCGGCGGTCCGGCGATTGATCCGGTCCCCGAACTCCTCGAGCAGCGGCGCGTTCGACTCGTACCACTGCGGCCGCTCCCAGCCGGCAGCCTCGAAGAACACCGCACCGAGCTCGCGCTCGCGCACATGGAATGGCGCGAGGCGGATGTTGCGGTTGGAGGCCCACTGCTCGCTGGGATGAACGATGCCGTAGGTCTTGTTGAAGCCTTCGGCTGCTCGCGCTCGCACATGCGTGCGTGTCTTTTGATGTTCATGGAAGCGGGCGATATCCGAGGAGTGGAGGTCGATCTCCGATTCCCCGTGAATCATCCACTCGGCGACAGACCTGCCTGTGCCGGGCCCCTCCTTCACCCACACCGCCGCGGCGGCCCACAGACCCTTGACATCAGGCGATTCGCCCAGCACCGGCATGCCGTCCGGGGTGAGCGAAAGGATTCCGTTGATGGCGTACTTCACGCCGACGGACTCGTCGCCCACGATCTCCGGCATCAGCTCCAGCGCGTGCTGCATCTGCTCCTCGAAATCGCCCTGCGTAAAGGGGAACTCGGTCGGCGAGAGCGCGGCCTGCTCGACCGGCGGCAAGTCCTCCGGGTCGTAAAGAATCGGGCGGTGCGCGTAGGAGCCGATCTCCAGGTCGCCGCCCGCCTGGCGCTCGTACATGTTCGTGTCCATGTCCCGCACGATCGGGTGCTCGATGTCCGACTTCGCGCCACGAAAACGCGGGACCGGCCCGATGTCGATCATCTGGTGCACGGCCGGGGTCAGGGGGATGCGCGCTCCGGCCATATGGGCGACGCGCGGGCTCCAGACGCCGCACGTGATGACCACAGTCTCAGCTTCGATCTCGCCCTCGGTTGTGCGCACGCGGCGGACCCGTCCGGATTCGACCTCGATGCCGAGGACCTCCGTTTTCGGGGCCACCTGAAGCGCGCCCGCGGCCTGCGCCTGTTCGCGCATCAGCGTGCCCGCGCGTAGCGAGTCGACCACGCCGACCCCGGGTGTGTAGAAGCCGCCGAGGATCACCGTCTCGTCGATGTATGGCACGAGCTTCTTCACCTCCGCCGGGGAGAGGAGAGCGGTGGGCTCGATGCCCCACGACACGGCCGACGCCATGCGCCGCGAGAGCTCCTGCATCCGCTCCTTGGTCCGCGCAACCTCGATGCCGCCCGACTGAATGAACACACCCAGCTCCTTGTACTGGTTGACGCTGTCCATCGTCAGAGCGGTCATCTCCTTCGAGTGATCGACCAGGTAGATGAAGTTGGAGGCGTGGCCGGTCGATCCGCCGGGGTTCGGCAGCGGGCCCTTGTCGAGCAGGACCACGTCACGCCAGCCCAGCCGCGTCAGGTGGTAGGCGAGGCTGTTGCCGACGATGCCGCAGCCGATGACCACGCATCGCGCGTGCGCCGGCAGTGTCATTCCGGTTGGTAGGGCGACCGGACTTCTTCGGGCAGCTCGTACCAGCGCATGCGGTCGCCGACCTGCGCGCGCATCCGCCACTTCAGGGGCTTGGCCTGAGCGTCGACCGCCTCCCAGAGCTCATCCAGGCGCGACTTCACCAGCTCTCGGTCGACGTCGAGCTCGTCCACGGTGTGGCGGAGCTTGCCGATGTTGATCTGCAGCGTGCGGTACATGCCCCAGTCCTCCGCCGCGAGCCTGGCGACATAGGTCGGGTCGATGGCCTCGTCGTCCTGAGGTTTGATCGGATGGTCGAGGAGCAGGGCGGTCAGATCGACCAGATCTTTGCGGTTGACCTCGTAGATCTGCATCTTGCTGAGAAGCAGGTCGGCCGGGCTTGCGCATGGCCCCTCGTGGCTGAGCCTGCCGCGCAGGTCGATCACGTGCGACATTCGGATCTCGTCGATGAAGACGTCGACCTGCTTGCCGTTGCTCCCGTCGTAGAAGTAAAGTCGCCGGTCGCCCTGCATCAGGTTGAAGCGGTCGTTCGCCTCATAGCCCAGCGCCGGAAAGAACGCAAGCGCCCGCTTGCGATCCTTGGTCGAGATGACGTAGTCGAGGTCGCCGTACTTCCTTTTGAGCGGCGCGTGCTGCGCGCTGGGGGAGTGCAGGTGGATGCCGGCGCCGCCGAGAAGCTTGACCCCGAGCTTCTGCGCGTGCGCGGCGTCCGCGACGCGTCTCGCCTCGGCGATGGTGTCCTCCAGGGGCGTTCCGTTGGCTGTCACTGGGGCGAGATCTCGATCACGATCGTCTTGAGGTCCGTCATCTGCTCGAGGGCGAACCGCCCGCCCACCCGACCGATTCCGCTCTTCTTTCCGGCGCGGCCGCCGAACGGGAGGTGCGCCTCCCAGTAGTTGGTCGACTCGTTGATGTTCACCCAGCCCGTCTCGAGCGCGTCCGCGAAACGAAGCGCGCGTGAAAGGTCCTTGGTGTAGACGGCGCCAAGCAGTCCGTACGGTGAGTCATTGGCCAGCGCGAGCGCCTGCTGCTCGTCGCGGAACTTGATGATCGGTGCGATCGGCCCGAACGTCTCCTCCTGGCTGACGCGCATGCTGGGGTCGACGCCGTCGAGGATCGTCGCGTGGTAGTACAGGCGCGTCGGAAAGCCCTTGGCGCGTTCGCCGCCCAGCACGAGCTTGGCTCCGTGCTTCAGCGCGTCGGCGACGTGCTGGTCCATCTTGGTCGCGACGCCTTCGTTGTTCAGGGGACCCAGAGTGGTGTCGTCCGCGAAGGGATCGCCCAGGCGCAGGGCACGCGCCGCGTCCGCCAGGCGCGCGACGAACTCATCGCGGATGGGCTCTTCAATCAGGATGCGTTCCCCGGCGGTGCAGCTCTGCCCTGCGCAGAGGTAGCAGCCGACGATGGCGCCCTCCACCGCTTTGCCGATGTCGGCGTCCGCGAATACGACCTGCGGGCCGTTGCCGCCAAGCTCGAGCATCACGTGCTTGCCGGCGGCGCGCTTCGCGACCGAAGCGCCAGTCTCGGTCGAGCCGACGAAGCCCACCCCGTCGACCAGGGGGTGGCCGGCAACCTCATCGCCGACTTCCGCGCCTGGCCCCGTGACCAGGTTGACCGCGCCCGCTGGAAAGTCGCCCTCGGCGATGCATTCCATCAGCGCGACCGAGATCACGCTCGTCGAGGAGGCCGGTGTCCACACGAATGTGTTGCCCGCGGCCAGCGCCGGCGCGATGAGCTCGGCGGCCATCGTGAGTGGCCAGTTCCAGGGCGTGATGATTCCGTACACGCCGCGCGGGTAATGACGAGCGAGCACGAGCTTGGTCGGGCTTGCGGAAGGAAGGACGCGACCTTCGAGTCGCTTCAGGTCCTCGGCCGCGATCCGGAAGTATTCGACGGCTTCGGCAACCTCGCCCATGGCCTCAGCCTTGAGCGGCTTGCCCTGGTCGAGGGTGAGGAGCCTCGCGAGCTCGTCGCCCCGCTTTTCAATCGCCTCGGCAATCCGGTGCAGCCGCTTCGAGCGCTCGAAACCTTTGAGGCTCGCCATGGATGCGCGCGCCCGGTGCGCGGCCTCGACGGCCCGCTGCGCGTCCGCGCGAGTGCCCTTTGGCACCTGGGCGATGATCTCGCCTGTCGCCGGACTGTCCGCGTCGAAGTACTCGCCGCTCTCCGACTCGACCCACTTTCCGTCGACGAACATCTTCTTCACGGACCGCGCTACATCGATGGTCATTTACCTGGCTCCGTTTTTACTTCCAAGGTCGAAGGCCTGCTTGTAGATACGTCGGTAAGCCGCTGCGTCCACGTCGCGGGGATTGCCGATGGTCTGCGGGTCGGCGAAGGCCTTGTCCGCGAGCATCGGGATCTCGTCTTCGCTGAAACCGAGCTCCTGCATGCTCGGGATGTCGACGTCGCGCGTCAGCTCGTGCACGTACTCGACGGCCATCTCCGCCGCGCGCCACGTCGATACACCGCGCACGTCGAGGCCAAACGCCGCGGCCATGCGAGCAAAGCGTTCCGGCTCGCCCGGGTGGTTGTACTCCATCACGGGGCCGAGCAGTCGCGCCGTCAGGGCGCCATGCGGCGCGTCGTGAACGCCCCCGGCGGTCTGGCTCATGGCGTGCGCTGCGCCGGCGGAGTCGGTGCCGTACGCGAGTCCCGCGAGCATCGCCGCCGCGCTCATGTGGTAGCGCGCTTCGAGGTTGTTCGCCTGCGAGAAAGCGACGCGGAGGTACTTGGCGACGTACTCCATCGCGAGCAGCGCCACAGCATCGGTGAAGGGTTGGTGGTAGGACATCGTGAAGCACTCGACCGCGTGAGCCAGCGCGTCCATTCCCGTGCCGGCGGTGACCCCGGGCGGAAGCTTGACGGTGAGCTCGGGATCGATCACCGCGACCCATGAGGCGATGTGCGGCGTACCGCCGACGTTGAACTTGATCTTGCGTTTCGGGTCGGTGATGACCGCCCACAGCGTGACCTCGCTTCCCGTGCCGGCGGTGGTGGGCACCGCGATCATCGGCGGGATGCGCGAGCGGATGGGACTGCGCCCCCACTCGTACTCGACGATGCTGCCCTCGTGCGCCGCCACGACGCCGATGCCTTTGGCGGTGTCCATCGAGCTGCCGCCGCCGATCGCGACCAGCCCGTCGCAGCCCTGCGCGCGGTATTCGGCCGCTCCCTCGTCGACCAGCGAAACGCCTGGGTTGGCTCGGACCTTGTCGAACACGACCGGCTCGACGTCGGATCGCCGCAGCGACTCGAGCGCGACCTCGAGCAGCCCGGCGGCCTTGACCCCGGCGTCGGTCACGAGCAGCGGCCGGCGCATGGCGAGCTGACTCGCCTCGTTGCCGAGCTCCTGGATGGCGCCGAGGCGCTGCACGAGGCGCGTCGGGCTCTGGTAAGTGCGAAGGGTGTACTCGAGCATCGCTAGAAAGTGGGCCGCCGGGCAAAAGCCCGGCGGCATCTGGAATCGCTATTCAACCGGAATCTCGTGGTGGATGCGGCGCAGGTCAATCCCCTGCCGGTTCCGGACGACTCGGGCGACCGCGTAGATGACGACCGCCACGACATATGTCGCGACAAAGTAGATGACGGAGTTGGGCGTCTTCTGCAGTGAGGTCCCGTATAGGTTGTCCGGGTTGAACGACCACTGGTAGAGCATGAAGAGCAGGAACAAGCCGGTGATCACGCCGACGACGGAGATTGCAGGCACGCCGGCGATCTTGTACCGGGCGATCGGAGAGGCGTCGTACAGGTCCTTGCGCCGCCACGGCAGGATGACCGCTGCCACCACCGTCGCGAGGAAGGTCAGGGCAAGCACGGCCGTAGCGTCCAGGAACACGCTGGTGAAGTCCGGCTTGTAGGCATAGATCGCGCTGATCACGATCGAAGGCACGATCATCAGAACCAGCGAGCCGTAGGGCACGCGGCGCTTGGCCGAGATGTTGGCCGCCCATGACGGCAGCACGCGGTCGAAAGCGGCGGCGAAGATGACGCGGGTCGAGGACAGGAACAACGTCCCGGCCCAGCCGAAGAACCACAGACCCATGACGATGATGAGCAGCGCCTGGAACAGGTGGTTGTCGACCAGGAATCCAGCGAACATCACGGGGTAAGGCCAGATCGGCACTGGCGGGGCAGCTGCGCCCTGGACGGCGAACAGGTTGTTCCAGTAAGCCGCGTTGGCCGACTGATAGAAGTTCCATCCGATGGTCTTGTTGATCAGCAGCACGACGATCGCGACCATCGCCACCGTCACCCACAAGCCCGCGAACATGCTCCAGAACGGCTTGCGGATGTCCTTGGCGCCACGGACCTCGCCGTAGAGGGTCGCGCCCCAGTTGGGCCACAGCAAGTAGAAGGCCAGCCAGGGAAGGAGGAGAAGCACGGGGCCCCATGCGAACGTGCCGAAGTTAGAGCCCGCGAATGTCTTGCTCGCAG
>Ga0066707_10000625_pt1 | contig 11817 bp, 11 predicted proteins | sample GraSoiAngelo_156_FD_66503 | JGI IMG/M metagenome (GOLD analysis project Ga0066707, IMG submission 66503) | Grasslands soil microbial communities from the Angelo Coastal Reserve, California, USA - 14_1009_13_40cm | ecosystem: Environmental > Terrestrial > Soil > Grasslands | place: USA... | reverse complement strand
AGTGGGTACTCAGAAATACCCCGAAGTTGATGAGGATCAACCCCAACGTGATGACCGGCCAGCGCCGAGCCGACATGTACTCATGCTGGATTGGGATAAGCACGGTAGCCAAAGCGTAGGGCAAATCTGCACCGATGCCCAGATACCAAGCGGCGACGGAACTTAGGTAACCGGATCGCCGAAGCAAAGAGAGGAAAAGACGTCGTGCTGGGATGAACCGCTCGACAGAAGTTTCCAGCCATGCATGGGAGCAAAAACACCCTTCCCTTCTCTCCTGGACAGTGATTACGGCACCAGACGAAGGGCGGGCACCGACGAAACCAACGTAACGTAGGCCCATGCCCTCGGTTGGGTCAATATGACATTAAGGGAGCCCACTGCCAGTCTGATGGGGAGGGATCCTAGGCATGGGGAGAGATGTAGACATGGTTATCAACGGTATTCAGTCGGCGATTGGCTTGGCTATCGGAGTATATTGGGGCTCGTGCGCAGCAGCTTTTGCCTTACTTGTCATCTGGAAAGCATCTAACACAGCGACCGGTTTCCGAGTCCTTATCCCAGATAAGGCGGTTGACGCCTGTAGAGCTAGCTTTCCGTTCCACCTAGTGCGAGAGTGGAAAGAGGGGGAACGCCCATTTACCGCTCTCGGAAGTGTACAGCCGTTCTCGGCAATGATAATAGCCGAAGCCTTTGCAGTGGCACTCCTCATAGGGTGCACTTTACTAGCTCGTTCGCTCCACCGTCCGATAGGTAACTTAGCAATCAACCCAATGACAGCATTGAATGCATTCTTGCTTTTTGGCTCGATTGCGCTGATTCTGCTTGCCTGGGGTCCACACCTGCTCAAGATAGCGGGCTGGCTGCTGCTGCCGGTGCTAATCCTGCTGCTGCCGGTGCTAATCCTTCTGCTGCTCCTGTTTCTGATGCCCAGCTGGCTGAGAATCCTGTTAGCGGCGGAGCGGTCCATTTCGCGGAGCCAGCGGGGACCAACAGCTCCACTTGCCCGAGCACCGGTCGGCACGGGACGACTTGAGGGCGGACAAGGAGGCGATGGAGCGAGTGCTGTCGCGAATGCTCCAGAAGCCGCCCAAGCCGTAAGGCAGTGGGGCACGCCAGAAATGCGTGTGATCGTGACGCATATTTTCGACCACACGACTGCCAATTGAAATGAAAAGGATGAGCAATGTTGCACAGCTATGGAAATACGACTCGTAAGTAGCTCATCAGAGGCCTCTCTGCTCGATAGACCTATATTGAGCCTCGATCTCGGATGTCACAGATGGCTGAACTCGGACCATCGTGGAGTGAAACGACTCGTTGGTGATGTCCTGGACCGTTTTGAGCGCGTCTCTAGCCGCCTCGTCTACCAGAAAGCGTATGTCGCTGGCGGAGTAGCCCTCGGCTGACCACCTTCGGACATGAATTTCTCCACATTGGATACATTCACTTACGGCCGCCTTGCCTTGGCGGTTCTGACCCAGCCACGGGGGTAACTCTCGCTCCCGCCCCGATTGAGGGAGGCAATCTACAGTGCGGGCAGGTGAGGTCTCCCAGACTTGTGGGAGGTGAAACTCGCTTTGGTCGGGGCTGTCGTGGTTCTGCTGCGCATTCATCTCGGCCCAACAGTCGCAGGCTGGGCTGCGATTGTGTTCCGCTTCCTCCGAGTGACCGTCCCGGCCTACGCATCAATCCGGATCAGCAACGATCCTGAGTTTGCAGAAAAACTGGAGGACATCGTCGGACTGTTTCGGCCGGAGATCCGATGAGTGTTCTCAAGTTCATCCGCGAAAGCGCCCAGGCAAGCATTCAGGCGCTGGTGCGCCGGTTATGTCGGCAATGCGAACTCATCGGCGGGCGGTCCTTCTTTCACATCGGTTTCGCCGAAGACGAACATTCCAACTGGCTCAAAAAACCTAGGGCCGATCAAATGCGGTTTTGTTCGGAGAACTCACATTTGGGGACTCGCATTTTTTTTGGCTCACTCTCCCGGCATCACCGCTACTTCTGCATGTGCTGCTGAGGTAGCTTTGTGCAGAAAGGCTCTTTAGTTTGCATTTTTTCGCAGATCGGCGAAGACGAAGGTGTTCACCGCGGAGCTGCCGAGTGAGATTATGTCTCCCTGGCTTAACGAGCGACTTACCTGGCGTATTTCGTCCGGGTCAGCCGAAGACGGTAACTCCAGCTTCTCGGAGTTCAAGTATGTGCCGCACGTGCTGCCGCGGTCGATGATGAAGTAGTCATCCTGAAATGTTCCTCTGGCTCTATAGATGGAACAATGAACTCGTGAGACCTCTCTGGGGGTCAATGTCGCTGCATCGTTGACGAACACGTCCACTGGCTTATCCAATGTCTTTTCAAGCGGGGTGGCGTTTCTGCCGATCACGACTTCGTCGACCATCAGGGAGAAAACGCCCTGTGTGTATGGGCCGGAGCCGAGCAAGTACACCCCCGGATCTAATTTGCACAGTACGGCATAAATCTTTTGTGCTCGAATGAGTTCTCCATCCGCCATGAACATTGACAAGTCGCTCAGTCGAGCAGTCGCTCCGAGTTTCTCCACCTTAATCGCTAGTTCTTTCCTTTCCACGTTTTTCTTCTCAATTCTTGGCGTCGATTTTTGTGATGCGGATTTGAACCGTTCGCCAGCTCCGGCCTGGTTCGTTTCTGTCGAGTGGAGCTAAGTCGTACTGCAACGAAATCCTGCCGCGATCTATCCCTGCTTGCTCCAGCAATCGGCCGATCGTAGCCGCGCGGGCAATCGCAAGGTCCCGATTCGAGCGAAATCCACTTGTTCTCTTGAGCGGGACCCGGTCTGCTTTACCTATAACTTCAACTCGATCCGTCGATGTCGCCCGAAGCTCCTGCGCGAGTTGAATCACCTCATCATAGCCTTGAGGAGCTAGTCGGATTCCTGACTTGAATAATGGGGCTTGAGAGCTCACCCCTCGTACACTCGGCGTGGATGGGTTCTTGGGCGTCGTCGCCAGGCTGACGACGGGCTGTTGAGTTGGATGAGTTCGGTAGCGTGACCAGAGAAGTGAGGTCGCAAAGAGGATTGGCGTACAGATAAGAACGATTACCGTAAGCAGCTGATAACGGTAACGAAGCTTTTGCCAGTGTCCACGCCGATCAAGAGCGTTCAGGGCTGCAATTGATGCCGCGTGTCCGGGAACCAGCAATACAACTTGTTGCCAATACTCTCGGGCGATATCCATATCCCCGCTCTGTAGGTAGATACGTGCGAGGAGATCCAATGCAGCCGGTTCGTGCGGGAAATGGGCGAGCAAAGACTTAGCAGGTCCGAATTGACGTGCGCGGGCCAACTCTACTGAGCATGCGACTACAAGTCGACAATCTAGCGTTGTACTCGGAATTCTTGATTGGACACTTGTTACCATTTTGCTTACGCTGACGTGCCCAGTGAAAGATCCTTTGAAAGCATTGTGTTGCCGCCGTAGCCTCTCTTTTGTTCATCAGCAGGAAGAAGTGCCCACAACTGCCAGCATGCGGCTTTGAGAGCATCAATGTCACCGTTTGAGACGCTGCGTTCGGCTTGGAGAAACCACTTGTTTGCGGCATCCTGGTCGGACAGTTCAGACCGGCGGGCGACAAGGTAACGGTGCAGCCCAAGCCACCAATCCATCTGACCCATAGAAACACGGAACCTGAAATTGCTCAGATCTTCGACTTTGCGGCTGAGCTCCTGCGAATCCCCGTCTAGAGCACTCTCGACTTCCCCAATGAGCAACTCGCCGCGCCGTTTGTCGTCAGCGCTGGCCCCGCCGAGAGCCTCCCGTGTCCATTCGATTTCTTGTTTGGCCTTGAGCTTGATTACAGGTACTTCAATTGCATCTTCAATGTGATCCAACTTCGCCTTCAGCTCCCTGATTCTGTTCTCGCATACTTGCGCATCATCGGGATTACGAGCAGAGACTAGGAGCGTCTTGATGTCAGTGACCAAGTTCTGCTGATCGATACTTCGCAGCTCATTCCGCGCTGAGGGATCTTCAATTTCGACCAGTGTGTGCTTCAGATCTTCCATCCGCTTCGTTTGGCGCGTAACCTCTGACTTCAGATCCTCCGGCTTCGGAGTCGGCTTCTTCATGTCAATCATGGGAAGCTCGAATGACTGATCGATAACAGGGATGTAAGCTTCTCCCTTCAGAATCCGTGATTCGTCAATTTCCAACGTTATCTCAAGTTCGCTGTTCGGCGGCACTTCGCGTTTGACCTGGTGATCGAAGATCGACAGAAATCCGATCGCGCGGTTCAAGTCGGCTTTTGGGTACGGCCCTTCCACGACGGGTATGTGAATTCCTCTCCCGTTGCTCCCCGGGCGCAAAGCTTCCGCTGTCATGTGCACGCGCATCTTCCGGGCCGGTAGGGTTGCACCCTTTTTGAAAAAGAGACTTATCTGATTGCCAACGGTCTCGACTCCAATGTTGTGCTCCAGTGGAGGACGCTGGAACACAACGGTGGTTAACGTGTAGGTCAGTTCAGCAGGCGTGCATTCCTGCCGCTTCCCCGTGGCATCACAAACCTCAATTTGGTATACATTTTGTCCTGCGCTCCCGGCGAATAGCTGAGTAAGGAAAACTCCATTCGAGTTGACCTTCGTTTTGCCGCTTCGCCATGGCGGTTGGGCATCGCGGTTGACAAATTCAACTGTGCACCCTTCTAGCTTCTGTCCTTCTGATGCAACAATCTTGCCGCCGATGGTGGGCTCGGTGTCGGTTCCCATCGGCTCGAATTCGAGCTGAACCTGGAAAGCGCCATGTTGCACGGTTGCTGGTCGCGAGAAGTCAACCTTCAATCCGCCCGCGAATACGGCAGCACCTCGCGCAACTACGGTGAGAGGGTCAATCCCAAACTCAAGAGGGATTCCAAGTCCCACAGATGTGTCACTCAGCATCTGTCGCATGTAAGGGGTCAACGTAGGACCACCAACTAGAACCAACTTTTCGATATCGGCAGCACCGAGGCGCTTTTCAGCAAGAACTTTCTTGCAGATCTCGATGGCTCGGCGGGTCAGCGGTTCAACGAATTGCTCAACATGCTTTCTTGTTAGTGTGAAATCGACTTCTACGGTGTCGCCGTGATCATCCTGGCCCAAGAAGTCTAGTTGAATATCAACCGTTTCAAGGGTCGAAAGGCGTATCTTAGCTTCCTCTGCTGCAAGCATTAGTTTGGCGAATGCGCCGTTCCAATGCGGATTCCCGCGGTTGAAGTCGTGCAAGTTGTAGGAGCGCTGCAGTTCAGGGACAAGCAGGTGATCAACAATAAGCGAGTCAATGTCGCTGCCACCCAACTGGTTGTCTCCACCGTGGTTTACCGCCTGTCCGATGCCATCGTTGAAACGGACCAGGGCAGCATCAAACGTGCCGCCACCGAAGTCGTACATTAACCAGAACGCCCTCGGGACCTCACGTTGATAGGTATAAGCCAGAGCGGCCGCCACAGGCTCTGTCAGTAGAGGACTTTGTTTAATCCCGGCAAGTTCTGCTGCACGTCGCGTTGAGGCACATTGTGGCTGATCAAAATCGGCAGGAACAGTGATGACCGCAGCCTCGACAAGCTCGCCAAGCCTGACAGACGCGACATCTCGTTTCAACTGTTTGAGCACTTCAGCGGATAACTCCTCGGCAGACATCTTCATTCCCGAACGCTGGAAAGACTTCGTTCGATTTGAGCCCATCCAGCGTTTGAACTTGGAAGCAGCATTTGGTTCATCCACCTGCAATTTGCTCTTTGCTGCACGTCCAACGCTGACGGAGCCGTTCTTATCGATGTGAACGGCGGATGGCGTAATCTCAGAAGTCCCTTCGCCATTCCGAAAAACCGTTACTCCTGACCTTTCAAGGAGAGCGATACTGCTGTTCGTTGTTCCAAGATCTATTCCGAAATCTATTGTTTGCCTGCCCATGTCGCTTACTCCTTTTGCAGAATTGGTCATTGCATAGTGATCATTTACTCGAAGCAGATGAATCCAATGGAGTCCCGACGATTACGTCTCCAACCTGAATCACTTCCTTACGGAAGTACACGGTTGGTTTGACGGTCTCGATCACAACTTCCCCCGTGAGTCCAGCCTTGGGCTCAAATGCAATTGCGTTTAACGTTTGTCCGAGATGAAATGACTGATGAGTGTGATCCTGTATCTCAATTCCATTCTCGTGCAAAGCATCCCACATCGCGCTTACGTGGCGGAACGCCTTCTTCATGGGTACTTCGGGTTCACCTGAAGTCGGGTCCAACATCTTCTGACGTGTGCGCCAGAGGTTTGTCGCCAGCGCGAGAATCAATTTCTTCTGTAGTTCGAGAATCTCTGTGTCTTTGGAGGTACTCTGCACAATCGCCAACGCAGAACGCACGTTGGTTTCGCGTGATAAAGAGGAAATCAGTTCTTCCCACACGGGCTCCTTGATTCGAAATTCCGGTGGGTAAGACATTTGTCGGAGATCTTGAAGCCATTTCATCTCGCACCGGCCAGTCTGTTGTACTCATGGACATTAGCATTGAAGCGGTCCACGAATGAATCATGCTCCTGAACGATGTCTTGACACTCATGGACCTTGTCGTTGTGTAAGCGCACGTTGCGATTGTGCCGAGATCGAATGAGCTCGTAATCGTCGTTGTTGACGTATAGTCCAGACCGATCGTCTGCCTCCATTTGCTCCAGTTTGGATCTATCGCTTGCGATCGCTTCGTTATATCCGGCAATCGTGGTCTTGCAGTCTTCAATTACGGCTTCGAGCTGATTCAGACGAGCTCTGGAGGAATCGATCTCAGACTTTAATTCACGTACCTCGCTGGGCGACGGAACCTGAAGGGACCTGTTAGGTGCAGGAGTAGTTGCTGAGCTGCCTGCTTGTGACGATGAAGTCGGGACAGATGTTGCCATTGGGGTAACGGAGGAGTTGTAGCTGGAAGGTCGGTTGGCCGGTGTGGAACTCGCTGCTGATGAATCATCTTTCACAGACGAGAATACGACAGCTATGACGATGAATATGACTACCCAGAGGAATCCTTTTACCAACACCTTTGGCTCGATACCGACGCTGGAGGGTCGGGAACCGCTTTCCCATCCGGCGCTCTTCAGATAGGCGACCAGCGGAAACTTTTGCTTTTCCCTCTCTGGTAAGGTTCCAGATCCGGTAAGTCCGAATAGTCTGTCAAGCGGCAAGGACCTCAAGAACGGCCCGGTTTGCCAGCCGATAAACAATGCGATAGTGAAGACAATCGCAATGAGAGAAGACTCCTCAGACCAGACAAAAACCAGGGAGGCGAGTCCCAATACAAGGGCAAGTGCGAACCTCCTTGCGAGGTGCACCCACAGACACCTTTTACATCTCGGAATCTCTACCTCTTTAGTTCGCCAACGGTAGCGCGTACCTGACCCGTAGTACTCGGTCTGTGTATCCCCGTGCATCGGAATGCGAGCCTTGCTCCTTGTCGCAGGTTCACCTTGCTTACAGAACCAGCACAGAGAGGCTTCCAGCTTCTCAGTGACGGTCTTGAGATCCTCATCGATGAACGAAACCGCCGACGCGCTGACCGCAATGGATTTGCACTCCCTTAAAATCTCGCGGCAAGTATGCCAGTTCTTCGTTGAATTCCCAAACCCAATTAGCAGGCCACGAACCGTAGTTGCGACTTGGTCATGGCATCCATCTCGGATACTGTTGCCTTTCGGAAGTAGTAAGGAAACAGTACTCAATAACGGATGAACGTCTTCAAGGTACTTTCGAATAACTTTGTCGGACTGAGCGGGGTTTTCGCGTGCCTGGTCGTCGACGTGTGCGGCATAAGTATTTAGAGAATCTCGGACCGGCTGCAAAGCAGCTTCGATGAGTCGAAGCTGATAAACGTTACCTAACCCGGAAGCTCCCAGGAGCGCCATGTGACGACTGAGAGCAGACGTGTTGGAATTCGAGGCGGCTTTGTAGGCAAGTTGTACGTTTATGCCTGACAACAACAGAATGAGATCGTTGTGTAGCCTCGACACAAAGTGTGAAGTTAAGCGCGGGTCATCCAGATCTTCAATCCGACGCTGCAGCCTTTTCCAAAACGGTGCATGACCCTCAAGTAGCCGCCAGTACCTCCAAGCTTTGCCCCACAATTCGTCGAGATCTGGAGCTCCATTCCCCTCGGCGTCGAGCGCCCGAGCGTGATAAAGAACAGCGAGATTATGAATGGCAACTTCGTCCGTATTATCTGCACACCGGCGCTGCCAGATAGCGACTGCCGGATTTAATTCTCTCTGTTTTAATGCAAGTAACGCCCGATCCTGAGACGCGGTGCCTTGTTCTAGGGGCCATAACCAAAAAACTTCTTCAAGAATGCGGTGTTCAGGATCGGCTAAACGTTCGATTGCTGCGCGTACTGCAGCTGCTGACGGGGATGGGACGAGCGCTATGCAGCTGTTCGCTGATTCAGGCTGCATGCCCAGCTTTTCCATAATCTGGACTTTCTCCAGCCTCTTGCGAAAGTCGACGGTGGACGCTTCGACGTGAAGCTCAGCGACTCGAAAGGCGTTGGTTCGGTACAGATCTGGTTCAAGTGCACGCAGTACTTTGGTCCCAGTTGTTGCCATACTGCTTCCTAATCACATCAAGATTCCACGGCGCCACAGTTTCAGTTGGCTTTCATATTCATTGCGTAGCGCCGGGCACTTGTTGAGAGCTTCTTCGAGCATATCCGCGGCGTCCTGAAGTTTGCCGGTGGTGCGAGCAAGCCCCATTGCCTCGGTGATAGCCCGGCGTGCCTGTCCTTCGTCCGGTGTCGAGACTCTGCCTAAGGCAACTTTCGACGTCGCGCTTGTCGACTGTTGAACGGCGGCTGCCTGAAGTTTCGAAGGAGCCCAGGCACCCAAATCTTGCAACAGTTCGGTCGCTGTCTTATAACGCCGCGCCGGATCAATTGCGAGGCTCTTGTTTACAATTTGGTCGAGGTTGGTATCCACCTGAATATTCAATCTGCTGGCGGGGATGACAAGTGTTTCAAATATCTTCGGATCAACTGCTGAATCCGTTTCTGGCACTGAGATAGGAAAGCGATCCGTCAATAGCAGGTACATCGTTACCCCAATGGCCCAAACATCACCCGCACAAGAGTCACTCTGAAAGTCCAGGAACGCCTCAGGGGACTTGAACGATCGGGTGCCACGGGCACTAGCCAGCAGAGTCAACGGGTTCACAGCCTTTGCAAGGCCGAAATCAGATATTCTCGCCCGAATTCCGTCTGCCTCGTAACCAACCAGTACGTTTTGTGGCTTGATGTCGCGATGGACGATTGGCGGTTTTTCCCGGTGTGCAACCGCTAGTCCCCGGCAGATCTGTCGCGCTAGATCGATCACTGTCTCAACTGGGACGAATCGGGCGCCGAAAGAACGCCAGAATTGCTGCAGGCTTCCGCCCGCCACATATTCCATCGTGAAATAACCGTATGATTCGCCCGCGATTTCCGTCACGTCGGCATTGAATACGCGAATGATGTTAGGGTGACCTAGCTTGGAGAGAACGACAGCTTCGGCGAGCACACGCTCAATATCGGCGAGGTTGAGCCCCGGAGCCTTCAGAACTTTAAGCGCCTGCCGCCCTAAGAACCGATGCTTGACGCGGTATACCTCGGCAAATGCACCTTCACCTAGGAAACGCTCAACTTCGTACGTCGCTCCGATTTTCTGGCCGGCTTGTAAAAGGCCCATGGGTCTGGTCTCTCACTGATGTAGCAGCGCCTGGGCGAATTCAGACTCTGGCGCAAAAACGCACCTTCCGGATGCCGCTCTTCCCTGCCGTTGACCAGCACCACGTCAGGCTTGATTCGGCCATTGGCGGAGATGACGAGAGTACAGCACCGAAGCCCCTGCGGCGTCTTGATTCAATTGGTTACGTTGGCTTCCCGGTTCGGCACGGCGGCGATCCTCCCCTTAGGTCTCAGTGTAGGTATCACCACCTCGCAAGCGCTAGTAACAAAGGTAATGGCGCAGAGAGATTGGGAATCTCCGCACATCCGATAAACAGAGGGCAGGACGCCGCACTCACATCCTTCATCGCCGGATCAAGCCACAGGTCGTCGCCATCGGGATCAAGGATGACTGGCATACGGTCGTGGCGTTCGGGGTCGTGGTCAGAATCGAGCAGGTCTCGAAACTCGCGAACGTGCTGCGGTGTCCGTGTGCTTGCAGCCCGGCCGTTGCAGGTTCGCGAACATGGACGAGCGAACTCCTTGGCGACTACACACCAGAAACCATGCTGATCCGTGTGTGGATGAAAACAGCCGTGCGAAAGGAGATTACGTCCTTCGGAACATTCCTGAGCACCCTTTGTCACGAATTCTGCCACATCTTATTTTCAGCGATTCGGGTTTGCGGATTCTTGGCACACTCACGGTTTTTATGAACGAGCCGCTGCGCTTTACCACTGTGCGCCGGGCGCCACCGAAGCGACTGTTCTGGGTACCTATCAGATGAGGGCGCTGGAGGATTGACTGGCAGCGCACGAATGAGGGGTTCTTACGGGAAGTGTGAACAGAGGCGTATTCATGCCCACGGGCTCCTTTGAGTCAAATGGGCATCAGGCCAACAAAAATGCCGCCACAAACATCAGGCGGCTCTTGGAGACCGTTTGCACTTGTGCCACATCGCCTTTCGGCTTACCACCGTTCGGTCTCGTCGGTTGGTCGCGCTTTCGCGCTGTCCTGATGCTGTTGTCAGCCTACCCGCAGCAGCCTCCGGCGTCAATGGCACCAAGGTGACTAGCAGGTGATCAGTCAAGAAGGGCTGAAGCGCCGTTCTTTACAGGCTTGCCGCGCCTGTGTCAAAAAAATACGGCAAAAACTGTGCTCGTTCATTGTCTCTTCTCCCCCTTAATGAATTCACCGAATTTGTATCCATCGGTTGCTGTTACGTCACTGTCGAATGTCGGTTGGATACATGATCCGATACGCACGAAAAACAACTCGCCTTTTTCGGATGTCGTATACTGCCAGCGCCCAGCAACGTTTTCTGTAATGAATTCTTGCCGCTCCGCATCCGAATGGAATGCGAAACCTTGCCCGTAATGAACTGATGTAGTCAGATCTCCCCCTTAAATCACTAAGAAACATTGTTTTTGACACCATTGGCTGTCAAAAACGACAGTAGAGCAATACGCAGAGCAATTGCGGTGTCTGTCGCTTTCATTTCGGGCACTGTGTTGAGAAGTTCTTTTGCTTGGTTAATCGCACGGCGGTTTGCATTGTTAATCTCTATCATTATTTGAGTGCTCCAATCACCTAGCCAACATGCTGTTTAGTTCATGTGCTGAAGTGTGACTATTCCCTCGGAACCAAATCAGCCCAATTCGGATTGCTGCCTCAAAGCGCACATCACCGCCGATACTCCTCGTACATGCTGTCACTACAGCAGCAGCAAGAACACCTTACTAACGTAATAGGGCCGTCGCAGTGAACTGCGCTATATTTCGGATGTTGGCCCGCTTCCATAAATATCCGGTACGCGCCACCTTCGTCGAAGTTTAAACTTCTTACCGCGAGACCATGTTCTCCGCAACTGCCATAGCCAATTTTCTCGCTTGTCATCAAATCGCGACGCTCGACCGTGCAGAATCGCGTGGGGAAATCCGGAGCGACAGCACACGCGCTGGTGCAGATACTGGCATGTCATTCGCGTCGGCGAGACCTAGAAAATACTTGGGGTCTCCGAAGCACGTATTTCGCCCCGATGCACGGAACCACTTTACTCGCTGGCAAATGGGGAAAAGATTATCGTTACTGCACGTCGTCACATCAAAGAACGGCCAGGCTGATGTGGATGGC
>Ga0066707_10000619_pt1 | contig 11831 bp, 5 predicted proteins | sample GraSoiAngelo_156_FD_66503 | JGI IMG/M metagenome (GOLD analysis project Ga0066707, IMG submission 66503) | Grasslands soil microbial communities from the Angelo Coastal Reserve, California, USA - 14_1009_13_40cm | ecosystem: Environmental > Terrestrial > Soil > Grasslands | place: USA... | reverse complement strand
TTCAAGTATGCGTTCGACCTGACCGAGCTCGCGGTGGTCGACCCGGAAGCGAGCGCCGAGGAGCTACAACAGCTCGAAGACGCGGAGATGATCGTGCGCGACCCGCAGCCTGGCGAGCCAGAACTCTGGCGGCTCCGCCACTCGACCCTGAAGGAGGTCATTTACGCGAGCCTGGCCAAGCGGGAGCGTCTCCGGTTGCATGAGCTCGTGGCGCGATTCCTCCTCGACGGAGGGCATCCCTCCCTGGCCGCGGACCACCTCGAGCTGGCGGCTTTCGCCTCCATCGATCTCGACCCCAACGACCGGACCGTTCCCGACCGCGCAGCGGATGCGCTGCTGGTCGCCGGCGACCGCGCCCGGCGGCGCATGGAAAGCCGCTCCGCGATCGACCGCTACCAGCGAGCGCTGGCCCTGGCCGGGCCCGAGCCGCGATGGAACGTGCGCGAGGCGAGAATCCTTGCCGGCATGGGCGAAGCCCACTATTGGCTCGCCGAGTATCCGGCGGCGACCCAGGCCCTCACCCGAGCGGTGACGCTTGGAGAGGCGCACCAGGATCCGTTCGCGCTGGCGCTCGCACTGCGCTTCCTGGGTGATATCGCGATCAACTTCGAGGCGGACGTTGACAAGGCGGAGCGGCTGCTCAGCCGATCCCTCCTTGCGGCCGAGCAGCTCGGGGATTCCTGGGCGATAGTGCGGTCGCTGCTGTTCGCCGGTTGGGTGCCCTGGACCAGGGAAAGGTTCGAAGAGGCGGACGCGATCTGGCGCCGGGCGCTTGATCTCGTCGATCCAAACGATCACTGGGCCCGCGTCCGCGCGCTCACCGCACTGTCGATCAACCGCAGCGAGATGCACGATCTGGCGGCAGCCCTGCAGCTCATCGACGAGGCCAGCGCGCTCGCCGAGGAGGCCGGGGACAGGTTCAGCGTCGCCAACACCTCGGTGCAGAAGGGCCGGGTCCTGGACGATCTAGGGCGCGCCGCCGAAGCGCTGCCGTGGTTCGATCGCGGGGTTTCGATCTTCGGCGAGCTGGGCGCGAGATGGGAGATGGCTGACGCGCGGGCCGCGCGGGGCATCGCCAAACGAAACCTGGGCAGGCTCGACGAAGCGGAAGAGGATCTTCGGTTTGCGATCAGGGTGGCCGAGGAGCTCGGCGACCGGCAGCTGCCGGCGTGGACCTGGCGCAACCTGGCGCAGGTGGCCGAGCTTCGCGGCGACAAGGCGGCGGCGGAGGAGCTCCTGCAGCGGTCAAAGGACGCCGAGTCACGCGGCCCTCACTGAAAGCTGGAGGCGGAACCGGAAACACCGGCCCCGCGTAGTAGCGGCGTGGGGCGGTCCATCTGGTGGAAAGTCGCGGCGGCGGCGGGATTGGTCGCGGTGCTGGGGACAGCCGGCGCGATCACCCTCCTGTACCACGGCCGGGTGCAACCCCTGGGCCTTGCTCAAGCCGGCCCTCGATCGCCGGCCGCCTCGCCGTCCCCCGACGATCCGCTGACGCTGGCCTGCCGCCGGCCTGCGGTCCCGGGCACCGGGACCACCGGGGTCGCGGGCCTATGGGAGATCCAGCGCGGTTCCATCGCCGGTTACCGCGCGCACGAGAGATTCGCCGAGCTCACCTCGCCCCATGAGGCGGTGGCGCGGACGGATCAGCTCAGCGGCTGGGTCCTGGTCGCCGCCGGCAATGCTTCGATCCAGATCCAGACAGGCTGCATCGCTGTCGACGTCCGGAATCTGAACAGCGTCGACGAGCTTCCCGGGTTCAACACCGCCGACCGCGACCAATCGGCGCGCGACATGCTGGGTTCGCGCTCGCATCCTTTTGTGGTCTTCGAACCGTATCCGTCGACCATCGCCGTCGACCCTGCTTCGGCAGCCGTCCAACACATCCAGATTTCAGGGGACCTCGAGATCAGCGGAGTGACGAAGCCCGCACGTTTCGCCCTTGACGTCCGGCTCCAGAACAGTGAGCTGACCGCGGCCGGGAGCACGACGGTGCCGGTCGGGGACTTTGGGGTTCAGGTGCCGGAAGAGGTGGGCGGCTTCGTCCAGGTGGATCCGCACATCACGCTCGAGGTCTCGCTGATCCTCCTCCACAGCCGGCACCCCGCAGTCGCGGCCAACCAGGACGGGAGCCCACTCCAACCGAGCTGACCCATTGGCAGCCGCGAGGGGTCGAGACAGCATGGGATCGGGAGCGGCAGGCCCGTTGGAGCCTCATCTCGCGAAGGCTCGACCCGTCTCGGTCCGCGAAAAGCCTGCCGCGCCCGCCACCGTCAGCGCCGACGCGCAAACCGGGACTTATGACCATGAGCAATCGGAGCAAAACTTCTTGCGTCTGCCAATGGAGTGGCTAATGTTGCTGTGGGAGTTGGAGTTGTCTTTGGTCGCGTTCGCACGCGCGGTACTCAGGCGGCTCGACGCTGCGCTGCGCTCGGCGGCGCAGGTGTGCGATCAGTGGCGTTCTATGTCCGGGAGCGAGCTGCGGACAGGCGAACGCATCACGCTCGAAATCGGATTTGTGATCATTCTGGTCGCCCTCAGCGCGGGGCTCGAGCTCGGTCGGTGGCCGGCGTGGAGCGGCCTGGTCGCGCTCGTTGGTTACCTGGCCTGGACGGTGCTCTACTCGGAGGCCACCATCCAGGCCACGCGCCGGCAGCTCGGTCGGAATCGACCGCTGCAAGCGCTATCTGCCGACCCGGCCGTTTCTCCAGGCTAGGAACACAGCCCCGCCCAGCCCTGTCCCCAACAGGGAGCCGATCACAAGCAGCAGCACGCCCAGGCCGCCCGGAGACCCTGGCGCCTCGGGTTGGTTGTTGGCGGCAGCCGGCGTCGGCTGAGTTTCGACCGGCTCAGAAGGTTCGGCGGAGGCCGGCGCTGACGGCGCCGTCGTCGGCTGGGAAGGCGAGGTTGTGCTCGGAGGCGCCGGTGCGGCCGCGCCGCCGCCGGTGGTCGGGGAAGGCGCGGGCGCTGCCGTCGCCGTGACATTGGCCGCGGCGCCCGTCCAACCCCCGCCCGCAGCGTCGCGGACGGTCAGCGTCGCATTGAAGCTGCCCCCGGCATATGCATGCGTGGCCGTGGCGCCCGAGCCGCTCGAACCATCGCCGAACTGCCACGTGAACTGGTAGGGAGGCAGGCCTCCGGACGCCGTACCGGTGAAGGTCACCGACAGCGGCGCACCTCCCGACGTGGGCGTCACCGACGAGGTGACGCGGAGCGGGTCGTACACGGTGACCTGGAACGACGCATGCGACGTGGTGCCTTTGCTGTCCGTGAGCGTAAGCGTCGCGGTGTAGGTCCCGCGTGAGGAGTAGACGTGGGTCGGGTCCGCTTGCGCGTTGGTGGTGCCGTCCCCCAGGTCCCAGGCGTAGCTGTAAGGCGGCACGCCGCCGGCGCCCGAACCTGTCAGCTTGACCATCATCGGCGCGTCTCCGGTAAGCGGCGTGCCGGCAGCCGTCGCGGCCAGCGGCCCATTCACGGTCACGGTTCCCGCCAGCGCGGTGGCGGTGGCGCCGGTGCCGTCAGTCACTGTCAGCTGTGTCGAATATGTGCCGAGCCCGGTGTACGTGTGGGTCGCATTCTGCGTGCTCGCCGTCGAGCCGTCGCCGAATACCCACGCGTAGGTGAAGGGCCCGATGCCTCCGCCGACCGTGCCGGTGAATGCAGCCTCAACCGGGGTGACCCCGACTGTCGGTGCGACGCTTGCGGTGACGGTGAGCGCCGGGTAGACCGTGATCGATAGCGCCGCCGGCGTCACGCTTCGCCCGGCCGCGTCGCTGACGGTCAGCTGCGCGGAATATGTGCCCGCGGCGTAGGTGTGGGTCGGGCTCTGGCTGGTGGAGGTGGCGCCATCACCGAAGGTCCACGAGAACGTGTATGGGCTGGTGCCTGCCGAGGCCGAGCCGGTGAACCGCACGGCCAGCGGGCCATCGCCAGCGGTCGGATTCGCGACGGCGGTCGCGCTCAAGGCAGGGTTCACCGTCACTCTTGCGGTCGAGCTGACGATATGGCCGGCAGCGTCAGTGACAGTGACCTGAGCCGTGAAAACGCCGACCGTGCCGTAGGTGTGCGTCGGATTGGCGGTGGTACCCGATCCACCGTCACCAAAGCTCCACGCATAGGTGAATGGCGCGGTGCCGGCCGCGACAGCCGTGTTGAAAGTCACCGGCAGAGGCACATCGCCAACGGCCGGCGAAACGGTGGCGGTGACAGTCGGCGCGGACCTGACGACGATGGTCAGGGCGGTCGCCGTGGACTTGGCCTGGTTGGCGTCGGTGACGGTCAGGACGGCCGTGTAGGTGCCCGCGGTCCCATAGGTGTGACCAGGGTTCTGCGCGGTCGAGGAGACGCCATCACCAAAAGTCCAGGCGTACGTGAACGAGCCAAGTCCGCCGCTGGTGGTGCCCGTGAACGCGACCGCGAGCGGCGCTTCGCCGCTGAGCGGAGTCGCTGAGGAGGATGCGCTGAGGGCGGGCGAAACCACCACCGTCACGGTGGAAGACGAGACGGCCGCAACCGCATCCCTCACCGTCAGGGTCGCCGTATAGGTCCCCGCCGCCGTATACGTGTGGCTTGGGTTCTGCGTCGCAGATGCGGCTCCGTCGCCAAACGACCAGCCAAATGCGTAGGGAGACGTCCCGCCCGTGGCTGAGCCGTTGAAGCTCACCGTCACCGGGGCGTCACCCGCAAGCGGCTGCGCGTGCGCAGCCGAGACGAGCGGTCCGGTGATCGTGATCGTCGCCGTGGTCGCGGTGACGTTTACCCCCACCGCGTCCGTGACCGTGAGGGTCGCCTGGTAGCTCCCCGCCACCGTGTAGGTGTGGCCCGGACTCTGTGCGGTTGAGCTGGCGCCGTCCCCAAAGCTCCATGCGTAGCCGTAGGGCGTGAAGCCACCGGTCGCTGAACCCGTGAAGCTGACCGTCAGCGGCACGTTGCCCGCGGTCGGGCTCGCCGCCGCGGACGCGGCCGGCTTTGGATTCACCGTGACGGTGACGGACGCGGATGCGCCGTGGCCGGTGGCGTCAGTGACGGTGAAGACAGCCGTGTAAGTGCCTGGCGTGGCGTACGCATGGCTTGGGTTCGCGGCGGTTGAGGTTCCCCCGTCACCGAAGCCCCACGCGTAAGTGTTGGGAGCCGTGCCCCCGGTCGTCCCGCCGGTGAAGACGACCGTAACCGGCGCGTCCCCCCTTGTGGGCGCGGCCGTCGCGGTCGCGGTCGGCAGCGGGTTCACGGTGATGGCCACCGTCGCGCTCGAGCTGCGGCCGGCCGCATCGCGGACGGTCAGCTGGGCGGTGTACTGGGCCGCCGCAGTGTAGGTGTGGCTTGGGCTCTGAGTGGTCGAGCTGGCGCCATCGCCGAACGTCCAGCTATACGTGAACGGTGCCAGGCCGCCCGTGTTGGAGCCCGTGAAGGCGACCACGAGTGGTGCGTCCCCGACTCTTGGCGAGGCCGATGGCGTCGCTGTGAGTCCGGGCGTCACCGATATCGAGACCGTGGCGGCCGAGGTCTTGGCGTTGGCGTCCCGCGCTGTCAAACGCGCGATGTAGCTACCGGCTGCGGTGTACGTGTGGCTGGGACTAACGCTGGTTGAGCTGACGCCGTCACCGAAATCCCAGGCGAAGGTGATCGGCGCAAGGCCTCCGGTTGCCGAACCTGTGAACGCGACGGCGAGCGGCGCGTCGCCGCTGGTCGGGCTGGCCGAAGCCGCAGCAACCAGGGCCGGCGACACGACCACCGCGGCGGTGGCGCTCGCGGTGCGGCTGCTCGCGTCCGTGACGGTCACAGCTGCGGTGTATGCCCCTGCCGCCGAATAGGTGTGGGTGGCGTTTTGAGTGGAGGCTGTCGCCCCGTCACCGAAAGCCCAGCTGTAGGAGTAGGGACTGGTCCCTCCGGCGGCGGAGCCCGCGAAGGCCACCGGCAGCGGTGCATCGCCGGCCGCCGGCGAAGCTGTCGCGGATGCTGACAGGGGCAACGGTGCGCTGCTCGCGGTGATTGTCAGCGCGGCCGCGGCTGCGGTCGCGCTGTTGGCGTCGGTCACCGTCAGGTGGACGGTGTAGCTGCCCGCCGAGCTGTACGTGTGGCCTGGATTCTGGCTGGTCGAGGTGCCGCCGTCGCCGAACGACCACGAGTAGGAATACGGCGATCTGCCGCCGGACGCGGTTCCCGTGAAGTTGACGGCGAGCGGTGCAGTTCCTGATGTGACGGATGCCGATGCGGAAGCCAACAGCGGAGGCGGAGGTGGGGCCGAGGATCCGAAGATATCCGTCATCGGCGATGCCGACGCATCGTTGCTGGTCAAAGTCGCAAGACCCCACGAGGCCTCGACCGTCTTGAGGAACGAGTAGTGGTCGTAGGCGACGCTGGACGTGTAGGCCGTCTTGACGCCGTATCCCACGGCGACGAACGCGACCTGGTTGCCCTGGGTTCCGTCGTCTTCGTCCCACACGAGGACCAGCAGCGAGTGCTGAGTGGTGAACGCAGGCGAGGCAAGAATCGCGGGCACGTGCTGGCTCAGCCATGTGTCACCGGTCTGCACGGAGCAGTCGTGCATGTCGCTACAACCGTTGGGCGTGATGAACGCGTAGGTTGGCGTGCTGCTGGCGGAAGCCAGGTCCGCGGTCATGTTGCTGAAGTCGACGACGTGGCTGTTGCATCGGGTCGCATTGCCCGTGATGCCGGTGAAGTAAACGAACGGGTTGTGCCGCGCGTAGTAAGAGCCCGAGCTGCTCAGCTGGCATGGAGAGCCCATGCTCTCCGCGTACTCACGCCACGTCTTGCCCGAGGCCTCGAGCCTGTCCGCGATGTTCGTCGCGTTGGTCTCACAGCCGGGACCCGCGTCGCAGTCGGACGGCGCCCAGCTGTAACTCTGGCCGCTGGTCAGCTCCATGTAGTTGGGCAGGCTCGGATGATCGAGGGCGAAGTAGTTGCCCGCGATCGCGCCCTGCGTGGCAAGGCTGTTGACATACGGCGCCGCCGAGTTGCCGATGATGCTCGAGTACGGCGTGTTCTCCATCACGATCGTGAAGATGTGGTCGTAGGTGGGGACGCCGCCCGGGCTCGGTGAAGGACTGGGGCTTGGGCTAGGGCTTGGACTCGGACTGGGACTCGGACTGGGCGAAGGACTTGGGCTCGGACTCGGCGTCGAGCCGGATGCGGGCGGCATGACGTTGCCGGCCCACCCGGTCTGCAGCGCCGCGATCATGGGACTCCACGGCGAAGAGAAGTCGCCCGCCGAATAACTGCCATAGATGCCGAACCCCTGAAGGTCTTCGCGCATCACGAAGTGCGACCAGCTGATGCCGAGCGAGTTGTAGCGGCTGATCTCGCTGCTCGTAAAGCTGACCGCGGTGGAATCGGTTCGCAAGCCGCCGAACTCGCCGATGATCAGGGGAGTGTTGGCCGGCTCGCCGCTCGGCAGGTTGTCGCCGCCGGCGTAGTGGTGCACCGAGTAGGCCACCTGGGCGGTCTGCGTGAAGCCGCTCAGGTCGCTGCCGCCGGTGTCCTCGATGATCACGATGTGGTTGTGGTCGACCGCGGTCACCGTGTTGTAGAGGCGGCTGCCGAAGGAAACCCATTCCGAGAGTGACGGTGGAGCGGGCTCGTTGAAGAGGTCGTATCCGAGCACGTTCGGGTTGCTGGCGAAGTGGGTCGCCATGTCCGACCAGAATGTGTTCATCAGGTTCTGATTGGTCGAGGCCGTCGGACAGTCAGACCAGATGCAGTAGCCGTTGGCGTGGGACTGGTCGTAGCCACCCGAGGCGCCGCCGGGGACCATGTAGAGGACGAAGTAGACCCACAGCTGATACTGGGCCGCCCATGCGACGTGTTGATCGAGCACCGAGAAGAACTGCGTCTTGTTGCTCGCGTACCACGCGTAGTCCATTCCAAAGCGGATGTGGTTCGCGCCCAACGTGTGTATCTGTGCGTAATCAGACTGACCCGCATTGATCAGGTTGATGTCAGGCCCGCCGCAGCAGGAGTTGGCGGGCTCGTTGTTGAAGTTCTCACCGCGGAGCAACACGGTCTGCCCCTGGTACATGAACTTGGAGCCCTGGGTGGTGAGGAAGACCGGGGCCGCGCCGGCGACGAGCGGGCGGGTGGCAAAGATGACAGTGAACACGAGGAAGAGAAGGACGAATGGGGCCAGCTGGCGGACGGCATGCGACCGCATTCCGGAGCTGACGCGTCTATTTACGTCGGTTGACTTCCTACCCCGGTAGTCAACGTGGCCATACCCGACTTTTTGTTTGGTCCGCGCAGGAACACGCATCTGGTTTTTCCCCCAGAGCAGAAATCCATATCGGCTTTCAGTCGGCCGCTAATGGCAGCACGACCCATATCGGCTTGCAGCCGGCCGCTAAAAGCAGCACGACCAGTCGGTCTCTCGTAAACCGGACTAACCTCGGGACCGGTACTTTCTTGCGTTTCTCAGCAGCTAAAGAGAAGTCAAGAAGCCCCGAGCACCGCCCTTCCTAAGATCTCGATATGGTCAGGAAGCGCGGCAGGCCTGAGCAATATGCACCATTGCCGCCGTCAGGTCAACAGTTCTTTACCCGACTCGCTCCAAGCGCGAGATCACGCGGCAAAGTTTCAGACGCTCCAATCTCGATTGCATGCTGATGTATTTGCCGCAGAATTCAGCGCTCGATACGAATAATCGACGCGCGCCGCCGTCGGTGCAGCGAGACGTCAGCCGCAGCATCGCGCTCGTGATCAGTCAGGCGTCCGCTCTAGACAGCGCAGGCACGGCGATGGCTTCGTCGAGTTCTCGTCAGATCAGACGTTCGCGGCGGTCGCCCAGCCTCCTGCGCACTTCCGCCCGCCTCTCCACAAACCTGCGAGCGAAGCTACGCCGCTCCACCGGGACCTCGACCACGTCGCGGCGCCGGTCTTCGGCCGTTCGCCGCTCGCCCTGCCGGCGGTCCGACTCGCCGCGTCGCGGCGCTGACCTCTTCTCCTCGATCACCGCGTCCACGGCACTGCTTTCTCCTCTTTGCAAATTCATCGCGTCACTGCGCCTGGCGGACGGGCTCCGGAAAGAGCGGCTCGATCTCAGACGGCATCGGCAGCCCGAGCTCTTCGAGCCGGCTGAGCACCCGCGGCCTCATCCCGCTGGGCGCAAAGCGGCCGATCACGCGCCCGTCGGCGTCCAGGCCCGAGCGGATGAAGCGGAACACCTCCTGCATCGCGATCACGTCCTCTTCCATGCCCGTGACCTCGCTGATCTGGACGACCTTGCGGGTGCCGTCGCGCATCCGCTCGAGATGCACGATCACGTTGATCGCGCTCGCGACCTGGGCGCGAATCGCGCGTACAGGCAGGTCGTAGCCGGCCATCAGGACCAGGGTCTCGATCCTCGACAACGCGTCGCGTGGCTTGTTGGCGTGCAGCGTGGTCATCGATCCGTCGTGGCCGGTGTTCATCGCCTGCAGCATGTCCAGCGCTTCTGGCCCCCTGACCTCGCCCACCACGAGTCGGTCCGGCCTCATGCGGAGCGATGAGATGACGAGGTCGCGGATCGCGATCCCCTTTCCGTCCGGACCGGCTGGTCGGGACTCGAGCCTGGCGACATGGCGCTGCCGCAGCTGCAGCTCGGCGGCGTCTTCGATGGTCACGATCCGCTCGTCGGATGGGATGTAGCCCGACAGCACGTTGAGCAGGGTCGTCTTGCCGCTGCCGGTTCCACCGCTGACGATGATGTTCGCGCGTGCGGAGACGCATGCCTTGAGGAAGCCGAACGCGCTCTCGCTGCAACTGCCCAGCCGGATCAGGTCAGCCATGGTGAGGGGGCCGAGCACGAACTTGCGAATGTTGAGCAGGGGGCCGTCGACCGCGACAGGCGGGATCGCGACGTGCACGCGTGAGCCGTCAACCAGGCGCGCGTCGCACAACGGGTTCTCGGCGTCGATCCGTCTCCCCACCGACTCGACGATGCGGCGGATCACGACCATCAGCTCCTCGTCGCTGGCAAAGCTGAGGGGCGTCAGCAGGATCTTGCCCCCGATCTCGACGTAGATGTCGCGCGCGCCCATGACCATGATCTCTGTCACCTGTGGATTGGTGACGAGCTGGGCGATCGGACCCAACTCCGAGTAGTCGTGGGCTTGAACCTGCGGCAGCTGTGCTGTGCTCATTGAATCAACCTCACTGTGGACGGAAATGTCGGCAGAGTTGGATCGGCGGTGATTGCCACTCCGCCGGTGCCCGTGATGGCGGCGGTCCAGGCGACCACGCCGCCGGCGATCGTCGCCTGGTAGGTGTTGTTGCCGTTGATCGTTACGCTGGCTGCCGGGACATAGAACATGCCGATCAGGCTCGTGAACCCGTTTCCGTTGACGTTGTTCGAGCACGTGTTGGGTTGCGAGGACTGTTCGGGTCCAGGTTCGTACAGGAGGACGCGTTGGTACTGATATCCGCTGAACAGGTAGCTGTCGCCTCCGCCGTGCAGATCGACGCAGCCACCGCTTGGCAGGTACAGGACGACCGCTCCAGGCGTCCACGTCCCAGGACACGAGATGTCGCTGCCGGTGCTCGTGTCGACGCAGTGCCCTTCGTTGGCCAGGTCACCTCGGGGCGGCGTCGCCGCCACGGGATTTGTGTTGGGGAGCGTGCTCGCCAGCGGCGGTCGCTGCACGTCCGGCGGCGAAGGCTGGCCCGTCGGACAAGAGCTGATCGTCACGTTTGAGTTGCCTGTACCGGTGTGCGTGCAGTAGGTCAGCCCGGTGCAGGTCGCGTTCGTGGCGAGGTAGACCTTGAAATCGTCCGCCCCCGGATCGGTGGTCACGGACACCTTGATGTTGCCGCTGCTGGCCAGGGTCACCGTCCTGCACATCGAGGGCGCGCTTTCGCGCTCGTAGCATGCAGGCGAGGCCGGACCGCTGCAGTTGGGCACGCCGTTGGCCTCCCAGCGCACGGCTGTCACCTCGACCGAGTAGCTGCCGCTCGAAAACCCGGTCGAGCCGAGCGCCGCCAGGCTGAACGAGCTGCCACAGCCGACGCCGTTCATGTCCCAGAACTGACGCAGCGCCCGGGCCCTCGTCACCACGACTGATCCTGTGGCGATGGTTCCGCTCACGGTCTGGCTGGCAACCGGAATCGAGGTTGCCCCCGCCGCCGCTCCCGCTGAGGTCACGGTGAACGCTTGCCCTCCCACAGTCACAGTCGAGTTGCCCGGGACCGCCACCTGCAGCGCCACCACCGGAATTGACGTGATCGTGCCGGTCAAAGCTGAGGTGGTCGACGTCAGGTTGGGTTCATCGGGAGGCCGCAGCTCGTTGCTGATAAACCCCCCGAGCTGGGTAAGACCGCCTTTGAAGTTGTAGACGCCCGCCGCGAGGAAGTAACAACCGGCCCCTCCTGACAGGTGCGGGTCGGCGTTGTAGGTGCCAGGCTGCTCCACGCTGCGAGTGGTCGAGTTCCATGTCTGAGACGTGGCGTTGATCGGCGGTAGCGCGTAGTTGGGATCCGGGATGTTGAATCCGTTGGCCTGAGCCCCGGTGATCGACCATTTCGGTGGTGTGAGCGGTGCCGGAGGCGCTGGGCAGATGTCGAACACGTTGCCGTTGACAAATCCTCCCGCGGCGCCGCTCTGGTCGAAAATGTTGCCGTTGGACCAGATGTCACCTGTCACAGTTGTGATCGAGTTGCCCTGGAAGGTGAGCGAGTTGCTGCCGCCTGGACAGCCGTCCGGGCTCAACGTCAGGATCGCCGTACCGTTCGTGTCCGCCCTGCGAGCGACCGCCGTGGCCGTGGCACCCACCCGCATGGTGGGCCCCGAGCCGAGCACCTGCATCACGGTGACCGGAACCTGGTGCACCGCCGTGGCCGTGAAGGTCACC
>Ga0066707_10000617_pt1 | contig 11835 bp, 10 predicted proteins | sample GraSoiAngelo_156_FD_66503 | JGI IMG/M metagenome (GOLD analysis project Ga0066707, IMG submission 66503) | Grasslands soil microbial communities from the Angelo Coastal Reserve, California, USA - 14_1009_13_40cm | ecosystem: Environmental > Terrestrial > Soil > Grasslands | place: USA... | reverse complement strand
TAGGGGGTTGCGGGGTGGAGCGGGGGCGAGTGACGGGCGTTGACACTACTGCTGGCCATCTGCTAGTGTCAAAAGGCTTTTTTGATACTCCGAGGCAGGGTGCGGGCCCATGACGAAATACGTCTACTCTTTCGGATCGGGCAGGGCGGAGGGGTCGTCCCTCATGCGCAACCTCCTCGGCGGCAAGGGTTGTGAGCTCGCCGAGATGACCAACCTCGGCATTCCCGTCCCGCCCGGGTTCACGATCACGACGCAGGCCTGGGCCCGCTACACGCGCGGCGGGCGCCGGCTCCCCGAGGGGCTCTGGGAGCAGACCCAGGCGGGCCTCGACAAGCTTGAGCACGATGCCGGATTGGGGCTCGGCGATCCTCGGCGGCCGCTCCTCGTCTCCGTTCGCTCCGGCGCGCGGGTGTCGATGCCCGGCATGATGGAGACCGTCCTGAACCTCGGGCTCAACGACGCGACCGTCGAGGGGCTCGCCGCCCGCTCGCGCAACGACCGCTTCGCCTGGGACTGTTACCGACGGTTCATCGCGATGTTCGGCGACGTCGTGCTCGGCATCCGGCGCGAGGCGTTCGACGAGCACCTGGAGGCGGTCAAGACACGCCTCGGGGTCAAGACCGATCCCGACGTGCCGGCCGACGAACTGCGGCAGCTGACGCAGACCTACAAGGAGCTGGTGAGCGCGCGGACGGGCAAGCCCTTCCCCCAGGAACCGAAGGAGCAACTCCGCCTCGCGATCAAGGCCGTGTTCGACTCGTGGTTTGCGAAGAAGGCGACCGAGTACCGGCGGATCAACGACATCCCCGCCGACTGGGGCACCGCCGTCACCGTCATGGCCATGGTCTTCGGCAACCTCGGCGAGACGTCCGGCACCGGGGTCGGCTTCACGCGCGATCCGCGCACGGGCGAGCGCCACTTCTACGCGGAGTTCCTCGCCAACGCACAGGGGGAGGACGTCGTCGCCGGAATCCGGACGCCAGACCGCATCGAGGCGCTCCGCGAGCGGATGCCGCGGATCTACGACGAGCTCCTCGCCATCGCCGAGCGGCTCGAGCGTCATTACAAGGACATGCAGGACATCGAGTTCACGGTCCAGGAGGGCACGCTCTACCTCTTGCAGACCCGGTCCGGCAAGCGCTCGGCCCGCGCCGCGGTGCGGGTGGTGGTCGATCTCGTCCGCGAGAGCGTGATCGATCAGCACACGGCGCTGCTCCGGGTACCGCCGCGGGAGATCGGCAAGCTGTTTCGGCCGGGGCTCGACCCGACGGACAAGGCGCGGGCCCTGGGGGAGGGGCGGTTGCTCGCCCGCGGCCTGCCGGCCGCGCCCGGCGGGGCGGTGGGTCACGTGGTCTTCGACGCCGATCGTGCGGTCGAGCTCGCGCGCGACGGCCAGCAGGTCATCCTCGTCCGGCCGGAGACCTCTCCCGAAGACGTGGCGGGCATGTACGCCGCCGAAGGGATCGTCACCTCGCGCGGCGGCCGGACCTCGCACGCCGCGGTGGTCGCGGTCGGCATGGGCAAGTCGTGCGTCGTGGGTGCGACCGACCTCGTGGTGCACGAGGACCGCCGCGTGTTCGAGGCGGGCGGCCGCATCATCCGCGAGGGCGACCAAATCTCGATCGACGGGGATACGGGCGAGGTCATCATCGACGCCGTCAAGCTCCTCCTCCCGGACCTGAGCGACGAGGTGGACGAGTTCCTGTCGTGGGCGGACAAGTACCGGTCGCTCGGCGTCCGCGCCAACGCCGACACGCCGGACGACGCGCGTCGGGCGCGGCGGTTCGGCGCGGAGGGGATCGGGCTCTGTCGCACCGAGCACATGTTCTTCAAGCCCGACCGGATCCCGATCGTCCGCGACATGATCATGGCGGGTGACGCCGCGACCCGCCGCGCCGCGGTCGCCAAGCTCCTCCCCTTCCAGCGTGACGACTTCAGCGGGATCTTCCAGGCCATGGACGGCCTGCCCGTCACGATCCGGCTCCTCGACCCGCCCCTCCACGAGTTCCTCACCACCGCCAAGGAGTACCGGGAGATGATCGAGGAGCGCGCGCGGCTCGACGCGCTCGGCGTCAACCCCGAGCGGCAGCGCGCCCTCGAGGAGAAGATCGCGAAGATCGAGTCCCTGCGCGAGGCCAACCCGATGCTCGGTCACCGGGGCTGCCGGCTCGGCATCACCTATCCCGAGATCTACGGGATGCAGGTGCGGGCGATCATGGAGGCGGCCTGCATCGTGCGCGAGCAGGGCGTACAGGTCGCGCCCGAGATCATGATCCCCCTCACGGGGACGGTCGGCGAGATGAAGCTGACCTACGAGAACACGAAGAAGGTCGCCGACGGGGTCCTCGCCGAGATGGGGGTGCCGGTCAAGTACCTGATCGGGACGATGATCGAGGTGCCCCGCGCGGCGGTCATTGCCGACCAGATCGCGCGGGACGCGGAGTTCTTCTCGTTCGGCACCAACGACCTCACCCAGATGACCTTCGGCTATAGCCGCGACGACGTCGCGAAGTTCCTGCCCGACTACCTGCAGAAGGGCCTTCTGCCGCACGACCCGTTCTCCGTGCTCGACCAGGAGGGGGTGGGCGAGCTGATCCGGATGGGGATCGAGCGGGGGCGGCGCACGCGCCCCGACCTCAAGGTCGGGATCTGCGGCGAGCATGGCGGGGAGCCCTCGTCGGTCGAATTCTGTCACCGGGTGAACATGACGTACGTGTCCTGTTCGCCGTTCATGATCCCGATCGCCCGGCTCAGCGCCGCGCAGGCGCGGATCAAGGCGCGTCACGCGTCGGAAGGGACGACCAATGCGTAGCTGGGAAGGCGTCTTCATCCCGATCACCACGCCGTTTCGCGGCGACGACGTGGCGGTCGACGGGCTCGCCGCCAACATCGAGCGCTGGAACCAGACTGGGCTCGCGGGCTATGTGGTGCTCGGCTCGACCGGCGAGTTCCCGATGCTCTCCGAGGCCGAGCGCGAGCGCGTGCTGGCGGCGGCGCGCGCGGCGATCCCGCGCGAGAAGACGTTCATCGCCGGCACCGGCACCAACTCCACACTCCATACCATCCGCCAGACGCGGCGGGCGGCCGAGCTCGGCGCCGACGCGGCGATCGTCATCACCCCCCACTACTTCACCAAGGGGTTCTCGCAGCCCGCGGCTCAGATCCGTCATTACCTGGCCGTCGCCGACGCGTCGCCGGTCCCGATCCTGATCTACAACTTCCCCCTGAACACCGGGATCAACCTGGAGGCGAGCACCGTCGCGAAGATCGCGCAGCATCCGAACGTCTGCGGGATCAAGGACTCGTCGGGCGTGATCCCGCAGCTCGCCCAGGTCATCGACCAGACGCCCAAGACGTTTCACGTCCTGGTCGGAGCGGCGTCGGCCCTGCTGCCGGCGCTCGCGATCGGCGCCGCGGGCGGCATCCTGGCCCTCGGCGTCATCTCGGCGCGGGAGTGGTGCGAGGTGTACGCGCTGGCGAAGGCGGGGCGGTGGGAGGAGGCGCGAGAGCTCGCGGGCCGGATGATGCCCGTCGACCGGGAGGTTCCGGGCCGGTACGGCATCGGCGGCCTCAAGGCCGCGCTCGACCTGCAGGGGTTCTTCGGCGGTCCCTGCCGGCCGCCGCTCGGCACGCCCGACGCCGACGCAATCGAGGACATCAAGGAAGTGCTCGCGACGGGAGGACTGCTGTGAAACTGTCGGGCGCGCGCATCTTCCTCGAGTGCTTGAAGCGCGAGGGCGTCGACCTGATCTTCGGCTTGCCCGGCGGCGCCGTCCTCCCCATCTACGACGCGCTCTACGACTTCGAGGGGCTCCGGCACATCCTCGTGCGCCAGGAGGCGGCCGCCGGTCACGCCGCCGAGGGCTACGCCCGCACGACGGGTCGGGTCGGGGTCTGCCTGGTCACCTCGGGCCCGGCCGCGACCAACCTGGTCACCGCGCTGCAGGACGCCACGATGGACTCGATCCCGATCGTCGCCTTCACGGGGCAGGTGCCGACGCACCTGATCGGCAACGACGCCTTCCAGGAGGCCGACAACGTCGGGATCACGCGCCCCTGCACGAAGCACAACTTCCTGGTCAAGGACGGCAAGGACCTGCCGATGATCGTCCGCGAGGCCTTCCACATCGCGGCGACCGGGCGGCCGGGGCCGGTCCACGTCGACCTCCCCAAGGACGTCTTGGTCAAGGAGGCGGAGTTCGTCTGGCCGGACAAGGTGTCCCTGCGCTCCTACAACCCCACGTACGAGGGGCACCCGGGCCAGATCAAGCGCGCCGCGAGCGCGCTGCTGCGCGCGCGTCGGCCCGTGCTCTACGTCGGGGGCGGCGCGATCTCGTCGGACGCCCACGGTGAGCTCCGCCGGCTGGCCGAGCTGACGGAGATCCCGGTGACGACCACGCTCATGGGCCTGGGCGCCTTCCCCTCGGAGCATCCGCTCTCGCTCGGAATGCTCGGCATGCACGGGACCTACTCCGCCAACATGGCGGTCCACGACTCGGACTGTCTGATCGCGGTGGGGGCGCGGTTCGACGACCGGGTGACGGGCAAGGTGGAGCTGTTCGCGCCGAGCGCGGAGATCATCCACATCGACATCGATCCGTCCTCGATCTCCAAGAACATCAAGGTGGACGTCCCCATCGTCGGCGACTGCCGCCAGGTCCTGACGAAGCTGATTGAGGCGATCGACGACGACGCTCGCGCGAGCGTCCCCTCCCTCGTCCGGGAGGCGCGCAAGCAATGGCGCGCCCAGATCGCCGAGTGGCAGGCGAAGTTCCCGCTCCGCTACGAGTGGGACGACGACGTCATCAAGCCCCAGTACGTGATCCAGGAGATCTCGAACCTGACGCACGGCGATGCGCTCGTCGTGACCGGCGTCGGCCAGCACCAGATGTGGGCCGCGCAATACTACAAGTTCAAGCACCCGCGGGCGTGGTGCACCTCGGGCGGCCTCGGCACGATGGGCTACGGTCTGCCGACCGCGATGGGCGTGGCGGCGGGGAACCCGGGCAAGCTCGTGGTGAACATCGACGGCGACGGTTCGTTTGTGATGAACAGCCAGGAGCTGGCGACGTGCTACGAGTCCCGGCTGGCCGTCAAGACGGTCATCCTGAACAACGGCGGCCACGGGATGGTCCGGCAATGGCAGGAGATCATCTACGGCGGCCGCTTCTGCGCGATCGACCTTTCGGCGAGCCCCGACTTCGTGAAGCTCGCCGATGCCTACGGGTGCGTCGGCATCCGCGCGACCAAGCCGTCCGAGGTCGTGCCGGCGCTGGAGAAGGCGTTCTCCACGCCGGGGCCGGTGGTGGTCGACGTCGCGGTGGAGAAGGACGAGTGGGTCTTCCCCATGGTGCCGGCGGGCGGGGCCAACAAGGACATGATCCTGGAGCGCCCGAGTCGCGCCGCCAAGGACCGGGCGGCCAAGGCCCAGACCGGCTTCTGAAGCGATGACCGTGAACGACGGCGACCCGCGGAAGCACACGATCTCGGTCCTCGTCGAGAACAGGTTCGGCGTGCTCTCGCGGGTCGCCGGGCTCTTCTCGGCGCGCGGCTACAACATCGAGAGCCTGTCGGTGGGCGAGACGCTCGACCCCTCCGTGGCCCGGATGACGCTCGTGGTGCGCGGCGACGAGTTTGTCATCGAGCAGGTGATGAAGCAGCTCCACAAGCTGATCGACGTGATCAAGGTCAACGACCTGACGGACGAGAGCCACGTGGAGCGCGAGCTCGTGCTGATGCGGGTGAACGCCGAGCCCCAGCATCGGGCCGAGGTGCTGCGCACGGCCGACATCTTCCGCGCTCGGGTCGTCGACGTGACGCCGATGAGCTTCACGCTGGAGGTGACGGGCGACGCGGAGAAGATCGAGGCGATGATCGAGCTGCTGCGGCCGATCGGCATCCAGGAGCTCGTGCGCACCGGGAAGGTGGCGATCTCGCGGGCGCCCAAGGGACGGGTGAAGAAGCTGACGGAGGAGCGGCGGCGGGCGCCGCAGTCGCAGGACCCGCGGGTCGTCGGCTTCGCCGACTGAGATCACACAAGGGGACCGGCCCGGGTGCGTTCGCCGGGGCCGCGCCGTGGTGACAGTGCAGCGGCCCGTGTCCACACGGGCGAAATGACGAGGGAAGAATGCCGGCACGGATCTACTACGACCAGGACGCGGACCTCGGACTAATCAAGGGCAAGAAGATCGCCGTCATCGGCTACGGGAGCCAGGGCCACGCGCACGCGCTCAACCTGAAGGATTCCGGCCAGGACGTGGTGGTCGGCCTCTACAAGGGCTCCCGGAGCTGGGCGAAGGCCGAACGGGACGGGCTCCGCGTGGCCACCGTGCCGGAGGCGGCGGCGGGGGCCGACATCATCATGATCCTCCTCCCCGACCAGAGCCAGCGGCACGTCTACGAGGAGCAGATCAAGGGCGGCCTCTCGAAGGGCAAGATGCTGATGTTTGCGCACGGGTTCAACATCCACTTCAACCAGGTGGTGCCGCCGGCCGACGTCGACGTGACGATGATCGCGCCGAAGGCGCCCGGCCATATCATGCGCGACCTGTTCACGCAGGGGCCCGGCGTGCCGGCGCTCGTCGCCGTGTTCCAGGACGTGACGGGCCGGGCCCGCGACCTGGCCCTCGCCTACGGCAAGGGCGTGGGGTGCACCCGTGCCGGCGTGATCGAGACGACCTTCAAGGAGGAGACCGAGACCGACCTCTTCGGCGAGCAGACGACGCTCTGCGGCGGGGTCTCGCACCTGATCAAGGCGGCCTTCGAGACGCTCGTCGAGGCGGGCTACCAGCCCGAGATCGCCTACTTCGAGTGCATGCACGAGATGAAGCTGATCGTCGACCTCTTCTACCAGGGCGGGCTCGCCTACATGCGCTACTCGGTCTCCGACACGGCCGAGTACGGCGACTACTCACGCGGGCCACGCGTGATCAGCGAGGCGACCAAGGCCGAGATGAAGAAGATCCTCGGCGAGATCCAGACGGGCGCCTTCGCGCGCGAGTGGGTCCTGGAGAACCAGGCCAACCGTGCCGGCTTCCTCGCGATGCGCAAGCGCGAGGCCGACCATCCCATCGAGGAGGTCGGGAAGCGCCTGCGCGCGATGATGAGCTGGATCAAACCGCCCCGGATGGGTTGACGCGGGCGAGGGGCATGCGGGAGCGAGCATGAAGGTCGCGCGGGAGGGATGGCCGTTTGTGGCGGTGCCGGGGGTCATCGCCGTCGGGCTGCTCGTGCTCGGCCGCCGCCGCCTGGCCACGCCCTTCGCCGCCGCGTCGCTCGCCTCGCTCGGGTTCTTCCGCGATCCTGACCGGACGCCGCCCGCCGTGGCCGACGCCGTGCTCTCGCCCGCCGACGGGCGCGTGGTGGACGTCGTCCGCGTCCAGGATCCGTTCGTGGGCGACGCGTTCCGCGTCTCGATCTTCCTGTCCCCGCTCGACGTCCACGTCAACCGGGCGCCGATCGCGGGCCTCGTGGTGACGCGACGGTACGAGCCCGGCCGCTTCCTCGCCGCCTACCGGTCGGACGCGTCCGAGCGCAACGAACGGTGCGTCCTCCACCTGCAGGGGGAGAAGGTGCGGGTGGCGGTGACCCAGGTCGCGGGCGTGCTCGCCCGCCGGATCGTCTGCCGGGTCGGGCCGGGCGACAAGCTCGAGGCGGGCGAACGCTTCGGGCTCATCCGTTTCGGTTCCCGCACCGATCTCACCGTCCCCCGCGACACGCGGATCCAGGCGCACGTCGGCGAGCGGGTCAGGGGTGGCGAGAGCGTGATCGGAGTGCTGCGCTGATGCGCCGCCGCGGTCTCGGCCCCCGCCGCCGGCGGTGGCAAGAGCTACGTACCCAGCGCCGCCGCGGGGTCTTCCTGCTGCCGAGCCTGCTCACGACCGGCAACCTGATCTGCGGCTTCCTCGCCCTGATCCTGAGCGTGCAGCTTCGGTACGACCAGGCGGCGCTCGCGATCTTCGTCGCGATCGTCATGGACATGCTCGACGGGCGGATCGCGCGCCTGATGGGGGCCACGAGCCAGTTCGGCGTCGAGTTCGACTCCCTGGCCGACGTCGTCTCCTTCTGCGTGGCGCCGGCCTTCCTCCTCTACACGTCGGCGCTCTCCTCGCTGGGTCGTCCCGCGTGGCTCGGCGCCTTCCTGTTCGTGATCTGCGGGGCGCTGCGGCTCGCGCGGTTCAACGTGCACACCGGCACCGGTGACCGCCGCTTCTTCGTGGGCCTGCCGACGCCGGCGGCGGCGGGTCTGGTGGCGGCCACGGTACTGCTCGTGGGCGGCGAGCCGCCGCGCTGGGCGCTGGTGGGCATCGCCGCCGCGACATACCTGGTGGCCCTCCTCATGGTGTCCACGGTCCGCTACTGGAGCTTCAAGGAGATCGACTTCGCGCAGCGGCGTCCGCTGCAGACGCTCCTGATCATCGTGCTCGCGGTGATGATCATCGCCACGCACCTCGAGATCTTCTCCTTCGCGCTGTTCTCGTTCTACGTGCTGTCGGGCCCGGTGCGCCGGCTCATGGTGGGCCGGACAGAGTCGACGCCCGCGGAGCCCGAGCGGAAGGAAGCCAAGGGGGTAAGCCACAATGAGTGACGGCCGGGTCATCATCTTCGATACGACGCTGCGAGACGGCGAGCAGGCACCCGGGTTCTCGATGAACACGGTGGAGAAGCTGGAGATGGCGCGGCAGCTCGCGCGCCTGCAGGTGGACGTGATCGAGGCCGGCTTCCCGATCTCGTCGGACGAGGACTTCGAGGCCACCCGCGAGGTGGCCAGGCAGGTGGGGACGCTCGAGGGGGCGCCCGCGATCTGCGGCCTCTCCCGGGTCGGGCTCGCCGACATCGACCGCTGCTGGGAGGCTGTCCGCTACGCGCGGCGGCCCCGGATCCACACCTTCGTGGCGACCTCCGACCTCCACCTCAAGTACAAGCTGCGCAAGTCGCGCGCCGAGGTGCTGACGGCGGCCGTGCAGGCCGTGCGCCACGCGCGCGGGTACTGCGCGGACGTCGAGTTCTCGCCGGAGGACGCGTCACGGTCGGACTTCGACTACATGTGCGACGTGCTGTCCGCGGTGATCGACGCGGGCGCCCAGACGGTTAACATCCCTGACACCGTGGGCTACGCCGTGCCCCAGGAGTGGGGCGAGCGGATCGCCCGGATCCGGGAGCGGGTCCCGGGCATCGACCGCGTGGTCCTGTCGGTCCACTGCCACAACGACCTCGGGCAGGCCGTGGCCAACTCGCTGACCGCGCTCCTGCACGGCGCCCGCCAGATCGAGTGCACGATCAACGGGATCGGCGAACGCGCCGGCAACGCCTCGCTGGAAGAGATCGTGATGGCGCTGCGGACGCGCCGGGACTTCTTCGGCCTCGAGACCGGCGTGCGCACGGAGGAGATCTTCCGGGCGTCGCGGCTCCTCTCGCACATCACCGGCGTGCACGTCCAGCCCAACAAGGCGGTGGTGGGGGAGAACGCCTTTGCCCACGAGGCCGGGATCCACCAGGACGGCGTGCTGAAGGAGAAGCTGACCTACGAGATCATGCGGCCCGAGGACATCGGCCGGCCGTCGAACAAGCTCGTGCTCGGCAAGCATTCCGGACGGCACGCGCTCGCCGCGCGCCTCAAGGATCTGGGCTTGGACCTCGCCGGCGCCGAGCTGGACCGGGCCTTCAAGAAGTTCAAGGAGCTGGCGGACCGGAAGAAGGAGGTCTACGACGAGGACCTCATGGCGATGGTCGCCGACGAGGCGACGCAGGTCCCGGAGACGTACACGCTCGACTACCTGCACTCGATCTCCGGCACGGGCCTGATCCCGTCGGCGACGGTGCGGCTCGTGAAGGACGGGCAGACCTTCCAGGACTCGGGCGTGGGCGACGGCCCGGTCGACGCGGCCCTCGCGGCGATCGACGCGATCACCGGTCTGAAGGGCCGGCTCCTGGACTACGCGCTGCGCGCCGCGACGGGGGGCAAGGACGCGATCGGCGAGGTCTCCGTGAAGGTGGAGTTCGACGGGACGGTCGTGTCGGGCAAGGGCTCGTCCACCGACGTCATCGAGGCCAGCGCCCGTGCGTACCTCAACGCGCTCAACCGGCTCGTCCACCCCACCGCCCAGCGGGTAAAGGAGATCGGACCATAATGGGCATGACCATCACCGAGAAGATACTCGCCGACCACCGGGGGACGACGGAGGTCCATCCGGGCGGGCTCGTCGACTGCCGGCCGAGCTGAGTATGCCTAGCTGGCGGATCGCGGTGCTCCCGGGCGACGGCGTCGGCGTCGAGGTGACGCCGGAGGCGGTGAAGGTGCTGAAGACGGTCGGGCGGGGGGCGCGCGTGGGCTTCGAATTCGCGGAGGCCTTGGTCGGCGGCGCGGCCATCGACGCGCTCGGCGAGCCGCTGCCGCCGGCGACCCTGACGCTCTGCGAGCAGTCGCACGCGATCCTCTTCGGTGCGGTCGGCGGGCCCCGGTGGGACCGCGCGCCGCACGAGAAGCGGCCGGAGCGAGGGCTCCTGGCCCTCCGTAAGGAGTTCGATCTCTACGCGAACCTGCGCCCGGCCCGGTGCTTCCCGATGCTGGTGGACGCCTCGCCGCTCAAGCGGTCGGTGGTCGAGGGGACCGACCTCATGGTGATCCGCGAGCTGACGGGGGGGCTCTACTTCGGCGAGCCGCGCGGGGTCGAGCACTTCGCCGACGGCGGCTCGCGGGCGGTGAACACGATGGCCTACACGTCGCGGGAGATCGAGCGAGTGGCCCGGATGGGCTTTGAGGTCGCGCGCAAGCGCCGGCGCCGCCTGACGTCCGTAGACAAGGCCAACGTGCTCGTCTGCTCCCAGCTTTGGCGCGAGGTCGTCGACCGCCTGGCCCCGGAATACCCGGACGTCGCGCTGGACCATATGCTGGCGGACAACTGTGCGATGGCGCTGGTCATGCGGCCGACCCTGTTCGACACGATTGTGACCGAGAACACCTTCGGTGATATTCTGTCGGATGAGGCCGCGATCCTGGCGGGCTCGATGGGAATGCTGCCGTCGGCCTCGATCGGCGGCCGCGTGGCGCTCTACGAACCGGTGCACGGCACCGCCCCCGACATCGCCGGCAAGGGGATTGCCAATCCGATCGCGGCGATCCTCTCGGCCGCGATGCTCCTGCGCTACTCGACCGAGATGCCGGCCGACGCCGAACGGGTCGAGACGGCGGTGATGAGGGTGCTGGAACACGGCTACCGGACGGCGGATATCCGGCAGGAGGGCACGAAGGTCGTGGGAACGGCGGAAATGGCCGACCTGATCGTCCGCGAGCTCGAGGGGCTCTACTAGTGCGCGGATCGGCGTCGCCGGACGTCCCCGGCGGCCGTCGCCGCGCCGTGCCGCTGGCTGACCGGGGCTCTGCCTCGCGGCGCCCGCTCGAACGGCCGCCCGGCCGCCGCGCGCGGCCGTCGGCGGAGGGTCGCGCCTGATGGCGGCGGGGTACCGGGTCGCGGTCGTCGGGGCCACCGGCGCCGCCGGGCAGGCGACGCTCAGGATCCTCGAGGAACGGAAGTTCCCCGTGGCCGACATGCGCTGTTTCGCGTCGGCGCGGTCGGTCGGCAAGCCGGTCGTGTTCAAGGGCGAGTCGCTCCCGATCCGCCGTATCGAGCCGGCGGAGTTCCAGGGCGTCGACATCGCCTTCGGCGCGGCGGGGGCCGCCCAGTCGACGGAACTCGCGCCGATGATCGTCCGGGCCGGCGCTGTGCTGATCGATAAGTCGAGCGCCTTCCGGATGGATCCCGGGGTGCCGCTCGTGGTGCCGGAGATCAACGCGCACGCGGCGAAGAAGCACGCCGGAATCCTGGCCTGCCCGAA
>Ga0066707_10000616_pt1 | contig 11842 bp, 13 predicted proteins | sample GraSoiAngelo_156_FD_66503 | JGI IMG/M metagenome (GOLD analysis project Ga0066707, IMG submission 66503) | Grasslands soil microbial communities from the Angelo Coastal Reserve, California, USA - 14_1009_13_40cm | ecosystem: Environmental > Terrestrial > Soil > Grasslands | place: USA... | reverse complement strand
TGCAGCACCTGCCGCCGCGCCAGCGGGCGGTGCTGATCCTGTGCGAGGTCCTGCGCTGGAAGGCAAAGGAGGTCGCCGAGCTCCTCGACACGAGCGTGGCGTCGGTAAACAGCGCGCTGCAGCGTGCTCGTATGACGCTGCAGGCGAGCGGCGTCAGCTCCTCCGATCCGGTGCCGCCCATGGACGATCGGCAGCGCGAGCTCCTCGCCCGCTACGTCGCGGCCTTCGAGCGCTACGACCTCGATGCGCTCACCTCGCTGATCCAGGAGGACGCGAAGCAGTCGATGCCGCCGTACGACCTGTGGTTGCAAGGCCGCGAGGACATCCTTACCTGGTGGTTCGGGCCGGGCATAACCTGTCGCGGCTCTAAGCTTGTCCCCACCGTAGCGGCGAACGGCTCGGTGGCTTTCGGGCACTATAGGCCGAGCGCTTCAGGAAGCGGCCACGACCCGTGGGCCGTGATGGTCCTCGAGATCGGCAAGGACCGAATCGCTGAGTTCACATTCTTCCTCGACACTGAGCGGCTCTTCCCGCTGTTCGGCTTGCCCGCTCGCCTCGAGTCCTAAACCATTCCGGCAGGACGTCGCGCAACCCCATGAAGACGACGAGCTCCCGCAACTCGGAGGATGCACCCCTCAGCCTGACCTGACAGCCATGGCGGCGGGCCGCGAGTTGGAGACGCGCGAGCGCGTCGACCGTCCCCGCGTCCGCGCGGACGCCAGCCACGTTGATCGCGAATGTGATCGCGCTCCGCTCTGGCCTAGGCATCGTGGGATCCATCTGCTCAGACGTCCTGGCCACAGAAAACTCATCGGGCGCCCTACGACGGGTTCGAATCTGACTGAATCAAATCGACACTTGAAGTTTCCAACGACAACTGCTATGTGTCGGTAATGGCGTTGGCAGCATCGACGGCCCGTCCGCGGACCGCCCGTCCGGCGAGAGATCTTTGTCTTGCGCCCGGCCGCACCATCGACGCTCCCGTCGTCGAGGGAGGCCACTACGGTCGCATGTTTCCTGAGCTACCCGCGGCAGCCTTCGACGACGATCGCCTGCTCGCTCTCGGCAGCTCCGGCGGCATCTGCGATGGCGGTCGATGCGATGCCAACAGCCACGTCGAGGCAGGCCAGCCCTTCTTCGGGCAGTACGTCGCCCATGACATCACCGCCGATCGCTCGCCATTGCGGGCCCACGCCGACATCAACGTCCTCCGCAATGTTCGCTCGCCTCGCGCCAACCTCGAAGCACTCTACGGCGGTGGCCCGGTGGGCTCGCCCTACCTGTTCGATCAGGCCGATTCGGCGAAGCTGTTGCTCGGAATTGCCGGCGATCTCCCCCGCAACCAGCAGGAGATCGCCCTGATCGGCGACCCGCGAAACGATGTGCACGCCTTCATGACGGGCTTGCAGCTGGCCTTCATCCGCGCCCACAACCACCTGGTCGACCGCCTGCGGGCCGACGGCGTTCCCGACTCGGATCTCTTCGAGGATGCTCGCCTGGCACTGGTCTGGCACTACCAATGGGTGATCCTCCACGATTTCCTGCCCATTCTCGTCGGCGACGAGCTAACCACCAAGGTACTGAAAGACGGGCCGCGGTTTTACCACCCGGAGGCCGAGCCGTTCATCCCGGTGGAATTTGCCGACGCCGCCTACCGCTACGGCCACTCCCAAATCAAGGCGGACTACCAGCTACGGAAGGGGGGCCCACGCTTCGCGGTCTTTCCGGATCTGGCCGGCTTTCGAACTCTGGCCGCCGAGCACTCCGTCGACTGGCGGCTGCTGTTTGATGTTCCGGGCCAGCCATCGGCACAGCGGGCCAAACCTATCGATGGACAGCTGCCCGCGTCACTCATCCGGCTCCCCGAGTCGATCACCGGTGCGGTTGAGGTGAACGCCTATCGCTCGCTGGCGGCGCGGGACCTGCAGCGAGGCCAGGGCACCGGCCTTCCGTCCGGGGAGGCCGTGGCCCGCGCGCTCGGCGCGACGCCAATGACCCGCAAGGAACTGGCTCTCGGCGACTGGGATGGTGAGACGCCATTGTGGCTGTACATCCTGCGAGAGGCGGCGGTTCAGGGCGGCGGCGACCAGCTGGGCGCAGTAGGTGGCCGCATCGTTGCCGAGGTCCTCGTCGAGATCGTGCGCCAGGATCCCGAGTCCTACCTTTCGAGCAACCCCTCCTGGCGGCCGACGCTCCCGTCGCACGCGCCTGGAACCTTTAAGATCCGCGATCTGTTGGTCCTAGCCGACTAGCCCTGCGTCCGGATGGAACGGAGACGAAGCGTTTTCGATGGTACCCCTATTCCATTTCATCCTCATTTATGCAGCGGCTCAAGATTTTGGGGATTGGACCACTGCACTCCGGTGGTACCCTCGACCAATGGACGAGCCGGAGCGACAAACGCCCGTAGACTCAGGACCTTCGAAATCTCAGGATAGAGCTCCAGGTCACCGTGAGCTCAAGCCACCGGAATGGTTCCAGGAGCGGCAAGCGGTCTGGGTGCAGCGGATGGGTCTCGGCGCCTGGACCATTCGTGCGTCGTACAAGCCCAAGCTGCGGGGTGCAGAGGGGTACGCCGAGATCAGCCCTGAATTCCTGGAGGCGGAGTTGCAGTTTCGGCAGGACATCCTCATGGAGCGTGGCGATGTCGTCATCGTCCACGAGTTGACGCACATCTTGACCGATGAGTGGGCGAGGGCAATGGATCAGGTGATTCGGGAGATGGTGCCCAAGAGGCTCCAGCGGGAGGCGCGGACTTCCTTGCGTCCACGCGAGGAGTCAGTGGTGGAAGCGATCGCCCACGCCCTCGTGCGGACCGCCGAGAAGAGAACGTAGACCCGGATCAGCGATTCAGGTTTGACGGCGAGGCTCTGAGCTCGGCATCGGTCTCTAACCCGGAGACGAAACCGTCCCAGCCCACGGTTGAGCCGGATTCGGAGGCCGGTGCCGTCACGACCAGGAGCCGGGCTGGCTTGCCACCACGAATCTTGTAGCCGTGCTCAATACCGTTTGGAAGGAAGATGAAGCCGCCTTCATCCACGTCAAACTCGTCATTACCGCAGCGGAACGTCAGGGCCCCCTTCAATACGTAGAAGACCTCGTCTTCGGAGTTGTGGGTATGGCCCGGCCACTCGTCTTGATCCGTCGCGTACTCGAGTACCGCGAATCGCCGTCCTTGTCGCCGTTCTCCCAATTTGACGATGAACTCAGCGCCCACGTCGTAAACCCAGCCCTCTCCTGCCCCAAGGGCATAAGGACGGTTTGCGTTCTTCCCCGCAGCTGCTCGGTCAGTCTCGGTTGGCATCCCATTAACGTTACGAAATCACCGTCCGGGAGCGGGCAAAGCCAGGTGCGGTAGCCTGCTTGATAATGTCGCCTCGATGCTGGGGAACTGTGCTCACCAGTCTGGTCCTGACCATTGCCAGCTCGTGATCCTGCTCGGAGGCCAGGATCAAGGTCGGGAGGCTGGGGCTTCGCCGCGATCCCCGCCGTAGACAAGCAGCTCAAAGTCTTCCCTGGAGGCTTTCATGGTGTGGACCTCTTTGACGGTCCGCAAGGTGAGGAAGCGTCGGCCTCGTGATGAGCTTTCTCAAGGACGATGCCAGCCCTGTGACAGCCTCGCCGACCCAGTAATGAGGAGCGAAGTCATCGGCAGCCTGCTTCGGCCGCCCTACCTAACGGAGGCCCGCCGCCGCCACGAGTCGGGTGGGATCAGCGCGGCCGAGTTCAAGCGTCTCGAGGACCGCGCGGTCGACGAGGCGATCGAGATCCAAACGCAGGCCGGGATCGACGTGATCACCGACGGTGAGATGCGGCGCTACGCCTTCTACGGGCACCTCATCGATTCGGTTGACGGCTTCGATAAGTACGGCGGCTGGGGCATCGAGTTCCGCGATGAAAAGGGAGAGAAGATCCGACTGCGGCGCCCGGTGGTTGTCGAGAAGCTACGCTGGCGCCACCACATGGCCGTGGAGGATTGGACCTACGTACGTGCCCGGACGTCGCATCCGGCGAAGGTTACGCTCATCTCGGCCCAGCAGGCTGCCGCCTACTACGACCCCGAGAAGTCACGGGACGCGTACCCCACCCGTGACGCGTACCTGGCCGACATCGTCGACATCACTCGCCGCGAGATCGAGGAACTACGCCGCCTCGGCTGCACCTACATCCAGATCGATGCTCCGCAGTACGCCGCCCTGCTCGATCACGATCTACGCGAGGGCTATCGGCGGCGAGGCAGCGATCCCGACCGCCTCCTCGATGAGTGCATCGAGATGGACAACGCGATCATCGCCGGCCACGGCGGGATGACCTTCGGGATGCACATCTGCCGCGGGAACAACCAGAGCAAGTACTACGCGGAAGGCGGCTATGGCCCAATCGCCAGGGTACTGAGCCGGTCCCGGTTCAGTCGGTACCTCCTGGAGTATGACGACGAGCGATCGGGTGGATTCGAACCACTTGCAGAGGTGCCCGAGGACCGGGTTGTCGTCCTGGGATTGGTCACGACCAAGCGGCCGCGACTCGAGACCGAGGAACAGCTGAAGCGACGCATCGCCGACGCCGCCCGCATCATTCCGCTGGAGCGGCTCGCGCTCAGCCCGCAGTGCGGCTTCGCCTCCACCATGGAGGGCAATAAGTTGAGCCAGGACGACCAGCGGGCCAAACTTGATCTGGTGGCTCGGGTGGCGCGCTCCGTCGTCGGCTGATGTGAGGAACCGGGGCTCCGCGACTGGCCAGTGCTAGGCTGGGTCACAATGGCCCTCCCCGAGGCAACGACGCCTTTCACTCGCCGGTCCGCGTGGATCGGAGGGATCACCGCGCTCGTCGGTGCGGTCGGCATCCTGGCCGGCTGCGCGCTTCCCTACGCGACGATCACCTATGGAACAGATGACCCGACTCATCCATCGGTCTTCAATTCTGGATTCGGTGGAAACACGCTCTTCGCCGCCGAGCCGCTGGCCGTGGTGATGTTTAGCTTCGTCGCGGCCGTCATCCTGTTAACTCCTACCCGGCCGATCCTGCAGTCCGTCGCCGCCGGCATGCTCATCGCTTTTGGAATCCAGACCTTCGTCTTCTTCTTCGGATATATCGGCCTGGGCACGTATTCCGATTCATCGTTCAAAGGCTCCATTGGCATCGGGACCATCATCGGCATGGTCGCCGGCCTCTGCGTGCTGGGCGGCGGGTTGATCGCCCTCATTGTCCGAAGCAGACCAGCCGGCTCGCCGAGCGCGGAATCGGTGACGACCGGCGGGCCCGGCTGATGCTGGAGGCCGGCTCGAGCCAGTCGGGGCTGCCGCAGCTCGATCGACCGAGTGCGTTTCTGAAGGCACTGGGGATGCAATTCGAGGTGATCGAGCCGAATCGCGTCGTGGGCTCGATCGACGTCGGGCAGGACCATCACACGCCATGGGGAGTCGTCCATGGCGGAACCTTCACCACCGCTATCGAGAGCGCGGCCAGCGTGGGCGGGTCGCTTGCGGTGGTCGATCGTGGCCAGTTCGCAGTCGGCGTTAACAACAACACCGATTTCCTCCGCCCGATCGTGAGCGGCCGCCTGAGCCTGGTCGCGGAAGCCGTTCACCAGGGCGCCACCCAGCAGCTCTGGCAGGTGACCCTCACACGCGAGGATGGGAAGCTCGTCGCGCGCGGCCAGGTCCGTCTCCAAAATGTGAGCCTCCCGCATTCAAACGCGCCCGAGCGCTGACGCGAACCGCGTCCTCGCGTCGACTCGCCGTTATTCGAGGCTGAACGGCGGATACTCGTCGGTGACCAGGACCACCGCATAGCCGGTGACCCGATTACTCCAGCGGATAACACCCACCACGAAGTCGAACAAGCCGCGCGGGTATCGCCCGGTGAACAGGATGGCGAACCAGGCGACGATGACCGCCACCACGGCTCCAATCGCCAGAAAGAAGAGCACGATGTAGTGCGGAATGGCGAGCAGCCACTTCACCAACGGGAGCCAGCGGTTCAGCTGGCGGGCGTCGGGGTACGGGAAATCCAAATGAACGGATTGTTCCTCATCTGTTGATGGATAGCGGTCGTCCAGCAACCCGAGGTAGGCGGTCACCCGATTGGAGAATCGGAGAAGCTGGAGGTTCCAGTCGAACCACCACCGTGGATACTTCTGTCGAAACAGGATCATCAGGACCAGTGGGAGAAACAGAAGGCCACCGCCGGTCGCAACGCTGCTGACGGTCTCGTTCGTGCCATTTGTGCTTGTGACGTATCGGAGCGAGGCGCTGGTCAGCAAGCTGAGGATGATGACGATTGGAATCGCGGCGATAATCCGGAACGCCGTACTGAGCCGATTGAGGTCCCGATCCGGGAAGTCGACGGTGAACGTAACTGGGTAGGTCGTCTTCATGTTGATCCCCTTCTGCTGAATTCAGCGGCTCAGCACGCTGAGCCCGCACACAGATACGGTGAAACTCCGAGCAAGAATAGTCCGATTGCGACGCGCTCCGAAGGTACCCGGTGGCGGCGATCGGAGTGGCCGCAGCTCCTAGCCGGATCCGCGTCGGCGGGCTGCACGCTGAGATTTCTGGGCCTGCCCCTGCGCGCGGGCGGCCTCGTCCTCCGCTGCGGCCGCCCGTGTGGCGGCTCGATCAGCAGCGGCCGCCGCCTCTGTAGCCTCCTGCCGCAAGCGGCGGGCCGTCGCCGTCGCTCGATCAGCCAACTCGTCGTCCGATCGCGCCGCTCGTTGGGCCAGCTCCGCAGCACGCCGAGCCTCGGCCTGCTCGCCCCGCCTGCCCCTCATGGACGCCGCGCCCGCTGCGAACATTTCGAGCATGTCGTCACCGGGACGCGGCTCGGACGCCAGCGCCCCTTTTTGTAGTCGATCCCATGTTTCGCCGCCCTCAAGCGCCGCAAGGCGAAAGATCTCACGGACGCGCCGAATCGTTTCCTCACCGGTAGCGTGTCGAGCCTGGCCAAGCGAGGCCCCCGCGGCATTGCCGGCCGCTTGAAGGCTCTGCTGGAATGTCTCCGATGCGGCACGCAAGTCTCGGGCCGCATTCGAACGCCCGGCCGCAGCTGCAGACTGGGCTTTGACCAGCGCCTGCGCCTTGCTCCGCAGCTCGCCTAGCAGGGCGCGATCGCGGACCTGGTTGACAGCCCATAGCGGCAGCGAGGGCTTCTTCAGGGCGGAAAGCTGGCGGGCCAGGTCGGCCTGGCCGGACACCTTCAGCTCCCTGGCCCTGGCATTGCGGGCTGACGTGAACTGGTCTAACGGTTGGGCAAGCAGCTCGGCGGTCAGGGTGTCGAAATTCACCTCAGGGTCGATACTACGCGGGCACCGTCGGATTCGATCTGCGTAGCATCTTGGTGTGGGCCGGCATCACACTCGCCCTGCACGGTTGATCGCCATTTTCGGTTCCGGAGAGACCAGCCCGGTGATGACATCTATCCACCAGGAACTGATCGCGCGGGTGAGCGACCGGCGACTCGACGCTGTTCTCCTTGATACGCCCTTCGGTTTCCAGCAGAACGCGGACGAGATCGCCGCTCGAACCATCACCTACTTCCGCGAACACGTGGGATGCGAGATGGCGCTCGCCTCCTTCCGGCACGGCGGACGGGCTACGGCGCTCGAGCTCGAGCAGTTCCTCAGTCGCGTCGGCGATGCGAATTATGTCTTCGCGGGACCCGGCAGTCCAACCTACGCGCTGAGGCACTGGCGGGAGAGCGCGGTGCGGGAACGGCTCATCGAGAAGATCAACCACGGCGGGTGCGTCGCCTTCGCCAGCGCCGCGGCGGTCGGCCTCGGCGCCTATGCCCTTCCCGTCTACGAGATCTATAAGGTTGGTGCCGATCCGACGTGGACGGGAGGGCTCGACCTGCTCGGCACGATCGGCGTTCGGTGCGCTGTCATCCCCCACTACGACAACCGCGAGGGCGGAACCCACGACACGCGGTTCTGCTACATGGGCGAGTCCCGGCTGCGCCTCCTCGAATCGATGCTGCCCGATGATGTGCTGATCCTCGGCGTCGACGAGTACACCGCGTGCATCATCGATGTCGACGCGCAATCCGTGACCGTGCGAGGCCGGGGCGGGGTGACCGTGCGACGCCGGGGAATCGAACGACGCTGGGAACGGACAACCTTCGCGCTGAGCGAGTTGCCGCATCCTCAGGTCGGTCCCGCGCCGGTTTCGCCCCCTTCCGCCGCGGAGCGGGACGGGGACCCCTCGCCAATGCTCGAGCAGGCGCGGGAGCGGGCCCTTCAGGGCCGTGACGCCCTCGATCGACGCGACATCGACGGCGTGGTGGAGGCCATCCTCGAGACCGAGAGCGTGCTCAACGAGTGGGCGGCGGACATGGTTGGCAGCGATGAGCGCGATCGGGCGCGGGCCGAGCTGCGCAACCTGATCGTCCGCCTCGGCGACCTCGTACGCGGCGGCGGGTCCGACGATGTTCGGGAGTATGTGGCGCCCCTTGTCGATGTCCTCCTGTCGCTGCGTGGCGAAGCCAGGCGTGAGCAGCGTTTTAAAGATGCCGATCGCCTGCGTGCCATCCTCGCCCAATGCGGTGTCGAGGTCCAGGACACGCCGTCGGGGACGGCCTGGTCCATGCAGTCCCAGAACTGAGCGGCGAATGAAGACGGTCGAGCTGCGGCGTCACACAGCCAGCGACGGTGACCGGCTGACCCCGGAAGGAATTGCGGCCGCGGTTGAGATCGGAAGCCGGCTCACCGCCCCCTATGATCTGTTGATTTCATCGGGCGCTCAGCGGGCGACGCAGACGCTGGCCTGCTTCCTGGCGGGGTCGGGCCTGCGCTCGCCCGCCGGCGTGACGGTCGACGAGGGGTTCCGCTCGACGATGGAGGAACGCTGGTTCTCCGTGGCCCGGGAGTCAGGCGGCCGCGACATCGGCGCATTTCAGAAGACAGATAAGGCGCTGGTCGAGGACGAAGCGAGGCGCTTCGGCGGCGCGCTGCGCCGGGTCTTCGAGGCGCTCGGCGACGGCGGCAGGGCGTTGATCGTCGGCCACTCTCCCATGCACGAGGCAGGGGTCTACGGGCTCACCGGCCAGGTGATCGCACCCATCCCGAAGGGAGGCGGGGTGCGCATCGTCCAGGACGGTCGCGATTTCCGGATCGAGCCACTGACCTGACGGATCAGCGGAGGCGGCGCTGGCCGCGAGACGACAGGCGGAACGGCGCATCGAGGACCGTTAACACAATCAGGGCAACCACCACCCCGGTGACGATGTACCAGGGCCACGGACCCATCAAGCTGAGCAAGCTGCCGCCGGCAGGCACCCGACGAAGGTACATGTAATTGCCGCCCGTAACCAGGTCGATGAGCGCGATCGCCGCGGTGAAGGCGAGGGTGAGGATGAAGATGCGGCGGACTGCGCCCGGCCGCGGGTGTAGCCCGAGGCCCACGATCAGGAACAACGCCGCCAGCACCACGAGGTCGTGGGTGACATAGAACTGCAAATACGGAAAGGACGGAAAATGCTCCTTGAGATCAGGCGTGAGCAAAGCCTGGAGCGTCCCGCCTAACCCCCAGAAATAGGCGGTCTCCACGAGCAAGAGCCGGCGCCAGATGAGCGCCGCGGCCGCGATGAAGCCACCGACGTCGCACAACTGCACAGGCAGGCTGTACGCCGCAGACCAGCTGTGGTTCGCCAGGACATACGGCTGCCAGCTCAGCTCCGTGAGCACGATGGTCAGCGCGATGACCGCAGCCACCCATTCGAGCCATCGCCCAGGGGCACGCCGAGCGGCGGCGCAAAGCAGGGCTGCGGCCACCGCCAGCAGCCCCAGCGGCACCAGGTGCTCGAGCATCTATCCTATTAATAGGATGCAGGGACGCCGATGACAGACGAGGAGCAGGCGGAAACGACCTATTGCGAGAGCTGTGGCCACCACGTCCGACCGCAGGCTACCCATACCGCCTCGATGCTGGGAGGCACGGTGGTCACCATCGAGCGTTGCCCGGGGTGCCAGGCCGTTCTCGACCCCGACCGATGATCAGCCCTCTCCTCTAACCGTTGGAAAACAGGGGAATATTGGCGCCGCTGAAGCAATCCATCGGCTGATCCAGCAGCGTCACGATCAACTGCGCAACATCGGCTGGCTTGAGGCCCGGTTTCAGCGCGGGATTGGCCTGTCGCAGCATTTCGGTGTCCACCGCTCCCGGACTGATGCAGAGCGCGCTGATGCCGTACTCGCGGCCCTCGACGGCAATCGCTTCGGTGAGTCCGATGACGCCATACTTGGACACGTTGTAGGCGGCGAGGCCGGGGAACTTCTCAGTGCCATAGACCCCCGATAGCGAGGCCAGATTGACGATGCGGCCGCCTCCGGCGGTGCGCATGGAGCGGAACGCTGCCCGGCAGCAGAGAAACATCCCGGTGAGATTGGTTGCCAGCGTCTGCTCCCAGGTCTCCAGGGTGGTCTGGATGAATGGGACCTTGCTCAACACAGCGGCCGCGCAGACGAGCGCCGTCGCACCACCAAGCCCGTCGGCGATGGCGAAAACCCGGTTGACGTCATCAGCCCGGCTCAGATCGCCGGGCGCCGCCGTGGCTGTCCCGCCGGATTCCCGGATCGCTGCGGCGAGTTGGGTCAACGCCTGGGCGCCGCGCGCGGCGAGGACGACGTGCGCCCCGGCCTGGGCCATCGCCTCGGCGGTCGCGCGTCCTATCCCACGACTGGCGCCGGTCACCACGGCAACCCGCCCGCGCAGCCAGGGTGGCTGGTCAGCCATGTGGTACCGGCGTCTTTCGGTGCACCTGCTCATAGAGACGTTCGTGGGCGTCGAGGCTGCGGTCGAGACTCAGGTGCGTCTCGGCGTGCCGTCGACAGGCCGGCCGCCCGATCGACTCGATGCGCATCACGGCCTGGGCCGCCCCATCTACGTCACCGGGCGACGCCAGAAAGCCGGTTTCGCCGTCGACCACGACCTCCTCGAGAGCACCGCGGCGGAAGGCGACGACCGGAGTTCCAGTCGCCTGCGCCTCGGCGGCCACCAGGCCGAACGGCTCATCCCATTTCGCGGGGCACAGCACCGCCGCGGCTCGGCCCATGACGCGCCACAGGACCTCGCGCGCCACACCTGAATGAATGGAGACGCCCGAGACGGCACGGCTCGAACTGACCATCGCCGCGGCATATTCGGGATCGTATGCATCGCCATACAGGTCGATAGGAATGCCAGCCTTTCTCGCGATCTCGATCGCCTCAGCGGCACCTTTCTCCGGACTCAGCCGCCCAGCGAACACGACGCCTTCGCCCCGATTGTCGGACCAGGGAATCCTCGCGATCGGGACGCCATTCGGAAGAATCGTCGTGATGCCCCACGCATTCGCCTGCCATGCCGAAACGGTCGCAATGGTGGGCGGCGGCTGCGCATGCTGGACTTCGCTAACGGCGGCGCGCACCGCGAGGTCCGGCGGCAGGTGCAGTGTGTGGATGACCGGGGAACTGAGCGAAGTTGCCAGCCGCACTGCCGGCGCATCGAAGGCGTGATTGTGGACGACGTCGTACGCCAGAGTGCGGATGGCCGCGTACACCGCGGCAAACGCCGCCTCGACGGGCCGCGGATCCGTGGGCCCGCCGCCGTTGGCGCGGTAGAGCGAGCCAGTCAACCGATCCGGATCCGCCCCGGTGTCGATGACCCTGACGCCGGGAATTTGCGAGCCGGTCGCCGCGTACACGTCCACCGCATGGCCGCGGCTCGTCAGCCCCGCGGCAAGGTCGGCGAGGAGAGCCTGGGAGCCTCCCGCCTGCGGTTCGCGAATCGTCGTCACCAGGGGCGCAACGAAGGCAATCCTCACGCTGCCACCGTCTTCCAGGCGAGATCGCGGGGTGGATTGGTGCCCA
>Ga0066707_10000610_pt1 | contig 11861 bp, 10 predicted proteins | sample GraSoiAngelo_156_FD_66503 | JGI IMG/M metagenome (GOLD analysis project Ga0066707, IMG submission 66503) | Grasslands soil microbial communities from the Angelo Coastal Reserve, California, USA - 14_1009_13_40cm | ecosystem: Environmental > Terrestrial > Soil > Grasslands | place: USA... | reverse complement strand
GCGCTTCTCGTACCACGCGCAAAAGGCAGGATAGTTGCTGGTCGTTCCGGACGGAATGTTGATGTTGTGCGGCGGGATGTTCACATGCCGAAAAAAATGCTCGTGCATGAAATAGTGATAGCTCTGCGGGTGATTCACGGGGAGGCCGACGTATTCGTCGAGATTGAACGTCGTCACGCGGGAGAAGTCGAGCTGCTCCTTCTGGTGCAGGCGAACGAGCTCCTGGTAGAGACCCAACGGCGTGGAGCCCGTCGCCATGCCCAGCACGGCGTTCGGCTTGGTGTTGAGCAATTCCGCGACGATCTGTGCGGCGACCTTGCTCATCGCCGCATAGTCTCGCTGAACAATGACTTCCATCGACGGCCGACCTCTCGCCCCCTCTCCACAATGGAGAGGGGGATAAAGGGGGTAAGGGCTACATGCTGCGGCGCTGCGCCGTGGGCGGTAGGACGCCGTTCAGCCGCAGGTAGTTGGCTTCCTGGCTGTAGTGATCCGCCCAGTCGCCCACGGTGATCAAGATCGCGGCCGCACGGGAGAAGGGATTCGGGCCGAACAGCTGAATCGGCTCATTCAACTTTGAATCGTCGAGATGCGCGAACGCCGTCTCGCAGAACGTAAACGTCTCCTTGAGCCGCGCGACGAGCTGTTCCTTGCTGAGCGTGCTATCCGCCGCCGTACGCTGCGGCGCCGCGACGCCCGCGGTCTTGCTGCACAGGAGGTCGTTGCCTTCGTTAGCAAGGTGGACCTGGATCTGCGCGAAGCTCATCTGCGCCGGTGTGGGCCGATAGGTGTACTTGTCCGCCGGCATCGCCTCGGCGGCAGCAATCAGAATGCGCGAATACCGCTGCTGCGCCTGGCGCAGCGCGTCCGCAACGGGACTCGTCGACGTCGCAGCAGACGCGGCCGGAGGGGCGGGGGGAGCAGGCGCCTTCGTCGCTTGGGCGGCGAGCGCCCGGGGCAGAACGGCGCACGCAATCAACAGCACATAGGGTCGAACCTGCATGGGACACCTCCAATGAAAGGAACCACAGCGAGCAAATTCACGGCGTGGATTCTGTGTCAAGTGCGCGCGACGCGCTAGTCGCCCCGTACATATCGGCCAGCGTCGCAGCGGTTCGTCGACGTAAGAGATTTGTAAGGAGGCGATCGTGGCCCTGGCTGTACGACGTGGCACCAGCACGCTAACGTTTCCGATTACCATGCCGTTCACCACACGCTCGCTGCACTTTCTGCGAGACCTCGCCCACAACAACAAGAAGCCGTGGTTCGAGGGGCACCGTGACGATTACGAGGCGCACATCCGCGCGCCGATGCGCGCCCTGATCGAGGAGATGGACGTCCGGTTCGCCCGCTTTGCAGCCGAGCTGACGGGAGACCCGAAGCGGTCGATGTTCCGGATCCATCGCGATATCCGCTTCTCGCAGGACAAGTCGCCGTACAAGACGCACGCGGCGTGCTGGTTCCGACACAACGCGGCCGATCATCGGGTGGGCGGCGACGCCGAAGCGGGCAGCGCCGGATTGTACTTCCATCTCGAGCCTAAGAAATCATTCGTCGGGGCCGGGATCTGGATGCCGCCGCGTCCGGCGTTGGACAAGATCCGCGACGCGATCGCCGACGATCCCAAACGGTTCGGGCGAATCGTCGAACGTCCCGCGGCGCGCCGCCGGTTCGGCGCCCTCGATGACGAAGCAATGCTGAAACGGATGCCGCGAGGGTTCAGCGAAGCGCATCCGGCCGCGCGGTGGCTGCGCTATCAATCCTTTACGATCGGCCGACAGCTGAGCGACCGGGAAGTGCTGTCGCCCCGTCTGGCCGATGGTCTCGAGAAAGACTTCCGGCTCATGTTGCCGTTCGTTCGCTGCCTGAACGCGGCACTCGGCCTAATCCCCAACCTGACTCGCGCCTGAGGTTGCCATGATCGATCGTCGAGCCTTTCTCCAGGATGCAACGGCCGCCGCCGCCGCCCTCACCCTGCCGCCCTTCGTGCGAACCCAACAGTCCGAGCTCGCCCCCATCTTCGCGCAGATCGAACGCCGCCACGACGAATCGGTGCAACGGCTCCAGGAATGGATGCGCCAGCCGTCGATCGCGGCCGAAAACCGCGGTATGAATGAAGGCTGCGAGCTGACGATGCGGCTGCTGCGCGACGCAGGCTTCCAGCAGGTCACGAAAATCCCCAGCGACGGCCAGCCGGGCATCTTCGCGACGCTCGACGCGGGCGCGCCGAAGACGCTGGGTATCTACTTCATGTACGACGTCAAACAGGTCGACCCGGCGGAATGGTCATCGCCGCCGTGGGACGCGGCGCTCGTGGACAAACCAGGGTTGGGCAAGGTCGTGATGGGGCGCGGCGCGGTGAACCAGAAGGGCCCCGAGGCCACATTCCTCGCCGCGCTGCACGCGATTCGCGGCGCCGGCCGCAAGTTCCCGGTGAACCTCGTGCTCGTCGCCGAAGGCGAAGAGGAGATCGGCTCGCCGCACTTCCCGCAGATCGTGCGGCGGCCAGAAGTGCTCGCGGCGCTGAAGCCCGGCGTCGGCATCTTCATGCCATCTGCCGCCCAGGGCCTGGACGGCCAGGTCACGATCACCCTCGGCGCCAAGGGCGTGATCGAATGCGAGCTCGTGTCGAGCGGCGAGCGCTGGGGACGCGGTCCGCGCGCCGACATTCACTCGAGCAATAAGGCCAGAGTCGACAGCCCCGCGTGGCACCTGGTGCAGGCACTTGCGACGCTGGTGTCACCCGACGGCAACGATCCCGCGATCGACAACTTCGCCGACAAGGCTCGGCCGCTCTCCGCGGACGAAAAGGCGATGATCGCCGCCGCCGCCGCCCGCCTGGACGAGAACGCCGCAAAGCAGCTCCTCGGCGTGCAGCACTGGGTCCACGATGCGAGCTGGACGGAGGCGCTCGAAATGCTGATGTCGCGCCCCACCGTCAACATCGAGGGACTTGTCGGTGGCTACACCGGTCCCGGCGGCAAGACGATTCTGCCGCATCGCGCCGTCGCGAAGCTCGACTTGCGGCTCGTCCCGGACATGACGGCCGCCGACGCGCTCGCCACGCTCAAGGCGCATCTCGTCAAAGGTGGCTTCGGTGATATCGAGGTCAACATGACGGGCGGCTACGATCCCACGAGCACGGCGCGCGACGCGATGGTGATTCGAGCGCAGGAAGCGGTGTACCGTCGCTCGCGGATCGAGCCGATTCTGCTGCCGCGCAACGCGGGCTCCTGGCCCGGCTATGTCTTCACCGGTGAGCCGTTGAAGCTCGCGGCCGGACACTTCGGCCTCGGCCACGGGAGCGGCGCCCACGCCCCGGATGAGTACTACGTCATCGAGTCCACGAATCCCAAAGTGCAGGGCATCGATGGCGGCACGCGCTCGTACGTCGAGTACCTGTACGAGGTGGCGCGAGTGCGCTAGCTCAAGGCCAGCGTCGGCGTGAAGCCGGGCGCCCGGCGTGCCTTGGTCGCCTGCTCGAACGCGTACGCCACCCGCAGCAACACCGGCTCGCTCCAGGCGCGCCCATAGAACGAGACGCCGAGCGGCAGGCCAAAGTGGAAACCCGCCGGTACCGTGATGTGCGGGTATCCCGAGACCGCGGGGAACTGCGAGCTGCCGGCGCCGCCCCCACCCCCCCCGCCCCCCGCGAGGTCGACGAGTGACGCGATGCCGCCCGAGGGCCCGAGCATCGCGTCGAGCTTGTACTTGTCCATCGTCGCGTCGATGCCCTTGGTGCGGGTCAGCTCGATGCACTTGCCGCGCGCGTCGAGGTAGGCCTGCTCGGTGAGCGGCCCCCGGGCCTGCGCGGCGACGAACGTCTCCTGCCCGAAGTAGGGCATCTCGCGGTCCTCGTTTGCCGCGTTGAACGCGATTAGGTCAGCGAGGGTGCGCGGCTTTACGGTGACGGGCATCGTGGCGAGATAAGCGTTCAGATCCGTCTTGAATTCGTATTGCAGGACGTCGCGCTCGTTCGTGCCCAGCTGGCCGGCCGTTTCGATGGGGGCGGGGTCCACGACCTCGGCGCCCTGGGTCTTGAGTACCGCGATCGCCTGCTCCAGCACCGTGTCCACGATCGGATTGTTGCCGATGCGCGCCTGGACACCGATGCGCGCCCCCTTCAATCCGCTCGCGTCGAGAAACGCGGTGTAGTCCTTCGCGACATGGGCTTGGGCGTCTGCCGTCGCTGGATCGCGCGGGTCCACGCCGGCCAGCGCCGTAAGCAGCGCGGCGGCGTCGGCCACGGTGCGCGCCATCGGTCCCGCGGTGTCCTGGCTGTGGGCGATCGGGATGATCCCCGCGCGGCTCACCAGGCCCACGGTCGGTTTCATGCCGACGATGCCGCAGGTGTTCGCCGGGCTGATGATCGAGCCGTCCGTTTCGGTGCCCACCGCGACCGTGCACAGATTGGCGCTCACCGACACCGCCGACCCGGAGCTCGATCCCGACGGCGTGCGATCTAGCACGTAGGGGTTCCGGCACTGGCGACCGCGGCCGCTCCAGCCGCTCGACGAGCGACTGGACCGGAAGTTGGCCCACTCCGAGAGATTCGCTTTGGCCAGAATCACGGCGCCCGCGGCGCGCAATCTTTCGACGATGGACGCATCGCGCGCCGCGACGTTGCCCTCCAGGGCGAGGGAGCCCGCGGTCGTCTGCATCTTGTCGTGCGTCTCCATGTTGTCCTTGACGATGACCGGGATGCCGTGGAGCGGACCACGCACCTTGCCGCGGCGCCGCTCGCCGTCCAGCGCGTCCGCGGTCGCGAGCGCGTCAGGATTCGTCTCGAGGACCGCGCGCAGCGTGGGCCCCTGGCGGTCGAGCGCGGCGATCCGGTCCAAGTACGCCTGGGTGACGCCGCGCGCCGTGAGGCGTCCGGCTTTCATGCCGTCCTGGAGTTGGGCGATCGTGGTTTCCTCGAGCGCGAACGCCTGAGGCGGACGTGGCTGAGCTCGTTCGGTGCCGGGCAGCACGATGCCAGCGACGGCCAGGGAGGCGAGCTCCGCGAATTCGCGGCGCGAGAGGGGGTTCGACGGATTAGTTGGGGTCATCTTGGTCCTCGGAGACTCTCTCGTCGACTGCCGGGAAACTCATCCTCTAGATTAGCATAAAAAAACAACGGCGCCCTCGTTGGAGAGCGCCGTGTCCTACTGCGTACCGCGGTGGTTAGAGCTTGACGACGTTCTGCGCCGCCGGGCCCTTTTGGCCCTGCACGACTTCGAACTCGACTCGCTGGCCTTCGGTCAGGGACTTGAAGCCCTGTTCCTGAATTGCGGTGTGATGCACGAAGCAGTCCTTCTCGCCGTTCTCGGGCGTGATGAAGCCGAACCCCTTCGCATCGTTGAACCACTTCACGGTACCGGTGATACGTGCCATCTGATGAAACTCCTGTGCTAAAAACTGTTCCCGGCGTCGCGCGTCGTCACCATGCGGTGCGCCGCGAACTGTGATTCCGGCGCCGGTGAGCGGGGCCTAAACGAAAACGGACCTGAGACGCTGTCCCAGGTCCTCTCTCGGTCTGGCTTGTTCGCTCGCCACAACAATCTCCAGTTGGACCGGAAAAGTCAAGCGGCGATCTGGGATCCCTCAGACCCTCCACCCATGCCGCCGCGCGACGTCGCGCAGCGTCCTCCAGTAGGCACGTGCTCCGAGACTCGGCGCGGTGGCCGTGACGATCTCCCTCGGGTCGATTGGGCAAAACTTGCCGATGACGTCGGGGACGGTGTAGACGGGCCCTGGCGTGGGATCGGGCTGGGTGAAGTCCAATTCATCAGCCAGGTTGTTCGCCGTTGCGTCGCGGACGGTGAGCGGGTCCAAACCCCAACGCCACTCGATCATTCGCAGCACGGACGTGTGGTCGTACACGACGTGCGACGTTTGCCCGCGCCGCGCGAATGGTGAGATCAGCAGGGTGGGCGTGCGAAAGCCGAGCCGGCCGTCCGCGTTGCCGGCGGCGAGGTCGGCTGGCGGAATGGGCGCCACGGGCGGTTCGACGTGGTCGAAGAATCCGCCCCACTCATCGAAGTTGATGACGAGCACCGTCCGGCTCCACGCGGGGCTGCTTGTCACCGCCGCATAGATGCGGTTCATCATCGCTTCGCCCCTGCGCACATCACCATGCGGATGGTCGTCCGCCCCGGTCCCGGTCAGCTCCTGGAGGAAACTTCCGTCGACGAACGCGACGTGCGGCAGCGTCCCTGGCTGCGCAGTCAAGGAAGAAAGCGCCGATCGGACGGCTGATCGGCAGGTACTTATGGCCCCACAACCCGAGGAACGGGACATCAGTGAAATAGTAGCGACCGTCCAGTCCCTGCGCGGCGAGGCGGTCCCAGATCGTCGGGAGCTGCGACAATTGCGGGGTGTTTGCGATCCGATCCGTCTGGCCCGCGTGCTGGTAAATGCGGTTGGGGAACGTCGGTCCGAGGATCGCGCAGAAGTATCGGTCAAAGGAGGTCCAGTCGAAGACGGCGTGACCGAGGAAACCGAGATCCTCTTGGCGGTAGTAACCGATCGAGAACACGTCATTGACGCGCAGCCACCCGTCACACGCTCCGCCGTCGTATTCCACCCGTCCGCCGGCATAGGAGTGATCAGGATCCTTATGAGCACAGCCCTGGAAGTCTGGCGCGAGAGGAAATGTCGAGTGCGGGACGCCCGCGGCATCGAGGTAGGTCTGCCCCGCCTGCCGTCCGTCGGCACTGGGCAGCCAGCCGAGGAGGTGGTCGAACGAGCGGTTCTCCATCATGAAGACGACGACATGCTCGATCCCGGTCGAGGCGGGGTCGGGCAGTGCGACGAGTGAGGATGTGATGGACGGCGAATCGGGGCCGGCGTGCCGGCAGCCGAGCGCGATGGCGCCGGCGGCGCTCGCAGTGCTCGTCAAGAACGTGCGGCGGTTCATGGCAGGACTTAGCGGATACCCGCGACGCCGTGCGGGGGTCCGTCACGGTGGAATCGCCGCAGTCGTCAAGGACGTTGAGTCGCAAACTTTCTCCGCTCCGCCTTGTGCGCGCGCCAGTCGGCTGCGGTCTTGAACGCGATCAGAATGATCAGGGCCGGGACTGGTGAGCCAAGCAGTATCACGATCCACCCGCCGAACAACACCGTCAGGTGCAGCACAACGATCCGGCCGTACGGCTGCCCCATGAGCGTATTGAGCGACGCACGCTGAAACTCGCCGTTCTGGAGATAATTCCAGTAGAAGGAGAGTCCGTGACTCGCGGTGAGGCTCAGGAGCCCCCAGCCCAGGTGATTGGCGCGGATCGCGGCGGGCACGGCAGTCAAAAGATCGAAGGGTTGGGCGCCTTTCGGACCGAAGAACGCGACCACCAGCACACCATGGACGTATGTGAAGCCGCCGAAATGCACGATGAAAAAGGGGATCAGAAACAACTTGCCCAACCAGGAAACCGGCTCGCTGGGCTGTGCGAGCAGCATTTTGGCGACGTTGAAACCGCCAACGACCACGTTCTCGAGCCAGTACAGCAGGAGTAACGGGAAGACGGTCCAACCGAGGAACAGCACCCCCACGATCGGGATCGCGTTGGCCAGGACGAGGGCCAGGAGTGACGGGCTCACCGACGGAGAATATGGTTCAAACGCCCCGGGCGTGACTGTCGTCCAAAGAGTATGACAACACCTCTCGCCCTTCTCGTGGCGCTCTTCACACACCCGCATCCCGTGGTGAAGCCGGCCGTCCAGTACACGCTCCGCGTGGACAGCGCCGATCTCTCCGGCTGGTCTGTCGAGATCCGCCTCCGCACCGTCTCGGACACGTTCCGGCTCGCCATGGCGGCGCATCCCGAGTACGACGACCGCTACTGGCGTTACGTGCGCGACTTTGCCGTCGAACCCAGCTCGGCAACGTTCACGAAAGTCGACAGCGCCGTCTGGCAAGTCGTCGCGCCGCGCGGGGTAGTCTCGGTGCGCTATCGGATCGCGCCGCCGCCGGCTGAGCGGTCGCCACGCGCGGCATGGCGACCGTTTCTCGCACCGACCGGTGGACTCGTCGGCGGTCCCCACGCGTTCATGTACTTACTGGGCGCCGAGCGGATGCCGGTCATGGTCACACTCGATCTGCCGGCTGGCTGGGCGATCGCCACCGGCCTCGGACGAACGGTCGATCCTCACCGGTTTGTGGCCGAGAACGCCGCGACACTCGTGGACGATCCGATTCTGGTCGGACGCTTCCGGGAGTGGCGATTTGTCGAGGGAGGTATCCCGCATCGCGTCATCTACTGGCCGTTGCCCGATGCCGTGGCGTTCGACACCGCCGCGTTCGTTTCGAGTGTGCAACAGACGGTGCGCCAGACGATTGCGTTGTTCGGTCACACGCCCTATCGCGACTACACATTCCTCTTTCAGGATGGCGCCTACGGCGCGCTCGAGCATCGCAACTCGGTCACGATCGGTGCGCCGAGCAAAGACCTTGGGAGCGACCCGCATGCGCTTCTGATGGAGACGGCGCACGAGTTCTTTCATACCTGGAACCTGATGGCGATGCGGCCGAGCGAGTATCGCGACGTCGATTACCGTACCCAGTCGCCAGTGTCGACCCTCTGGTTCAGTGAAGGCCTGACGATGTTCTACGCTGACCTGCTGCTGCGCCGCGCGGGCATGCAGCTCCACGACTCGACCCGCATCGCCCATCTCGAGCGGCTCATGTCGAGCTACCAAAACAACCCGGCGTACACGCGGTTCTCGGCCGAGCAGGTGAGCCGGGTTGCCTACAACTCCGAACCTGGCGCCCTCGGCGACTACAGTCCGAGCACGCACCTCCAGGGCGAGCTGATCGGCACGATGCTCGATCTGATCATTCGCAACGCCACGCACGGGCGGCGCTCGATGGACGACGTGATGCGACTGCTCTTCAATGGTACCTCAGCCATCGATGGCCGAGTGGTCGAGCAGGCAGTCGAGACGGTCTGCACGTGCGACGTGACGCCGTTCTTCGAGGCTCACGTGCGCAATGCCGCTGCGATCGATTTCGATCGCTTTCTCGGCTTGATCGGCCTGAAGACGAGCGTCACGCGCGCGCCGGCGGTCTCCAATGGCGAGCCCGAGCGTGATCTTCGCATCTATGGTTGGGAACCGGACGGCGACAGCGGCGTGAAGCTGATCGTCACAAGTCCCGCGAGCGTCTGGGGCAGGGCGGGCCTGCACAGCCGGGATCGCCTCGTCGCCATGAATGGCGCGCCGGTGAGAACTTGGAGCGAGCTGCGGACCAAGCTGCTGAGCCTCCGGATGGGTGACACGGTCCGCGTGGAAGTACAGCGATCGGACGGCCCGTTTGCGGCGAGTGTGAGAGTTGCGGGATTCGAGCGTGCGACGGTACGGATCGAAGGCACGCCGAACGCCATCGGTCAGGCGTGGCTAGGTGGCAACCCGTAGCTCCTTGATCTGCTCCACCGCCACCGGATTCTCGAGCGAGGAGAGATCGCCGAGATCGTCCTTGCCGAGATAGGCGGCGCGGATCACGCGCCGCAGAATCTTCGCGTTGCGCGTCTTCGGCAGATCGGACACGAAGCGCACCACATCGGGCCGGAGCGGCCGGCCCAGGCGCTCGGCGATCGTCTCCCCGATCTCGTGCGCCACGGCAGCCGAGCTCTCGTAGCCCGTCCGCAGCACCGCGAACACCACGATCGCTTCGCCCTTCAGCTCGTGCGGCACCCCGATCGCCGCGGCCTCGAGTACCGCCACATGTGCCGTCGCGGCAGACTCGACCTCCGCGGGCCCAATCCGCTTGCCGGCCACCTTGAGCGTGTCGTCGGAGCGGCCCTCGATGTACCAGAATCCGTCTGCATCGATGCGTGCCCAGTCACCGTGCACCCAGACATTGGGGTAGCGGTTCCAGTAGGTGGCGAGGTACTTGTCGGGATCCCGCCAGAACCCGCGCGTCATCCCTGGCCACGGCTTGCGAATGACCAGCTCGCCCACGGCGCCGCGCAGCGATCGGCCGTGCGAGTCGGCCACATCGGCAGCGATTCCCGGTACTGGACCCGCGAACGCAGTGGGTTTGAGCGGTGTCCAGGTCGTGCAGCCGAGAATTCCGCCTGAGCACTCGGTGCCGCCGGAGTAGTTGATGAGCGGCGCGCGTTTCTCACCGACGACGCCGAAGTACCACCACCACGGCTCTGGATTCCACGGCTCGCCGGTAGAGCCTAGCACAAACAGCGAGGAGCGATCGTGGCGGCGCACCGGCTCTTCGCCCGCCCGCATCAGACCACGGATCGCCGTCGGGGAGATGCCGAGGTGCGTCACGTGATGACGCTCGACGATCGACCACACTCGACTCGCGTCCGGATAATCGGGTGCGCCGTCGTACAGCACGATCGTCGCGCCGTTGATCAAACCGCCCGCGATGAGCCACGGACCCATCATCCAGCCGATGTCGGTGAACCACCAGAGCACGTCGCCCGCTTGCAAGTCGAACACGTGCGCCTGATCCTGCGCGGCTTTCACCGGGAAGCCGCCGTGTACGTGCACCGCGCCTTTCGGTCGGCCGGTCGTGCCCGACGTGTAGATCAGCATGTAGGGATCTTCGGGGGACGTGTCGGCGATTGTCTCGTCGCTCCCCTGGCTCATGATGTAATCCCACGATACTTCCCGATGACGGAGCCGGATGTCACGGCCAAGCCGCGGGACGACGATGACGGTGCGCACGCCGGGTGCCCGATCCACCGCCGCGTCGGCCGTCTCTTTCATCGGGACCACCTGCCCACGGCGGCGGAAGCCGTCGGCCGTGATCAGGACGGTCGCATCGCAGTCACGTAGCCGGCCGGCGATCGCGTCGCTCGCGTATCCCGAGAAAATCGGCGTGAAGATCGCACCGATCGCCGACACTGCGAGCGTGGCGATCGCACATTCGGGCGTGAGCGGCAGGAAGATGCCGACGCGATCCCCGGCACGAATGCCGAGCGCGCGTAGACCGGCAGCGCAGCGGCGCACGGCGGTCGCCAGCTCGCCGTACGTGATCCGCGCCGTCACGCCTTCCTCACCTTCGAAGATGATGGCGGTGCGTGACGGGCTATGGCGCAGCGCCGACTCGACGTAGTTCATCCGGCCGCCAAGCCACCAGGTGGTCCACGGGATGCCGCGCGAGGAGTCGAGCACGCGGTCGTAGGGCGTGCGCCACACCAGGCCGATGTCGCGGTCGACGGCGCGCCAAAACGGCTCTTGGTCTTCGATCGACCAACGCTGCAGCGACGCGTAGTCATGGTGGCCGTGGGCTTCGGCGAAGCGGCGCAGCCGGCTGCGCTGGAGATAAGGGTCGGTGGGAGACCAGGCGAACGTCATAGGCGGCGGATGGCCACCGCCTCGATCACGAACGTCACCTGATCCGCCACGCGCACCGTGCCGCCGGGCCCGCCACGATACGGTCGGATCCCGAAATCCGTCTGCTTGACGGTAAACGTGGTGTTCGCGCGCAGGGTATCGGGCCCGATGAGGACGTATACCACCAGCGGCACCTCACGAGTCTGACCCTTGATCGTGAGTGCCCCCTGAAGGCGTAGCGTGTCTCCCGTGCGCTCCGCGGCTCGCGCGGTCAGTGTGATGTCCGGATAGTGCGATACGTCCAGCACTTCCTCACGCATTGCCGCCGTGACCTTCCGGATCTCCTCGGTATCGGGGGGTGTCAACACCTCCAGCCGGTCGGTGGCGACCGAGACGGTTACGTACGATGCTGCAGGCTGGTCTGGATAGAGGACGATGAGCCCGGAAAAGCCTGACGCTCGAATCAGGTGCTCGTGCCCCGCAAAGCCCAGCAACCCGGCCTTGCCAGTGCGTACCTCGAGATGGCTGGTGGTCGAGAGATCATAGACGACGGAGTCCGGCCCAGGAGACTGCACGATCCCGAGCAG
>Ga0066707_10000600_pt1 | contig 11927 bp, 9 predicted proteins | sample GraSoiAngelo_156_FD_66503 | JGI IMG/M metagenome (GOLD analysis project Ga0066707, IMG submission 66503) | Grasslands soil microbial communities from the Angelo Coastal Reserve, California, USA - 14_1009_13_40cm | ecosystem: Environmental > Terrestrial > Soil > Grasslands | place: USA... | reverse complement strand
CATGGTGCACGCGGTCCATTCCAGCTCGTTCGACGGCGCGGATTCACACGTTCCCGCGGGTGAGCCCGCAGGGTTCGTGATCGAGGTCGAGAACAAGACGCGTGTCTACCACGCGGGGGACACCGGGGTCTTCTCCGACATGAAGCTGATCGGTGAGATCTACAAACCCACCATCGCGGCGCTCCCGATCGGGGATCTCTACACGATGTCGCCGCTCGAGGCGTCCTACGCCGCGAAGATGCTCGGCGTGAAGTACGTCCTGCCCATCCACCATTCCACCTTCCCGGCGCTGACGGGGAAGCCGGAGCAGCTGGTGGAGCGTCTCAAGGGGTCGGGGATCGAGGTGCTTGCGGTGAAACCGGGGGAGACGGTGTAAGCGTCCCGCGCTCTCAGTCGAAGTAGACGCGCTCCAGGAGCCCTTCCTTCGTGAGACGGAAGGGCTTCTTCTCGAGGAAGAGCTCGCGCGCGGAGGCGCGCAGCCCGCGCTTGGGATGGATCGCCCCACGCTTGACCCAGGGGCGGACGATGCGAAGCACCTCGGCGGGCGTGGGATCCGGATGCGGCGCGAGCGTCAGGCTCTCGATCTCACCCGAGGGCCCGCGCGTGAGGGTGCATCCGCAAGGCACGCGCACGGTGATGCCGCTCAGGGCCCCAAGCGCCTTGCTCCGGACGGTGTAGTGGTGCGCGTGAAGGAGCTGCTCGCGTACTCCCTCCCTCCGCGGGAGCGGTGTGAGGCGGCGCTCGAGCTTGGCGCCGGGATCCAGGCGCAGCGCGGCGCGCAGGGCCGCGAGCCCGCCGGGCCGGTCCGGATCGAGCGCGCGCAGGAGGGTCGGCGAGGGCGCTCCGGGCGCGGCCGCCGCCTTCCGCGATCGCTGCCGCGCGCGCCCCTTCTTCACTCCCGCGAGCGCCGGCAGCTCGATCCCGTGCCTCGCGCACGCCGCCTCGATCGAGGGCGTCCCCACGCCCCCCTCCTCGCTCTGATCCATCGCCCGCATCCGGTCCGCGACCAGCGCGTAGCGCGCGTGCCCGGGTGGCAGCGTCTCGATGGCCCGGGCGAGGAGCCGTCCCAGAAGCCGCCGCGCCCGCTCGATGGCTTCCTCTCCGGGTACGCTCTTCAACGCGCGCACCAGCTCGCGCACGAACGCGTCGTAGAAAAATCCGGTGAACACCCGGGAGAAGGAGTGCGGCTCCGCCGCGAGCTCGGTGTCGCCGGCGCCCGGCGGAAGCGTGGTCGGATCCACGTAGCGGAACGTATTCCGCGCGTCGCGCAACCGGGTGGGATCGCTGATCGCGCCCGGACCATAGTTGTCGTAGATCGCGCGCCCCAGCGCCTCGGCCAGCCTCGAGACCTGGTTGCTCTTCTCCCAGGATCCATCCGCCTCGGCCAGGACCGCGTGGCGCACCGCGGGATCCGTCAACGTCACCAGAAGCGCCGAGCAATCCGCGAAGGCCTCGTGGAACGAGGCGGTCTCGAGGTCCGGCGTGGACCAGAATCCCGGCTGGTACACGTCCAGGATGGCGTGGCCGGCCTCGTGCGCCACGACGTCCAGGCTCTCGGCCGCGTACACGTACCGCTTCGTCTTCTTGTCGACGTCGTAGAAGAACTGGAGGCTCTTCCGGTCGTAGAAGGCGTTGAGGTCCTTTCCGGCGCGGAGCTTCACGAGGAGCGGGCGGCCCTCGTGCCAGCGCGCGAAGTCGCGCTCGAAGAGGTCCTCCCAGACTCGAATGGTCCGCGCCAGAGCCACCTCCCCCTGCCAATACTGGAACGCGAGCGTGCCGGGATCGTAGGGGGCCGGAGCGTAGCGCCGTCCCTCGATCGTGAACGAGGGCTCGCTCGGATCCGGCTCGACCGGGGTGACGGACTCCAGCCCGACCGGAGCGTCGGGATCGTTGGGGTAGAAGCGGATCGTGGGCGGCTCGGCGCGCCCCTTCCTGGAACGTCCCCCGGAAGCCTTCACGCGGCTCACTTCCTTCGCCTCCGGAAAAGGGCGAGCGCCTGGTCCACGGGCAGCGTGTTCACCACGTCCTCCTTCGTGAGCCAGGCCTTTCTCGCCATACCCAGCCCATAGCGGAGATCGGCGTAGCCCGTATCCTGATGCGCGTCCGGATTCACGGCGAACCGGATCCCGCGCGCCTTGGCCTGGATGACTTCCCGCCAGTCCAGATCGAGCCGGTGCGGGTTCGAGTTGATCTCCACGACCACGCCCTCCTCGGCGGCTACGTGGAACACCTCCTCGAGCGCGACCTTGTATCCCTCCCGCTCCAGGAGCATCCGGCCGGTGGGATGGGCGAGGATCGAGACGTGGCGATTCTCGAGCGCCGTCGTCATTCGCTTCGTCATCTCCTTCTCGCCCATCGTGAAATTGGTGTGCACCGAGACGATGACGAAGTCCAGCTTCTCGAGGACGCGGTCGGGATAGTCGAGCGAGCCGTCCGGAAGGATGTCCACCTCGGAGCCTTTGAGAATCCGGAGCTTCTTCGATTTCTCATTCCAGGCATCGATCTCCTTCCACTGCCGCCGGAGGTCCTCTTCGCTGAGGCCGCGGGCGTACCGTGCGGAGGCGCTGTGGTCGGAGATTCCCAGATACTTCGCACCCCACGCGATCGCGGCCTCCGCCATCTGCGCAAGCGACGAGCGTCCGTCGCTGTAGGTCGTGTGGCAGTGCAGGATCCCGAGCATGTCCTTCATCGTGACGAGCTTCGGGAGCGTTCCCGCCTCGGCCGCCTCGATCTCGCCGCGGTTCTCGCGCAGCTCGGGCTCGATGTAGGAGAGTCCGAGCACCTTGAAAAGATCGGCCTCATTCTCGATCTCTGCATGCTTTTTTCCCGAAAGCTCGTACTCGTTCAGGCTCATGCCCCGGTCCAGCGCCCGCTGGCGCACCCGCACGTTGTGCGCGACGCTTCCGGTGAAGTAGTGGAGCGCGAAGGGAAACTGCGCGGGCGTGACGAGCCTCAGGTCCACGGCGAGCCCGTTCGGGAGGCGGATCGAGGTCTTGGTGTCGCCGCTGCCGGTGAGCCCGGCGCCGGGGATCAGGCTCAGGAACACCTTCGTCACCTTCTCGGGCTTCTTCGTCGCGACGAGAAGGTCCACGTCCTTCACGGTCTCGAGCCAGCGCCGGAGGCTCCCGCCCACCTCGGCCGCCTCGACCGGCGCTTCCTGCTTCAGCGCCAGGAGGAGCCCTTCCGCGAGGGCGCGGGTCTCATGGGAGAGAAACCGCCCCGATCCCTTCTCGAGGAGTGCGATGCCTTCGAGGATCTTCCGCTCCGATTGCTCCCCGAATCCCTTGAGCGCCCGGATCTTTCCCCCCTCCGCGGCCGCCTTGAGCCCCTCGAGTGTCGTGATCTGGAGCGTCTCGCCGAGCAGGCGCACGCGCTTCGCGCCCAGGCCCGGAACGCGGATCATCTCGAGCCACCCGGCAGGCGTCGAGGCCACGAGCGTCTGGTGGAACTCCATGCGCCCGGTGGTCCAGAGCTCCGTGATGCGGAGCGCGATGCTGTCGCCGATGCCGCGCACCTCGGTCAGGGTGCCCGCCTCGATGATCTCGCCAAGGTCCGAGGTCAGGCTGTCGAGCGCGCGGGCGGCGTTCTCGTAGGCGCGCACCTTGAAGGGATTCTCGCCCTTCAGCTCGAGGAGACCCGCGATCTCATCGAGAATGCGGGCGACGTCGCGCACGTCCACGTGGGACTCCGTTCAGGATCGAATTTCGACCGGAGAGGGCTAGGGAAGCTCGGCCAGGGGTCTTCGACCAGAAAATCCTTCGTCGGTCGGATGCCAGTGCATGACGCGCGGCTCCCCGATGCGCCAGCACAGGCAGACCACCCGGTCGCGTGCCATGGTGTAGAAGTCGACGAGCCCCAGGTCGAGATCGCGGAGGACGCATCCATTCGAGGCGACCTCTTGCAGCGCGGCGCGGAACTCCTCGAGGAGGCGCGCGCACCGCGCCTCGTTCTCGCGCAGGCTCCGGACGTCCTGGTTCCGGCTCGTGGCGCCCGAGGACTCGATGGCGCCCAGCACCTTCATTTCCCTCTGGAGCGCCCCGATCTCCCGGGCCATCGTGGTGAGCGATCCCATCGCCTGCGTGAGGTAGGGAATCATGTGATTTGCTTCTTCCACGGAGAAGATCTTGTTCCGGATTCGTTCCATTCGGCCCTCGCGAGGTTCGTCGATCCCGTGCGTGCCTTCGGCCCCACGTTATCAGAGCCTCCCGAGCCCTTGCAACCCGCCCGGGAATCTGCAACGCTCCCAGATACATGCCCCGCGAACGTTCGATGTCCCGGCGCGATTTCCTGCGCCAGGGCGCTCTTCTGACCACCGCGCTGGCCGCGGGCCTTCCGGAAGCTCTTTCGCTCCTCCACCCACGAGCCGCCGAAGGCGCGATCATGGGGATCGGCCAGGAGCTTCGCGACGTCCTGAACGAGGAGACCGTGAACCGGATCCTCCAGGAGGCGCTGGCGCGCGGGGGCGATGCCGCCGACCTTTTCGCGGAGCAGCGGTTCCGCACCTCCATCGTGCTCGATTCCGGGAAGATCGACTCGGTGACCTACGGCTATCCCCGCGGCGGCGGCGTGCGGGTCGTGCTCCGGAACCAGACCGGCTACGCCTTCTCCGACGAGCTGACCTACAACTCCCTCCTCGACGCGGCGCGGGTCGCCTCCAGCGTCGTGGAGACCCAGAGCCGCGCCAATCCCATCGACGTGACGCGACGAACGCTCCTGCCCCCCTTCACCCTCGTGAATCCCGAGCCGCTGATGCCCGAGGCCGGAAAGCTCGACATCCTGAGGCGCATGGACGCGGCCGCCCGCGCGGCCGATCCGCGGATCGTCTCGGTCCGGATCGAATACATGGACGACGTGCGCGACGTCCTGATCGGCACCTCCGAGGGCATCTACGTCATCGACCGCCAGTACCTGACCAGCATCGCGTGCACGCCCATCGCCCAGGCCGGCGGAAAGCGGGGAGGCGGGCTTGCGACGCTGGGGGGACGAATCGACGCCGATTATTTCGCGCAGGTGAGCCCTGAGGACGCGGCGCAGCGGGCGGCGCTCCAGGCGGTGCGGCTCATGGAAGCGGGCCCGGCGCCCGCGGGTCCGATGCCCGTGGTCGTGGCGCCCGGATGGGGTGGAGTGCTCATCCACGAATCGCTGGGGCACGCGCTCGAAGCGGACGGAATCCGCCGCGGGACCTCGCTCCTTGCGGGGCTTCAGGGCACACGGGTGGCCTCGCCGCTCGTGCGCGTGGTGGATGACGCGCGCTGGCCGAACGGCCGGGGCTCCTATGCCATGGACGACGAGGGAGCGCCGGGGCAGCGCACCGTCGCGGTGGAGGGCGGAATCCTGCAGTCCTACCTCGTGGACAAGCAGAACGGCCGGCTCCTCACGCAGAAATCCACCGGGAACGGCAGACGGATGTCCTACCGGAACTGGCCCATCCCGCGCATGACGAACACCTATATCGACAAAGGCACGAGCGATCCTGCCTCGCTCCTCAACGGCATCACGAAGGGCCTCTACGCGGCGGAGCTGGGCGGAGGCTCCGTCGAGACGACGAGCGGGAATTTCAACTTCGCGGTGCGCGAGGGCTACTGGATCGAGAACGGCAAGCTGACGCGCCCCGTGCGGGGCGCCGTCCTCGTGGGGAATTCGCTCGAGACGATGCAGCGGATCGAGGGTATCGGGAACGATCTCAAGGTGGAGACGACGCGCGGCACCTGCGGAAAGGACGGTCAACAGGTGCCGGTCGGCGTGGGTCAGCCCACGGTCCGGTTCTCCTCGATCACGGTCGGAGGACCCTCGATCTAGCATGCCGAGACAGCCCGCGTACGATCTCGCCGACAAAGTACGGGTCCAGGCCGAGCGCTCCGGCGCCCAGGAGGTCGAGACCTATCTCGAAACGAACACGACGATCGAGGTGCGCATCCGGCAGGGGCAGCTCGAGCTCCTGAGCCAGTCGGCGATCCAGGGGCTCGGGCTGCGCATGTTCCGCGACCGGCGCATGGGGTTCTTCTACACCACCGACCTCCGCGAGACCGTGCTGACCGAGCTGGTCAACCGGACGCTGGCCCTCACCAATGAGGCGACGCCCCGGGAGGAGAACAAGCTGCCGGAATACCTCGCTTCCTCGCAATCGGATCTCGAAATTTACGACCCCGCCGTGGTCCAGCTGCGTCCGGAAGATCTCGTGAAGATGGCGCGCGCCGCCGAGGACAGCGCCTTCGCGAAAAATGAGCGGATCCAGACCACGAGGGACGTTCGCTGCGGCGCCTCGCTGTACGAGGTGTTCTTCTCGAACACCTTCATCGCGCGGCAGACGTTTCGCGCGACCTCGGTGTGGCTCGCCGCGACTCCCATCGCAACCGAGGGAGCGCAGAAGCGCGAGGGCACCTACGTCGACCGGAAGCGATTCCTCTCGGACCTCGCGAGGCCGGAGCAGATTGGAGAGCGCGCGGCGGAGCGCGCGCTGGCCCGCCTGGGGGCGGCTGCCGTCGCCTCGGGGCGCGTGCCGGTGGTCTTCTCGGCCGAAGCCGCGGCGATCTTTCTCCAGGGACTGTTTCCCGCGCTGAGCGCGCTCAACGTGATCGAGCAGCGCTCCTTCCTCGCGGGGAAGATCGGCCAGCCGGTCGCGGGCCCGTCCGTCACGATCATCGACGACGGCACGATGCGCCGCGGGCTGGGCACGAGGTATTTCGATGGCGAGGGGGTCCAGACCCACCGCACCGTGCTCGTGGAACGGGGAATCCTGCGTCAATACGTACATTCCGCGGCGACGGCGCGACGGATGAACGTTCCGGCCACCGGGAACGGAATCCGCTCGTACGACTCCCTACCCACGATCGGCCCCACGAACTTCTACATCGACGCCTTCTCCAAGACGCGCCCCCTGATCGAGGACGTGGCTCAGGGCCTCTACGTCAATGGTCTCGCGGGCTTCGGCATGGACACGGTCTCGGGGGAGTACTCGCAGCAGGTGGACGGCCACTGGATCGAGAAGGGCGTGCTCGCGAAGCCGGTGGAGGGGGTGACGGTGGCCGGAAGGCTGGATGAGATGCTGCTGGGGATCGACGCGGTGGGGAGGGACCTCGACTTCCGCAACAACATCGCGTCCCCCACGATTCGCTTCAAGGAGCTGACGGTCGGCGGCGCAGCGTAGGTCTTGAATGCGGGCAGCACCGGTTGGGGGAGACACCGCTCTCCCAGCCACCGCTCACAGGCTAGGGCCTAGGCGGGCGTCTCCGAAGCCTTGGGTTGCGTATCGCCCTCTTCCTTCGGCGCTGCGTAGAGCTCTCCCACCGTGAACTTCTTCGGCGCCTTCACGTAGATGTAGGCCGTGTTCGCCGCCGCGGCCCCCTCGCTGCAGGCCGTGATCAGGAGCTTGTATTTCCCCGGATAGGTCGCGATGTCCCCGCAGCTCAGCACGCCCTTGATGTTCGTGTTCATGATGTTGTCGACCTTGATCTGGTTTCCCTCGAGATCCAGCCCCCACGAGCGGATGATCTTCGTGTCCATGAGGAATCCAATGTTGATCGAGACCAGGTCGATGGGAAGCTCCTGAGTCTCCTCGGTTTTCTTGTTCTTCACGACGACCATCTGAACCTTGCCGTCCCCCCGGATCTCCACCGTTTCGGTCTCGAGCATGGGCTTGATCTTGGATTCCTTGATCTCCTCGACGTAGGTATCCATACCCTGCCACTTGTCGAGCATGTGGATCAAGGTCACGTCGGCCACGTCCTTCACCGAGAGCGCCGATTCCAGGGCCGAGTCCCCCCCTCCGATGACGAGGATCCGCTTTCCTTTGCTCGCCTCCACGTCGGGCATCCCGTAGAAGAGCCCCTTGCCCTTGAGCTCCACCTCGCCCGGCTTGTTGATCTTCCGCGGCTCGAAGGCGCCACCGCCGGTCGCGACGATCACGCTCCGCGCCTCGTATTCCGCCTTGGTGGAGGTCACGCGGATCAGGTTCTGCTCCTCGTCGCGCCGGATCATCGTCACGTGCTCGCGCTCGTGGATCTGCGCGCCCATGTGATTCGCCTGATCGACGAAGTTCTTTCCGAGGTCCTCGCCCATGACGTAGGTATAGGACGGGTAGTCGTGGACCGGTTTCTTGGGGTAGAGGGAAGCGAGCTGACCGCCCGCCACCGCGGTATCGAGAAGGAGCGTTGACATGCGGCGCATGCGGGTGAAGAGCGCCGCGGAAAGGCCCGCCGGGCCGGCGCCGATGATGAGGGTGTCCCAGATCACGTTCGCTTCATTCTCTCCCAGTCCCACACGAGCTTCCGAGGGCACGGGAGCATAACACAGCGCGCCGCTTCCTCGCAGGCGAGGGCGCGTGCTAGCCTTCGCTTGTGACGCTCCGGCTTCTCGAGCCCGATCTGGAGGGTACGATCGCCTTCCTGGGGGGCATCTACAGCAACCACGTTGCGCTCCGCGCGGCGGCCGAGGACGCGCGCCGCCGTGGAGCCAAGCGCCTCTTCTGCCTCGGTGATCTCGGCGGGTTCGGCCCGAATCCGGGAAAGGTCCTTCCCCTTCTCGACGAGTTCGGGGTGAGGACTCTGGCGGGGAACTACGACGTGTCTCTCGCCGAGAAGCGTCCCGATTGCGGATGCGGGTACACCCATCCTTCCGACAATCACTTCGCGCAGCTCTCGTACGACTACACCCACCGCCGCACGACCGACCCGGAGCGCGCGCGGCTCGGGAAGCTCCCGGGATCGATCCGGTTCACGCGCGGCGGACGGAGGTTCCTCCTTTGCCACGGCTCTCCGCGGAAGATCAACGAGTTCCTCTGGGAGTCGGGATGCTCCGACGCCTTTCTGACGAGGCTCCTTCGGGAGGCCGAGGCGGACACGGTCCTCTGCGCCCACACCGGAATCCACTGGGCGCGCCGGGTCCCCGGCGGGGGGCTCGTGGTGAACGCGGGTGCGATAGGCAGGCCCGCCAATGACGGCGCACCGCGAATCTGGTACGCGCTCTTCGAAGCCGGCGAGGAAGAGCCCCGGTTCGTCCCCGTGACCTACGATCACGAGTCCCTGGCCCGTGAGATGGAGGAGGAGTCCCTGCCCGCCGAGTTCGTGGAAACCATCCGGACCGGCTGGTGGACGACCTGCCTCGAGATCCTGCCCGCGAAGGAGCGCGCGAGGGGAAAGTATTGAGAGGAGCGCCGGGGCCACCCAATCCCCCGACGGAGACGTCTTGCCCGGCCGCGTGATCGGCGAATACGTCCGCGCCGTCCAGAGCTCCGGCCGGAACGCTCGCCTCTACCTGTATGGGCTCTTCCTGTGCGGCCTCGGCCAGTCGATCTTTTCCCTCCTCTTCAACCTCTACCTCCGCGAGCTGGGGGTGAGCGACGCCGGGATCGGGCAAATCCTCTCCAAGATCTCGCTGGGCGCCGCGGTGGCAGCGCTCCCCGTGGCGTTCCTGTTTCGCCGGGTCTCCTCCCGCGCGATCCTCGTCACCGCGGGCGCGCTCACCGCGTTCACCTATCTCCTGCTTGGAAGCCTCGTGGCCCCGGAGCTCCTGCTCCTCGCGGCGTTCGTCTCGGGCATGGTCGTGACCACGTTCCGTCTCTCGATCGCTCCGGTGGTGATGCGCGAGGTTCCCCCGCCGCTCCGTCCGTATCTCTTCAGCGCCGCCTTCACGGTGCTCTTCCTGGCCGCGATCGCGGGCTCGGCGCTGGGGGGCGCCATGCCGCACCTCTTCAGCGCGATCCGCGAGACCCCGCGGCTCACGCTTCGCTGGTCGCTCTGGGCGGCCTGCGCGATCACCCTGCTCGCCTCGATTCCTTTCTATCGCATGGGCGGGTGGACCCAGGCAGCGGAGGAGGAGCGGACGCCTTCCCTGTGGGAGCAAGTCCGAGAATTGACCGAGGTGGACTGGGTGCTCCAGCTCAAGCTCGCGCTCCCGGCCACACTGATCGGACTCGGGGCGGGGCTCATCATCCCGTTCCTGAATCTCTACTTTCGCGACCGCTTCGGCCTCACGGCCGGAGCCATCGGCATTCTCTACGCGATCATGCAGGCGTCCATGGTGCTGGGAAACCTTTTCGGTCCCGCGGTGTCACGCCGCCTCGGGCTGGTCCGGGGCGTGGTCCTGACCCAGCTCCTCTCGGTCCCCTTCATGGTGCTCCTGGCGCTCTCGAGCTCCTTTCCCGTCGTCGTGGCGGCGTTCTTGTTCCGGGCCGGTCTCATGAACATGAGCCAGCCCCTCACGACCCATTTCGCGATGGAAGTGGTGCCCGAGCGCGAGCACGCGATCACGAACAGCCTCCTTTCCCTCACCTGGTTCGTGGCCTGGAGCGTGAGCGCCGACATCGGCGGCGCCCTGATCGAGCGCCGCGGATACACGGAGCCGCTGCTCCTCGCGGCGCTCCTCTACGTCGTCGCCTCCATCCTGTATGGTGCGTTCTTCCATCGAGTTCCGGAGGGCAGGGTGCCCCGGTCCGAGGTGGAGATCCCCGACGCCTGACCCCCTTTCCCTATGGCTCAAGGTTCCTTTGGGAAGTGCCGATACCTCTATTCATCTGCGTCGGCACATCTGCATCTAGGGAGGACTGCGTCGCGTCTCGTCGCCACGCCGTCCAGGGGATGGGCGGAAGAAATCGCGTCGTTCCAATAAGGGGGAACCAGCAATGAATCGGACTCGGTTTGCCACGATGTTGTTCACGTTCGCTCTGGTCACCGCGTTCGCCGCGGCTGCCTCGGCAATGCCGAGTGTGGGAACGCTGGAGATCTCGGGCGGTTACGCCAAGTCCTCGCTCAATGCGGCGGCTCCGTTCTCGACCGATTCACCCAAGGGCGGCATGACGTTCGGCGGTGGCTATTTCCGCAGCATCGCCCCGAAGACGTCGTGGGGCATGGAAGTTTCCTACGACAATCTCGGTTCCATGAACTGGAACGACGGTACGGACGACCACACGACCTCGATCCACATGCTGCGCGTGTCGCCGGAGCTCCGGATGAACTTCGGTGCGCCGGTCGGCCCGAGCTTCTGCGCTCAGGCGGGTGCCGGTTACTACAGCGTGTCCCTGAAGGATGAGGACACGACGGCCTCGACGAACCTGACGGCCAGCGATGGCAAGTTCGGTTTCAACCTGGGTGCGGGCGTGGGATTCCCGGTGGGCCCGAAGACGAAGCTCAACCTGATGGGCAACTACCACACGGTTTCCACTCCGGGGAACAGCACCAACTACATGAACATCCGCGCTGGTCTGGGCCTCAGCCTGTAATCAGCCGGTAGGAACGAGAAGCAAAGCGGGGGGATGCCGCAAGGCGTCCCCCCGACTCGTTTCCGCCCGCCCGCCCGGCTTCACCCGCCTGCCGCTCGGGCCCACCGGCGCCCGGGCTCACCCGCCGCCCGGGTTCGTCATCCCCTCGGGCGAGAACACCTTCTTGATCTGCTCCTCGGTGAGGAGCTTCTTTTCCCGGACCAGCTCCACCACGGTCTTTCCCGTCTTCACCGATTCCTTCGCGATCTCCGCGGCCGCGAGATAGCCGATGTAGGGATTGAGCGCGGTGGCGAGCGCGGTGGAGCGCTCGAAGTACCTTCGGCAGACCTCCTCGTTGGCCGTGATCCCGTCGATGCACTTCTCGCGCAGCACCCGGAGCGCGGGGGCGAGGATGGCGAGCCCCTTCGTCAAGTCGTGGGCGATCACCGGCATCATGACGTTGAGCTCCAGCTGGCCCGCCTGGGAGGCGTAGGCCACGGTCGTGTCGTAGCCGATCACCTGGCAGCAGACCATGTTCGTCATCTCGAGCATGACCGGGTTTACCTTGCCGGGCATGATCGAGGAGCCCGGCTGCACCGCCGGGAGCAGGATCTCGAAGAGGCCCGTCGTCGGGCCGCTCGCCAGGAGCCGGAGGTCGTTCGCGATGCGGTTGAGGTCGAGGGCGAAGCCCCGGAGATCCGAGGAGACCCGCACGAACGGCGCCATGCTCTGC
>Ga0066707_10000598_pt1 | contig 11932 bp, 11 predicted proteins | sample GraSoiAngelo_156_FD_66503 | JGI IMG/M metagenome (GOLD analysis project Ga0066707, IMG submission 66503) | Grasslands soil microbial communities from the Angelo Coastal Reserve, California, USA - 14_1009_13_40cm | ecosystem: Environmental > Terrestrial > Soil > Grasslands | place: USA... | reverse complement strand
CGCCGGGAAAACTGAATCTTGTCCTCGGTGTCGCGGAGGTTCTCGGAGAGGTCCTTGAACTCCTGGACCGCCTGCAGCTGCGGATAGGCCTCAGCGACCGCGAACAGCGAACGGAGCGCTCCGGTCAGGACGTTCTCGGCCTGTGCCCGCTCCTGGGGACCCTGGCTGCCGGCCGCGATCGCGCCGGCCCGCGCCCGCGTGACCTCGTCGAATACGCCGCGCTCGTGGGCCGCGTAGCCCTTGACCGTCTCGATCAGGTTGGGGATCAGGTCGTGGCGGCGCTTGAGCTGGACGTCGATGTCGGAGAACGCCTCATTGACCCGCTGCCGCAGCGTGACCAGACGGTTGTAGGTGAGGATGAGAAAGGCGGCGATCACGACGATGATCGCCAAGACGATGAGCCATCCGACTGACATTGCAACCCCTCCTGGCGGTGATCCGGCGGTGCTCTAACTGTAGCGGCTTGCCCCGTTTGGGCCGGTGACCGGCGGTGTCGAGGCGAGGATTCACACGAGAGATCGTTATACAGCCGGTGGTGGCTGACTTCCGGGAACCGGGCGCGGCGCGAGCGGGTGGCTATACGCTGGCGGTTGCCGGTGTGCTGGTGGCCGCCGGACTGGCGCTGCACCCGCTGCCATCGCGCGGTTTGTTTGAACAAGCCTCCGTGCTGGCCTCCACCCCATTGTGGGGCCCGATCCACATCGCGATCGCCATGGGATTCGTCCTCTGCGTGCTGGGTGGCCTGCTGATGCTGGCGGCCGGCGGGACGCTGATCAGGCACTGGCTGAACGCCTTTGCCTGGGGCGCCATCGCCGTCGGCATGATCTTCTTTACGGGCGTCGCGTTGATCAACGGCTTCGTAATGCATGCACTCGCGCCGATGGCGTCAACCGGCGACACGGTGGTCTACGATGCGTTCAACCGGCTGCTGGTCGGATTCGGGTGGTTGGGAAATCCTCTCTTTCTGGCCGGCTTGACCGCGCTGGCGTTGATGGAGGTACGCATCCATACCATCGGGATGTCGCGCGAGCTGGCGTGGTTCGGGCTGGCGGTTGCGCTACTGTCGTGGCTGCGCGGCATCGGATCGGCGACCGGGCTGTACTTCCTCGAGCCATTCCTGCTGGCGAATATTCCGGCCTTCCTCTGGCTGGGATGGTATGGCTTGCGTGTCGCCATGTTGGCCCGGCGCGAGGTGGAGATACTTTGAGGCGCACCAGGTCGGCGTGGCCTGGTGCGCCTTGCCGACGCGGGTTAATCCTCGCCGAGTGGCTGCTTGTCGACGGTGCCGACGAACACCGCGCCCGGATTGGTGACGATGAACTTTGCCTCGGCTCCGCCCTCCACGATGACGAAGTTGACGGTATCGACGTTCCCCGACGGGTGGTGGATGCTGGTAGCCGATCCCGTGCAGTCCGGATTGACGCTATAGGTGCCGGTCTGCGTATCGGCGCTCTGGAGACCATTGAAGCTGGTACTCGAGCTCTCCGTGGTATGTCCATGGCCGTCGGACACAATACGCCCGAAGGCGGCAACGTCACCCGCTTCTCCGCCCGGACCAAAAGCACTGCCGGTGCTAGCGAAGCTATAGACGCCCTTGAAGCTGGCGTTGGTGCACCCGGCCAGCTGTTGCTTGACGATCTGGCCGGCCGCGACCACCCCCGGATCCGTGTCGATGGCGTTCACCTCCTGGCCGCCCTCGACCAGCATGAATCGTAGGGTCGCCGTCAAGCCGCCCTGGATGGTGGCAGTTCCGGTGCAATCAGATTGGACGCTGTAGGTGCCGGCAAAAACGATCGGGTTGATGGCCCCGTTGAGGCTCTCCGTCCCGGTTCCGGTCAGGTTACCGTGCCCATCGAAAAGGATCCGGCCCTCGTCGGCAAACTCCGCGACCTCCTGCCCGCTGGTTCCGAAGGCCTGCCCGTCGACCGCGAAACCATACGCCCCGCGCAAGCTGTGATTGGTACAGCCTTCATCGGCCAGGGCGCCGGGCCGGGCGCTGCCGGACGACAGGGTGGCCGCCAGCCCGATGGCTACGGCCGAAAGCAGCGCAAGATAAACCGTTCGGCGCATTTGTCATCGCCTCCCTCACTAGCGGTGGACGACCGCGTGCCGTGCCAGTCCGTTTGCGGGCGCTGGCGGGCCTGACGGATCACTCAATGGCACCCCTCCTTTCCGCGGAAGACGACCCTTGTGCGTCGGTGATGGCATCCTATGGCGGCCGGCCCGAGTCGTCAAGACGGACCATCGGCTAAATTGCCGGCCGGGTACTCTTCTCGGCCATGACGGAAATGTCCAGGTTCGAGAAAAACTTCTGTACCGGTCGAATGTACGGCGCATTCGCTCGACGGTTTATCGCGCCCTGGGCACTAAATGGTTTCCATCCAACCGGCGAGGCGTTGGAGATCGGAAGCGGCAGCGGTGCGATGGCCGCCCAGCTGCTCCATGAATTTCAGGAGCTGCGTATTATCGCCACCGATTACGACCCCGAGCTGGTCGCGGTCACCGCGCAAGCCCTCAAGGCATTCGGTGGGCGGGCGACTGTGTACCGCGCCGACGCGGCGGCCCTGCCGTTTGCGGACGACCGCTTCGACGTCGTCCTATCCTTCGCCATGTTCCACCACGTCCCCGATTGGAAGCGGGCCGTGGCTGAGACATTGCGGGTGTTGCATCCTGGCGGGATGCTGGTCGGCTATGACCTATCGCGGCTCAGACAACTGGACGCCGAACTGCGCCGCCTACCGTTTCACGATGTGCGCTCGCGACGTTCCCTCGGAGGCCTCCTCCTCAGGTTCCAGGTCATTAAGTAGGCGGCCGATCAGGAAGTAGGTCCTCATCCTGCCCTTGCCCTTGATGTCGAGCTCGCCCCGGCATTCGAACTCGTACGTCGCACTCAAACGACGATACGTTTCTTCCGTTACCTGGATCCGTCCCGGAACACCGCTCGACTCCATCCGGCTGGCAGTGTTGACCGTATCGCTCCAGACGTCGTAAGTGAACCGGTGACGACCGACTACGGCTGCCATCGCCGGACCGCTGTTCACACCGATGCGAAAGCTCACAGCCCATCCGTGGAGCCGGTTCAAGCCGTCAACGTTGTCCAACATGTCGAGGGCCATGTTTGCGACCGCCTCGGCGTGGTCGGGCTTAGCCACCGGCAAGCCCCCTACGACCAGATATGAGTCGCCCGTCGTGCGAATAGGCCGCAGACCATGCCGTTGGGCCAGCTCATCGAAAGCGCTCAGGAATTCATTGAGAACGCCGACCGTCACCTCCGGCGACTCTCCTGCGGACCGCTCGGTGAACCCGACCATGTCTGCGAAAAGCACGCTGACATCATCAAACCGATCGGCGATCGGATACTCCTCGCGTTTGAGCCGCTCCGCGATCTCTGGAGGAAGGACGTTGAGGAGCAGCCGCTCAGATCGTTCCGTTGCCTGGTCACGCTGGATCCTGAAGTACGCAAGGACGAGGGTCACGATAGCGGCCACGCCGCACAGGTTGAAGGCGAAAAGGGCAGTCTGTGCCGTTTCAGGCAGTGGTGGAATTGATTGGGCCAGCTGCCCATCAAGCAAGGCTGAGACGCCAGTTACGGAGACAAACCCTGCAAGCCATCCCCAGCCCGCGCGGGGCCCGAAGAATACGAGGGCGCTGAGGGGAGCGAAAAATGACCACATGATGACCGCGCTGCCCTTGACGTAGCCACCGAGACTGGCCTGGAGCACCGCGGGCAGCAGCAAGATGAGCAGCAACATGAACTCGCGGAGCCGACCAAGGTTGCGCCTCCGCAACAGCCTGATTACGACCGTTGTGGCCGCCACCGAGAAGGCGCCCGGGACAGCGGCCGATAGAGGGCGGCCGAGTAACGCATACGCAAGGGCCCACAGTGCCCCGGCCGCGGCCCCGGAAGCACTAACGAGGAGGAAAAGTCCGGAAGCGAGACGATCCTCGTCGCGCTCACCTGGTTTGGCGGCCAGCTCAGCTGCGCGGCGAGCCCATCGTGAGGCAGCAGCAAGCGCGGTCAAGACCATGCCCCGTGGTAATTGACTAGGTCCCACCATGTGAGATCCGCGGTCGCTTCGATCGCCGCCAGCGCTTCTGCCCGCAATCGTCCGATTTCGTCGTCTTGGGCCGCGTCTGCCATTGCGCCTGCGACGGTTCCGGCCAGCGCCCTGGCGAGCGCCTGCTCAGGGCCGGCGAACTCCCCATGCGCGTTCGCCCATACGCGGAATGCGCCGGGCGCGTCGCGTGGCTCCGAGCTGCTGTGGTTCATCATTTAGGCCGCTTGAATCGTGGGTGGACGGGTTTCGTACATCCGGATCGCCACGAGGCCAGCACCCACCGCGGTAGCCCCCGACACGACCCCAACCGCAGCCATCAGTCCGAAGAGATCCGCAATCACGCCCGACAGGAGGGCCCCGACGACGAACCCGGCGTCCCGCCAGAAGCGATAGACGCCAACGGCTGACGCGCGCCATTCGGGCCGCGCGACGTCACTGACGGCTGCAAGCAGTGTTGGATACACCATCGCCGTCCCGGCCCCGAGACCAACGGCACCAAGGGCCCATACGGTAAAGCTTTGACCGGTGGCGATCACCGCCAGGGATGCGGCCTGAACCGCGAGCCCACCGACGATCAGCCATTTGCGTCCGACGTGATCAGAGAATGCACCAGTAAATAGCTGTCCGAGTCCCCATACGAGTGGATAAAGGGCAACGAGTACGCCGATGGCGGTTAGGGAGAGCCCGTGTCGCGCAAAGAGCAACGGGAACAACCCCCACGCCATTCCGTCGTTGAGGTTATTGGTCAGGCCGGCGGCGCAGCTGGCGGACAGCGCCGGCTCTCGAAAGCTTGTCGTGAGGAAGATCTCACGCATCCGGGTCGCCGGTTGCTGGCCAGGTCCGAACTTCGCATGGTCCTCAAATCGAACGTACGCCTGGGTCTCACGCACCAGCAGGACTGACAAACTGAGCCCGAGCCCGGCGTAGGCGAGGCCCAGAAAGAAGGGCGCCGGCCGCAGGCCACTGTGCTGGGCGATGAAACCAGTCAGATAGGCGGTCAGGGCGAGCGCGCCATAACCCGAGGCTTCATTCAACCCCATGGCGAGGCCACGGCGTTGCGGCCCGACCAGATCGATCTTCATGTTGACCGTCGTCGACCAGGTCAGACCCTGGTTGATGCCGAGGAGAACGTTGGCGAGGATCACCCAGCCCCAGGTCGGGGCCCAGATGAGCAGGATCGGCACCGGCAAACCGATCAGCCAGCCGGCAATCAGCACCGGTTTGCGGCCGGCGCGGTCGGAGAGGGTGCCCGCCACAAAATTCATCACCGCCTTGCTCAGACCGAAGGCAACGATGAAGGTCAACGCGGTGGTTAGCGCGGTTAACCCGAACACGTTCGTGGCCAGGAGCGGGAGGACCGTTCGTTCCTGGCCGATCATCCCGCCAACAAGCGCATTGATGCCGACGAGAAGCGTGAACTGTGCCAGGTTCGCCCGGAGTCCGAGGCGAACCGCAGGCCTTGGCCGTGCGGCCGAGTTCACCTGCTGGCGACGGGCCGGCTGCGCTTCTCCCAGACCTCGAAGCCGCCCTCGATGACGGCCAGATTCTGGCGACCCTGTGCCTCGAGCAGACTGGCGGCGCTCATGGCACGCTCTCCATGACCGCAGTAGATGGTCAAGGGCCCGGGCGGTAGCGTCGCTGCGGCGCGCGCCAGGCTTCCGAGCTCGACGTGCCTGGCGCCCGGAATGTGGCCGAGCGCCCATTCGCTCGCCTGGCGGACGTCCAGCGGCGTGCCCGCCAGCTCGTCATCGACTCCTCGAAGCTCGATCGTGGATTCCGGCAGGCCAGCGGCCCGCCAGACAGGCATGCCTCCCTCGAGCTCACCCACCAGGTTCTCGTAGCCAATCTTCAGGGACTGGCGGACGAGATCCCGCCGGTCCTGCTCCGGCCCCAGCACAAAAAGGAGGGGCCGGTTCTCCGGCACGAGCCAGCCCAACCAGGAGGCGAAGGCCGGCCGCAAGCCGATGCCGAGGGCGCCGTCGATATGACCCCCGGCGTAGTCCGTAAACGGGCGAGCATCGATCAGGGTCGCCCCCTTGGCAAGGTGCTGACGGAATTTATCGACCGATAGTGGCCTAAGCGCGGGAAGGGTCGCGCCATAGAGCCGACCCCCGCGCCGATTGACGGACCGTAGTCGAAGAAAGTAGGCGGGATAACTGCCGAGGCCATCGAGGAACGTACGAGCAAACGCCTCTTCATCGACGGCAGTGAACAGGGGATTCGACCGTCGCTCCTTACCCAGCGTGGTCGTCCGCCGGCCGTCAGCTGCGGTCGAACAGAACGAGCCGGCTCCATGGGTTGGATAGACCGGTAGATCGTCGGGAAGGGCGTGCAATTCCGCCCGCACCGAACGAAAGAGATCACGGGCCAGTGGCTCAGTCTGCTCCGCACTGATGAGGTCGGTGCGCGCGGCGCCACCGGGCAGCAGGGCTCCGCCACTGAACAGGGCAACCGGCCTGGCGTCGTCCACCAGGAGGTAGGCCAGATGCTCCGGGGTGTGCCCGGGCGTTGCCAGCGCTTGGAGGGAGAGGCCACCAAGCTCGAGCTCCGAGCCGTCGGCGAGGCCTTGATAAGCCGTGTCCAGCAGAGATGCGCTCGGCGCCAGGATGGTCGCACCCTGAGCGGCAAGCTCGCGGCTACCCGAGATGAAGTCGGCATGCAGATGGGTCTCCAGCGCGAAAGCAATCCGCAGCTCCAGCCGTTGGGCGAGCTCGAGGTAGGGATTCGGGTCCCGGTTCGGATCGACCACGAGGGCCCGGCCGTCCCCCAGCGACACGAAATAGGAAGAATTTCCCAGCCCCTCGTCGACCAGGGGAACGATGTTCACGGCTTGACGCCCGCGACCAGGATGTAACCGAGGTAGGGGACCGCCCTGCTGATGCGCGGCATCAGCCAGGCCATCTTGCGCAGGTAGGCGATCCGTGAGACACCGCGGAGTACGCAGGCTGTGGCGTTGACGAATCCTTCGTCCTGGAGGAAGCCGCGGGGCGTCATCATCTCGAACGGACCGGATCGCACCTGCAGCGCATCAAGGCCGGCATCTTTATAGATGCGGACCCAGCCGTCGAGCTTGTCGAGCTGCATACCCGGACAGACCTGCCCGAGAAAGACCTCGCGGGCCTCATCGGTGGGGGGTTGGCGCCAGAAGAACTCGGTAGCCAGCACCATGCCACCGGGACGGCACACCCGGACCAGTTCCGCTGCGGCTTGCCGCCTGTTGACAAACATCGTGACCGCCTCGGCGATCACGCGGTCGAAGGCGTCATCCGGGAATCGCAGCGCAAGGATGTCGCCCTGCTGGATCTCAACCTTGCGGTCAAGGCCCGCCTGATGTACGTTACGCCGAGCTCGCTCGAGCATCAGCGGCGCGATGTCGACCGCAGTGACTCCGACGTCGTAGCGGCGGGCCATCTGAATGGCGGTGGTCCCGACTCCGCATCCGACATCGAGCGCGCGCTGCCCTGGCTGCAATTGGGCCAGGCTAAAGAGCTCCTCCGTGGAACGACGCCCGCCTGGGTGGATAACCCGCTTGCCCAGCACGGCCAGAAACGAATACGGGTCCAGCTTGCGGACATCGACTGTTGGGCGGGTTAGCGTCGTTGCCATGTCACAACCTCCCTTTCAGCCGGAGACGACAGGTAGGCCTGCCGCTCTCCATTCGGGTAGTCCGTCTTCGAGCCGCCTCACGCGAAAGCCAGCCTGATGCAGGAGGCGGACCGCTTTATCGGCGAACGCGCAGTAGGGCCCGCGGCAGTAGGCGACCACTTCTCTGTCCCGGGGCAACTCGCGAAGCCGGCGGCGAAGCTCGGCCAGCGGGATGGAGACAGCGCGCGGCAGATGCCCAGCGGCATACTCTTCTGCCGGGCGGACGTCCAGGACAACGAGGTCTTCACCATGCTTCAGGCGCCGAAGCAGCTCGGCGCGACCAACAGGCTCCAGCGTGTGCCGCGCTCCGAGATAGGCATCAGCGAGCTGGCCTACCTCGGCCCGTCGCTGGACCGCAACAGTGCGCAAGTTGCGCCAGAGGTCAAAGACTTGCGGATCGTGGAGGGCATAACAGATGTGAGTCCCCTCCCGCCGCCGGAGGACCAGGCCGACTTCGCGCAACACTTGCAGGTGCTGACTGGCATTGGCAATCGACATGCCGGTCTCGGTAGCCAGACGCTCGACGGTACGTTCGCCGTTCGCAAGCACGTCCAGGATCTCGAGGCGGCGCCCGTTGGCGAGCGCCTGTCCCAGGCGGGCGAACTCGTCGAAGAGCGCCGTCTTGGCGGTCAGGCTGCTGGCTCCGGTTGCCGAAGCTCGTTGAGCCATTCTCAACTCCTCAATTGATTTCTTGAATACTAGAAGATAGTTGGCCGCTTTGTCAATAACCCAGGAATTTCCCGCCATTTCCCATACCCTAGGGGGGTATTATTACCGCGGACATGAAACCCAGCTATACGAAAGACCGCGACGCGCTGCTGACCCGCCTCAACCGCATCGAGGGCCAGGTTCGAGGGATCTCACGGATGGTCGACGAAGAGGCGTACTGCATCGACGTGCTGACCCAGATCAATGCCATCAAGGCCGCCATTGATCAGGTCGGGTTTCTGCTGCTCGAGGACCACATCAAGGGCTGCGTTGCCAGCTCGGTCCGCCAGGGCGATCAATCAAAGGTCAACGAACTGGTCAAAGCCGTGGAACGGTTCGCGAAGGCCTAGCTCCGCGCGATGCCGATCCTGACCGAGATCCTTGGCGCCATTGCAGACAGTCTCCGTATGGCGTTCTTCATGTTCTGGGAAACGCTGTGGCCGCTCGTCTTCGGATTCGCTTTGTCGGGGGCGGTGCAGGCTTTCGTCTCCCGGTCGCAGATGCAGCGCGTGATGGGCGACCGCCGGCCAACAACGCTGGGCCTCGCAGCGGTCTTCGGCGCGGCGTCCTCATCGTGCTCCTATGCCGCGAGCGCGATGGCGAAATCACTTTTCGCCAAGGGCGCGGACTTCACGACGGCGATGGTGTTCATGCTGGCGTCGACCAACCTGGTGATCGAGCTGGGGCTCGTGCTATGGATTCTGATCGGCTGGCAGTTCGCGCTCAGTGAGTACGTCGGCGGCATCATCATGATTGGCCTGCTCGCGCTGTTCGCCCGATTCTTCTTTCGGCCGGCGCTGGTGGAGCGGGCGCGCGAACGGCTTGTACCACCCACCCCGAACGTCCCCGGCAAGGGGGGAGGGAGCGAGGGCGACGCAGTCCCCTTAGCGCGCCGCCTGCGGTCACCGGCAGCCTGGGCCGATGCAGCCAGTTATGCGATGGCCGACCTGGTGATGCTACGGAAAGAGATGCTCATCGGCTACCTGGTGGCCGGCTTTCTGGCCGTGATCGTCCCAACCACGCTCTGGAACGCGATCTTCTTCCACGGGCATGGCGTTTTGACGTCGATCGAGAACGTGATCGTCGGACCGCTGATCGCGATCCTCAGTTTTGTCTGCTCGATCGGCAACGTGCCGCTGGCGGCAGCACTGTGGAAAGGCGGCATCAGCTTCGGCGGCGTGGTCAGCTTCATCTTCGCCGACCTGATCACCCTTCCGTTGCTGTTGATCTACCGGCGTTTTTATGGGTGGGCGTTGACCCTGCGCATCCTCGCCGCCTTCTGGTTGGTGATGGCGGTCGCCGGCCTTGCGACGGAATACCTGTTTGTCGGCCTGGGACTGGTCCCAACCAGCCGGCCGATCCAGGTCGTCGACCCAGCCTTCCGCTGGAACTACACGACCTACCTCAACCTGGTTTTCCTGGCGATTTTCGCCGGCCTCGTCTGGCTCTCGCGCAATCGCGAGCGACTGGGTGGCGGCGCCCGCTACGCGATCGACCCGGTGTGTGGAATGCAGGTGGAGAAGGCACTCGCGCCGGCGACCCTCCGAAGCGCCGGTACGACCCACTACTTCTGCTCCGACCGCTGTCGCGATCGGTTTGCGGCGAATCAAGAAAGGAGGAACGTCATGAGCGAGGCAACAGATCCGGTTTGCGGGATGACGGTTGACATAGCATCAGCGCCGGCGAAGCGCGAGTTTGAAGACAAGACCTACTACTTCTGCGGCCCCGGATGCGCCAAGGCATTCGATCGGAGCCCGGAGTCATTCATCGACGCGAGCCGTTCCGCATGAGGGAGGTCACCAGCGACCGCAGTCTGACGACGGCGGTCCTGGATGTATCGGGACTCTATTTCGCGGACGAAAAGCTCGTGGTCGAGCGTGTCCTGTCCCGACGGCCGGGCGTTGTCCGGGTTGATGCGAACCCGGTTGCGCAGACGGCCACGGTGACGTTTGATCAGCAGGCGACATCGCTGCGCGACCTGAGGCGCTGGATCGAGGAGTGCGGCTATCACTGTGACGGCTTGTCGGTGCCGGATCACATCTGCGACCCGACCATTAAGCCGAACGGTAAGGCACATGCGCCCACGATGCGCTCACCCGACGAGGTGATGGGGCACGGCGGGCACGCCGGCATGTCGATGGACGCCATGGTCCGAGACATGCGCAACCGCTTTCTGGTGGCAGCGATCATCTCGGTCCCGATCGTGCTCTGGTCGAGCATCGGTCGAACCGTGCTTCATTTCACCGTGCCGGCACCCTTTGGCCTTCGTGACGATCTGTTCCAGCTCCTGCTGAGCCTGCCGGTCATCTTCTATTCGGCGCGCATTTTCTTCGACGGCGCCGTCCGGGCGCTCCGGGCTCGCACCCTCGACATGATGGTGCTGGTGGCGGTCGCGATCGCCTCCGGCTGGCTGTACTCGCTGGCGGTCACACTGGCCGGCGGCGGCGATGTCTTCTACGAGGCCGTGTCGGTCCTGGCCGCGTTCGTCTTGCTCGGCCACTGGTTCGAGATGCGCGCCCGGGGTGGGGCCAACGACGCGATCCGCCAGCTGCTCTCGCTTGCGCCGCCGATGGCGCTGGTGATCCGCAGCGGCGAGCCGATTGAGATTCCAACGGCCGAGGTGAAGGTGGGTGACCTGCTGCTGATTCGTCCGGGCGCCAGGATCCCGGTCGATGCCCGAGTCGAGGAGGGCGAGAGTGAAGTAGACGAGTCGATGGTTACCGGGGAGAGTCTTCCCGTTTCCAAGAAGCCTGGAGCGGATTTGATCGGCGCGTCGATCAATAAGAATGGGACGCTGCGGGCGCGCGGCGTCCGCGTCGGAGCGGACACGGCGCTGGCGCAGATCGTCAAGCTCGTCCAGGAAGCGCAGAACTCCAAGGCGCCGGCACAGGCGCTGGCCGACCGGGCCGCGTTCTGGCTTGTCCTGGTGGCGCTGGTTGGTGGGGCGCTGACCTTTACCGTTTGGTTGCTGGTCGGTCGCTCAGTGCCGGTGGCGACGCTCTTCGCCATCACGGTGGTGGTTATCACCTGCCCCGACGCCCTCGGCCTGGCGACGCCCACCGCGATCATGGTGGGGACCGGCCTCGGCGCGAAGCGCGGCATCCTCTTCAAGAACGCGATGGCGCTGGAAGCGGCCGCACGCGTGCAGACGGTGGTGCTGGATAAGACCGGCACGCTGACCAGGGGCGAACCCGAGGTCAGCCAGCTGGTTGTAGAAGACGGTTCGGAAGTCGAGATTCTCGCCCTCGCCGCGGCCGTCGAACGCGAGTCCGAGCACCCTCTGGCCCAGGCGGTTGTGAAATACGCCGAAGCCCGGGGAGTGCAACACCTGACGGCCGACGGCTTCGAAAACGTTCCGGGCCAGGGCGCTGTCGCGAAGGTTGGCGGGAAACGTGTCGCCGTTGGCAACACCCGATTGATGGCGCGTGAAGATGTCTCGCTCGGAATTCTCGAAGGTCGCCGCGCGGCGATGGCGGCCGAGGGCAGGACGACCGTCTGCGTGGCCGTCGATGGTCGCCCGG
>Ga0066707_10000587_pt1 | contig 12000 bp, 7 predicted proteins | sample GraSoiAngelo_156_FD_66503 | JGI IMG/M metagenome (GOLD analysis project Ga0066707, IMG submission 66503) | Grasslands soil microbial communities from the Angelo Coastal Reserve, California, USA - 14_1009_13_40cm | ecosystem: Environmental > Terrestrial > Soil > Grasslands | place: USA... | reverse complement strand
CTTATCCGTGTTCTGGTCGACGGGGTTGGGTGCTTGTTATTTCCCAGATGTCTTCCAAACGCGTCCAAAGGTCAGAGTGTCCGGGCGAGGTCCCGCATCGCCGATGCGGAGGTGATCAGAAAAACGGGCTGGCATCTAAAGACACGATGCCAGGCCTCGACCCTCCGTCATGTCAAAACCGGAGGACTCGAACTGCCATCCTTCGATCCGCCCAGTACGACCCTTCTGGCGTCGCCGGCAGCAGGACTGATACAGGTCAGTTTATTAGTGAAGAAAGTCAGCGAAGAGGTTGCATTGTCGGAGGGGCCGGCACTTGCCCAGCGGCCTGGACATAGCAGGTCCCTGCATTGAACACCCTCACGTTCCCGCTGCCGTACGCGCTGTCAATAGTCGAGTTCTCGTAGCAGAGCCGAGCCGGAATCTTGTTCGCGTGCCCTCCCCATCCGCTGATGTTGCCGTTGCTGACGTCTGGACCAACCGCGGGCCAAGCCGGAATACCCCACGGTGTGCCCCACCACGCGGTCGGCTGACCCGAGAGATAGAGCGAAGCGGGAAGGTTCTGGCTCGCGGGCACCGGATTGGCGAACTGACTCAAGCCCGAAGGCACTTCGTTCGCCACGAACCGTGATGTGCCTGTCACCGTGTCATAGTTGCCCCAGCGCATTAGCGTCGCCTTAACACGGGCATCGAATGGCACCGACGTGCCGGTAATAGCCGCATTATCTTCACCAAGGCTAAAGATCTCTCTACCTGTCTGGACGGAGACGTTAGCCTCATATATCGCGTCGGTCGTCATCCCCAGAACGTTGCCAATGACATTATAGAAACGGTGATCGCTCGCTAGCCAATTCACCGTGCCTCCCGTTATGCCGCTTGTGCCGCCGTACCAGTGGTTCCGGAACTGGGTAATGAAGTTCCCGCTGCCGTGAATTATGTCGGCCGTGAGGCCCGTACCGCTATTCCCCTCATAGAGCACCATGCCGACTCCCGCCTCATGCTCTGTCACGGTATTGACCCAGCTACCGACATGGAAGTTGTACGCCCAGACTGACCCAGAGTCTGATCCGTTTTGTTCGAGTGCTCCGGGGTTCCATTGAATAATGTTGTTCTCCACAAGAAGATCGGACGCAAGTTCCGCCGTGATACCGTAGGTGTCCGTGGTCTGCGTCGTTGGGCCATAGAAGTAGCTATCGCGAATAGTGATGCGGCCAACGTTCATCAAGCGAACATAGCTAAAGGTGCTCGATGGACTGCCCGCCTCCACCACTCTCACACCCTTGACCCAGCAATTCAGTGCGTTGAAAAACATGATCCCGGGGGAACCGGTGCTTGTGATGTCAATGGAAAGGTTTTCGACGCCTGAGTTCTTTATGGTGCTGTTGCCCCACCAAGCACCAGGGCTCTGACTCGACCGCCAATTCGGCATGTAAAGCCCAGGCGAAATAGTGACATTCGACCCGTTGATCGCCGTCACGGTCACGACCTGCAGCTGAGAACGGCCGGAGCGCCCGAAGTTATTGCCGCCTTGTTTCGAACAGGTTTCGCAAACGTATAGGTCACCGATCGCTGGATATCCGTCGCTGGCGTCGTCGAGCTGGTCGAGCATCAAGTGATTCCCGACCGTAAGCCCCGTCGTATTGGAGAGCGTAATGACGGTCGCCCCCTTTGCATAGCCGGCGGTCCAGTTCGCCGTATGGAGCCCGCCGTTGGGACCGTAGTTGTTCTCTCCGCTGCTCAAGCAGACCGCCGCGCCCACACTAAAGAAGCAGCTTGCGCGACCGCTGAAGACCAACTTGGTCTGATCCCCACCCGCTCCGCGCAGCGTCACATTGCTCGTAGCGCCAAAGTCGACGCCGGACGAGAGATTATATGTCCCCGCCTTCAGGAAGACGACTTGGCTGGCGGGGCAGGACGAGATCGCGCTATTGATCTGCACGGCCGTGGCGCCTGGATTGAGCGTCGCGCAGATCGTCGTTCGGGTTGGGATACCGCCCGAGACGCCAGCGCTCGACCAGTCGATCGCGCGCGACGGATCAAGGATGCCGGACCAAGGTTGGGCGTGGGCAACCATCGGCGCGCTGATGATCAGGAGTCCGACGAGCCAAGCAGCCAGAGAGTGGGGCAGAGTGGCGTCGGCCTTCCCTAATGAATCGGTCTGTAATCTCATTTGACGCTCCCAGACGCCCCGATAAATGCCCAATCCGGGGAGTCATCTAACCACCCGGGAGCCTATGTATGCAATACTTGTACCCTGGGGGTTAATTTCCAGGATGGAAAGCAAAAGATACGTCGTACCATCTACTTAGGGCCAAGTGGGCGGTCGCGCTTTTCCGCCAAGAGCCAGGGCGAAATCGCGACGGTGTTGCTCTCCTGACGGCCGAGGCAACGCAGCGGTAGCTTTCGAAAGAGGGCCTCTCGGGACTGCGGATATCGCCAAGAGGAAGACGATCCAAACGGGGCTCAGCACCCTGAACGCTGCCTCCGTGAGGCCGTAAGCAGCTCCAGCGACGAAATACGCTAGCCTTAGCCCGCCAGTGTCTGGATCGTGGCGGCTCGCACCGGCAAGGTTCCGGTATCCGGTTGCAATGACAACAGCGAGCAGGGCTTCCCCTATCCACCCAAGATTCAAGAATACTTCGAGATAACCATTATGAGATTCGTTCGGCTGCCACCAATAAATCTGCCAGAGGTCTTCGAGTCGCTTCCCAAGCCAGAAGGTCTCGAAGCCACTCCCAAATATCGGATGCTCGTTCATACTGAGAAGGTGCTTCCAGAGATCCGCGCGACCGGTGAGCGTCGAGTCTCTTCCCACTGTCTCCACGAGCCCTGCTCCGACTTCGAGAAACAGTGCAGCGAACGCAAAGCATAGCACGCCCCCTACAAGGAGGTGGACGACCGCGCGCCTTCCTGCCAGTGCACGAAAGCTCGTTACTGCCATCAAGGCCGCTGCCAACACGAAGCAGGCCAGCGAGGTCATCGAGTCCGCCTTCTGGAAAAGCCACAGCACCATCGCAAGAAGGGTGATCTGAGCGATCAGCGGCCCAGCCTTGCGGGCGTTCCCTTGGCCTCGCAACGCCTCGACGAGACGCCACACACATCCAACTCCCGAGATCAGGCAGACAGCGCCAAGTGTATTCTTATCCAGCGTTACGCCGGTGTACCGCACCTTGCCCTCCAGGCCGTATACCTGCCCCAGGCCGGGATAATACTTGATCAACAGGATGGACGCCGGCACGAGCAGAAAGCCAATCCGCGCTACGAACCGCTTCATCGCGGCGGACCGATCAGGGTCGCTCAGCACAATCAGGATCATCACTAGGTCGCCGATAGCCTTCGTCCACCTCTTGAACGCTACAAATGGGTAGTCGGACCAAAGAATGCTTGCGGCACAGTAGGCGAAGAACACGACGATCGATGCATTTGCGCGCAGGAGCGCGCCGACTTCCCGCCGTCTTCTAAGGCACACCAGGAGGCCGACCGCGATCAGTCCCGCCAGAATATTCCGGTCGAGAGGAGAACCCTCCACCGCCTGATCGGCTGTCGCGATACGCAACGAGAGTCCGAGCCACTGCGACACCATCCGCGACCCAGAGAGTGAAATCCACAGCACCGGGATCCATAGCGCTTTCGAGATTCGCGCATTCCTGTCTCGATCGAGCACAAATAGTCCGATAATCCCGCCGGCGCAGAGGATTGTGGCAATTCCTGGCGCCATCAGGGCGTTCCTCCAATAGTCCCCGAGACACAACTGCGAGTCATCTCGAATCGAGGAAGAGCCGGTGGATCAGCTCCAGTCTCAGAACCTTGTGGATCTCGGTAGTGTAATTTCGGTTCCCTTTGAGGTGGCCCTGCACGATCGGTTCAAGCCCGCCCCGTTCAAGATACGGCCGCGACACCGTCCGTGAGTCGAGCAGCATTTCCCGCACGTATTCGGACAAGGCGTTCCGGTACCAGACCCGGAAATGAAACGGCTTGTGCCTGCCGAGAAAGGCGCGTTCGAAGTGGAACGGCGAAAACAGATGATCGATCTGAGCCAGCCACTGAGGCATGCCGTAGTCGTAGGCGTGCTCCGCCTTGAACGTGAACGCGAGGAGGCGCCGCGAGGCAGCGCCGAGCAAGCGTCTCCCGCTTCCACCAACGCCGCAGTCGGTCCGGATTCGCCCGAGGGCCGGACTGCCTTCAGTAACCAGCCGCAGACGAACGTCGGCCTTCGCTCGCGTCAACTTCGGCGCGCGAAACGCTGTTCGGATGAATTCATTGTCGAGATACGGGCTCCTTACGGTAAGCTGCGTCTCCTCCAGTGCGAGAACCCCATAATGCCACCAGGGGGACTGCCGGAAGGCCGCAAACGTAGCCGGGTGCAAGCGACGGAGCTCAGCGTAGCTTGCCTCTGCCTCCCGAAGGTGACCGAGTAGGTCAGGACTGAACAGCCCGCGCGCAGATTTGACCGGTTTGAACATCGGTACTTCCGTGAGCACTTCGCTTCCATACGTTCCCACGATCTTAACTGGCGCAATTTTTCGGGCAGCCTCGCTCACGTACAGGTCTGGGCACCGACTCACATCGGCACTTCCGTCCGTAAGGTACACACTGCGCTCGGCATAGTAGGGAAAGCGCGAAAGGAACTCACTCCCTACCGAAATCACCTCGTGGGACTGTTCGCAGATCTCGGCCACTTGCCGCGCCACGAGGACGTCTTGAGAGTCTCGGAACATCCCACCAAACGTGTAACACGGGAGGGAGCGCCGTGAAGCCTTCCGCCAGGCCATGATCACCCGGGTGTCCAGTCCCCCAGTCAAGGACATTCCGATCCGTTCCGGGCCATTGAAGTACCGGGGAAGATTTCGCGTAAATACCTCGCGAAGTTCCTGATAATATAGTTCCGGCTCCAGCGGCGCTTGGTCCTCCCACTCGCGCGGCAGGAAATACGTGCCTCTCTGCTGGATTGAGCCATCTCGAAACACCCAGGCGGCGGCAGCTGGTAAAAGCTGGATGCCTTCAAAGATCGTCCGGTTCGCCAGCACACAGCCGCACGCGACGAGCTCTCCTAAGCTGCGCGCATCCATCGTGCGCAATGCGGGGCGGACCGCTAGAATCGCTTTCGCCTCCGCCGCGAAATAGAACGAGTCCTTCGACTCGTGGTAGTAGACTCGGTGCATGCCGTACCGATCGTTGAACAGAGTCGATGTTCCGAGTTTACGGTCTGTCAGCAATCCGTGAAAGCGTCCGTTCAGGCCTGCCGGAAACGCACGGTCTTCCTCGTAGAGGTGGACGAGATAAGAGGGCCCTTCAGCGTCGAGCCTATGCCCCCGCTCCCTCAGACGACGAGCGGTTCCCGGTTCGGGGAACTCCTCACCAGAAAACACGAGGGCGCAATCCCTTCGTTCGTTCCACATTGGCATGCCGCAGTCGGCGAAGGAATTATTCCGAACGGTCCACCCCACGTACACGCCGAACGGCTCATCAACCCAGGTGCCCGTTCCGTGGAACGACTCATGGTGGACGGCGGCCACCATGCGCAACAGTTCACGTTCCGCTGCCACCCGCGGTCTTTTCGTGATCAGGCCTACGATCCCCGGCATTACGCGCGCCTACGTTCGGTCATTTCTCCCGACGACCGAGCTTTCCGTCCGTACCACAGTCCTCGAACCCTCCGCAGTTGGGTGGTCACTCCCTCCGGGAGCCGTGCTGCCATTTGGCGGTGAAGGTTCCATCTGAGCGCGATTCTTCCCTTTAGCGTCAGAGGGATGTGATACCGCGGCACCAATACCTCTTCGAATCCATTCCGACGCTTGAATTCGGTCAGTGAATTCTTCGGGTCGCCGGACGCGTAGGTCCCATAGACGAGATGAGACAGTCCACTTAGCTCGCAGATCTCTACCGTTTTTGCGATCAGCGCGTTGGTCGGCTTCTTGTCAAAATGCTTCTTTTCGCTGATAACGTGAAGTGTCCTCGCAATAGGTCCCACGCGTACCATTTTTACAAAACCGATCAACTCTTCGTTGTAGTACGCGCCTATGAACACACTTCTTTCTGAATAGGTTGCGCTTTCATCTTTCACGTCATTGAAGCTCTTCTGATAGTGCCAGAAGGCTCGCCCCTGTCGGGTTGGGCTTTCGTTATAGATCCGACAGACCCCCTCGACGAACGCGTCATCGAATTCAGCCAGTCTGACAACCACCCCGAGTCGGTTCGCCCGTTTGACCGCTTTCCGGACGTCATACTCGGCGCGCTTTTCGAACCACTCGGAGTAACTCGTTATTGGAATTACCGCCGCACTATCCCATTCCGTTCGATACTTGTACTTCGGCACCACTTCCGGGAGCTTCTGCGCAAACGTAAAGATGTCGGCGTTCAGCTGCGTGTGTTTTACCTGCGAGACGAACGCCTCCGGGTCCGCCACAGTCTCTCCCTCTACCAGTTCCTCATCCATTACCGCCGCAACCTTCAGCATTTTCCCGGCACTAATTACTGTCCTGCCCTCGACGCACGCCGAAGGTACCCACATTGGCTTACCCATCACGTGTATCTTGACCTGGCTTTGACTCATGATAGACGCTTCATCCCAAGCTGCGGCAGGCCGCTAGCCCCTTTAAGATCGCCGCATTGATCGCCGTTACGGCATGTCCGCAAGAGTTTCATCCTGGTAAGCGGGTCGCTTTCGACGCACATGACAGTTCGGCCGTCTGCCCTCGGGTGCCGATGATTTCTTCCATTAATGTCAGGTAACGCCGTCTCATCACATCCCAGCATATCGGCTCGTACTCTGCTTTGGCCCTAGCGGCCAGCCGGGAGCGAAGTTCTCGATCACGGTACACGTGGACCATCTGTCTCGCCAAGTCCGATGGCTCGTTGGCCTCGAAATAGGCTAATGCTTCCTCGCTGAAATAGTGCCGTATCGTCTTCAGGCGGGGGACGACGACACTCTTGCCCAGAACGATATACTCCGATAATTTATTGGGAAACGACAAGTCCAGGAAGACGTCGCGGCGCATCGGTAGAATGCCGATGTCGCACTTGTTTACCCACGGCGCGACTTCGGTCGGCGGGACCGCCCCGATCAGCCTAACTTTGGATGTCAATCCGCGCGCTCGTATCAGCCGTTCCAATGAACATTTTTCGGGACCGTCGCCCAAGATCCACAACTCCGACCCTGGCATCTCGCTGTGAGCAATGTCAAAGGCTTCAATCGCGATGTCGAGCCCGTAGATCCGAGTCAACGTACCGTGATACATCATCAAGAACCGTCCCGACGCCAGCTCACCACCGGCGGCCAACGACCTCGAGCGTGAGCCGAAGCTAGCCTCGTCCACTGCGTTCATGACCACCGTCGATTTCGCAGGAGACAGTCCACGGCTTGCCAGCAGATCCTGAATGGGCTCGTGGATCGTGATTACGTGATCCGCAAAGTCGAAGCTCAACTTCTCTAGATGCTTTAGGATGCGCACCATCAATGAGCTCTCGGCGACCCCGTACTTGGAGATATAGAATTCGGGGCTGATCTCATGCATATCCAAGAGTACTTTCGCGCCCATCCATCGAGCAACGACCGCCGCAAACACAAGAAAGTCAGGCAAGGTGTTCACGTCTATGATGGCGTAGTGTCTCTTTGCCATCAGGCGAGACAAACGAAGGCAAGCCCAAAGGAAAAAAGCGCAGTACTCGAAGGCGTAACGCGCCATGGTTCCTCGTCTCTTGCCCAATGCAACAGTGTAGACATTCACCCCGTTCAAGGTGTAGGCGTTCCTGTTACAGGAGCCGCGCAACGCCAGAACGTCTACCAAGTAACCGGCTGCGACCAGTGCCTCGGCCTTTCGCCTTACTCGTACATCGACGTCGTAGGGATTGTGGAGCAGCATGCATACCGTCTTCATCGGAGAGATGAACCGCCGGCCGCTCCCAAAGCCACAGAGTCGCACTCGTAGTCGAGATCGGCCGTAGTCTCGCCGTTCCAGGTGATATCGACGAAGTTTGAACTCGTCCCGACGGCCGTCCCTCGCCAATTGCCTGCCGCGCTCGGGCGGTGAACCCTGATGGTCAAAGGCGGTAGAATCTGCTCTCCCTGGTAGCGGACACGAGTTCGCACGACGCCGTCTGTGCCTTCGATCCGCTCGAAGCTCACGCCACGTCTTTTCCGAAACCAGCCGACGACCTGGTCAGCCGTACCGAACCACCCATCAAGGGTAGTCAAGGCTCGAAGCAGTCGAACATAAAAGGCGCCCCAGAACCGCTCTGGCCCATGGCTTCTGTCGTGCCACAGAACGGTCAATACGCCTCCGAACGTCCTAGAATGATCGATCAAGCGCCCGCAACGTAGCCAGGCGTCTGACTCCGACAGATCGAGCTGTTGAGGAAAGAACAATGCGCCATCCTGAATATGGAGAGGAAGTTCGAGGAGCGTCCGCGCACCCGCCGGCCGAAACACCTGAGTCGTTCCGCTTCGGTACCCGACGGTGTCGTTGTAGCCGACGGTTGAATCGTACGCGTAGCCTGCCTCCTCCAGGACTCGAAATGTGTTCTCCTCGCGAAGCAACCAGTGCATCCGGATACCGATCCTCGACTCGCCGGTGACCGCCGCGATTTTCTCCAACTCCTCGCGCCCTTTCTCTGCGCTGTGCCAAGCATCGATCCCATGGACGCCAACCTCACAACCTTCCTCCAAGAGCGCCGTCGGCCAGTGCGCCAGATCACTAACGTCGTAGGCGGCGCCACGTCTTGACGCATGGGGAGCAACTACCTTGTCGCCAGGCCGGCGCTTGAATGGAATCACGAAGTAGGTGGCCGGTATGTTCTTTTCGATCCGCAAGTACCAGCCAAATGGCTCCCAGAAGTCCTTCGCCCAACCAAGATATACGAGTGGGAGAGACGCGGCCGCGCTCCAGCTCCGCAGTAACTCTCGTACCGAGAGTCGGCCCCGGAGAAGATTACTGACAGCACCAACGGTCGACCGGTAAAGAAACCCCCACATCGTGTGGTCGAGCCGGTGCCGCCGGATTCCCGCAAAGTCGATGTCGTGCGTCAGGCAAACGATGAAGCGGTGGCCCGCCGGCACAGGCGGAATTTCCAAAAGAGCAATCCCGCAATCTAGGATCCACTCTCGAAGCATCATGATATGAACGTCTAGCGTCGGGAAAGCTGCATTCTTGGGAGGCTGGCCCACCGTGAGAAGGTAGTCGACTTCCTCAAATAGGTCATACCCAACTCGAATTAGTGTGGTCTCGGTCCTGCAGACCCTGAGCCCTGCCACCTCGGTGCCCGCTGCGACACAAGGGACCGCCGCGCTTCCCTCCTCGAAGGTAAGGACCTCGCCGTATATAGGCAGCTGAGTTTGTCCATAGCTCAGCGACGCGCCTTGATACCGCGAGCGCCCAACGACGCCGTTCGTAGCGTCATTGGTCTTAGCTTCGGCACCGTATATTACGAGTAGTCTCGCGTCGACGTCCGGTATCTTGTTGACCGTGGCCACAACAACATCGTAGCTCCGTTCAGGTTTGTACATCTCCCAGGGGGTCTTAAACAACTGGAAGAGCTCCTCCACGGCGGCACTCTGATCGTCTCTTGAAATAACTCCGATCATCGTGCATTCACTCGGCGGCGCCGTGTAGAAGGCCTCGCCGCCGACCAGGCCGTCCGATGGAGCGCGCCCGGTCGACTCCGTCCGACTCAATCCTTTCCGCCATTACGCACTCGTTGCGAAGAACTCGCCGATACAGTCGACCACATAGCGTGCCTGCCGGTCGGTGAGTTCCGGGTATACCGGAAGCGCGAGCGTTTCATTCGCGGCGCTTTCACTTTCCGGGAACGCACCCGCCTTGTAGCCCAGATACGCGAAACATTCCTGGAGATGCATGGGCACCGGATAGTAGATCTCCGTCCCTACACCCCTCGCGTATAGCGCGGCTTTCAATTGATCGCGTCGCGGCACCCGAATCACGTATTGGTTGAAGACATGGCGATCCGTCACCACCCTCGGGAGCACGACGTGCGGCGATTCCTTCGCAGATTCGCCGCGGCCTGTCGAGCTTGTCGATGAGGCCTGGCCGCTCGTGCACAGGGTGTCATTCTCAACGATTTCCAGCCCCGAGGCCGCAAACAACCCATCGTACCTTTCCGCGTTGCGCTGGCGCGAGGCCGTCCAATCATCCAAGTGCGTCAGCTTCGCAGCGACAATTGCCGCTTGGATCGCATCGAGGCGAAAGTTCCCGCCGATCATTCTATGCCGGTATTTCGGCTTCGACCCGTGGGCCCGCAAGCACATCAGCGTTTCCGCGCGCCGGGCATCGTTCGTGACGACCATCCCTCCATCTCCAGCGGCTCCGAGGTTCTTTGAAGGGAAGAACGAAAGACAGCCGTAATGTCCAACACTGCCGGCCCGTCGACCTTTGTGTTCAGCGCCGATTGCCTGCGCGGCGTCCTCGATGACAACGAGATCGTGTCTTTCGGCGACCCACATTACGGGATCCATGTCCGCCATCTGGCCATACAGGTGGACCGGGATGACTGCGCGGCTTCTATCCGTCACTTTCGCCTGCAGTCCGGACGGGTCGAGGTTGTAAGTGGTCCGATCGATGTCGACGAAGACTGGAGTCGCTCCGACGCGGGCGATCGCGCCCGCCGTCGCGAAGAAGGTGTAAGGGGTTGTAATCACCTCGTCGCCGGGACCGATGTTTTCCGCCATCAGGCACGCTAGCAACGCGTCGCTACCCGAGGACACTCCGACAGCGTGCGAGCAGCCAGAGTATCGAGCGATCGCCTGCTCACACTCTTCCACTTTCGGTCCCAGGATGAAGTGCTGTGACTCCATCACTTCCGACAGTGCAGAATCAACAGCAGCTTTGACCGTCAGGTACTGCGCCTTGAGATCGAGTAGAGGGACATTCATCCCTTGCCTTCCTCTTTCAGTTGCCTGTACCGCTTGAAGCCCATGCGCAACTCCGCGGGGAGTGGGGCTTCGTCGTCCAAGTCGAGACACCGAAGCACGCCGGGCTCGGTTTCGTGATAACGATACCCGCTCTCAGGGCATCTCATCACGCCGTCGGCGTCAGGCTCATCGAGCCGATGGCCATGCCGGCTTATCCATCCGACCTGGCGCGCTGGATTGCCGACAGCCAGAACGAAGTCCGGCACGCTCTTGGTGACCACCGAGCCGGCGCCGATGAACGCATACCGTCCGATCGTGACTCCGCACACGATGGTCGCATTGGCGCCGACGGTACACCCGCGCTTCAGCCGAGTAGTCTCATACAACGAGTGCCGATTAATCTCGGCGCGCGGATTCGTAACATTCGTCAAGACGCATGAGGGGCCCAGAAAGACGTCGTCCTCAATCACGACGCCCGCATAGACCGACACGTTATTCTGAATCTTGACGTTGTTTCCGATTGTCACTCCCCCATCGACGCAGACATTCTGTCCAATGTTGCAGCGTTCCCCGATCCGAGCGCCGTTCATGATGTGACAAAAATGCCAGATCTTCGTCCCCGCCCCGATCTCGGCGCCGGTGTCAACGCAGCTAGATTCGTGTACGAAGTACGCGGGCGCTGTCTTCTCAGGCCTAGAGTCGCGCGGTTTTACGTCTACGCCCCCACCCAGCAACGAACTCTGACACGCGTCTAGGGCTCGCAAGACCCGCAGGCCCTCCCTCCCATCCGTTCGTGGAGACGTCCTCGACACGAGGCAGTCGAGAAAATGCTGGCATTCCGCGCGGAGCGGCTCTCGATTGTCGAGATCAACGATTTCGCCACGCGCCCTGACGGCTGTCGGTACGCGCTGTCTCCATTCCACCCGGTGTGGGTAGAGGATTAGCTTGTGCTCTGCGGTGTCATCGAAAACCGCCATCTTTTCCGAGCCCACGATCACCAGGCGCTGCTCCTTAACAGGGTGCAACCAGCTCACGAACACGTGGGCTTGCACCCCACTCGGAAACTCGAAGTGACTCAACGTGACATCAACGATCTGCCGATTAAGAAAGGCGCCGCCCTGGCAGGACACGCGACTCGG
>Ga0066707_10000586_pt1 | contig 12002 bp, 11 predicted proteins | sample GraSoiAngelo_156_FD_66503 | JGI IMG/M metagenome (GOLD analysis project Ga0066707, IMG submission 66503) | Grasslands soil microbial communities from the Angelo Coastal Reserve, California, USA - 14_1009_13_40cm | ecosystem: Environmental > Terrestrial > Soil > Grasslands | place: USA... | reverse complement strand
CCGGGCGCAAGGGCTGCTGAGCGACAGGACCCGTTCCAAGGAGCAAATGCGGCGACAGGACCCGCGGGCTGAGATTCTTCGCTGCGCTCAGAATGATAGAGTTGGCGCTCGCAATGACAGCGGCGTTAAGCGGGTTTCCACTTGATGTTGCAGCCGACGCTGGGCAGTTGTTGCGAATTGACCGGCTGGCCCGCTAACACGGCATCGAGCGCCTCGCGGAGATCGCGGCCGGTCACCGGTTTACTGTTGCCGGGCCGGCTGTCGTCGAGTTGACCGCGGTAGACCAGCCGTCGCCCTCCGTCGAACAGAAAGAAGTCGGGCGTGCACACCGCGCCATACGCTCTAGCCGTCGCCTGCGACTCGTCATAGCAGTACGGGAACGTGAACTTCAGTTCTTGAGCCATCGCTTTGAGTCGTTCAGGAGCGTCGTCGCGGTACGCCTTCGCGTCGTTGGCGCTGATCGCTACGATCCCTGCATTGCGGGCACCATAGTCACGGCCGAGTCGCGCAAGCTCCTGCTGCACATGCTGCACATATGGGCAATGCCGGCAGATAAACATGACCAGCAGCGCGTGCTGAGCCGCAAAATTCTGCAGCGAGATGGTCCGGCCGGAGACAACATCAGGCAAGCGAAAATCGGGCGCCTGCACGCCGAGCGCAACCATTGTGGATTCGGTGAGTGACATCAGGACCCGCGACCTGACGGGCTACTTCTTCTCAGGTGGGTTTTGGCTGTCGAGCTTCTTGCGGAGTTCGATCAATTCACGTTCAAGCGCTTCGAAGCGGTCCGCGATGGGGTCCGGCATGTTGGTATGATCCATCGTGGCTTCCGGGAGGCGCTCCCCTTCCGCCTTGATGATGCGCCCAGGGACGCCGGTGACCGTGGAATTCGCGGGCACCGATTTCAGCACGACAGAATTCGCACCAATCTTCACATTGTCGCCGATCCTGATGCCGCCGAGGATTTTTGCCCCCGCACCCACGACGACATGATTGCCGAGGGTCGGGTGGCGCTTCCCACGCTCCTTGCCCGTGCCGCCGAGCGTCACGCCTTGGAACAATGTGACATAGTCCCCGATCTCGGCCGTTTCGCCGATCACGACGCCCATGCCGTGATCGATGAAAAAGCCGCGGCCGATAGTCGCATTGGGATGGATCTCGATGCCGGTGAGAATACGGGTCATCTGTGAGATGGCACGCGGGACGAACGGCACGCCCCAGATATGGAGCTTGTGCGCCAGACGATAAACCACCAGCGCATGGAACCCCGCATAGGTCAGGATCACCTCGAGACGGCTCGTGGCGGCAGGATCCCGCTCAAAGACCACCGCAAGATCATCTTTCAGCGTCTTAAAGATCACGGCATTTCTTCCAGGAGGCACACGGCCTGCGCCGTCATGGCCTCTTCGCGACCCACCGCGTCCTGTCCTTCTCCACTCTTCACCTTGAGATTGATGCGCGTCGGCTCAACGCCGATCGCCTTGGCGAGCGCATCCTTCATGCCTCCAAGATGTGGACCCAGCCGCGGCGCCTGCGCGTTGATCACGGCGTCCAGATTCACCAAGCGACACCCCTTGCGAGTCATTATCGAGACCACCTCGGCAAGGAGTTTCAGGCTCGCAATCCCCTTGTAACGCGGCTCAGACGCCGGGAAGTGCGTGCCGATGTCGCCTTCGCCCATGGCGCCCAGCAATGCATCACAGACCGCGTGCGTCAGGACGTCGGCATCGGAATGGCCGTCCAATCCCTTGGTGTGGGGGATCTCAAGCCCTGCCAGCACCAGCTTTCGGCCGGTGGTCATCGGATGGATGTCGTAGCCGATGCCAATTCTCATAGCTTCGTCCGTTAATCGTCAGACGTTAAATGTTAAACGGAAAATCAAGAGACATCAAAAGTTCAGACGATTAACGAATAACGCTTAACGTTTAACCTCCACGCGTACGGCGAGAATCGCCTCGGCCATGATCAGGTCCTCCGCCGTCGTCACTTTAATATTATCCCACCGACCCTGCACGACCGCCACGGGCTGTCCGAGATGTTCGACGAGGCTGGCTTCATCCGTCCCGTGAAAATCGTCCGCATCGGCCTTTCGATAGGCGTCCGTTAACAGCGCCCGCGTGAATGTTTGCGGTGTCTGGGCCAGCCAAAACCCCGCCCGGTCGATCGTCCGGAGAATGTGCCCGCCGGCGTTCACCTCCTTGAGCGTGTCTTTCATCGGCACGGCGACGATCGCGCCGCCATGCTTTCTCGCGGCGTCAATGGAGGCTTCGATCAACTCTTCGGTCACGAATGGACGCACGCCGTCATGGACCACGACCATGTCGCTCCGCCCATCCACCTCGCGAAGACCATGGCGGACGGAGTCCTGCCGGGTCACGCCGCCCGGCACGACCTTCGTCACCTTCTTCAAGCCGTACCGTTCCACCACCTCGGCGAGTGCGCGATCGCGCTCCGCCTCCGGCACGACGAGAATCACTTCCGTCACGCTCGGCGCGCGCTCAAAAGCCCGCAACGCATGCGCCAGCAGCGGTTCGTTCCCCAGCGACAGAAACTGCTTGGGCGTGCGGCCGCCCATCCGCTTGCCGCTGCCGCCCGCAGGAATAATCGCCGAGATCATGCGCGGAAGTGTTTAGCTGCGGGCCACACCGGGGTCCTGGCCCTCGGATTCTTCCTTGAGCCGGGTGAAGATCATCCGGCCGGCCTGGGTCTGCAGCACGCTGGTGACCACCACGTTCACGTTCGATCCGATGAACCGCTTGGCATTGTCCACGACGATCATCGTGCCGTCGTCGAGATACGCGACGCCCTGCCCGGCTTCTTTGCCTTCCTTCAACACAAACACGCGCAACTGCTCGCCCGGAAGGACCACGGGCTTCAAGGCATTGCACAGCTCATTGATATTCAGCACGCGGACGCCCTGCAGCTCCGCGACCTTGCTCAAATTCAGGTCGTTCGTGATGATCCTGGCGTTCATCTTCTTGCCCAACACCACGATCTTGGAATCCACTTCCTTCACGTGGGGAAAATCCTCTTCCACGATCCGCACGTCAATATCCACCATCTTCTGGATCTTGTTCAGAATGTCCAGCCCCCGGCGGCCGCGGCTGCGCTTCAGCGGGTCCGAGGAGTCGGCAATATGCTGGAGTTCCTGCAAGATAAATTGCGGCAGAATAAAGGTGCCTTCAAGGAAGCCGGTTTCGCAGAGATCGGCCACACGGCCGTCGATAATGACGCTCGTATCCAGTATTTTATTGCTGATGGAAGCCCCGCCCGCTCCAGATTCGGTTCCACGCGATCGCTTCAGCACACCAACCTCGGAGAAGAGTTTCACACCATAGATGACGCCGAGATAGGGACACGCCGCCAGCAGCAGAAAGCCGAGGATCGGCACGGACTCGACGGACGGAAGCGTCACCGCCACGGCCCATGCGGCGATGCCCGCCAAGAGAAGGCCCACGGCAAGCCCGGACAGCCCTCCGAGAAGAGTCCCGGGTTTCGCGTTGGTGAGACTATATTCGATGGTCAGGACTGCTCCGGCGACCACCAAGCCGACAAGCGTGCCCCAGATCCACCCTTGCTCGAAGCCTTCCGAAAACAGGGCCAGTCCCGCGACGATGCAAAGAACGACGAAGGTCGTACGAAGCACCATAAGCCACCCCTTTCGTGATGAGGTTAAGCTATAAAACGAAAATATCCGACCATCATAGCACAGGGAGAGTTCAATCGTAAGCAGAAGAAGGAGACAACAAGAGAGGGCTAGGAGAACCCAGGGCTTAATCGTTACATAAATGCTGCGGCCGTTCCGAAGAATCAGGACCAGGGCCGGGTCCTTGGCGCCCAACCCATCCGTCGCTTTCTTGAAGTCACGAAGATTGGTGACCGGCTTTCGATTGATCTCGGCGATGATGTCCCCGGGCTGCATGCCCGCCTCTGCGGCGGGGCTGCCGTCGTCGACACGAGCCACGATCACCCCGCTCCGCTCCTCGCGAGAGAGATTGAACCGTCGCGCGATCTCCGGCGTCAGTTCCCGCACATCCACGCCCGCAAAAGCGCCTTCAGCCCGTGCTTCTTCCTCGTCCGAGTCGCCGCTCCGGCCGCGCGCCATGGTGACGGGTTGTTCGGCGATCGTGACTTCCTGATCGCGCGCCTTGCCGTTCCGCAACACCTTGATGCGCACCTTCTTGCCGACCGGCGTCTGCGCCACAAAGTTTCTGAACTGCGTCGGATTTTCGACCGTGCGGCCGTCATATTCCAGGATCACATCCCCGCGCTCCATTTTGGCGCGTTTTGCGGGGCTGTCGGCGAGGACATCGCTGATCAGCACGCCACGGGTCTCGGCTACCCCGAATTGCTTGGCGAGGTCCTGGGTCAGCTCCTGAATGGAAACGCCGAGATACCCGCGCACCACCTTGCCGCCCTTGATCAACTGGTCCATGACGGACCGCACCATGTTGCTCGGCACTGCGAATCCGATGCCCATATAGCCGCCGCTCTGGCTGAAGATCGCCGTATTGATGCCGATCAACTCGCCGCGAGCATTGACCAGTCCTCCGCCGGAATTGCCGGGGTTGATGGCCGCGTCCGTCTGGATGAAATCCTCGTATTCGGCCACACCAACATTGGCGCGGCCCACCGCGCTGACGATCCCCATCGTCACCGTCTGGTTGAGGCCGAAGGGATTGCCGATCGCCAGGACATATTCGCCGACCTGAAGCTTGTCCGAATCCGCCCACGGAATCGTCGGCAAGTTCTTGGCGTCCACCTTGATGACCGCGACGTCCGTCTTGGGATCGGTCCCGACCACCTTCGCTTTCAATTCCCGCTTGTCCGACAACAGGACCTTGATCTCATCCGCCTTGGAGACCACGTGGTTGTTGGTGATGATGTAGCCGCCTGGATCGACGATCACGCCCGATCCAAGGCTCCGCTCACGGCGCTCCTTCGGCGCCTCGAAACGACGGAACAATTCGTCCCCAAAGAATCGGCGGAAGAAGGGATCCTCAAAGGGCGGCGCATGTCCCTGGCCCTCGCCCCGGCTGTTTCGGGTGGTGGAGATGTTGACCACGGAGGGGGTGACGGCTTTGGCCACTTCCACGAAGTTACGGTCGGATCCCCCCGGATTGGCCACCACCGTCGGCTTCGGCGGAGCCGTCGCCTCAAGGACCGCACGGCTGGACGACAGCCACCCGAGATCCGCCGCCACGATCCACCCAAGAACCACACCGACGCAGATGAAGAGAAAGCCGAGCAGGAGCGATTTACGGGATGGTGCCGGCATAGATCCCGCTAATCGTGCGGAGGAACTTGAGCGCGTCCTCTTTTTTGCGCTGGAATGAGTTCCGACCCATGATGGACCCGAACCCGCCGCCGTCGCGGATGGCGCGGACTTCGTCGAAGATCGCCTGGTCGTTTTCCTTGGTCACGCCTCCGGAGAAGATCACGATCCGGCGGCCGTCGAACGCGGACTGCACCACATGCCGCACCCGTTCGGCCAACGTTTTGATCTGGACGTTCTGCGCGTCGTACACTTTCTTCGCCGCGGCCTGCTCGATATGCTCGGTCGGCAGCTTCACCTTGATGATGTGGGCGCCAAGCTGGGCGGCGATCTGAGCGGCATAGGCCACCACGTCAATCGCCGTTTCCCCGTCCTTGCTGATCTGTTCGCCGCGCGGATAGGACCAGACGACCACGGCCAGCCCATGGTCCTTGGCGTCTCTCGCAATCTCCCGCAACTGCTCGTACATCACCTTGTAATGCGCGGAGCCGGGATAGATCGTATATCCCACGGCCACACATCCGAGCTGAAGCGCGTCCTTGACGCTTGCGGTGACCGACGATGCCGGGTCCTTCTCCTCGTGCAAGGTGTCGTGGTTGTTCAGCTTGAGGATCAACGGGATCATGCCGGCAAACTGGGACGCGCCGGCCTCCAGGAAGCCGAGCGGCGCCGCATACGCATTGCAGCCGGCCTCGATGGCCAGCTCGAAATGATAGAAGGGATTATAGCCCGGAGGATTGACCGCAAAGCTTCGCGCAGGCCCATGCTCGACCCCTTGGTCCACGGGCAGAATCAGGCATTTGCCGGTCCCCTTCAACGTTCCATGATTTAAGATGCGCGCCAGGTTCGTCTTGACGCCGGAATTGTCACTGCTGTACCAGCTCAGAATCTCACGGATTCGGTTTGTCATGGCGGCTCCTTACTGTGCACCTTGAATGAACGATTCCGCTTTGCTCACATCCTCGCGGCTGCCGATCCACAACGGCACGCGCTGGTGCAGCGTCGTGGCGGCGACTTTGAGAATATCCTCGGTCCCCGTGCTTGCGCGGCCGCCCGCCTGTTCCACCACCATCGCCAATGGGTTGGCTTCATACAGCAGGCGGAGTTTTCCCTGCGGCTTGTCCTTCTCGGCGGGATACAGATAGATGCCGCCTCCGAGCAGCAGCCGATGCACATCGGCCGCGAGACAGCCGGAGTAGCGTGCGCTATAAGGTCGACCGGACGGCTTGTCTGCCTGCTTGAGATAATCCACAAATTGCCGCGCCCCCGCATCCCACTTGTGATAATTGCCCTCGTTGGCCGCATAGACGGACCCCTTGGCCGGCATCTTGATCGCATGGTGCGAGAGGAGATACTCACCGATGCTCGGCTCCAGCGTGAACCCATGGACCCCTTTGCCGGAGGTGAACACCAGGATCGTGCTCGAGCCGTACATGATGTAACCCGCCGCCACCTGCTCAGTGCCCCGCCGAATCAGATCCGCGTCGGAGGGCGCGCCGGCCTTGCCGTTGTACCGGAGGATGGAGAAGATCGTGCCCATCGGCATGTTGACGTCCGTATTGGATGAGCCGTCCAACGGATCGAACAGCAGCATGTACCGGCCACGCGGCAGATTGTCGGGAAGGTACAGCGGCTTTTCCATCTCCTCGGAGCCGATCGCGCAGACCAAGCCGCTATGCTGAAAGACTTTGATGAGATTGTCGTTCGCGAGCGTGTCGAGTTTTTTGACGGCCTCACCCTGTACATTCGTTTCGCCCGTCACGCCCAGAATGTCGATCAAGCCTGCGCGGCGCAAATCCCGGGCGACGAGTTTGCCCGCGAGACCGATATGGCCGAGCAGGTCCGCAAAGTCCGCGGCGCCGTCGGCTTCGGTCTCACCGATAAATCGCGTGAGCGTCACGCCGGTTCGACTCACCACAGTCCTCCTGAACGGTACGGATTATATCTGCTCCCGACGCCACGCGGCAATGCAGATTTCGTCGCTCACGGTCTCCCAAGGGTGGTCCCTTCGACGGATGTCAGGGCGGCCGTGACGGAGCCGATAATGACTTTGGCCTTCATAAAGACCGGGATGCGGGCCGCGTCGTTCGTCACCCAGATCCGTATGTTCCCTTCGTTCATGAACAGGCCCTTGAACGGCATGATCGCTAGAATCCGCACGGTGTCGACCTCGCCGAGCGGAGTCTTCATCCGCTCGGTACCCTCCACGCGAAGCTCCAGGCGGTAGTTTTTCTTGTCATGGTGCACGTCCACGGTCGTCGACGTCTGAAGAGCGGTCCCCGGCAGGGTCCTGAAGAAGTAGAGGACGGAAAGCGTGTCCTGGACGCGCGCGGGCACTTCCAGCGTTTCGGTGTTGCCATCCTTCGTCACGATGGCGCGGTGCTGGATTTGATCGAAGAGGATTTCGATATCGTTCTTGCGTCTGCCTTCGCGACGGTTGAACATCAGCCGCTGGGAATAGATACCATCTTCATCCAACAGCGATTCCACCCGATTGTTGACCGGATAGAAGACCGACACGAAGTTGTTGGACCGGGCGGTATGGAGGAGCTTGAGGACGGAGCGGCCGGAAAAGGTTTGCCGTTCGGCGACTTCCATGACGGCCGTGCCGGCGGCGATCTTTCCCCAGCTTAACGTGTACGTGAGTCGCTCGCCGGGAGCGAAGGGACGTAGGGTAGCGGAATTGGGGGACTCGGCAAAGACGATGGCCGAGCAAAGGGCGGGGACGGACACAGACGCGAGAACAACCCGAAGGCAGCGCCGGACAGACTGGCCTATCAATGCCCTCCCTGCACGGCGCTGGAATCTTTCGGAACATGTTTTTTGACTTGGGCCTCCACGACATTCCGGATGCGCTCAAGCGCGGCCTCGGAAGTCGCCTCGAACCTCAGCACGAGGGCCGGCTGTGTGTTGGATGCGCGGATCAACCCCCAACCTTCCGGAAAGAGCACACGGACCCCGTCAATGTCGATCGTCTTGTGCTGGCGCGCCAGTTCGGTCCGGGCCTTTTCCACGACGTGAAATTTGATGTCGTCCGGACAGTCCACGCGAATTTCAGGCGTCGCGATCGTTTTCGGAAGATCCGCCAGCAATGCCGAAAGGGGCTGTCCGGCCTTTGCCAAAATTTCAATCAGCCGGCAGGACGCATAGATGGCATCATCATAGCCGAAATAGCGATCCGCAAAGAACATGTGACCGGACATCTCTCCCGCGAGCGCGGCCTTCTCTTCCTTCATTTTAGCCTTGATCAGAGAGTGCCCCGTCTTCCACATAATGGGGCGACCGCCGTGTTTGGCGATGTCGTCGTAGAGAATCTGCGAGGCCTTCACTTCCGAGATGATCGTCGCACCGGGCGTGGTCTTCAGGATGTCCCGCGAAAACAGCACCATGAGCTTGTCGCCCCACAGAATCTCGCCCTTTTCGTCCACCACGCCGATCCGGTCCGCATCGCCGTCATAGGCGACACCGACATTGGCCCGCTCCTGCCGCACCTTTTTGATGAGATCCTGAAGATTCCCCACCACCGTGGGATCGGGATGGTGGTTCGGGAACCGTCCGTCAATATCCACGTACATCCCGGTGACCCTGCATCCCAGCAACGCCAGCGACTCCGGACCACCGAGGCCTCCCATGCCGTTCCCGCAATCCACGACCACATGAAGACGCTCGGCTTTCACGCCGGCAAAGGATTTTTTCATGTAGTCCAAATAATCCGGAATGATCGGTCGTTCGGTGACCGCCCCGTTGCCCGTCTCAAACTGCCCTTTGGCGATGTCGTCTTGCAAAGACAGGATGGCCGCGCCATGCAGCGACTCCTTGCCAATCGAGAGCTTGAAGCCATTGTACTCGGCGGGATTGTGGCTCGCGGTGATCATGACGCCGCCGCCGATCGGCAAGGTGAACAGGGCAAAATACAACAAGGGCGTCGGACAGATGCCGATGTCCACCACGTCCAGACCGCATTTGGTCAGGCCGGTGATCATGGCCTCCCGCATCTGCATGGCGCTCGTGCGCCCGTCGCGCGCCACCGCGACCGACCTCGCGCCGGCCCGCACCGCACGGGAACCATAGGCCCGGCCGATTTGCTCCGCCAGCTTGACGGTGAGGTCTCTGCCAACGACCCCTCGGATGTCATATTCGCGAAAGATACTCATGATGTGCTCGTGTTGGTGCTGATCGCGCTCGGCTCCCCCGTGCGTCCGTAATCGTCCGCGAGCCGCACGATGTCGTCCTCACCCACATAGTCCCCGCACTGCGTCTCGATGATGTTCACCGGCACGGTCCCCCTATTTTCCAACCGATGCGCAGTCCCTTGCGGGATGGTGACGCTTTCGTTCACCTGAAGATCGAACACTCGATCGTTGCAGGTGACACGCGCCACTCCCGTCGTCACGACCCAATGTTCACTGCGCTTGTGATGAAATTGGAGCGACAGCCGACCCCCGGGCTTGACCATCACGCGTTTGACCTTGTAGCGCGGCCCCTCTTCAAGCACCGTGTAGCTTCCCCACGGGCGCTGGACGGTCTTGTGGATCAGCTGCTCGGGAGCCTTCTGCCGCCGCAGCAACTCGACCATCTGCTTCACCTCTTGAGCGCGATCCTTCGGACAGACCAACGTGGCGTCCGCCGTGTCCACCACCACCATGTCCCGAAGCCCGATCGTGGCGATCAACCGTTGCTCGCCGTAGAGAATGGAATCGCGGCTTCCGAGATCCACCACGGGGCCGATCCGGACATTCCCCTCACGATCCTTATCGGCGACCTCGTCGAGGCTGCTCCAGTTGCCGACGTCACTCCAGCGGAACGGCGCAGGAATGACTGCCGCGCGGGTGGTTTTCTGCAGGACCCCGTGATCGATCGAAATGGATTCAGCATGGCGATAGAACGTCGCCATGGCTTTGGCTTCCCCTTCCGTTCCGAGCGCGTTGCGAAGGGAGGCCAGCCCGCGAGCAAGCGTCGGCAGGCTCTTGCTCATCTCCTTCAGAATCGTCTCGGCTCGCCACACAAAGATTCCGCTGTTCCAGTAGAACAAACCCGTCTTGAGATACCGCTTGGCGGTGGCGAGATCCGGCTTTTCCACGAAACGCGACACGGCCAGAGCCTTGAGCGTTCCCTGGGACTTCAACGCCGCGCGGCCGGCTGCGCGGATGTACCCGTATCCCGTCTCGGGACGCGTCGCGGGAATCCCGAACGTCAGGAGATAGCCGTTCTCCGCCACCTGGACGGCGAGGGTCACGGCGCGAAGGAATTTGGCGTCGTCCGGAATGATGTGATCGGAGGGCATGACCAGCATGATCCCATCGGGATCGCGCCGACGGACGGCTTCTGCGGCCAGCCCGATGGCCGCAGCGGTGTTCTTCCCGACCGGCTCGACAAAGATATTCTCCTTGGGAAGACCGCCGGGACCGTCGAGCTGGAAGCGCAACGACTCGGCATGCGACGCGGCGGTAATGACGAGCACATGGTCGACGGGAATGACCGGCTTGATCCGTTCCACCGTGCGCTGGATCAAGGTCCGGTCGCTCAAGACTTTCAGCAGCTGTTTCGGATAGAGCTCGCGGCTCAGCGGCCAGAACCTCGTGCCGCTGCCCCCAGCCAGCACCACGGCGTACAGATGCGGAATCGGTTTTGCCATCAGAGGCCTTTGTCCATGAGATCGTGAAGGTGGAGCATGCCGCACACGCGCCCGCCGGCTTCGACCACGGGTAACACCGCCAAGGGCTTTTTGCGCTCTTCCATCAGCTTCAGCGCTTGCACCGCCTTCGCGTCGGCGTCGACGCTGACCGGCTTGGGGTTCATGAGCTCCGCGATGCGCATCGTGAAGACGTTTTTCCCCTGTCCGACCGCGCGGCGAATATCGTAATCGGTGACGATGCCGATGAGTTGTCCGGCATCATCGACGATCGACACGGCGCCAAGATGCTTCGCGGTGATTTCGGAGAAGAGCGCTTCGATGGAGGCGCCAAGGGCAATGACGGGGTTTCGGGAGCCTGTTCGCATGAGGTCCCGAACAGTGAGCAGCAGCCGTTTGCCGAGCTGGCCGCCGGGATGGGACCGCGCAAAGTCCTCGGGCTGGATATTCCGCATCTTCATCAACGCCATCGCAAGCGCATCGCCGACCACCAACGCGGCCGTGGTGCTACAGGTGGGCGCCATGTTGAGCGGGCAAGCTTCCTCTTCAATGGGAGTGATCAGCACGATGTCAGCGCGTTGGGCAAGCGTGGAATCCACCTCCGCGGTGATCGAGATGAGTCGCGCACCGATACGGCGTATGGACGGCAACAGCGCGATGAGTTCGTCGCTCTCACCAGACCGGCCGATCGCGATGATGATGTCGTCCTTGTGCGCGATGCCGATGTCCCCGTGCATCCCTTCAGTAGGATGCAGGAAGAGCGCCGGCGTGCCGGTGGACACCATGGTGGAGGCGATCTTTTGCGCGATGATCCCTGATTTCCCGATGCCGGTGAGAATCACCTTCCCGGGAGAGGCATAGATGAGCCTTACGGCTTCCTCATAGGCCGGACCCACGCTCTCCCGCAAGCGATCAATCGCGCGACTCTCCAAAGCCATGACGCGATTTATTTCGCCAAGAATGTCCATCGATTACTCGCGCGAGACCTTCCCTATGGCATAGAACTTAAGGCAATAGTAGGAAGATTCATCATAGCGGGTCAAGCCACCCAAAAGTGTCCAGACCAATACAAGAAAAGGGTTGAAATTCATCATC
>Ga0066707_10000585_pt1 | contig 12020 bp, 11 predicted proteins | sample GraSoiAngelo_156_FD_66503 | JGI IMG/M metagenome (GOLD analysis project Ga0066707, IMG submission 66503) | Grasslands soil microbial communities from the Angelo Coastal Reserve, California, USA - 14_1009_13_40cm | ecosystem: Environmental > Terrestrial > Soil > Grasslands | place: USA... | reverse complement strand
GCGACGGTCGAGAGACGAGCGGAGGGGCCGAGGTCTGCCCGGCCGGCCTCCGCGGTATCAACCAGGGGAACACAACGCCCATCAGAGAGCCCGGGCCCTACATCACGCGCTTCACGATGACCGGCTCGCACTCGCTCAGCTTGGAGCCCGGTGGCAGCGCCTTCAGCGCCTCGCGACGAAGGTTCGCACAGACGCCGGCATCATTTGCGCCGACCGCGAAGCGGTCCGTGCCGGCGTCGGCGACGAACACCGAGAACACCCAATAGATCGGCGCCGCGCCCTCACGATGCGGCAGGACGTCCAGCTGCTGGCAGGGAGCGGAGATCTGAGACGGCACCGCCACGCCACTACGCGTCTCTGATCGGAGCCGACTGTACTCACACGATGGTCGATCAGCCGTGTAGCCGACGATCTCGAGGCTCGGTGCCTCCGCCGGCGTCCAGAGATAGCCCCACATCGCGCCGGTCGGGGGATGAGGAAGCGTCGCGCACGCGACGGTCAGCAGCGCCGCGAGGACGAATGGGCCCGCGCGAGACGACCTCGATGGGACACTCTGGAACCGACGAGCGAGCGCGCGGCGGCAAGCGATCGAAGACAGCTCGGGGGCGCGGCCGGTCACGTCCGCGGACTGTAGTTACGGGGAGCGGTGATGTCAACGACGGCGTCGCGGGGGCGATCTTCGCGATCCCCGGACCCTAATCGTCTCCTGGTTGCGGCCGCCGGTCTGGTCCTTGGGCAGACCTCACTCGAAAGGCCGTAGCCGTTCACCGTTCGGGCCGCGAATGCTGCCGTCGCGAGCCGGCGCGCCAGCGGCTGCGGCACCGCGCGGGGGGCGGCGGTGGCCCGGATGCGCCCTGGGCGGCGGGGTCGGCCGGCGCGAACACGGTCACGCGCGGCACCGCGACCTCGTGCTTCTGCGTCGGCTTGCCCTCGGTCCGATCGGCCAGCCCGCGCACGAAGGCGAGCGCGCCCATCGGCTTGGTTACGAGCTTACGGAGGTTGCGATAGATGTCCGCGCGCCCATCATGCGCGACCGTCTTGAGCATCAACGTCGCGCTGCCGCGGGGAATGTCGTCGCGGCCGCGGCGGAACACGTGGCCGTTCTGACTGTTCTCGCCGGGCTTGAACTGCGTGCTCTTGCCGTTGCCGTGATTGCCGCCGATACGCTTGCGGGGACCGGCCGAGGCCGGTCGTTTCTTACTTTGCCGCTTTTCTCGCGCCTTTTCGCTGGCCATGTGCCCGTCAGATAAGAGGATCGGCGACTGAAATTTTGCGCGGCATCAGTAGCCCCCGCCTATCGTCGGCACCGCACTCGCCGTGTGTCATCACGAGCGCCCGCCGTGCCCGTGGAACCGCCGGCCGATAGCCATTGGCGACGTCGCGCCCGAAGAATCGCCTGCCCGACCGGCGTGAGGTCCGACTGGGCCATAACCGCGTAGAGGTTGCGGCCGAAGTGCCGCAGCAGGATCGGATCGCTCGGCACCGTCATCCACTCGGCCTCCCACAGGAGGAAGTGCGCCCTCGAAATCGCCACGAGCCGGAACGCCGAGGCGCAGCGCGGCCATGGTGTGACATGCCACGGCCTGGTCGTGGCGGGGGAGGGCGCGCTTTCGATCCTGCGGCCTGCGCGGGCCGTTCCACGCGAAACCGCACTTTGAAACTGCAGGTCGGAGGGCGCGCGACGCTGACGTCGATTGACGCGTGGTGCCGTTCGGTCCCGCTTCCTGCCGGTGGGGACCCGCTAAATGCGCGGGATTTCGTCGGGGGTGTACTACCGCCGTATCATAGCAGCGGGTTCGGGAGGCTCCGTGATCGACTGCGTCTTCTGCCGCATCATCGCCCGCCAGACTGCCGCCGACATCGAGTACGAGGACGCGCACGTGATGGCCTTCAAGGACATCTATCCGAAGGCGCCGGTGCACGTCCTGATCGTGCCCAAGCGCCACATCGCCTCCATCGCGGAGTTGAGCGACGACGATGCGGAGGTCATCGGCCGCTGCTTTCTCGTCGCGCGGCGGCTCGGCGAGACGAAGGGCTTCGCCGACAAAGGCTATCGCGTCAGCGTGAACACCGGGCCCGAGGGGGGCCAGGTCGTCTACCATGTCCACTTCCACTTCACGGCGGGACGCCAGCGCGGCCACGGCGCCTAGAAGGCGCGGCTCTCAGCCTTCGACTCGAGCGGAAAGCCCGAGTTCGCCCAGCTCCCGAGCCCGCCCTTGAGAATGCGCACGTCGCGGAAGCCGAGTTGTCGGAGGCGCCGCGCCACACGGGCGCTCGTCATTTCGTCCGGTCACGTGCAGTAGGCGACGACGACACGGGCGGCGTCCGCCGGCACGCTGCCGCCGTCACCCAGCGAGTCGAGCGCGACGTGGACCGAGCGCGGAATGCGCACGGGACTGCGCGCGTAGGCATCGGACGCGCGCACGTCCAGGATCGTCGGCGGCTCGGGCCCCTCGAGGAGCCGCATGACTTCCGCGGGGCGGATCCGGAAGCGGTTTCGCTGCCACCGACGGAACAGCAGGACCGCCCAGCCCGCCGCGCTGACCACGAGCATGCCGATCGCCACCTGCGTCCAGGGCAGGAGGGGCTCGCGCTTGAGGCGCTCGTCGTTCTCGAGCGTGATTCGCCGCACGTCCGGCAGCTCAGGTAACAGCCGGTTGGCCTCCGCCAGCTCGGCCCGCGCCCGCCGGTAATTGCCGGCGAAGTGATCGCGCAGGCCCGCGTGCCACGCGGCGTTGAAGCGGTTCAGCTCGCCCCGCGGCACCGGGGTGTCCTCGAGAAATTTGACGACGGCGGCCGAAGGAATGATGAAGTTGAAGCCCTGCACGATATTGCTCTGGGCATCCGACGACAACGTGACGAACGTGAGCACGCCGACCACTGCCCCGGCGTCGTTGACCGCCGGCCCGCCGCTGTCGCCCCACGCCGCCGACGCGTCCGTCTGGATCACCAGTTGGTTGGCGCGATCCTGCTTGAACCCGGAGACGGCGCCTCCGGTGACCGACGCCTCCATCTTGGCCGACGAGTTCAGCAGCTCGTGACTCAGGACGACGCCGGGGAAGCCGATGATGTGGAGCCGGTCGCCGATCTGCGCCTGCGCCGAATCGGCGAGCGGCAGCACCGGCATGTCGGCCGCCTCGAGCTTCAGCAGGGCGAGGTCCTGACCGGACATCGCCTCGCCGGCGACGGGCGGGCTGTACTTCACGACGGTTGCAGACATCCGCACGCCGTTGGCCAGGAGCACGGAGATCGACGGCTCGAGCCTCGCGCGCCCCGATCCCGCGCCGGCGCCGCACGCCTGCGTGATCGCTTTCTGTGTCTGCTCGTTCGCGAGCCAGCCGGGTGGATTGTGGGCCGGCGAGACCACGTGGCCGTTGGTGACGAGCCAGCCCGATGAAGCGACGAACCAGCCGGTGCCCGTCTCACGGAACGGCGAGGGCGTCACGGTCGCCTCGGCCCCCGCCCCGCAGCGGACCAGCACGTCACCGCCGACTTCGGAGACGACGAGGGCCACCGCAGGCTTCGCGCGCAGCAGCGCCTCTTGAAGGGAGAGCGCAGGCTGTGCCGTCGCCAGTGCGGGAGCGAGCAGCAGGACGAGCGCGCCGATGAAACTGCGCACGAGCGCGATTGTAGCGGAAAAGGAAAGGCTCCAGGAGGTTGCCCTCCTGGAGCCTTGATGTTCCAGACGGCTGGAGTTACTTCATCTCCGCCAGAGCCGCCTCGGCCTTGGTCTTCGCCGTCGTCATGTCACCTTTCGCGCACGCCGCCTCAGCCTCCTTCACGAGGCTGAAGGCCTTGCTGCTGCCCGCCTTCGAGCCGGCGAGCGACCGCGGGGCCTGCACATCCTGACCACGCGGCGCCTGGACGTCCTGGCCACGCGGGGCCTGTACGTCCTGACCACGCGGCGCCTCGACCTTCTGACCACGCGGAGCCTGCACGTCCTGGCCACGCGGAGCCTGCACGTCCTGGCCACGCGGCGCCTCGACCTTCTGACCACGCGGAGCCTGAACGTCCTGACCCCGCGGGGCCTGGACGTCCTGACCGCGCGGAGCCTGCACGTCCTGACCACGCGGAGCCTGAACGTCCTGACCACGCGGAGCCTGCACGTCCTGGCCACGCGGAGCCTGCACGTCCTGGCCACGCGGCGCCTGCACGTCCTGACCACGCGGCGCCTGCACGTCCTGACCACGTGGCGCCTGGACGTCCTGGCCACGCGGCGCCTCGTTCTGCTGACGCGCGCCCGCGAGCGAACGCGGCGCCTGAACGTCCTGACCACGCGGCGCCTCACTGGGGCGCGAGGCCGCGAGCGAGCGCGGCGCCTGGACGGTGTCAGCCTTCGCCGTCCGCATGCTCAACTGTTCCTTGGCCTTCGCCACTTCGGGTGGGCACGACGGGGTCTGGGCCTCGACAGTCGCCGTGGCAAACACGGCGATCGCGAAGGCACTCATCAAGCCTGCAAGTAGTCTCTTCATTGCGTTCCTTCCAATTGGTTTGGGTGGTCGACTGGCGCGGACCCCCATGGCCCCGCCCGATTGGTTCACCGCTGCCTCTATACGATCCTCGGAACGTTCTGTTGGTTCCGGAGACGATCGATGGGGGTAGCCAGCAATCGGGCTGCCAATCGCGGTCAGGAGGTATATCGTACGAAATTACCAGCAGTTGTCGTTCATGACCTTCGACTGAAGAGGGCGATGTGCCTTTCAAGACCGGAGTCGGAGCCCGGCAAATTGCCCTACGCCCGCTCGAAGGGTCGGACCGATGAAGCGAGGGGCAAAGACGCCTGTCATGATAGGCTTTTAGGGCTTATGGTCCGGGTGGCGCGCCTCAGTGTGGCGCTGGTGGTCCTCGCAGTGTGGGGCTGCGGCGCTGTTCGGACCGTTCCGCGGCCCGCAGCCGCGGTGAGCAGTCCCACGAGACATGTTCTCGCCAACGGCATCCCCGTGATCGTCCAGGAACATCGCGGCAGCGACGTTGTGGCGCTCCAGCTATGGGTGCGTGCCGGCGCGCGCGACGAGACCGCCGCCGAGCTCGGTCTCGCGCACTACCTCGAGCATATGCTCTTCCGCGGCACCACCTCGCGCCCGGGCGGCTTCGTCGAGCGCGACGTGGAGGGAGTCGGCGGCCGGATGAATGCGGGCACGACGTGGGACTACACTTTCTATTACGTGACGCTTCCCTCGCGCCGCATGGTCTCGGGGCTCGAGATGCTCGCCGACATCGCGGTGAATGCGACGCTCGACACCGACGTGCTCGAGAAGGAGAAAGACGTCGTCCTCGACGAGATGCGTCTCGGCGAAGACAGCCCGCGTCGCCGGCTCGGGCTCCAGCTCTACGCGCAGCTCTTCGAGGGCCATCCCTACGGCCGCCGCGTGATCGGCACGCCCGAGCTGGTGCGGGGACTCACGCGCGAAACGCTTGCAGGATTCTACCGGCGTCACTACGTGCCGGAAACGTTCGCAGTCGTCGCGGTCGGCGCGGTGGACCCGCAGCAGGTGCTGGCGACGGCGAGCGCGACGTTCGGCCGGCTGCCGCGCGGGGGCGCGCCGCGCCTGCCCGTCGCACCGCCGCCCCCATTCCGGCCGCAGCGTCAAGAGCTGACGCATCCTGGCGCTCACGCGCATCTCGGCATGGCCTGGCCGGCGACCCGACTGGACCACGCCGATACGCCGGCGCTCGATCTCCTCGTCTCGATCCTCGGCCGGAGCCGATCGTCGCGTCTCGTGCAGGCGCTGCGCGAGCGCGATGGGCTCGTCGTCTCCATCGGCGCATCGTTCTCGGCGCTGGAGGGGGCGGGGGGCGTCACGGTGAGCGCGGAGCTGCCGCCGGCCAACGTCGATCGCGCCGAGGCCGAGGTCCTCGCCGAAATCCGCCGTGTCCGCGACACCGGCGTGACGGAGGCGGAGCTGCGACGCGCCATTACCGCGGCCGAAGCCGAACACGAGTTCGAGACGGAGACCGCGGAGGGTCGCGCGAGGGCGCTGGGACGCGCGGAGACGATCTGGACGCTCGAGGATGAGCTCGCCTACGTGAACCGGATTCGCTCGGTCACCGCGGTCCAGGTGCGCGCGGTCGCGCGGCGCTATCTCGACCCGGCGCGGTACACGCGGCTGGCCCTGCTGCCGCCGGGAGGCGCGCGATGAGGCGCGCGCTGCTGGTGCTGTCCGTCCTCGTCGCGCTGACGACGTCGGCCGCCGCGCAGCAGCCGGCGATCGTCCGTCACGTGCTGCCGAACGGGCTCGTTGTCTTGGTCCGCGAGGATCCGGCCGTCGGCGTCGTCGCCGCGTCGCTCCTGGTGCGGAGCGGCTCGGCCTTCGAGACCGCGGACACGGCCGGCGTGACGAACTTTCTGCAGCGGGCGATGCTGCGCGGCACGAAGCACCACTCGACGCTCGCGCTGGCCGAGGCAGCCGAAGAGCTCGGCGGCGCCGTCGACGCCTCCGGCGACGTGGACTACGCCGAGGTCCGTGCCACGGCGCTCGCGCGCCACTGGGACGCGCTCCTGGCGCTGCTGGCGGAGGTGGCGCTGGAGCCGACGCTGCCCGCCGGCGAGATCGAAAAGGAGCGCGCCCTGATTCTCGGTCAGCTCCAGACGCGCGCGGATCAGCCGTTTCCGCGTGCCTTCGACATCGCGCTCGCCGACCTCTACGGTGGACATCCCTACGCGTGGCCCGCGCTCGGGCGTCCCGAGAGCGTGGCGCGGCTGACGCGCGCGGCGCTGCTCGAGCGCTACGCCGCCGTGTATCGCGCCGACCGCATGGTTCTGGCCGTCGCCGGCGGCGTCCCCCGGCAGCGCGTGATCGCCGTCGCAGAGCGTCTGTTCAAGCGGGTGCCCGGGACGGCCGACGCCGCGACTGGCCCGGCCACCGAGGCCGCGCCGCGCGGCGAACGGCGGCTCGTGGAGCGGGAGGCGCGGCAGGCGCAGGTGCTCGTCGGATTCCTGGCGCCGCCCCTCACGCACCCCGACTACGCGGCGATGCGTGTGCTCGGGGCCGTGCTCGGCGGCGGGATGTCGAGCCGGCTCTTCGTCGAGCTGCGCGACCGGCGCGGGCTTGCGTATTCCACGGGCGTGCTGACCACGAATCGCACCGGCCCCTCGCTGTTCCTGCCGTACCTCGGCACCGCGCCCGCCAACGCTGACGCCGCCGTCGCCGGCGTGCTGGCGGAGGTGGACCGGCTGCGCCGCGACCGCGTCGACGAGCGCGAACTGGCGCGCTCCAAAGCATGGCTCCTCGGCAACCTCGCGATGGACCGCCGTACGAGCGCGCGCCACGCCTGGTACCTGGCGTTCTTCGAGCTGGTCGGCGGCGGGTGGGACTGGCCAGAGCGCTACGCGCGGGCGGTGGAGGCGGTGAGCGTCGCCGATCTCGCGCGCGTGGCCGAGCGCTACCTGGCGCGGCCGACGGTGATCGTGCTGCGGCCGGCGGGGGCGACGCGGTGATCCCGCTGCGCGACGACGTTCCCAGCCGCTCCGTGCCGTTGGTGACGATCGCCCTCATCGTGCTCAACGTGGTGGTCTACCTCTACGAAGTGTCCCTCGGCGTCGGAGGGGATGGGGCGGCGAAAGCGTTCATCTTCGAGTTCGGCGCGATGCCGTGCCGGCTCACGGGCGCCTGCGCCGGGCTGGACGATTTCCCGAGCCCGATGGTGACGGTCTTCACCTCGATGTTCATGCACTCGATCAACCCGATGCACGTCGTCGGCAACATGCTCTATCTGTGGATCTTCGGCGACAACGTCGAGGACGCGCTGGGGCACGGGCGGTTCCTCGTCTTCTATCTCCTGGCGGGCGTCGCGGCGGCCATCGCGCAGACGCTGACCGCTCCGCGCTCGCACGTCCCTATGATCGGCGCTAGCGGCGCGGTGTCCGGCGTCCTCGGCGCATATCTCCTCTTGTTTCCCTACGCGAGCATCCTCACGCTCGTGGGCTTCGCGTTCTTCTGGCGGTTCGTACACGTCCCGGCCATGGTCATGATCGGGGTGTGGATCCTCATGCAACTGATCCTCGGCTATCTCACCGTGAGCGCCTCGACGGGAGGCGCGGAAATTGGAGGCGTCGCGTGGTTCGCTCACATCGGCGGGTTCCTCACAGGCGTAGTGCTCCTGTTCCTCCTCCGGCCCCGGAGAAGCGCACGCTCGTAGCGCAGGAGAAGCGCTCCCCTATAATCGAAGGCGTGGCGACGCGGATGCGGCTGGATCGGTTGCTGGTGGAGAAAGGGCTGATCGAGAGCCGGGAGAAGGCGCTGCGGTCCATCATGGCCGGCGACGTGCTCGTCGACGGTCAGCGCGCGGACAAGGCCGGAGCGCTCGTGTCCACCGAGGCGGAACTGGATCTAAAAGGCCGTTCCCCCTACGTCAGCCGCGGCGGCGAAAAGCTCGTCCACGCGCTCGAGCACTTCGGCATCGGCGTGAAGGGCCGCATCTGCGTGGACGTCGGCGCCTCCACGGGCGGCTTCACGGACTGCCTGCTCCAGCGGGGTGCGAGCATCGTCTACGCCGTCGACGTCGGCAGCGGCCAGCTCGACGAGCGGTTGCGCAAGGACGCCCGCGTGGTGGTCATGGAGCACACCAACGCGCGCACGCTGGATCCACGCCTCTTCGGCGATCAGCCGACGCTGGCCGTCGTCGACGTGGCCTTCATCTCGCTGGAGAAGGTGTTGCCGGCGATCTTCAACGTGCTGGCGCCGCGCAGCGAGGTCATCACGCTCGTCAAGCCGCAGTTCGAGGCCGGTCGCGAGCACGTCGGCAAGGGCGGGGTGGTGCGCGATCCCGCACAGCACCGCGCGGTCGTGCAGCGCCTCGCGCGTTACGCGGTGCTCCGCGGCTGGCACGTGCTCGGCGTGACGGCCTCGCCGCTGCGCGGCCCGAAGGGTAACCGCGAGTTCTTCCTGCACCTCTCGATGCACGGCCGGACGGCGGCCAACCTCGAGGGGATCATCGACCGCACCGTGCAGGCGCTTGCGTGACACGCGTCGGTCTCGTCGCCAAGCCCGACGCCGCCGGCGCCGCCGAGGCCCTCGACCGGCTGATCCAGTGGCTCGGTTCCCGCGGGCTGCCGGTCGTGCTGGAGAAGGAGACGGCGGGCCTGGCGCCGGCGGCGGCGCTGCCGACGGCGCTCAAGTCCGATCTCGCGGGGCAGGTGGATCTGCTGGTCGTGCTCGGCGGCGACGGCACGCTGCTCTCGATGGCGCGGGCCGTCGGCGACCTCGGCGTGCCGATCCTCGGCGTCAACCTGGGCGACCTCGGCTTCCTCACGGCCACCACGCTGGACGAGATGTTGCCGGCGGTGGATGCGGCCCTCGCCGGCCGCATGGCCATCGACGAGCGCATGCTGCTCTCCGCGCGGCTGATCCGCGGCGGCGCGGCGGTGGGCGAGTACGCGGCCCTCAACGACGTCGTCATCACCAAGTCGGCGATGAGCCGCATCATCAACCTCAAGGTCTCGGTCGAGGGCGGGCACGCGACGGCCTACCGGGCCGACGGTCTGATCGTGTCCACGCCCACGGGCTCGACGGCCTATTGCCTGTCGGCCGGCGGCCCGATCCTGTTTCCGACCATGGACGCCATCGTCCTGGTGCCGATCGCCTCTCACACGCTCACGAACCGGCCGATCGTGCTGCCCGCCACTCAGCGCATCGAGGTCACGCTCATGACCGACCAGGAGGTCATGCTCACCATCGACGGGCAAGTGGGCATCCCGCTGCGCGAGCGCGATACGGTCGAGATCGAGAAGGCCGCCGGCCGCGTGCGGCTCGTCCGCTTCCCGCGCACCGACTTTTTCTCGGTCCTGCGCACCAAGCTCAAGTGGGGCGAGCGCTGAGGAGACAATGGGGAGCCATGTCGGGACCCCATGCGTTCGGATACATCTTGAGCGGCGAGCGCGGCTGACCTAGCATCGTCGCCGGATGCTGCGCGAGCTGCGGATCCGGAACTTCGCGGTGGTCGAGAACATCACCGTCCCCTTCGCCCCCGGCTTCAACGTCCTCACCGGCGAGACCGGCGCCGGCAAGTCCATCCTGGTCGATGCGATTCTCCTGGTGCGCGGCGCGCGCGCGCAGACCGATGTGATTCGCGCCGACGCCGAGACCGCCACCGTCGAGGCGGTGTTCGCCGTGCCCGATGGCGGCGTGGCGGCCGTGCTCGATGAGGCGGGACTGGCCGTGGAGGACGGCGAGATCGTGGTCCGCCGCGAGCTCGCGCGTGGCGGCCGCCATCGCGCCTTCGTCAACGACGCGGCGGTCACGGTCGGCCTCCTCGAGCGGCTCGGCGACGCGCTCGTGCAGGTACACGGCCAGCACGAGCACCAGCGGCTGCTCGAGCCCGCGCGCCAGCTCGACCTGCTCGACCGGTTCGGCGACGCGGAGCCGGTGCGCGAGCGCTTCGCCGCCCTCTTCGCCAAGCACCGCGAGGCGCGCGACGATCTCGAGCGTCGCCGCGGCGCGGGGCGCGACCGCGCGCAGCGCGAGGACCTCCTGCGGTTCCAGGTGTCCGAGCTGGACGCCGCGCGGTTGCGCCCGGGCGAAGAGGCGGAGCTGCGGACGGCACGGCAGCGGCTCCAGCACGCCGAGCGGTTCGCGGCCGGGCTGGAGGAGGTCGGCACGCTGCTGCAGGACGACGCCGCCTCCGCGGCGGCCCGGCTCGCCCGGGCGGCCCGCGTCCTGACCGACCTCGGCCGGCTGGACCCCGCGTTCGCGGCGCCCGTGGAGACGCTGCAGGCCGCGCGCGTACAGGTGGACGAGACGCTCGCGGCGGTGCGCACACTGCGCGACACGATCGTCTTCGAGCCCGGCCGCTTGGAGGCGATCGATGACCGGCTGGACGCGCTCAAACGGCTGGCGCGCAAGTACGGCGACAGCGAGGAGGCGATGCTCCGCTTCCGCGCCGAGGCGGCGGCCGAGCTGGACCGCCTCGAGCGGCACGAGGAGCTGCTGGGCGAGGACGAGCAGCGGCTCGCCGAGCTGGAGGTGGAGGTGACGAGCGCCGCCCGCGCCCTCGGCGCCGCGCGGCGGGAGGCGGCGGGGAAACTCGGCCCGGCCGTGCAGCGCGAGCTGCGACGGCTCGGGATGGAGCGAGCGGCCTTGGAGGTCGCGATGATCGAGGCGGCCCTGGCCGAGTGGGGCCCCCGCGGGGCTGAGCGCGTGGAGTTCCGCTTCACGGCCAATCCGGGTGAGCCGGCGCGGCCGCTCGCCCGCATCGCGTCCGGCGGCGAACTCGCCCGCAGCATGCTCGCCCTGCAGGTCGTCCTCTCGCGGTACGAGCGCGCCCCCACCATGGTGTTCGATGAGGTGGATGCAGGGATCGGTGGCCGCGCCGGCGCCGTCGTCGGCGAGAAGCTCGCGGCCGTCGGCGCCGGCCGCCAGGTCCTCTGCGTCACGCACCTGGCGCCGATCGCCGCCCTGGCCCACCAGCACGTGCGGGTGGCCAAGAGCGTGCGCGGCGGCCGGACCCGGGCCAGCGCCGGCGTCGTCGCCGGCGATGAGCGCGTGGCCGAGATCGCACGGATGCTCGGCGGGGACGCCTCGGGGGCGGCCGCGCTGGAGCACGCGCGCGCGCTGCTGCGCGGCCGCGGCGCCGAAGGCGTCCGAGGCCGGGGCGTATAATGTTCCCGCGATGATCGACGCGATCCTCAAGAAGATCTTCGGCACCAAGCACGAGCGCGACGTCAAGCGGATGATGCCGATGGTGGCCGAGATCAACGTGCTCGAACCCACCGTGCAGGCTCTCGACGATGCCGCCCTCCGTTCCCGGACCGACGAGCTCCGCAAGCGTCTCGCCGGCGGGGCCGAGATCGAAGAGGTGCTTCCGGAGGCGTTCGCCGTCTGCCGCGAGGCAGCGCGCCGCTCGCTCGGCATGCGCCACTTCGACGTACAGCTCATCGGCGGTATGGTCCTGCACGACGGCAAGATCGCCGAGATGGCCACCGGTGAGGGCAAGACGCTGGTGGCCACGCTGCCCGCGTACCTCAACGCCCTCTCGGCCAAGGGCGTGCACATCGTCACCGTCAACGACTACCTCGCCAAGCG
>Ga0066707_10000580_pt1 | contig 12075 bp, 13 predicted proteins | sample GraSoiAngelo_156_FD_66503 | JGI IMG/M metagenome (GOLD analysis project Ga0066707, IMG submission 66503) | Grasslands soil microbial communities from the Angelo Coastal Reserve, California, USA - 14_1009_13_40cm | ecosystem: Environmental > Terrestrial > Soil > Grasslands | place: USA... | reverse complement strand
TCATCGGACTCGCCGCGGTCGTGGCCGTGGGCTTGCTGGGTGCGGGCGTACCAGTACCAGCCGCCGGCGCCCAGCAAGCCCACGGCCACGACCGCGGCGAGTCCGATGAGCACGGTGCGAGTCGTCGGCAGCGTCACGCCGCGCTCCGGTAGCCCCACGCCGTCATCGGACGCGGAGCCCTCGACGATACTGACGGCCGCATGACCCGCATCGCCGCCAGCCCTGGGAAGCGCGGCGCACAATGTGTCCGCAGTGGGGACAGCGCTGGTATGCGAGCAGGCCGAAGACGAGCCCGAGGCCTGTCGCGATCGCTGCGCCCACGACCAGCACCGGCTCCACCAGACGTGGACCTCAGAGCAGATCGACGAAGATGGCGCCCTGCTCGATCGTGACCGGATAGCAGGCCATTTTCACCGCCGGGTTGTTGGCATTGGCGCCGGTCGTGACATCCCAGCGCCACGCGTGCCAGGGACACGTCACGATCCGGCCATCGAGGTCGCCTTCACCGAGTGACCCGCCGCGATGGGCGCACATATCGTCGATCACGTAGTAGGCGCCGTCGACGTTGAACAGCGCCAGCGTCTTGCCGTGAGCCTCGACGACGCGACCCTCGCCCGCCGGCACGTCTCCCACCGCCGCGAGCCGCACTCGTCGCTTCTCAGCCATTCTCGGCTCTCCCGTTCACCGCCGCCCTCTCGCGCGCTGCTGGACCGCCTGCCACCGGAAGCAGTCGCGGGTGTGGTCGTTCACCATGCCAGTGGCCTGCATGAAAGCGTAACAGATCGTCGGTCCGACGAACCGGAAGCCGCGCCGGATCAGATCCCGGCTCATGGCCCGCGAGGCGTCCGTTTCGGTGGGACACTGGCCCCACCGGCGCCAGGCGTTCTGCACGGGGTGCCCGCCGACGAATTGCCAGACAAAGGCGTCGAAGCTCCCGTGCTCGCGCCGGACCGCCAGGAACGCACGCGCGTTGGCGATCGTCGCTTCGATCTTCGCCCGGTTGCGGACGATGCCCGCGTCGTTCATGAGGCGCCGGACCCTGGCGTCGGTGTAGCGGACGATCTTGCTCGGGTCGAAGCGATCGAACGCCTTGCGGTACGCGGGGCGCTTTCTCAGGATCGTCGACCAGCTGAGCCCCGCCTGCGCCCCCTCCAGGATCAAGAGCTCGAAGAGCCGTCGGTCCTGGTGGAGCGGCACGCCCCACTCTCGGTCGTGATAGCGGATCTCGAGCGCTCCCCTAGCCCACGCGCACCGGCGCTTGTCCACCGACTTACCCGGGACCCGATGGTACTACTGCTTCGGCCCGACGGCGGCGCCTCAATCGATCCCGGAGAGAAAGGAGCCGCGGCGCGTCCTTCACCTCGAGCCGTCACTGAACCGCCACCACCTGGACCTTCACGTCGGTCGCGCCCGCGACCGTACGGTAGAGGGGTCAGCGCCCGCGGTAGGTCGCGACGAGCTCGTCCGCCTGCGATTGGCTCACGCCGGCGATCTCGAACGTCATCGTGACCATGGCAAACCGATTCGGCTCAGCCGCGGTCCGCGCGCCCTCGATTGTGACCTGGATGGCCTTCATGGGAATGCCCGAGTCCCGGGCGTGCATCTCGATGAGGGTGACCCCGCAGGACGAGACGCCTGCCAGGAACGCCTCGCTGTTGGTGAAGGCGTCCGCCTGGGGCCTGGATGAGGAGTCGAGGACGACCCCGTAGCCCCTGGCCTCGCTCCGCGCCCGTCCGAGGATGCCACTGTTCGAGGACTTCACCGTGTCGATCTTCATGTCGCTCACCTTCATACCTCCTCTCAGGTCTTGCCAATCTACCCTGCGATATATCACACGTTGAGCCCCCGGCGCTGGAGGCCTCCTTTTTCCTGGAGCCGCCGGGCTGCTCATCGCCTACGATGGATTCTGATGGCGATTACGTCCAGGTCCAGCTCACTCCAGCAGGCGGCATCGGCGGTCTTCGCCGTGACGACGGTCGTGCCGCTCCTGGTCTTCGTCTGGACGCTCCACCGCCTGGGCGTCCTCTCGCAGGTCCAGTCTCAGATGGGCCTCGGCCTGGCACTGGGGATCGCGCTCGTGGGCTTCTACATCTTCCGTCGACTGATGGGGCAGATGTCACACCTCATCCAGGGCCTGGGACGAGTCGTCCAGCACGGCATGCGTCCGACTCAAGAACCGCGGGGGAACGGACGCGCCGCCGGATTGGTGACCGAATACCGTCCGCCCGTCCGGGACCACGGGGCTGAGCCGGCGGTGGCCGCGAAGGTCACGCCACCGGCCTCGGCCCGTAGCGCGACCGCCGCCGCACCGGCGACACGTTCGCCCGCGCCGTCCTCGGCGGAACCGGCGCAACTCCTGCACCGCAGTACGCCGGTCCCCGGTCTCGGGATGATCCAGGAGGTCGACGACCTGAACCACGCGATGGCGAAGCTATGGATGGCCGAGGCCGCCGCGTACAAAGGACGCCGTGTCGCCCTCTCGATCATGAATGCGCGCGTTCCACTCACCGGCACGCTCATCGAGCTGACGCACGACGGGCTCCTGATCGATCAGGACGGCGGCGGGCAAGTCGCCGTCAGCTACGGCCGGCTTTCCGGAATCGACACCGCGTAGTCCTCCTCGAATCTTCACCTCGCCAGCACGCCCCAAACTGACGTAGGATACGCGCACGTTCGCCGTCCGCGGCGAGTCCATGGGAGGAACCCCGCGATGCCGCATGACCTGGTGATCAAGAACGGGACGGTAATCGACGCCGACGGCCAGGTGGTCATTCCATGAGCTGGACGCTGGAGCAGTTCTCGGCCGCCTGTCAGCGCGCCCTCACGGACGATCCCGGCCCCGGGGGCCGGAAGAAGGTGTGCGAGATCGTCCACGATGTCCTGAAGGACGAGGCGTTCCTCGCCCGACATGTCGGCGACGACGTGCCCGAGCGCAAGATTCTCTACGAGGACCCGCAGCTCGGCTTCTGCATCCTCGCCCACGTCTACCAGGGCGCCAAGGAGAGCAATCCGCACGACCACGGTCCGTCCTGGGCGATCTACGGTCAGGCCCGGGGAGAGACCGTGATGAGCGACTGGGCGATTGTCCAGGCCGCCGCCCCGGACAAGCCCGGCAAAGTGCGTCTCGTCACGAGCTATACCCTGAAGCCGGGCATGGCCCACGTCTACAACGAGGGCGATCTCCACTCGCCGCGGCGCGAGGGGCCGACGCGTCTCATCCGCATCGAGGGCACGAACATGGACAAGGTGCGCCGGCTCGCCTACGAGCGGGTGTGAGCACAGGGGGAATTGATGACGCCAGCGAGCGCGCTGAGCTACGGGGTCGTCGAGGGCTGGGAGCAGCTGCCAACCGGGTATGCGCACCGCGACGTCGCCGGTGTCGCGATCGACGCCGAGGATCGGGTCTTCCTGATCTGCCGCGGGGATCATCCGATCATCACCTATGACCGGAAGGGCAACTTCCTGGGCTCGTGGGGCGAGGGCCAGTTCACCCTGCGGACGCACGGGATCACCGTCGCGCCCGACGGCACGCTGTACTGCTCCGACGACGGCAACCACACCGTGCGGAGGTTCACGCCGCAGGGCAAGCTCTTGATGACCCTCGGTACCATGAACACACCGTCGGACACCGGCTACGACGGCAAGAACACCGCAACCGTCGCGCGGGCCGGTGGGCCCTTCAACCGTCCGACGAACCTCGCGGTCAGTCCGCGCGGCGACCTCTACGTGTCGGACGGCTACGGCAACTGCCGCGTCCACCTCTTCTCGCCGACCGGCGAGCTGAAGCGGTCGTGGGGAGTGCCGGGCCAGGGCCCGGGCGAGTTCTTCCTGCCCCACGGGATCGCCGTCGCCGCCGACGGCCGCGTCTTCGTGTGCGACCGTGAGAACGATCGCATCCAGATCTTCAGCCCCGACGGCGAGTACCTCGCCGAGTGGACCGACACGAGACGTCCGACGCACGTGGTATTCGACGGCCAGGGACGCGCCTACGTCTCGGAGCTCTGGTGGCAACCGGGCCAGACGTCGCGCCGCTACGGACCGGCCGGCGAGATCCGCTCCGGGCGCGTCAGCGTCTACGACCGGGACGGCCGCGTGCTCGCACGGTGGGGCGGGCCGGATCCGGTGGCGGCCGGTAGCTTCGCTGCGCCGCACGGCATCGGCGTCGATTCGCACGGCGACGTGTACGTGAGCGAGGTGACGTGGACGTTCGCGGGAAGCCGCGGCCACGTCCCCGAGAGCTGCCACACGTTCCAGAAGTTCGCCTTGAAGTCCTGAGGGTCATCGAGCCGCGTCGCGGAGGCTCGAACCGGCGGCTACGGGGCTCCGGTTCGAGCTTCTCGACGCGTCTACACTTCCATGGGTGGTCTCGGGCTCAGATCGGACAGATGAGCTGGCCGAGCCCCGCGGTCAGCTTGGCGCCCTCGTAGTCGACCGGTACGTCCACGATCGACGGGCCCGGATGCCCGAGGGCCTCCGCCAGGATGGGCCCGAGCGCTTTCGCCGAGTCCACGCGATAGCCCTTCGCGCCGAACGCCCCGGCCAGCGCGACGAAGTCCGGGTTGCCGAACTTGACGCCTGACTCCCGCCCGAGATGCGTCTGCTGCTTCCACTGGATCAGGTTGTATCCGCCGTCGCGGAAGACCACGTTGACGATCGCCAGCCCCAGGCGATGCGCGGTCTCGAGCTCCTGGCAGTTCATGAGGAAGCCGCCGTCGCCACTCACCGCCACCACCTTGCGCTCGGGATGGACGAGCTTCGCGGCGATGGCGGCCGGCAGCGCGAAGCCCATGGCCGCATACCCGTTGGAGATCAGGACGGTGTTCGGCTCATAGGCGGGGAACGTGCGGGCGATCCACAGCTTGTGGGTGCCCACGTCGGAGATCAGGATGTCCTCCCGTCCCATCTGGGCGCGGAGATCCCGCAAGATGCGCTGAGGCTTCAGCGGGAAGGCATCGTCGTCGGCGCCTTCCGCGAGCTCGGCCAGGATGAAGCGTCGGAGCGTGAGGTACGGTGTCGGGTCTTTCTGCCCCTTCACGAGCCCGCCGAGGAGCTCGATCGCCTCGCGCACGTCCGCCACCACCTCGACGGCGGGCTGATAGAAGCTGTCGACCTCGGCCGGCGTGAAGTCGATGTGGACGATCGCCTTCTTGCGATCGGGGTTCCAGAACTTCGGCGCGTACTCGACCGGATCGTAGCCAACGGCGATGATCAGATCGGCCTTGTCGAACCCGCACGAGATGTAGTCCCGCGCCTGGAGCCCGACCGACAAGAGGCAGAGATCGTCGTCGTACGGCATCGAGCCCTTCGCCATGAACGTGTGCGCGACCGGGATGCCGTGGGCCCGGGCGAACTCACGAAGCTCTCCGGACGCCCGCCCGCGGATCACGCCGTTCCCGGCGAAGATCAGCGGGAAGGAGGCGGCCTCGATCAGGCGGGCCGCCGTCTCGAGCGCCTGACGATCCGGCGACGGGCGCCGCGCCCGTTCGGTCGAGAGCGGCGCGCCGTCGGCCGCTTCCCTCGCCACGTCCTCGGGCACCTCGACGTGACAGGCTCCGGGCTTTTCCGATTCGGCCAGCTTGAACGCCTTGCGGATCACCTCGGGGATCACCGCCGAGGTCTCGACGCGCGTGTTCCACTTGGTAAGCGGCCGCAGGTGCTCCACGATGTCCACGCGCTGGTGGGACTCTTTGTGGATGCGGTCGCGGCCGGCCTGCCCCGTGATCGCGACCAGGGGCGCGCGATCGAGGTTGGCGTCGGCGACGCCAGTCGCGAGGTTCGTCGCGCCGGGTCCGAGCGTCGCGAGGCAGACGCCCGCGCGGCCGGTCAGTCGACCATACGCGTCGGCCATGAAGGCGGCCCCCTGCTCGTGGCGCGTCGGGATGAACGTGATCCGCGAGTCCAGGAGCGAATCCAGGATGTCCAGGATTTCCTCGCCCGGCAGGCCGAACACGTAGCGGACCTCTTCGTGCTCGAGGCATTGGACGAGCAGGTCGGACGCCTTCATGCGCTTCCCCCGTCGGACGGTGATCGCTACGCGATCCAGACCGACTTGATGTTGACGAACTCGCGGATGCCGTACTCCGAGAGCTCGCGCCCGTAGCCCGAGCGCTTGATGCCGCCGAACGGCAGCCGCGGGTCCGATTTCACCAGACCGTTGACGAACACCGCGCCCGCCTCGATGCGCGCCGCTACCCGCTCGGCGCGCGCGCGGTCGCGCGTCCAGAGCGATGCGCCGAGGCCGAACACCGAGTCGTTCGCGAGTCGAACGGCGTCCGCCTCGTCCTTGGCGCGGATCACGGCGGCCACGGGCCCGAACGTCTCCTCGTCGAAGGCCGGCATGCCCTTGTCGACCGCCGCGAGCAGGGTGGGCGGATAGAAGGCGCCCGGGCCGGGCGGTACCTCACCACCCAGCAGTCGCCTGGCCCCTCGCTTGATCGACTCCTCGACCTGGCGATGAAGCTCGTCCCTGAGATCCACGCGCGCCTGTGGACCCACCTGGGTCTCGCGCGCCAGAGGATCGCCCATGCGGCGGGAACGAAGCTCGTCGACGAACCGCGCGATGAACCGGTCCGCCACCGCCTCGACGACGATGAACCGCTTCGCGGCGATGCAGCTTTGACCGCTGTTGACGAGACGCGCGTCGGCCGCGGTCACGGCCGCGGCATCGACATCGGCGTCGTCCAGAACGATAAAAGGATCGCTGCCACCCAGCTCGAGCACGGTCTTCTTCAGCGCCCGCCCGGCCTGCTCGGCGACCTTGCTGCCGGCGCGGTCGCTGCCGGTCAGCGTGACGGCGACGATGCGGGGATCCTCGATGAGGGCGGCGACCGCGGACGACTCGATCAGCATCGTGGCAAACAGCCCGCGCGGGAAGCCCGACTCGCGGAACACCTCTTCGATCGCGAGCGCGCAGCGCGGCACGTTAGAGGCGTGCTTGAGAACCGCACCATTGCCGGCCATGAGAGCGGGCGCGGCGAAGCGGAACACCTGCCAGAACGGGAAGTTCCAGGGCATCACGGCGAGCACGACTCCCAGCGGATCGAAGCGGACGTAGCTCTTGGACGCATCGGTCTCACGGGGCTGCTCGGCCAGAAAGCCGGCGGCCTGCTCCGCGTAGTAGTCGCACACCCAGGCGCATTTCTCCACCTCCGCCTCGCCCTGGACGATCGGCTTGCCCATCTCGCGGGTCATCGTACGGGCGTAGTCAGCCTTGCGCCGCCGAAGCGCACTCGCCGCTTCGCGCATCTGCTTCGCCCGCGCCCCCATCGGGACGGCTCGCCACTCGAGGAACGCCGCATGAGCGGCCGCGAGGATGCGATCGAGCTCGTAGCGCGAGGTCGGGGCGAACGTCTCCAGAACTTCCCCGGTTGCCGGATTGATCGATTGAATGCTCATGGGCTCGTCCTTCCTGAGCCCGCCAGAGCTTCGGCAGCTCGCACGACGGCGGTACTCGCGATCTCCCTCCATGGTCTCTCCGGATCCGCGGTCGTGCAATGAGACCTTCGGCCGGCCATCAGGCCGGGCGCGTCAGGACAGGTGTCGGCGGGCGAGCCCTTCGGCGTAGACCTGGAGGAGTCGATGCATCTCGCGCATCGCATCCTCGGCGGCCCGTCGATCGTCGGGCGTGCGGAGGTACTTGAGGATGGTCTTCTTCGTCTCGCCCGACTCCTCCTGCTCGACCGCCTCGTGGACCGTGTAGTTCTGGCCTCCCCACTCCGGGCGCACGCCGTAGTGCTGGACGAGGGCGCGCCCGACGGTCCGGGCGATCTCGACCACCTCCTCTTCCAGCAGCGCCGTCGCGCAGAGGGCGGCGCTCCATGGCCGATCGTGGGCCAGCTGCTGGAAGAAGTTCACGATCGCCGCCATCTCGGGAATGGCGGCGATGCGGTCGTACGCGTCCCGCGGGTAACCGAGGTCGTCACCGATCCGCCGGAAGAGCTCGTCGTGATCCGGCGTGGCTCCCACCTGACCGCTCAGATAGCCGAGGTCCTCGACCAGCAGGTGACGCGCGCAGTCCTTGCGAACCTCGAAGTCGTCGCAGCGGGTGTGGATGCCGCTGAAGATCCGTGGAAACCAGGCGATCAGCAGATAGTGCTGCGCGATGTGTCCCCACACTTGCTCACGGCTCAGCCTGCCGGAGGCGAAGCGCTTGAAGTATTCCGAGCGCCTGAACGGATTTTGCTCGAGCAATTCCGCCGTGAGCGAATCGAACCATTGCTCGGTGGTCATGGTGCCCTCTCCCGGGCTGAGGATCAGCCGGCCCGGATTATAGCGGGATTCCTCGATTTCGAGTCGCGACCGGTCCTCGAGACCTCGCATCTCGTAGCGCGAGCGAGTATCATCCCGAGCATGACGTCGAGGATCCGCGTGGGGACCGGCGGCGGGCTCTGGGAGCTGGACGGGGATCAGGTGTGTCCGGTAGAGGCGTTGACCGGGCGATCCCTGACGGCGCTCGCGGTGGACGGCGCGCGCGCCTGGGCCATCGTCGGCGGCCGGACGCTCTGGGAATGCGCCGACTCCACCTGGACGGAGCGAGCCACGATCGAGGAGTCGGAGGCGACGTGCGTAGCGCCGACGCCGGCCGGGCTGCTGATCGGGACCGAGCAGGCGCATCTGCTCCGGCTGAGCGCCGATGGGCTCACGCCGGTCGAGTCGTTCGAGGCGATCGAGGGTCGCGACGCATGGTACACGCCGTGGGGCGATCCCGCCGATACCCGGTCGATCGCCAGCGCGACCGACGGCACCATTCACGTCAACGTCCACGTGGGCGGTGTCGCGCGCTCGCGCGACGGCGGCCAGTCCTGGGCGCCGTCGCTCGACATCGAGAGCGACGTGCACCAGGTCCTGGCACACCCGACGCGCGCCGAGGTCGTGCTGGTCGCCGCGGCCGCCGGCTTCGGTCTGAGCCAGGACGGCGGCGGCTCCTGGGAGTTCGTCAACGCCGGTCTGCACGCGCATTACCTGCGCGCGGTCGCTGTGGCGGGCGACACGGTGCTCGTGTCGGCCTCGACGGGTCCCCGGGGCCGCCGTTCGGCGCTGTACCGAAAGCGGCTGGACGGCGATGGGCCCTTCGAGCGCTGCCGCGATGGGCTGCCGACCTGGTTCGACGGCAACATCGATACGGCCTGCCTGGCCGCGGCCGGGCCGATCGTCGTCTTCGGCACCGAGGACGGCCGCGTCTTCCAGTCGCTCGACGCGGGCGAGCGGTGGCGAATCCTGGTCAAGGGGTTGCCGCCCGTCACCTGCGTCAGCCTGGATTGACCGCGGTGCGGCGAGTCGTTACGGCGCTCACGGTCGGGCTCCTGCTCGCGAGTGTGGTCGGAGCCTTTGCACAGATCTTCGTCGCCCAGAGCCTCGAGCGTTACTTCCGGGTCGAATGGCGGGTGACGCGCGACCGGAGGGGCCCGGCCGTCGAGGGGTACGTCTACAACACGGTCGGCCGGACGGCGGAGCGGATGCGCCTGCAGATCGACCGCGTCGACGCGTCCGGCAGCGTCATCGGGAACTCGATCATCTGGCTGCCCGGCGACCTCCACCGGAACGACCGGGCATTTTTCAGCTCGTCCGTCCCCGAGTCGGCGAGCTACCGCGTCCAGGTGCTCTCGTTCGACTGGGCGTGCGACGGCGGTGGCGGCGGGATGTAGCCGCACATCGCCTGGCCGACTGACGACTCCGAGACCGACCTGAGCCACCCACCCGACGATGCCGCTGTTGCTCCTGCTCCTCGTCCTCCTGGGGATGCTCATCCTCCTGGTCGAAGCACGCGTCCTCACCTACGCATACCGCAAGATCGGCGTCCATCCGCGGTACGCCTTCGCGGTGATGCTGCTCTCCCTTCTGGGGAGCCAGGTCAACATCCCGCTTTACTCGATCGATCGGGGTGCGACCGTGGTGGCGGTGAACGTCGGCGGGGCGCTGATCCCGATCCTCGTGTCGCTCTACTTGCTGTTCCATACGGCGATGTACCGGCGGATGCTGATCGGGGTGTCAGTCGTGGCGGCCGTCGTGCACAGCCTCGCGCAGATTGTCCCGGGCGTCGGCATTGCCGTGCCGATGATCGTGCCGCCCCTCGTCGCTGCCGGCGTCGCCCTGCCCCTCGCCTTCCGCCGGGCGCCGCCGCTCGCGTACGTGTCGGGATCGATGGGCACGCTGATCGGCGCCGACCTCATGAACCTCGGAAAGATCTCGCGCCTCGGCGCCCCCGTGGTGTCGATCGGAGGCGCGGGTACGTTCGACGGCGTCTTCTTGACGGGTATCCTCGCAGGCCTGCTCGCCTGACGGCCGGCCCGACTTCAGCGCGGTTGGGTCAGTCGCCGGGCTCGACGGCGGCCGCACCACGCAGCAGCGCGCGCGCTCTCGCTTCCCGGCGTCCGCGAACGAGGAGCAGGATGCCGGCTCCGGACGCGTCGATGACGAAATCGCGCGCGCTGCCGGAACGCGTGGGGATGGTCGCCTGGTGCGTCTCGTCGACGAGCGCGCAGGCGAGACAGATGACCAGCGCGATCCAGGCGGCGGCCCGGGTCGTTCGTCCGGGGCCCTGGACGAGCGCCCGGAACCAGAGCAGCGCGAGGACGGCGTACTCGGCAAGGTGCGCGAGCTTACGGAGCACCACGTGGATCGCCTGGAGCTTGGCGCTGGACGCGCCCGGCGCCAGCGCTTTCAGGAACGGCAGGACGAACGCCCCGGTATAAGACGGCGAGAAGTACGCGGTACCCAGGAGGAGGACCAGCGCCAGCCAGAGCGACGGCAACACGTACCGGGCCGGGGTCATCGCTTGCCAGGGTACCCCGGCCGATGCACCCGCGCACGCGGCCCGGGTCCGCCGGCCCCGAGCGCGTGGTTGGATCTCGTCGGATCAGCCGGCGGCCGGCACCGCCGTGAGTCCTTCGGCCGCGTGGGCGGCCTTCTGGAAATCGCTCTCGGTGAAGGCGTAGAGATGAGCGCCACCCATGAAGATCTGGGCCGCGATCTCACGCGGGACGTTCTTCAAGAGATTCGTCGAGACGTACGGGAAGTTGGAGTCGAAGTGCGGATAGTCGGTCGAGATGCACATCCGGTCGGCGCCGATGAGGCCGGCCGTCGCCTCGATCTCCGGCTCGCTCCCCTCCACCGCGGCCCAGCAGTTACGCCGGAAGTACTCTCGGGGCGTGAGCGAGAGGTACGGAGCGTGCGAGTCGCGATACTGGGGATAGTCCCACTCGATACGGGACAGGAGGCCCGGCGCCCAGGAGTTCTGGGCCTCCAGGAATCCGACCCGTAGTCGGGGATGGAATTCGAACACGCCGCCGATGATCATCGCGATCAGGGCCTGCTGCATCTCGATCCAGTGGCTGGCGACGTGACGATAGAAGCGGTTCTCGCCATAGAGCTCGTTGAAGTACGAGTACCAGGCGCCGGTGCCCTCGTGGAACCCCCAGGTCACGTCGAGCTCCTCGTGGAGGGTGTAGAGGGGATCCCAGTAGTTCGAATGCCAGTAGTGGCCGTTCACGAGATTGGGGCGGATGAAGGACCCGACAGCGCCGAGCTCCCGAACGCACCGCACGAGCTCGCGGCAGGCCAGGTGCACGTCGTGCACGGGCAGCATCGCCACGAACTTCAAACGCTCCGGGCTGTATTCACAGAACTCGTGGATCCAGTTATTGTAGGCCTGGCAAAGGGCCACCGAGAGTCGGGGATCGAGGTTGTCGCGGGCGATGAGGGAGAGGCCGGTGGTCGGATAGAGCACCGCGATGTCGACGCCCTCGATCGCCATGCCCATCACCTGGGCCTCGGCGTTGTACTTGCGCTCGATCGCGAAGTCCAGCCGGCCGGTGTCGGCGAGCCGCGAGCCCGAGAGCGGCTGCGTGCTGTGCGTGACGCCCGGGCGGTTCCGCTTCCGGTATTGTTGCAGCTCGGCGTCCATCGTCGTGGGCAGCCCGTCGATGACGATCGTGCCACGCCGTGATCGGCCGTCGGCTCCTACCGTGGTGATGACGCGGTCTTTGAATCCAGGGTCCAGATAGCGGTCGAACAGGTCCACCGGCTCCATGATGTGCATGTCGCAATCGACAAAGCGAAGCCCGTCCTTCATGACAT
>Ga0066707_10000556_pt1 | contig 12219 bp, 8 predicted proteins | sample GraSoiAngelo_156_FD_66503 | JGI IMG/M metagenome (GOLD analysis project Ga0066707, IMG submission 66503) | Grasslands soil microbial communities from the Angelo Coastal Reserve, California, USA - 14_1009_13_40cm | ecosystem: Environmental > Terrestrial > Soil > Grasslands | place: USA... | reverse complement strand
GCGGAGTCACGCCCGGCAACCTCGCCTACTGTTGGGGCGACAATGTCTATGGCCAGCTCGGCGACGGCACGACCGACGGCCGGGCGATGCCGGCGTCGGTGGCCGGCGGCTTGAGCTTCGCGCGGGTGACAGCGGGCAACGGGCACACTTGCGGTGTCACGACCGCCACGGTCGCCTATTGCTGGGGCTACAACAGCTATGGTGGGCTGGGCGACGGCACGACCCAGCACAGATTCGCTCCCGTGCGAGTCGTGCAGTGAGTCCGGACGCAACGGCGGCGAGGAGCGTCTGGACGAGCATCCTGGTAGCGGCCGCTGCAACGCTGCTTCTCCAGGCCTGCGGCGGCGACTCCGGCGTTTCGCCTCTCCCTCCCCCTCCCCCTCCTCCCTCTCCCCCGGTGGCGCGGTTGGCGTTCCTCGACCAACCTGGAACCGCGGAAAGCCAGGCGACCTTGGATCCCGCCATCCGCGTGGCGCTCCAGGACGCGTTCGGGAGCACGGTGACGACCGCATCTTCGGAGGTCACGATTGCGCTCGCGGCGAATCCCACTGGGGCAACCCTCTCGGGTACGACGACCGTCCGTGCGGTGAGCGGCATCGCGACATTCAGCGACCTGAGTCTGGAACGTCCAGGCAATGGGTTCGCGCTCCTAGCTCAGAGTGCGGGCCTGCCTCCGGCTGCCAGCGCCGAGTTCTCGGTGCGATTGACGTACGTGCTGGTGAGCGCGGGGGGCGCGCACAGCTGTGGCGTCACCGTTGCAGGGTTCGCCTATTGTTGGGGTACCAGCGGTGAAGGGCAGGTCGGCGATGGCACGTTCGCTAACCGGCACGTCTCCACTCCTGTACCGGGGCGCTTGTCCTTCGCACAGCTGAGCGCGGGGACGAGCCACACCTGCGGGGTCACGACGAGCCATGCGGCGTACTGCTGGGGGGCGAACGGACAAGGCCAGCTGGGCGATGGCACGACCGATATGCGGCCCTTCCCCAGTCGCATCGCAGCAGATCCGATCTTCAACCAAATCAGCGCCGGAGTTCTCCACAGTTGCGGTGTCACGACGGGAGGCGTCGCGTATTGCTGGGGCCTGAATCAATCCGGCCAACTCGGGGACAGCGCCGGGATTCAGTGGCTGAGGCCGGCGCCGGTGGTGGGCGGCTTGACGTTCGTGCAGGTGAGCGCCGGAGACGACCATTCCTGCGGCGTCACCGCAGACCGCAGAGCCCTTTGTTGGGGCGACAACTTCTACGGCCAGCTCGGTGACGGCACCAATACTGCGCGGCTCGTTCCCACCCGCGTGGCCGGAGACTTGAGCTTCGTTCAGGTGAGCGCCTCGTGGACCCACACCTGCGGGATCACCGCAGACGGGAGGGCCTACTGTTGGGGCTCGGGCGGTGCTGGCCGGCTTGGCGACGGGACTAACGTCGGGCGCCCCACCCCAACTGAAGTTGCGGGCGCGTTGCGCTTCGTTGAGGTGAGCGCTGGGTTTTCCCACAGCTGCGCCGTGACGCCCGGGGACGCGGCATACTGCTGGGGCTCGAACGCAAATGGAGGGCTCGGCGACGGCACCACGATCGAACGGAACGCCCCAACGCTCGTGGTCGGAGAGGTGCACTTTCTGCACGTAAGCGCGGGAGATCAGCATACCTGCGGCGTCACCACGGACCACGCCGTCTATTGCTGGGGCGGCAACATCTTCGGCCAACTGGGCGACGGCACCACTACCGACCGCCTCACCCCCACCCGGGTCGTGCCGTGAAGTAGCCTCGACGCCAGCGACGCGGCGGGTAATTTTGTCTTGATCGTGCGACCGCTCGTCATTCTGTTTGGGGGGGCGCTGCTTGCCGCCGCGCCCGACGGCGCACGCGCCCAGCGCCCACCGGCCGGCTGGGCGGCGTTCGTGCGCGCCTTCGACGCCTACGCCGCCGGCGACAGCGTCGTCGGCGCGAGCGTGCTTCTGATGCGGCAAGGGGGAGTGCTGGCGCACCACGAGTACGGCTTCGCCGATCGCGCGCTGGGGCAGCGCGTGGACGAGCGAACCATCTTCCACTGGGGTTCGATCACCAAAACGCTCACCGCGGTCGCGGTGATGCAGCTGCGCGACCGCAAGCGGCTCTCGCTCGACGACCGCGTCACCCGCTACCTCCCCGAGCTGCGCCAGGTGCACGACCCGTTCGGCTCCATGGACGACGTCACGATCCGGATGCTGCTGTCGCACTCCGCCGGGTTTCAAAATCCCACGTGGCCGTACAGGACAGGGAAGCCCTGGGAGCCGTTCGAGCCGACGCGGTGGGAACAGCTGGTGGCGATGATGCCGTACCAGGAGGTGGCCTTTGCGCCGGGGTCCCGCTACAGCTATTCGAACCCCGGGTTCATCTATCTGGCGCGTATCATCGAGCAGCTCACTGGCGACCCCTATCAGAGCTACATCTACAAGAACCTCTGGACGCCGCTCGGGATCACGCACAGCTACTTCGGTGCCACGCCGTATCACCTCGCGGATCAGCGATCCAACAACTACGACGTGGTGCGGGACAGCGCCGGCCGCGAATCGGTCGTGGCGAACGGGCGCGACTTCGATCCCGGCATCACGATTCCGAATGGCGGCTGGAACGCGCCGCTCAGTGACGTGGCGCGCTGGGTCGCGTTCCTGACAGGTGCGACGGCGAGCGACACCGTGCTGGCGCGCGCGACGCTGGACGAGATGTGGCGCCCGCTGTTCGCGGCCGACAGCGAGGCGCCGGGCGACTCCGTAGGACTGTCGTTCTTCGTGCTGTGGCGCGGCGGGGTGCGGTTCATCGGGCACACGGGGCACCAGGCGGGCTTCCGGTCGTTCTTTTATGTCGAGCCGCAGGCCAAAGCGGCGGTGATCGCCGCGTTCAACACCACCAATGACGCGCGCGAAGCGGAGTCGGGACAGGGGTTCAACCGCATCATCGACGCCGCGTTGGCGATGGTGGCCGCCCAGCGCTAGCGCGGGCACTGGGGGGTGCTGTCGCGCCTTCGCAACACGAGCGATGGGAGCGAGGACATTTATTGACTGGTCTGTTTGTTGCGTCTCCGCTCTAGTCGGTTCCCCCTCGAGGCTCGCTATGCCCGCCGTCCTCCGAGAGCACGTCCCGAGCATGCTCGGAGTGGGTCTGCTCCTCGCTGCTTGCGGTCACGACCTCACGCCTGCGCAGCCTCGCGCGGCGAAGCTCGCCTTCCTAGTGGAGCCTACTCGCACAGAGGGGACGGTACCCATCAAGCCGGGCCCACAGGTCATAATCCTCGATCAATTCGGCGACACCGTACGAGACGCGACGAATACGGTCACCGTCGCGCTGGGCGCGAACCCATCCGGTGCAACACTCACCGGCACGACGACCGTGACAGCTGCGGCGGGCGTGGCCAGCTTCAGCGACTTGCACATCGACCGCCCGGGGAGCGGGTACACGCTCCTTGCCACGGCACCGGGGCTCGCGGGCGCGATGAGCGTCGCGTTTCGAATCGGCCTAACCATCGCAGCGCTGAGCGCCGGCGACCACACCTGCGCGGTGACGACAGTCGGAGCATCTTACTGCTGGGGATTCAATAGCGCTGGCCAACTCGGCGACGGTACGACCGACCGCAAGTCGACGCCGGTGCTAGTGATCATGCCTGCGGGCGTGCGCTTCGCGGCCGTGAGCGCGGGCGGTGACCACACCTGCGGAGTGACGCCTAGCGGAACAGCCTACTGCTGGGGGTGGAACCAGGACGGTCAGCTCGGCGATGGAACGAGAGTGGACAGGCGGACACCGGTGCCGGTTGCAGCGCCGGCCGGCGTAGGCTTTGCGGCGGTGAGCCTGGGCGGTCGGCACACCTGCGGCGTGACGCTGGGGGGGACTGCTTATTGCTGGGGACATAATGCCTATGGGCAACTCGGCGACGGGACGGACACCAGCCGCACCATTCCGGTGGCGGTGTCGGTACCCGCCGGGTTGAGCTTCGCGGCGGTGAGCGCGGGCTTTTACCACACGTGCGGCCTAGCGACGACACGCGCGGCGTATTGCTGGGCCGTTGCGACGGCCGACTCCGCTGCGCGAGCCCCCACACCCGTGGCCACGCCCGAGGGTGTGAGCTTCGTGGCGGTGAGCACCGGGGGGGTTCACGCTTGCGGCCTGACAGCAGCAGGTTCCGCCTACTGCTGGGGAGACAATAACTACGGGAAGCTCGGCGACGGAACCACGACCTCTAGCGCGACCCCGGTGCTAGTGGCGGCGCCTGTGGGCGTGACCTTCGCACAACTGAGCGCGGGGGGTGAACACACCTGCGGCCGCACGGATGCTGGAGCTGTCTATTGCTGGGGGCAGAACGGTTCAGGCCAGCTCGGCGACGGGACCATCCCTTTCAACAGGACGACTCCGACAGCTGTGGCTGCGCCTCAGGGAGTGGTGTTCGCGCACGTGAGCGCCGGTTGGAACCATACGTGCGCGATGACGGCCGCGGGGGCGGGCTACTGCTGGGGTAGCAACGTTGGAGGCGAGCTCGGCGACGGGACGTTCGTCACCAGCCCGGTGCCCGTGCAGATCGTGCAGTAGCCTCGGACCTGCGGTTCGAATCTCAAGCCGTCGGTGGGCATCATGGAACCTGCGCCCGGGATCCCGCCGCGGGCGGCTCGTACCGCTGGCGCAACGCCGTGGCGATCATGCCGCTGGGCGCGCTGAACTGGTCGCGCGCTAACGCTTGATCGAATCCACAGACAGAGCCGTCACCGGCCCGTACTCGGACAGGGACTTGTCGAACGCCGACGGTTTGCCCACCACGACCGTCACCAGCCGCTCGGGGTGCAGGTATCGCTGCGCCACGTCCGTTACCTGCTCCGGCGTCACCCTCTGTATCCCCTGCAGGTAGACCTCGAACCAGTTCGGGGGGAGGCCGTTCACGGCGTAGCTGAGCTGCTGCGATACGATCTGACCCGCATTCTCGAACTGGAAGACGAAAGAGTTGACCCTGTTGTCCTGTGCCAGCTTTACGTCCTTGGCGGTGACGGGCTCCGTCGCCATCGAGCCGACGATCTGCCGCATCAGCTTGAGCGCCGCCACGGTCTTCTCGGCGCGCACCTGCGCGCCTGCCGCGAACTGGCCCTCGCGCTTGGGCGTCGCTTCCCAGAAGCTGAACACGCTGTAGGCAAAGCCCGAGTCGCTGCGCACACGCTGCAGCAGCCTGGAGCTGAACCCGCCTCCGCCACCGAGCAGGAACTCGGCGACGGCCGATGCGAAGTAGTCGGGCGTGTTGGCCACTTTGAGGCCGCCGGCATGGCCCATCCGGATGCTCGTCTGATTGAAGTCTTTCTCAACCAGCACGACGGGCGGGCCCTGTGCGAAGTGCAGCGGTGGCAGCTCGCGTAGCCCCGCCTTGCAGCGCTCCCACCCGCGAAACAGGCTCTCGAGCTTGGCGATGAGCGGGCGCTCGTCGAAGTCCCCCGTGACGCCGATCAGCAGGTTCTCGGGACAGAAGATGCGCTCCTCGACCCAGCGGAACCGCTGTGGTGTGAAGCCGGCGATCTCTGCGGGCGTGGCGAGCGTGCGGCCCAGGGGGTGGTCGCCCAACATCACCTGGTTCCAGGCGCGAGCGATCACGGAGAACGGCTGGTCATTGCGGCGGCGCCAGTTCTCCTCTTGCTGGGCGGCGAGGATGCGGATCCGGGAGGTGTCGTTGCGGGGGTTGCGGAGCAGGTCGAAGGTCAGCTCCAGCATCTCGTCGCGGTAGCGTGACAGCCCGGAGACGAATGCCCGGCTCTGCTCGTTCTCCGTATTGAGCTGGAACTGGATTGCGTAGAAGTCGAGCAGCTTGTCCACCGAATCGGGCGAGAGCCGTGTGGTTCCGCCGCTGCGGATGATTTCGTCCGCGTGCCAGCCGACGCCCCACAGCGAATCGGGGACGTGCGCCACCCCCGCTTTGGAGACCACGAATAGCTGAAGGATCGGCAGGGTCTTGTCCGGTAACAGGTACACGGGCACACCGTTGGAGAGATTCACCCGCTTCGGCATCGGCGGGCTGAACCGGAGCGGCGGAAACTGCAGGCTCTCGATCGCCCGTCGGCTGTCGGTGGGCTGCTGCGCGGCGGCGCGGGCGGGCGTGGAAGCGGGAACGGTGGCAAGCCAGCCGAGCAGTGCGAGGTGCGCGCGCATCACTCGTTCCCTCCCTTCTGATCCGCTGCGGCGGCCGGACGCACCAGGGTCGCCACCGTACGGTTGGTGCGCTCGAAGTACGTCTTCGCCACACGTTGCACGTCGGCCGCGGTCACCCGCGCCTGCGTCCCCTGATCGTGGAACGTCCGCCGCCAGTCGGACCACAGCGCCTCGCTGCTCGACAGCTGGAAGGCGAGGCCGAGGTTCGACTGCAACCGCTGGTAGGACGACGCGTCGATCTGATTGCGGACCCGCTGCAGCTCGAAGGGCGAGGGCGGCTCGCGCTGGATGCGCTCGAGCTCGTCGTACACCGCCTGTTCGATTTCCCGGGTCGTGTGGGGCGCGATGGGCACCCCCTGGAACGCGAATTCGCGCGGATACAGCTGGCCCGGTGCCATGAACGAGCCGATGGCCGTCGCCACGCGGTCACGGATCACGAGGCGCTGGTACAGTCGCGACGTGCGGCCTCCCGTGAGGATCTGCGACAGGACCGCGAGCGCCGGCGCGTCAGCGTGCTGTGCGCTCGGCACGTGGTAGCCGATCATGACGATGGGGCTGGCATCGAATTGGACCTCGATGCGGCGCTCCCCGCGCTGGGGCGGCTCCTGGGTCACGACGGGGCGATGCGGCTCGCCCGCCGGTATGTCGGCGAAGTACTGGCTCGCCCAGGCCTTCATCGAGTCCACGGCGATGTCGCCGACAATCGCGACGACGGCATTGTTCGGCGCGTAGAATCGGTGGTAGTACTCGAGCGCCGCGTGGCGATTGACCGCCTGAATCTCGCTCGCGACGCCGACCACCGGCCGGCCATACGGATGCGCCTGGAAGGCCGTGGCGACGAATTGCTCGTACAGCATGCCGAACGGCTGCGTCTCGATGCTCAGCCGCCGCTCTTCCATCACGACCTCGCGCTCGGAGTAGAACTCCCGCAGCACGGGGTTGCAGATGCGGTCGCTTTCCAGCACGAACCAGAGCTTGGCACGGTTCGCCGGGAGCGAGAAAAAGTAGTTCGTGAGGTCGTTCCCGGTCGAGGCGTTGAGATTCTGCGCACCGTTTTCGGTGAGGATGCGCCACAACTCGTTGCTCACGGTGTACTGGCGCGCCGAATCCTCGAGCTGCTTCAGCCGGTCGCGCAGCCGCTTGAGCTGAGCGGAATCAGTGAGCGCGCCCTTGCGGAACTCGGCCGTGACGGAGTCCGCTGCCGCGTCGATCCGCGGAAACAGGGCCTGCTCGGCGTCGTAGTTCTTGGTTCCAATCGTGCGCGTCCCCTTGAAGAGCATGTGCTCGAAGAGATGTGCCGTGCCCGAGATCCCGGTCCACTCGTCCACGCCGCCGGCGCGGAAGTGGGTCACGAACGCGACCGTCGGCGCGCCCTCGCGGCGCAGCAACAGGAACGTCATGCCGTTGGGGAGGACCTGCGTCACGACGGGGAGCTTCTCGCCGGGGGATTCCTGGGCGTGGAGGGGGACGGACGTGGCGAGCGGCACCAGTAGCGCTAGCGCGGCCAGCGGCAAGGTACGCATCGACGCTCCTCCGGAGCAGGCCTTAGCCATTAAGAATGGGTCATCTCTGACAATTGGGACAGAACGTCGTCGCCCGCAAGTCGATCGTGTGCGTCGCCACGAGCTTCTTGCCGCACGTGACGCACGGCTCGCCACCGCGGCCGTACACCTTCAGCTCGAACTGGAATCGCCCGGGCTCACCCGTCCCGGTGCGGTAATCGCGCACCGTGGTCCCCGATGAGTTCACGGCGCGCAGGAGCACGTCTGTCACGGCCGCGTGCAGGCGGGCGAACTCGCCCAAGGACAGCTTATCGGTGGGCTTGGACGGATCGATGCCCGCCTCGAACAGCGCCTCGTTCGCGTAGATGTTGCCCACTCCCGCGACACGGCGCTGGTCCATGATGGCCTTCTTGATCGCGGTCCGCGTCCCCTTGAGCCGCTCGGCGAACACGAACGGCGTGAACGTCTCCTCGAGCGGCTCGGGGCCGATACGGCTGGTATAAACGCCCCAGCCCTTCTCGTCGAGCAGCCACACCGTGCCGAGGCGGCGCACGTCGCGGTACACCAGCAACCGGCCGTCGTCGATGGTGCAGGTGAGCACCGCGTACTTCGTTTCGTCGCGGGTGAGGGCGCGGTCGTACACGACGAGCGAGCCCGTCATGCGCGGCTGCACGATCAGCCGGTGGCCACTCGACAGCCGGAACACGGCGTGCTTCGCCCGGCGAATCACTTCCTCGATGGTATTGCCCCGGAGGGTGCGGAGCAGGCGCGGCTTCGACACGCGGCGCAGCACGTCCGTCTTGGCGAGACGGGCGCGCGCGATCCGGTAGCCCTCGAGCCGCGGGGCGAGCTCTCGGACGATCGTCTCAACTTCTGGCAGCTCTGGCACCCCGCCTCCTGATCTCCCGCCAGCCGATGTCGCGCCGGTAGGTCTTGCCCTGGAACGCGATCAGTTCGCAGGCGGCGGCGCTCCGCTCGGCGGCCTCGGCCACCGTGTCGCCCAGCCCTGTGACGCTGAGCACGCGGCCGCCCTGCACCCGGAGCGTACCGTCGGGGTCGCGGTAGGTGCCGGCGTGAAACACCAGCGTCCCGGGCTCCAAGTCGCGTGGCACGATGATCGCGGCGCCGAGCTCCGGCTTGTCCGGATACCCGGCGGCGGCGAGCACCGTGGAGACCGCCGCGCGGGTGACGTTGAGCGTCGTCCGCCCGGGTCGCCAGCTGCCCGCCGCGATCTCCCCGAGGTGCCGCGTCACGCCCGGCAGCAGCGGGAGCACGGCCTGCGCCTCCGGATCGCCAAAGCGGCAGTTGAACTCGAGCACGTGCGGGGTGCCGTCGCCGGCCAGCATCAACCCGGCGTACAGCACGCCCTGGTAACTCGCGCCCTGGGCCGCGAGTTCCCGGATCGTCGGCTCGAGCACTTGCTCGCGTACCCGGTCGAGCAGCCCGTCCGTGGCGATGCCCACGGGGCAGTAGGCGCCCATCCCGCCCGTGTTGGGCCCCGCGTCACCCTCCCTCAGCCGCTTGTGGTCCTGGGCCGCCGGCAGCACCAGGATCCGCTCACCGTCGGTGAGCGCCAGTACCGACAGCTCTTCCCCCTCGAGGAACTGCTCCACCACGATCTCGCGTCCCGCGTCGCCCCACGCCCCGTCCGCGAGCATGGCGCGGGCGGTGCGGGCGGCCGCGTCGCGGGTGGCACAAACCACCGCCCCCTTACCGCCGGCCAGCCCCGACGCCTTGACGACGAGCGGCTCGGCGTGGCCACGGATGTAGGCGAGGGCCGGGTCGAGCGCGTCGAACGTCCGGCTCGCAGGCGTCGGGACGCCGGCGCGCTGCATCACCTCTTTGGCGAAGGCTTTCGAGGATTCGATTCGTGCCGCCGCCTGCGTGGGCCCGAAGACCGGGCGGCCCGCCGCGCGCAGACGATCGGCGAGCCCCGCGGCGAGCGGGGCCTCGGGCCCGACGATGGCGAGGTCGATGTGGTGTTCCTGCACCGCCTCCACCACCTTCACAACCTCCACGGCCGCGATTCTCAGATTGGTGCCGAGCTGCGCGGTGCCGGGGTTGCCGGGGGCGGCAAACACCGTCGCCTCGGGAGCGTCGCGCTTCAGCGCCCAGCAGAGCGCGTGCTCGCGGCCGCCCCCGCCGACGACCAGGACTCTCACTTCTTCTTGAGCGCCTCCGCGAACGCCTGGGCGGCCCGCTTGGCGGTGTCCACCACGTCGTTCACGACGGCCTTGGCTTCCTTCATGTAGTGGTCGCGCGCCTCGTCGATGTCCTTGTCGATGGGCCGCTGCTCGGCTTCCGGGCCGCGCCTGGTGTACTCGCCGCCCAGGATGCGCTCGTAGTTGCCCTGCTCGATCCAGCGTTGCAGCTCGGCGGCTCGCACGGTGTTGAAGGGGTGGGAGCGGCCCAGCACCCCCAGGATCTTGAACACCCGGTCGAGCGCACCGCCCGTCTCCTCGTACTCCTTCGCTTGCGCCAGAAAGGCGTTCAAGTCCATCTGGGACATGTCGCCGCCGCCCGCGAACTTCAGGTTGACGCGCAGCGACGCGGTCGGGTCTTGGCAGGCGAGCAGGCCGGCCCGGTCGGACGATAGCTCGCTCTTGCGGAACCACTCGAGCAGCGCCAGCTGGATCGGCAGGATCGCGATGCCGGCGAGAAACGGCAGCGCCCCGAGGCTCACGTTTAGGATCAGCACGAGGATCGTGTGGTACAGGGCGTGCCCGCTCATGACGTGCCCCAGCTCGTGCCCCAGCACGTTCCGCAGCTCGTCGTCGTCGAGCAACTTGAGGGTGCCCGAGTTGATCACGATGAACGGCTTGTCCATGCCGAACGCCCCTGCGTTTGCGAACGGCGTTTGCGACACGAACAGGTCGGGCCGCTCCGGCCAATCCATGGAGGTGACGACGTCGGCGTACAGCTGGTTCAGGCGGGGAAATTGAGTCGGACCGACCCGGACGGCGTCGGCCTGGAACAGCAAGCGGATCCCCCGCTCGCCGAAGAAGCCGTAGATCTTCCGCACGACCTCGTCGAAGCCGGGGACGGAGCGCAGTGTTTGCAGCGCCGCGCGGTCCGCCGGGTGCTCCCACGCGACGGGCGCGATCTGTGTGAGGATCCTGCGAGGGCGCGCGGCGGGGAGCGACGTGGGGTCTGTCATATGATGCTCCTACTCATCGAGTGTAGATCGTCATTACGTCCCGGCACATACGGTGTTTCGCATCGTGTGTTCCCGCGCTGAAGCGTGGGCTCGGCGAAGCACGACGCTGAAGCGTAGTGTGCTTGAGCACAGTGCAGTGCCGAGCCCACCCTTGAGGGTGGGGAAAACGGGCAGCGATTTCTGCCCCGGTCACCCCGCCCCCGCCAGCGCCTGCTCCAGGTCCGCGATCAGGTCATCCACGTCCTCGATGCCGACCGAGAGTCGCACCAGGCTGTCGGTGAGGCCCATCGCGCGCCGCATCTCAGGCGGCACGCTCGCGTGCGTCATCGACGCCGGATGGCCGACGAGGCTCTCCACCCCTCCGAGCGACTCGGCGAGCGCGAAGATCTTGGTGCGCTCCACGAAGCGGCGAGCGCGCTCCACCGAGCCTAGCTCGATCGAGATCATGCCGCCGAAGCCCGTCATCTGGCGGCAGGCGAGATCGTGCTGGGGGTGGGAGGGCAGGCCGGGGTAGTAGACCCGCTGCACCTTGGGATGCTTGGTCAGCCACTCGGCGACGCGGCGGCCGTTGACGTCGTGCTGCCGCATGCGAAGAGCGAGGGTCTTGGTGCCGCGCAGCGCGAGCCAGCAGTCGAACGGCCCGGGCACGGCGCCCGACGCGTTCTGGATGAACCCGATCCGCTCGGCGAGGTCGTCGGAGTTGACGACCACCACTCCGCCGACCATGTCGCTGTGGCCGTTCAGGTATTTGGTGGTCGAGTGAAGCACGATGTCGGCGCCCAGCTCGAGCGGCCGCTGGAAGCAGGGCGTCGCGAAGGTGTTGTCCACGACGCACCACGCGTGGGCGTCATGCGCGATCTCGCCCACGGCCTGGAGGTCGCACAGCCGCATCATCGGGTTGGTCGGCGTCTCGGCGTAGATCAACCGGGTGCGGGGCGTCACGGCCGCGGCGACGTTGCCGGCGTCTCCAGCATCCACGAAGCTGAATTCCAGCCCGTGCCGGGCCCAGATATGGGTCATCTGCCGGTGCGTGCCGCCGTACACGTTCTCGCCGCTCACGACGTGATCCCCGTGCGACAGCAGCTTGAGCACGGCATCCACTGCGGCCAGCCCCGAGGCGAATGCGAAGCCGTGGCGGCCGCCTTCGAGCGCTGCGATGTTGCGCTCGAGCACCTCGCGGGTGGGGTTGCGAGTGCGCGCGTATTCGTAGCCCTTGTGCTTGCCGAGGCCCGCTTGGACGTAGGTGGAAGTCTGATAGATCGGCGTCATGACGGCGCCCGCTAGCGGATCGGGGACGTGCCCGGCGTGCACCGCGCGCGTCCCGAAACGCGTGGTCAGGTCGTCAGCCGACACCTTGGTCATATAGCGGGAACGTAAGGGCGCCTTCCGCGCCGAGCAAGCGACCTTTACGTTA
>Ga0066707_10000554_pt1 | contig 12223 bp, 8 predicted proteins | sample GraSoiAngelo_156_FD_66503 | JGI IMG/M metagenome (GOLD analysis project Ga0066707, IMG submission 66503) | Grasslands soil microbial communities from the Angelo Coastal Reserve, California, USA - 14_1009_13_40cm | ecosystem: Environmental > Terrestrial > Soil > Grasslands | place: USA... | reverse complement strand
GGCGGAAGCAGCCGAACGGCACCGTGTCCACCCAGCGGGGGCCCGCGACACCGATGCGGAAGTAGGCGTTCCCCACGCCGAGGGGGTGCGAGAACGCCAGCGCGATGGCGCGCGCGGTGGGCGTGTCGTCAGCGGGAAGCGTGATGACGACTCCGCCGACGTTGTCCGCGCCGGTTTCCTCCAACGCGCTCACGAGCCGGGGCACGTAGTCCCGCGGGTAGACACCATGCGCGTCCATGCGGATGATCACGTCGCCCGTCGCGGCGCCAATCGCCGTGTTGAGGGCGGCGGGCGTGATGCGGGCGGGATTGTCGAGCAGCCGGACGCAGGGATGCTGCGCGGCACAGCGCTCGACGATCTCGCGGGTCCCGTCGTCGCTGCGGCCGTCGGCGACGAGCACTTCCAGGCGGTCCAGCGGGTAATCCGTCGCGAGGACCGAGTCCAGGCAGGGGCCGATGTATGCCGCCTCGTTCCGGCACGGCATCACGATCGACACGCGGGGACGTCCATTCGCGTTCACCATACGAGCCGGTAGTCCCGGAGCCACAGTTCCAGGGCGAGCAGGGACACGAGTCGCCGGTATAGTCCCTCGCGACTCAGGGTCCCCGCGTGGTCGCCCCCGCCGGCCCGCCGGAACCCATCCAACCAGCCGCGTACCACCGTGGGGTCGGTGCAGGCCGTCGTCCGCGCGTCGGGGCCGAGCAGCAGGTCCGCCAGCGCCGTGTGTAGCTCGGGCGGCGCCATGACGTCGAGTGGAATACTGAACCCGCGCTTGCCGGACCGCGCGACGTGTGTCGGCAGCCAGCGGGCCGCCAGGGCTCGCAGCACGCGCTTCCCCTTCCGGCCGTCGGTCTTGAGCGAGTGGGGGAGGGAGAGCCCCACATCCACGACGTGCTCGTCCAACAGGGGCACGCGCACCTCGATGCCGGCGCGCATGCTCATCATGTCGACCTTGCGCAGCATTTGCGACGGCAAGCTCACGGCGAACTGGCTCTCGGTCAGCCGCCGGGACAACTGCTCGAGATCCGCGACGCCCGTGGCGTGCTGGTCCGCGTAGAGACGATACGCGGGCTCCAACCCCTCGCGCGCCGCGGCCGGTACGAGCTCCTGTTTTTGCGACTCCGAGAGGTAGTTGGAGAGGCCCGCCATCAGGACGGCGGGGTCGCTGCGGCTGGCCTCGGCGAGTGCGGCTGCCTTGGACATCTGCCGCCCCCAGTTCTGCGTCCACGGCGTGAAGCGGTCGCCCACGGCCGCTGCGGCACGTGTGGTCCACGCGGGCAGTTGGGTCAGTCGCATCAATGCATTGGCGCGCCAGAAGAGGGCGTAGCCGCCGAAGCCCTCGTCTCCGCCGTCGCCCGACAACGTGCAGATGATGCCCTGCTCGCGGACGGCGCGGGCGATCCAGTAGGTCGGGATCAGGCTCGTGTCCGCGAACGGCTGGTCGAAGTGCCGCAGCAGGTCGAGGATCGCGTCCGCGCGCAGCGCGCCCTCGGGCAGGTCGACGGTGACGTGGCGCGTCCCATAGCGTGCGGCCACCGCATGCGCGCGGGGCGTCTCGTCGTGGCTCGTGTCGGGGAACCGCACGTTGAACGTGGTCGTGGCGTCTCCGGTTGCGCGCTGGCGCGCGGCGACGACGAGCGAAGAGTCGATGCCGCCGCTCAGCAACGCCGCGACCGGCACGTCCGCCACCGACTGGGAGCCCACGGCGTCGAGCAGCGCCGTGGAGACTTCATCGGCACAGCCATTGAGCGTCCACCGCGTGTCCGGCCGCGCCTCCACCGTATGGAACGAGCTGCGGCGGGCACCCCCGGCGTCGATCACCATGATCGTTGCCGAAGCAAGTGCCGCGACGTTCGCGAACCCGGTCACCGGCTCCGGCACGTAGCCGAGGCCGAGGAAATCGTAGCACGCCTGGCGGTCGAGCTCGGGCCGAAAGCCCGGCAGGGCCGCGATCGCCTTGATCTCGCTCGCGAACGTCCATTGGCCGCCGTGCTCGGCGTAGAACAGCGGCTTCACCCCGAAGCGGTCCCGCGCCAAAAGCAGGCGTCGCCGCGTGCGGTCATAGACGGCGAACGCGAAAATCCCACGCAGCCGCTCCACCATCCGCTCGCCCAGGTCTTCGTAGAGATGCACGAGAACCTCGGTGTCCGACGTGCCTCGGAAGATGTGACCGTGGCCCTCGAGCTCCGCCCGCAGCGCCCGGTGGTTATAGATCTCGCCGTTGAAGATCACGTAGACGGTCGCGTCTTCGTTCGGCATCGGCTGGTGGCCGGTGGGCGACAGGTCGATAAGAGCGAGGCGACGGTGCACCAGCTCGCACTGCGAGTCTTGATACGCGCCGCGCCCATCGGGACCGCGGTGTGCGAGCAATGCATCGGCTCGGGCACACCACTCGGGCGCCGGCGGCAGGAGGTCGGGGTGGAAGCGCCCCGCTATGCCGCACATGGACGCGTTGCTCCATCCCGAGTTGTGAGCGGCCCGCTCGCTAAACCGAGCGCCAGGACCCACCAGAAGGGCTTGTAGGCGACCAAGTTGGTGCTGACGTTCGCGACGAGAAACAGCGCGATCAGCGCGAAGGGCACAATCCCGTAGGGGCTGGTGCGGCCCCGCCACGCCCCGACGACACAGATCCCGAGGCCGATGAGGAACGGGACCGCGCCCGCCAGCCCCAGCGCCGTGAACAGCTCGAGCAGGAGGTTGTGTGCGTCGCGATGCTCACGCGCCATGTCGGTGGTGCGGGCGGCGACCTCGTATTGGTTATTGATCGGACCCCACCCGGCCCACGGCTTCTCCAGCGCCATGTCCACGAGCGACGGCCACAGCTGTTCCCGGCCCGCCAACGTTCCGCTTTCCGCCGTCGCCTCCAGACGGTTCTTCATCACGGTCGCGGTGAACGCGGCGTACGTCAGCAGCCCGAGCGCCAACACGGTGACGAGCCCGTTCCGCAACCGCGCCTTGAGATTGCCGCCCGCCGTGAACATCAGCGCCACCAACCCGCCGGCGAGCGCGAGCAGGCCGCCGCGGGACCCCGTCTCGATGATCGCGGCACCGATGAAGGCACCCATCGGCCACGCTGCCAATCGCATGGCGCGCGACGTGCCGCGCCGGCCGTACGTGAGGCCGACGAGGGTCACGAGGCCCGCCGACAGCAGGATCGCGCTGAAGTTCGCATTCTGCCCGAAGGCGGTGACGCGCTCCCCGCCGGTCCACACGACGTACGAGGTGCGCCCAACGCCGATCATGGGCAACACCGATCGTGCCAGCGCCGAGATCACGAAGCACCACAGCGCCGTGACGCCGACCGCGACGCAGCTGAAGAGGTTGAGACTGACCCAGCATACGAGGAAGGCCTCGACCAGCACGATGACGTAGTGGCGGACGTCGCCGAAGTTGACCCACCCGTGGAGCAGGCTCGACACCGCGAAAACCCACAGAAAGCCCGCGAACCACACCAGCGCGGCGGGAATACGTCCGTAACACGCGCGCAGCGCCAGGGGCGTCGAGGCGAGGAACAGCGCGGCTGTCATCGCGGGGATCTCCCACCCGCCCCAGTCGGGCATCTCGAAGTTGAACGACGCCACCATCAGGTAGAACGCCGCCAGCACGATGCGGTTGACGCGCGTCGTGGCAGCCGCGTGCGCGGGCGGGGTCCAGGCGACCGCGAGCGCGCTAGCCACGGGCCGCCACCATGGTGCGCCACCGGTCGACGACCGTACGGCGTGCCTCGGCGGGAAGACCCGCCGCGAACGCCACGCCCAACAGGAGCGCGAGACTCGCCATCACCCCGAAGGCCCATGCCAGCCAATGGCGCATGAGCAGGCGGTCGCCCAACGCGGCGCTCGCGCCGAAGACCAGCAGCATGACGGCCAGCGGACGGGCGATCGAGCGGACCGGCAGGCGAACCGGGCGACGCAGGGACCTGTCCACCAGCAGCGGGTACGCGATCGTTTGCACCAACCGGCCCGCCAGCAGACCGAGACACACCCCGACGATGCCGAGCGACGGAGTGAGGGCGATCGAGGCGCCGAGGATCGCGGCCGCCGCGACGGCGGCGACCCCGACGCGCAGGCGGGGCTGCAGGGTCGCGTCCAGGACAAAGGCGTCGCTGCGCAGCAGCGCGGTCTGCGCGGTGCCGATCACGATGAGGAGATTGGCCCAGAACCCGGCATAGTTCTCCGGTCCGACCCAGAGTGCCAGGAAGGACCGGTTCCACAGAAGGATCGCGCCCCCCACCGCGGTGACGAAGAGCCACGTGAGGCTCATGATCTCGTGGCGCAGGCGCGCCGCGCGCTCATAGTCCCCGCGCCCGATTACGCCCCCCAGCCCCGGCATCGCGGCTCCGGTCGTAAACAGGTGGAGCCCGAGTGCGATCCGTCCCGCGTACCCGGTGAGGACGTACGTCGTCACGACCGACGGGGACACGACCATACCCAGGACGATGACGTCGCTGGCGAGGGCCAGCTTCGCAATCACTTCCCCGATCGCAATCCAGGCGCTCATCCCGAGGAGCGACCGCACGTCGCGCACCGAGGGTCGCGCCACCCCGAACGACGCGACATAGCGCTTCACGAGAATCCAGAAGCCGAGGCCGGTGATCGCTACCAGCGCCAACTGGGCCCCGGCCACGCCCACGAGCCCGAGTCCGGCGACGATCGCGCCGGCGGTGAGGATGCCTCCGATCACGTTGAGCCCCGCCTGAAAGCCCATCCGTTTGTAGCCGAGGTTCATGCCCCGCAGCACGGACTCGGGCACCGACGCGAGGCCCCCCAGTAGCAGGCTCAGCAGCAGCGCCGCGCTCGCCAGCCTCACGGTCGTGTGGAGGCCAGGGGGCACTTTGGTCACGGTCGGCGACAGCCACACCAACACCGCGCCGAGCCCGGCGAGGAGCGGCAGGAACAGCAGCCACACGACGAGCGCCCCGCCCACGGCGCGCCGGTGCTCCAACGGGTCGACGGCCCCTTGCTTGGTGGCAATGACCAGGCGGAGCGCCTCGGTGGGGCGCCCGTCAGCCGCGGACATGTAGCTGATGAGGCGGTTGAGCATCTCCCACACGCCGAACATCTCGCGGCCGAGGCGACCCACCAGGAGCGGCGTGACGGCCAGCCCCACGGCAAGGCGCGCCGCGTAGTCGAGCAGCGACTGCACGGCGTTGAGCGAGGCGCGCCGGGTCAGCGTCACAGGCACGGGGACCGCGACCACGTCAGCCTGCATGGGCGGTCTCTTGGCAGGCTGCGAGGACCCGCGCCGCGAGCTCCGCGGGAGGGGCGCCGTTGCTTTCGAGCGAGATGACCTTCGGGCCGGTCCCCTCCTGGGCCGTGAGACCGGAGATGACCCATGCGAACTCGCGCCGGTAGGCGGCAGCGAACTCGTACAGCTCCTGGTCGGAGCTGCTCTTGAGCGGATGGTCTTTAGTGCGCGAGCGGAGGCGATCGACGAGCAGGGGATCGGCTCCGTCGAGCAGCACGATCACGTCGAGGCGCGCCGCCCAGTGCGCCAGCACCCCGCGCCACCAGGCATCCCGACGACCGTCTCGAAAGCAGGGATGCCCCAACACGCGAAACCACGCGAACGCAAACACGGGGCCCTCGTCCAGCACGACGACGCTCCGGTCGCCCTCGGGAAGGCGGCGAAGAAACTGGTCCAAGGCGTCAAGGCGGATGAGCTGCTCCGTCTCCTCCCACGGGAGCCAGTGGGTCGCTCCGATGAGGGCGGCGATGGCGGGCGTTGTGCGCACCGCGCTCGCGGCATACAGCGGGCGGGGCAAGTTCCAGACGCTCGCTCCGACGAACTGCGGCCGCGCGGTGAGGTGGCGCGCCACGGTTGTCTTGCCCGCGCCGGCGGGCCCCGCCACCTCGACGACGAACGCCACCCCCTACACCTCCGCCCACAGGAGCGTTTTCAAGTCGGTCAGCACCTCCGGGAGCGACCGTCCGGCATCCACGAGGTGGGCGCCGGTCCCGGTCCAGTCCGTCTCCCAGATAATCCGGGACCGGGCCCGCACGTAGGCCGCCGGCTCGTCGGTCTTGCGCCGCACGGCGATCTCCGGTTCCACCCGCAACACGATGATCACGTCGGGTCGCGTGATCTGGTCGTAGTACCGCTGTTCCGCGCGTATCAGGCGGCGAGCGAGCGAGGAGACGCGGCGCCTGTCGCGCCCGCGCTTGTAGAGTTGCGGAATTTCGGGTCCGACGAGCAGCCGGTTTTGCGCCACCGGGTAGCGCTCACACAGCGCGATCCCCCCGGCGTCGGCGAAGCGCCGAGCGCGTGCGAACAGGCGATAGCGATCCCGCGCGGTGCACACGTGGCGCAGCAGATCGAGAACGCTGGTCCCGTCGGTGCGACCGAGCGCGCGACGGGTTTTCAGCAGGCCGCCGACGAGGAGGGTCGTGAGCGACCGGGGCGGGCGGCCCAGGTGGGCGGTGGTGACGTCGAAGGGCACGCCGAGCCAGCGCGAAAGTTCCGCGACGCAGGTGGATTTGCCGGCGCCATCGCCGCCGAGCAGCGCCACCACCCGGCCGCCCCGGGTGGGGTGCAGTCCGCGCCACCGCGGCAAGAGCCCGAGGCTGCGCCCGATGCGACGGACGAGCAGCCCGAAGGGCGGACGGGACGCGTGCGGCTGGAGACGCCGATCTAGGCCGCGGCGCAACCAGAGGCGCGCCCAGCGCGAGACCCCCGGGCGCAGCGACCGGGTGCAGGCATCGAAGAACGCCACATCCACGGTGGGCAGGAGATCCGCAAGCCGTGCTACGAGAAGCTCCCGATCGACCTGGCGGAGCAGGTATGCGAACTCCGGCTCCACATCCGCGAGCCATTTGGGGTGGCGCCGCGCGAGCAGATCACGGGGACTGTAGCGCTGCACCGTGCGCAGCACGAAGATGATGAACTCGAGCTCGGGCGCCGGAACCGCGAACGGCTGGCGGGGGACGGCCGTCTCGAGGATGGCGCGCTCCATCGCGAGCCGGTAGACGGTGGTCCAGTACCCTCCGACGATCAGGCGGCGGTGGAGGTGCACGTGGACGAGACAGCCATTGCGGGCGTCGTAGCCGATCCAGCTCGCCGTGCCAGGGAACTGGGCTTCCGCCGGCGTGTCGGCCCGCTTGAAGCCCAGGCGGGCCAGCACGGTGTGCAGTCGCTCCGCCCAGGCGGGATCGACGAGCAGGTCGACGTCTCCGGCGCCGCTTTCCCAGCGGGTCCGCTTCCAGTGCCCCTTCCACTGGCAGTAGACGACTCCGGCGGCGTCGAGCGACTCCCCGAGGCGATCGATCAGCGACGGCGCCGCCGTCGCCGGCCGGGGATCCCGCACCTGGAGCGTCATGCCGTCATTCGGACGGCGCCGCGTTCGTTCATGATGCGCCGCGCGTCCTCCAGCTCCGGCGGCAGCGGGAACTCGCGGCGGCCGAGCAGCGCCGTGCCGAGCATCCAAGCGGTCCGAACGATGAGCGCGAGATCGTACGCGAGCGACGCCCGGCGCACGTACACGATGTCCATCGCCAGTTTCAGCGGCAACAACCGCTCGGCGTAGCAACCCTCCGAGTCGCGCGCGTCGAGCTCCGCTTCGCCGTGCGTGTACGCGTAGATGCTGCCCGGACTCGTGAGTCCCGGCGGTACGCGGAGCGTCTCGTGGTGGAGCGGCGCGTAGAACCGCTCCACCATCCGGGGGTCCTCGGGCCGCGGGCCGACGATCGCCATGTCGCCGCGCAGGACGTTGTACAACTGCGGCAGCTCGTCGACCTTCGTGCGGCGCAGCAGGGCGCCGAACGGGTAGACGCGGGGATCATTTTTCGCGGTGATGGCGCTGGGATAGGCCTGCCCCGCCCGCATCGTGCGGAGTTTGTACATCGTGAACACGCGGCTGTGCAGACCGACCCGCTGCGCGCGGTAGAGAATGGGGCCGGGCCCCGCGAGCCGGATCCCGACGGCCGCAACACCGAGCACCGGCGCGGCAGCGACGAGCGCCACGCCCGCGAGGATCACATCGAGGACGCGCTTGGCGGTCACGCCCGGTAGCTCCGCACGACGTCGAACACTGCCTCGATCACGTCGCCCACGTCGCGGTCGGTCATACCGGGGTTGAGCGGCAGGCTCAACATGCGCCGGTAGTTGTCGTAGGCGACAGGAAAGCTGCCTGGCGTATAGCCGTACTTGTCGCGGTAGTACGGATGGATGTGGATCGGGATGAAATGCACTGACGTGCCGATGTTCCGCTCGGCGAGCTCCTGGATGAATCGGTCACGCCCGATCATCAGCGCGTCATCGCGCAGGCGCAGCACGTAGAGGTGCCAGGCGTGCTCGACGTCCGGGCGCGTCACGGGACGCTCGAGGGCTGGCTCGTCCGCGAAGGCACGGTCGTACTCGCTCACGACGGCGCGGCGCCGCGCCTGAAACTGCTCGAGCTTGCGCAGCTGCCACAGCCCGAGCGATGCTTGGATGTCGGTCATGTTGTACTTGAAGCCAGGGACCAGGACCTCGTAGAACCAGCTGCCGCCCTGGTCGTAGCGCTTCCAGGCGTCGCGGCTCATGCCGTGCAGACTGATCACCCGCGCCCGGGCCAGGAATTCGGGATCGGCCGCGAGCATCCCGCCTTCACCGGTCGTGAGATTCTTGGTGGCGTAGAAGCTGAAGGCGACGGGATTCCCCTCGCTCCCGATGGGTCGCCCCTTGTAGCAGGCGGGCAACGCGTGGGCGGCGTCCTCGACTATGCCAAAGCCACGCGTCCCGGCCAACGCGCGCAGTGCGTCGAGGTCGGCTGGATGACCGGCGTAGTGCACGGGCAAGACCGCGCGGGTGCGCGGCGTGATCGCCGCCTCGACCTTGCGCGGGTCGATGTTCAGCGTGTCCGGCTCGACGTCCACCAGTACGGGTCGCGCGCCCACGTGCTCGATCACGTTCACGGACGCTGTGAACGTCATCGGCGTCGTGATGACCTCATCCCCCGGGCCGATGCCTAGCGTCTTCAGCGCGGTATGCAAGGCGGCCGTGCAGGAATTGAGCGCTAATGCTCCGGGGGCCCGCAGAAAAGCCGCGAATTCACCCTCGAACCGCTTCGTCTTCGGTCCCGTCGAGATCCAGTGAGAGCGGAGAGTGTCCACAACCTCCCGAATCTCCTCCTCGCCGATCGTCGGAGGGGAGAAGGGGAGGAAGTCGCTGCGCTTAGGTGGTGCCGAGCCGGCCGTGATGGTGCTGCTCCTTGGGCCCGGGGCCCGATGTCGGACACGTCATGCGGGTCGCCCGCGAGGGCGCTACAAACGCAGGTCACGTGCGCGGACGCTCCGGTTAGTGGACCGCTTGTGGGAGAAGCACTTAGCTCCGAGTGCCGGGGTGCGCGCGTCCCCTGCTGCCACGTCGACGTTACAGATGTGCGTGAGGGTTGCGACGATCAGAAGACGGGCCGTCCCCACGACGTAAGCCCATGTACGTATCTGCGCGTGGCGGCACGCGTTGCGTCGCTCGCTGCTGGGGGCCCCCCGCGGTACCCGGCTTGCAAGCGTTGGGACGGCTGAAGGCACCACCTAACCCTTGAGAGCCGGACCCAACTACATGGCGACTGACGCGATCCCACGTCCCAAAGAACCAGCCCTGGTGCCGTTCCAAACGGGGCTTCCGGCTGCGGCACCCGCGCCGATGAGCGACTGGGCTCGTGTCTTCGCGGCTGCCCGTCGTTATAAGGCGTTGGTCGCCGGCGTCACCGTCATTGGTGCCTTGGCCGGCCTGGTCATTGGGAAGCTCCTCAAGCCTGTCTATCAGGCGCAGGCCACGATTTGGATCCAGGCAGCGGACCAAGATCGCGACCGGGGTCGTGGTGATCAGGGGCCGATCCAAAGCGCCCAGCTCCTTGGCACCTCGGGCGGCTGGCTCGATCTGATCCGATCCCATGCAGTGCTGAACGATGTCGTTCGCCAGGCGCGGCTGTACCTCGCGCCTAAGTCGCTGGCTGACTCGGCGGCGCTGACGACGCTGACCGTGCCCGGGGAGGTTCGGCCCGGCACCTATCGGCTCGAGGTGGATCAGGCGGGGCAGCACTTCACGCTGCGGGACGTCGAGGAGGACGCCGTGCTGCAGCAAGGCAGCGTCGGCGACTCGGTCGGCGGATTGCTGGGCCTGGCGTGGGTGCCGCCCGCCGGCACGCTGCGACCCGGGGCCATGATTCGCTTCACGGTGACCGGGTTGAGTGACGCGGCGCTGGAGCTCTCGCAGACTCTGCGGATCCGGGCCACGGCGGACGGCTATTTCGTTCGCCTGGAGCGACGCGGTCACGATCCGGTCCTCATCACCACGACCGTGAATGCGGTCGCGGACCGGCTCGTGGCAGTGGCCGCAGACCTGAAGCGCGAGCGGCTCACCGAGCTGTCGTCGATCCTGCGCGAACAGCGCGACCACGCCAAGGCCAACCTGAGCAGCGCGGAGGTCGCGTTGACGCAGTTCCGGGTGCGCAACGCCGTGCGCGCGTCGGAGGGCCCGGCGCAAGGCCCCGACGGTCGCCGCATCACGGCCGACCCCACGTTCGCGAGTTATGTGGACCTCCAGGTGGCCATTGTCGGGTTGGCCCGCGACCGCGAAGCGATCACGCAGGTGGTGGCGCGGGCGAGGGACGGAGGCGTCCCGGTGGATGAACTCACCATGATCGGCGCGGTGCAGCGCTCCTCGGCGCTGGCGGGCGCGCTGAAGGACCTCGCCGACCGGCAGGCGGAGCTGCGCGTGCTCCGCTTCCGTTACGCCGACACGCACCCGCCGGTGCGCCGCTTGGCGCAGCAGGTGGACACCCTCGCGCGGTACGTGATTCCGGAGCTAGGCCGCGCGCTGGTCGCCGGCCTGGCCGCGCGGGAGCACGAGCTGCAGCAACGCATCGACTCGATCGCGGGCGCCCTGCGCGGCGCGCCCTCCGTGACCCTGGAGGAGGTCCGACTGGCGCGCGACCAGGCCAACGCTACGGAGCTGTTCTCCAATCTCGAGCAGCGCTACAACGCAGCGCGTCTCGCCGAGGTCAGCACGCTGCCCGACGTCCGCATCCTCGAGCACGCGATCCGGCCGACGCGGCCCGTCGTCAACGCGACGCCCCTGGTGCTGCTGCTCGCCTTAGTTGCGAGCCTGGGCGCGGGCGTCGGCGGCTCGGTGCTGCTCGATCGCGCGGATCCGAAGATCCGCGATCCGCAGCAGGTCACCCGGGCGATGGGGCTTTCGATCCTCGGCGCCGTGCCGCACGTGCACCGAGGAAACGGGAACGGGCGCGCAAAGGCGGAAGACGACGACACCGGAGCGGTCGAGGCGCTGCGGGGCATACGCATGAACGTGCAACACGCCTACGGCGCTGCCGGGCCGGTGCTCATCACCGTCACCAGCCCGGGGCGCGGCGACGGCAAGTCCTTCGTCACGTCCAATCTGGCTCTGGCCTTCGCGCAGGTGGGATACCGCACGCTGCTGATCGACGGCGACGTCCGATGCGGCGCGCTGCACCGCTTCCTCAAGGCCGTCCGCCGCCCGGGGCTCACCGACGTGCTGGCGAATCAGGTGCCGGCAGACCAGGTCGTGCAGAGGACTCCCTACCCGCAGCTCTCCTTCATCGGCGCGGGCTCGCGCCTGCATCGCGGCCCCGAGCTGCTGTGCTCCGAAGCCTCACCCCGCTTAATCACTGCGATGCGGCCGCACTTCGACGTGATCCTCGTGGACAGCCCACCGCTCGCCGCCGGCGTGGATCCGTGCGCGCTGGGCGCCGTCACGGGGAGCCTGCTGCTTGTGCTGCGCACGGGGGTCACGGACCGCATGATCGCCGAGGCGAAGGTGGAGCTGCTGCGGGGCCTCCCCATCCGCGTGCTCGGGGTGGTGCTGAACGACGTGCCCCCGGGGGCGGCGTACAACTACTACGCGTATTCGCTCGAGGGATACTCGGTACGTCAGGAGGACCCCGACGGGCGGGCCGGGACTCTGCTGTCGGGGCGCTCCTGACGGTGCGGGCGATCCCGAACGGTGCCTCCCTCGCGTGTGTCCTCGGCGACTCCGATCTACTGCGTGCCCTGAGTCTCGCGGACATCCCCTGCGTCGTCATGGCGGCGCCGGGCGACCCGGCGCGCTATTCGCGCTTCGCCCGAGCGGTGCTCGACTGGGCGGATGCCTGGGAGCGGCCGGAGGAGCTGCTGGAGCTGCTCGAGCGCTTCGCCGCCGCGCAACCCGCGCTCCCCGTGCTCTTCTACGAAGAGGACCGGGAACTCCTTCTCATCTCTCGCTACCG
>Ga0066707_10000544_pt1 | contig 12284 bp, 13 predicted proteins | sample GraSoiAngelo_156_FD_66503 | JGI IMG/M metagenome (GOLD analysis project Ga0066707, IMG submission 66503) | Grasslands soil microbial communities from the Angelo Coastal Reserve, California, USA - 14_1009_13_40cm | ecosystem: Environmental > Terrestrial > Soil > Grasslands | place: USA... | reverse complement strand
TCGTTTTCGTGAAATTCGTGGAATTCGTGGTCGGTTTTATTGGCCACGAATTCCACGAATTGACACGAATTAAAATTCTCCACAGCTTCTGGGGAGTTCACGCAGCGTGAACCGACTCCCCCTTCTAATTGCACCCGCTCGGGCGCAGAGCAGCCTGAAGGCTGAACTCCAGGCTTCGCACAACTGGGTTCGTGGCAACGACGGGAAGGATTCTGCCGAGAAAAAGGGGCCGCGGGTGCTCCAGCCTGACGCTCTTTGGAGGATCTGCGCTCATGAGCTCAGGACAGGGCTCGGTTCTGCGACGGGGGTCGTGCCGGCGCCGGGCTTGGGTATTTGCGGCTCGCGGGGAGCAAAGTCGCGCAGGAAGGCACCCGCAGCTCGGGCGTAGCGTTTGGGATCCTGGACGAGCAGGTCTCCGTGACCCGAGCCCGGGAAGATGACCAAGCGCTTGGGCTCGGGAATGCACCCATAAAGGTACTCGATCTCGACCATACGGAGCACGGCTTCCGAATCCCCCGCCATGACCAGAATCGGGCACCGTGCCTTTTCCAGCGCCTTGGCAGGATCGAGGTCTTCGGCCCGGAGTTGAATGAGCTGTTCGACTATCAGCTCCACAGGCCAGGCCAGAATAGGGGTGAGCGATTTTCCGACACGCGTTTCCAGACGGTTGGCGAAGGCATTCCGGATGTTGTCATAGCAGGACTCCAGAATCATCCAATCGGGATCGACGTCGCCGTGTCCTACCGCGTAGGCCGCCGCGGCCGCTCCCATGGAAATCCCGTCGATACCGATTCGCATGCGCTGTTCGGGCCGCAACGAACGAATGAAATCAAACGCCGCTTTCACATCCTTGCGCTCGTTGTAACCGTACGAAATAATTGCGGGATCGCTGCTTCCGTGGCCGCGAAAGTGGAGGAGAAGGACATTGAAACCGCGGCGGGAAAAGAAGCGCGCTCGATTCTGCACGGCGGACCGGTCCGAGCGATAGCCATGGAGGAGGACAACCCAGTCTTCGGGAGATGCCTTGCGGCTCAGCAGCACCCAGGCGTGCAGCCGCAATCCGTCGGAGCTCAAGAGCGTCAAGGGCTGCATCTTGCCGTACCGCATTCCAGGAACGCAGTCGTAATCACGGCGCTTTCCTGGGCGCACCAGGATCCAGCCCGCAACCAGTCCGCCGCCAAAGTACGCCAGCGCGGCGAATCCTGCCGACCACAAGGCTATCTTGCCTATCTTCTTCAGTCTCATCCCGTTCATACAGGCAATTTTTAGATTAACGGCCCTCTTCTATCTATATCGGATAATGTTCGAACAATGCCGGGGCTTTCTGCGAAGCAGTCAGCAGTAGGCAGTTTCTGCCCACTGCCTACTGCCTGCTCTTTTTTTCGAGGAGATCTCTGAGGCGCCGCACTTCTTCGCGCAGACTCTGTTCACGGGAATGGATGGAGTAGAGGTAGAGCGCCAGGATGATCCAGATGGCAACGTAAGCGGCAAACAGGTAATTCATGGTGTTGATCTTTTCCATAATCCGGGCGCTCCTTTTAGGAAACCATGTCCGCACGCCGCTGCAGCCACTCCACCTCCTGCCGCGACGCTTCAAGGAAGAAACGCCGGCGCAGGAGATAGATGAACAAGATCTGAAAAACTGCCCAGCACGTATAGAAAGCCGGGCGCATGGACGGCGACAATCCTCCGGTCTCCAGCATGGGTGCTGGATGGATGTCCCGCCACCAGCGAATCGAAAACCACACAATAGGCGCGTCCACAAAGGCGACGATCCCGAATACCGCTGAGACGAGCGCGCGGCGGTCCGGGTCGAGAACATAGTTGCGGACCAGGAGGTAAGCGACGTAGAGCATCCAGAGGACGAGCGAGGAGGTGAGGCGCGGCGACCAGGTCCACCAGACGAACCACACGGGCTTGGCCCAGATGGGTCCGGTAACCAGGACGATGCTCAAGAACATCACTCCGAGCTCGGCAGACGAGAGCGCCACGTGGTCCCACCATCGGTTCCTGCGGACCAGGTACATCACCGAGGCGGCAAAGTTGACGGCAAAGGCTGTCAACCCGGTAATTCCCGAGGAAACGTGAAAGTAAAAGATCCTCTGAAGGTCCCCCATGGTCTTTTCGCGCGGCGCCTGCAGGAAAGCCATGTAGAGCGCCAGAATCATACCCGCGAACAGAAGCGCGCCCAGGAACTCATCCAACCGGGCTTGCCCTCTCTGGTCCATAGGGTCAGTCCTCCAGCACATATTCAAACAGCAGATACGCCAGGGTCGCAAAGACTATGGTGAAGACAGTCATAATCGTCAGCGGGAGCTTCAGCTGCCGGTAGTCGACGGTGTTGAGAATGATGGCGGTGGCTTCCACGGCGTTCACGAGAATCGGCAAAACAACCGGAAACAGGATCAAAGGGAGCAGCACTTCCCTCATTTTGGTGTTTGCTGCAATCGCCGAGAGCAGAGCCCCGACGGCCGTAAATCCCAGAGTGCCTACCAAGCATACCAGAACCACGTAAGGTATCTCGCGCCAGACGGTGAGATTGAAAAAAATCAGGGAGAAGACAAAGATCACGGCTTCCGTAAGGAGCATGAACACGCAGGCGGCGATCATCTTTCCGAGATAGATGATCCCGCGATCCACCGGGACCATGAGCAGCCCTTGAAGGCAGCTGTTTTCTTTCTCCGCCGCGAACATGCGATTCAGGCCGAGCGTGCCCGAAAAGGCAAACGATACCCAGAGCACGCCGGGGACCGCCGCCCGTATCGACTCGCGAATTGCCTCCAGAGCGAAATTGAAGATCACCAGGACCACGATCCCGAAGAAGATCATGGCATTCAGAGAGTCCTTGGTGCGCAGCTCGATGAGCAGATCCTTCCGAAAAATCGTCCACACCTTAGCCGGCATCGCTTCGCTCTTTCACCAGCGCCCGGTATCTCTGTTGAAATTCGGCGAGACTCAAAGACCGCCGGGCCACGTCCATGGCCACGCCCCCGCTCTCAATGACCAGAATCCGATCGGCCAGCTCGTAACCGAGCACGGCATCATGAATGGCCATCACGCACGTCTTCCCGCGCCCATGGGCGCGAGACAGGTAATCTTTGAGAAACTCCGTTCCTGTCTGGTCGAGCCCCGTGAATGGCTCGTCCAGCAGCAGGATCGAAGGATCATGCAGGAACGCCCGCGCAATGGCCAATCGCTGCTGCATCCCGCGCGAATAATTCCGCACCGGCTCTTTTTCCCGTCCCGCCAGTCCTACCAGTTGGATCCTCTTCTCGAGCTCGGCCTCGTCCAAGGCAAGGTCGAAAAGATTTGCATAGAAACGCAGATTCTCGACGGCGGTCAGGTCGCCGTAGAGAGCGGTGTTGTGGGAGAGATAACCCATGCCTCCACGAGCTTCTTGCGGCGACCGTGGGCCCGATGAATGAATCCTGACATCGCCGGAAGAGGGCCGGGTAAGACCGGCCAGGATTCGGAGCAGCGTCGTTTTTCCCGCGCCGTTCCGGCCGAAGAGCGAGACAAACTCGCCTTCCCTTACCGTAACGCTGAGGTCCCGCAGCGCCGAGAATCTCCCGAAGTATTTGGCGACCCCCTGCACCTCAATCATGGTTTTCAGTCCGGAGAATTAACCGCAAAGGCGCGAAGATCACAAAGTCCACTTCGCGTCCTTTGCGTCTTCGCGGTGAAAACGCCGGCCTATTTCTTCCCTAAAAGAAGGGAGATGCGCCGGAGCTGGCTCTTGGCGTGCGCGCGCAAGCGATGATACTCTCTTCGCTCCATCTCTTTGTTCTCGTACTTCTGATCCAGCGATGCCACAAATTGCAGAAGTTGCTCGTGTTTCTGCCTCAGTTCCCGCGTCCGGGAATCCTTGGGCTGCTTGGCCGGAATGTTATTGTAGGCATACCAGAGAACAACGATGAATACCATGAGGAGCAACGGGCCGACTATTGGCGTGTAGCGCCCCACAGACGTGGGCATAGGCCGGATGCGCGGTTCGGCAGAACCTTCCGATGACTCGCCCGCTGCCGTTGGCGTGCCACCGGCAAAAGTAACGGCCATCTCGCTCCCTGCCTTGAGAGGCCCGCCGGTATAGACCGCAAAATTCTTGGCCACATCCACTTGAATCCGCTTCAGGCCTTCACCTGTGACGGCTACGTCCTGCGGGATAACACCGATCTGAAAGAAATCCACATCCTGATAGAAATTCTTGCGGTACGTGTAGGTTCTATCGTGATAAGGCAGAACATAATCCAGCTCAAAAGTGGTCGTACCGGGACGGAGCGCGTACAAGCTGTAGTAACTCTGGCCATCCGCGCTCTCGAGCGGTGTCTGCGTGAGCGGCATGGGGGCTCCGGGGCCTTGGGCCGACAATCGTGGTGGTTCTGCGATGCCAGCGGGCTTGGTAAAGCGAAAACTTCCCCGGTTGCTGGAAAACGTCTTCTTCGGTTTTGTCTCATTGACGAAGGAATAGGTCTCCACGGCGCGCAGGTGATCCCCATCCAGCTGGAATCCCAGGCGAACGCCCTCCACCCGGATATCCTTCATCGATGTGGTGGCCTCGAAAACCTCCACCTCCACGGATGCCTTTCCCGAGGCGTCCAGGCTAAAGCGCGAATGATAGTTCACGGACTGGTAGTTCGCCCGGATCATCAGGGGGGGTCCGGTAGGAAGGCCCTCGATCCGGAATCGCCCCGAGGGGTCGGTCACGGCACTCTTGAGAACTGTCATTCCACCGCCCAATCCGATGACGTCGAGATCGACGCCCGCCGCGGCTATCCTGGCATCGGTGCCGTTAACCACCCTGCCTTCCACAACGCCGGATCCCTGCGCCCACAAAGCCGGAACAGCACAACGCATCAAGACTATCAAAAGGAAAACGGGCCGGCGCATGGAAAGGAGCGCAGGTTTGACGACTGAGTTGATCGGATTCATGTGGAAGATAATCTTACCGGGATCAAGCAAGCCGCTGGCCGCAGTCGGCGCAGAATTTCTTGCCGGGGACGGTGGCGGACCCACAGGAAGGGCAGCTGGCAAAACCGGGCGCAGACTGCGACGGGGGAGCAGAGGAGAGCTTTCCCCGGCGCACCGAGATTTCTTTCTCGATCTGCTCGTCGACGTTCTTTTCGGCCCCCAACTGATCCAGTTTTTGCAGAACCAGGGCTGCCTCCGCCTTATAACCGGCTCCCAGGCGGCCGTAATCGGCATCGGACAGCCTGCCCATCTTGTATTCGAACTCGAGGTCCTTGATGTTGCTGTAGATAACGGCCTTGCGGTTGAGCAGCCGGTCGAGCTCCGTTTCGGCGAGAAGCTCCACGTCCAGGTTCCCTTTGGGTTCCCTGAAGAGCGGCGTCAGGACGTATAATCCAACCAGCGCCACAAGCAGAGTGCATGCAGCAGCCACTAACATCAGCTCTCCTCTTCGAAGTCCTTGAGCTCTCTTTCGACCCGGGGATCGACAATGACGGGAGCGCTCGCTTCCGCTGCCGCGGCCGGACGCGCCATCCGGACGACGATCCAGGAAACAACGATCAGGCCCAGGGCAAACATGACGATGGGCATGATCCAGGCGGTAAGATCAAAGCCCTTCAGGGTCGGGGCGGCCAACACCTGCTTGCCTATCCTGGCCACGAAGCCGTCCACAATCTTCTCCACGGTCATTCCCGCCTGCAGTTTTTCCCGTATCTCCGCCCGCATCGGCGTGGCGGAGTGGCAGTTCTGCATGCCGCACACGGTGAGCTGTTCGCGGCATCCCCCACACTGGCAGACGAGTTGCGCCGCCGCTTCCCTGTATTGCTTTTCAAGGTCCGCAGTCTCCGGCGCGCTTGACAGGGGAGTACCCAGAACAATCACGATGTAAAGGAGTATTCGAGCTCTCAGTTTCATCCGCATTCCACGGGACACGGACCCGGGCGAACGTGGGGGCGGCCCTGTGTGGCCGGCCGAATGAGGCTGATCGGCCGGCCAACAGTCTTAAGACCATCCTCTTTGAGGGCAATTAGAAGTAAGAGTCAAATTTTTTGGCGCTACCGTCCGGTGACCGTTTTTCGTGGTGGCGGTTTTTAGTTTACTGGCCACGAATTCCACGAATTAACACGAATTGAATTCTTCACAGCTTCTGAGGTAGTTCACGGCAGCGTGAATTGAACCCACTTCCAATTGCATCCCCTATTTGATTCTCAGGGTTTCCCCGATCCCTGCAGCCTCGCTGAAACTCAGTTGGGGTGTGACAAAGGCGCCTTTGCGGTCCGGCAGCAGAGTCACTAGAGTCCCGAAAACCATGATCGCAGCGCCGAACCACACCCAGAACACGAGCGGATTCACGAAGGCATGGATTTCATAACCTTTTCCGCCGTTTGCCACACCGGAGAACACCACGTAGAGATCTTCCTTCGGCGTGCTGTACAGTTCCACCTCTGTAGTGGTCTGCTGGTCCCCGGCCTTGTAGAGCCGTTTTTCAGGGGTCATCGTGCGAATTAACTTCCCATCCTTGTAGGCTTCCAGCTTTACTTCGGCCAACTGATAGTTCGGCGTGTCTGCCTCCCTGTAATCGACCATGCGGAGCATGTAACGCCCGATATGCATCGACTCTCCCTTGCTGAGCTTCTGCTGGACTTCCTTGTTGAAGGCGTTGCCCGTCAGGCCCACGAAAATTACTACGATGGCAACGTGGACGATGTACCCTCCGTAGCGTCGCTTGTTTTTCAAGGTGAGGTTGACTATGGCGGAAAGGAAGCTCTCGCCCGTATTCTTTGCGCGGACGCTCGCTCCCTTGTAGAACTCCCGGACGACCGTAATCAGGACGAAGACGCAAAGCGTGAATGAGACCACCGCATAGAAATCGCGCATTCCGGCAATCATCAGCGCTGCGCAAAAGGGCACGGAAAAGATAACCGGCCAGAAGAAAGCCTTCTTCAAGCTTTCCACCGACGTCTTACGCCAGGCAAACAGCGGGCCGACACCCGTAAGGAAGAGCAGAAACAGGCCGATGGGAATGTTCACGTTATTGAAGAAGGGCGGGCCCACCGTCATTTTCTGTCCCTGAACCCATTCCGAAAGGACCGGGAACATAGTTCCCCAGAACACCGCAAAACAGGCGACGAGCAGGACCAGGTTGTTAAACAGGAATGCGCTCTCGCGCGACAGCACGGAATCCAGCGGCCGCTCGCTCTTGAGATACGGGAGCCGGTCAATGATGAGATACATGCTCACAAAAAAGACCGCGGACATGTAGTAAAGGAAGAACGGCCCTAACGAAGAGTCGGCGAAGGCGTGAACGGAATTGATAACTCCGCTACGCGTTATGAATGTTCCAAAGACCCCGAGAAGATAGGTAATCATGATCAAGAAAACGTTCCAAACCTTCAACATCCCCTTCCGTTCCTGCACGATTACCGAATGCAGGAAGGCAGTCCCGGTAAGCCAGGGCATCAGGGAAGCATTCTCGACCGGATCCCATCCCCAGTAGCCTCCCCAACCCATCTCGACGTAAGCCCACTTGCCCCCCAGGATCAGGCCGGCCCCGAGAAACATCCAGGGGACCAGCGTCCAGCGGCGGATCGTGCGGATCCAGGAATCTCCGAGCTGCTTTGTTACAAGTGCGGCAAAGGCGAACGCGAAGGGAACCACAAACCCGATAAAACCGAGGTACAGGATCGGTGGATGGATGACCATCGCCCAGTATTGCAGCAGCGGATTTAACCCGCGCCCGTCCTGCGGAATGAATTTCTGCAGGGTGCCGTCCGCGTTCGCCTGCACAAGCTGATTAAACGGATTGGACAGAAACAGATTCAGACAGAGAAAGAAGGACAGGTTGACCATCAGGACCGCCACCACGTACGGCATCATGTCCCGGTAGCGGAAGCGGTTCTGGTAAATCACAATCCCGCTGAAGATGGACGTCACGAAGACCCACAGGAGCAGGGAGCCGTCATGGGCACCCCAGAGTGCGGCAATCTTGTAGTAAACGGGCAGGGCCCGGTTGGAAGCGCTGGCCACGTGCGATACCGAAAAATCGCTGGTCACAAGCAGATAGACCAGGCTCGACAAGGCCAGAGCAATACTGCCGCAAGCAGCAAGAGCCGCCCGTTCCGCGCTGCGCACAATGCGATGCTGCTTCTGGACTGCGCCGAGCACCGACGCCAAGAGCGCATACAGACCCAAACAGAACGCCAGAAGCAGGCAGAAGTTACCGAATTCGCTCATAAGCAACCTTTGACCTAGGGTTCATGAATGTGTGGGCTTAGCGGAGTCACTGGATGAAGGGCTCGCCCCTCGAACTCCCTGGGAACGGTCTTAAGGGCGCGGATGAGCGCGGACCTACGCGGATTTGGTTCCGCGTGCAGCCATGCTGATCCACGTCGGCGCCTTCTCAATGTGAGAGACATATCGTCAGTTGCGAGGTTGTGAGAATCTAAGATTTCCCTTTGCTTTCGTATTCAGCCTCGTACTTCGAGGCGCACTTTGCCTCGATATGTTTCGCCTGGAAGACTCCATCCAGCGTGATAGTACCCTCCACTACGGCTTTTGACCCATCTTTGAAGGTATCGGGGAGCACTTCCTTGCCTATGTATTGAACTTTCAGAGTCTGACCTTGGTGGCCGATAACAAACTCCAGGGGCGACTTGGCGCGGTCGATGGACCCCTCGACCACGTCTCCGGCCACTTTGAGGGTTTTGCCCTGCGCACGTCCTTGCATAGCCCGGAACTCGTCCACTGTGATGTAATAAGCTTTGCTCTCCTGGAAGCCAACAAATCCCAACCATGCGAGCGCAGCCACAATCACCAGGCTCCCCACTACAAACTTCACCCTTGGGTTGCTCATGACGTACCTCCATGCTTACGGCGCGGTCTCAGAGGCATTTAGTATACCACCCGGGACCAGTCCTCGAGGCACTAACTTTCCAGGGTCTCGGCAAAGTCGCCCATTCCCCAAAATGACAAATGACAAATGACCGATGATACATGACAAATAAACTGGCCGCGGCTTGTAAACTGGCCGCGGCTTGCCCCCGGAATTTGTCATTGGTCATTGGTCATTGGCCATTGGTCATTTGTCATTTTCGAATCAAGTTCCCGCGATCCCCCTGCAACGACTTTGCCGTTGCCGTGACTAACTTTCCGGTCTTTCAGGTTCGTTACTCCCGGATCTGTAAGGACGGGCCGGGGACGCTTCTACTTAAAGCCTCCGAAGGTTATTCGCATCTTTTTGTTGCACTCACAGCATTTGCCTACGACTCTCACGTGATGGGCTCGACGTGTCCTGTGCTGCTTTGCAACCCGCTCTGTAACCACGAAGAATTGCTCATTTTTGCAGCTACAGACCAACCGTTTCTCTCGCTCGCTTTTTAAACTCTCTAAGTACTGTCTCTCCAGCTCCTCCCAACTAGGCAGTTCCAGCACATTCATATTTCATCACCTCCGTTTCTTTGGTCGTACAGTTCATAGTTAACCCGTAGCCCACTTTTACCCCCAGATCCATGCGCTTCCCCGCGCCATTGACGATTGAAGCTTTAACAGAAATCGTCAATCGTCAACCCTCATGCTTCTAGTAGCCGCGAGCCTTGTCCACTACGTTCAGCAGAGGCAGCCCGTGCGAGTAACGGCGGACGTTTTCCGCGACGAGAGCCATGAGCCGGACCTGGCGGATAGGTGCGTTCCCCGAATTGTGCGGAGTGAGGACCAGGTTCGGGCAGTTCCACAGGAAGTGGTCCGGAGGGAGAGGTTCCGGCGTTGTCACATCCAGGCCTGCGCCCTGGATCCAGCCTTCTTTGAGCGCCCTGGCAAGGGCTTCCTGGTCCACCAGGCCGCCGCGCGACACGTTGATGAAATAGGACGACCGCTTCATGTTGCGAAAGACCGACTCGTTGAACATGTGGCGCGTCTCTTTCGTTAGCGGGGCGGCACTCATCAGCACGTCTGCCTGAGGCACCATCTCCATCAACCAGCCGGGCTCCCGCAGCTCCGCGACAAACTCCGGCTTTGGCAGCGGCTTGGGATCCACTGCCAGGACCTTCATGCTGAATCCGTAGTGCGCCCGGCGGGCAGTCTCCGTGCCGATCCCGCCCAGGCCCACAATCCCCAGAGTTTTCTGATACAGATCCGCCAGCGGAACATCGCTTCTCGCCCATCGTCGCTCCTTGAAGGCGGGGATCGAGATCTGCGCCAGGCCGCGCGCAAGGCTGAGCATCAGACCAAGCGCAGATTCCGCGATGACGGGCGCAAAGACTCGCTGCATATTCGTAAGGACACACGGGTGCTCCATCAGCTCCTGTGGAAGCGATTCCACGCCGGCAGCCCAGGTCTGCACCCATTTCAGTTTTCTCGCATTCAGCATGGTCTCGCGGTCCACGACGCCGAGGATGGCTTCGGCCTCTGCAGCGTTGTCCTTGAGTCCGGATCGGTCCCGCAGCAAAACCAGATCGATATTCTTGCCCGCGCTGCGAATCTGGTCCGCCTCTTCCGGCGCGAGCTTTTCCGCGCACACAATTTTGATGCGGCCGCCGGCCGGCTTCGGCTCGACGATGGGAAAACTATGGAATACCACTGCATCGGATGACTCGACGGCCTCGGCAGAGCTCGCCAACGTCGCGACAGCTCCGCCGGCCGCGATTCCCGATATGAAATCGCGTCGCGATAAGGTTTCTTTCGACATGGTTGAACTCTCCTGGGGATTTTTCACAGCGTCTCAGTTACTCGGGACGCTCAGCTTCACCACGGAGACACGGAGGGCAACGGGACCTACGAACGTAGAGTGACGAATGACGAATTATGTTCACTCGTCTTACGCGTCATTCGTCACTCCCCGTGAATCTCGGTGGCCTCCGTGCCTCTGTGGTGAAAAGGACGCCCGGCTCCTTCTTACACAGCTCCGTAATTGACGGGTTGCTGATCTTCAGCATTTACAATCGACAAGGACCATTCTACATTCGACCGTCACTTGTCAATCGCAAATGGTCCGTTGAAATGAGCCTGCCGATACTCTCGCTTTGGGCCCTGATTGCCGCTATCGTCGCCAGCTGCGCTACCGAAATCAACGTAGGCATCCTCTCGCTGGCCCTGGCTTTGTTCATCGGCGTCTACTACGGCGGAATGAAGCTCAGCGAAGTCGCGGCGGGGTTTCCCACCCAATTGTTCTTCACCCTGGTCGCGGTCACGCTCCTGTTTGGGCAGGCAAGTCTTAACGGCACGCTGGACAAAGTCGCCCATCGGGCCGTGCGCGGTTGCAGAGGAAACCTCGGGCTCGTTCCCATCATGTTCTTTCTTCTCGCACTGGTTCTCGGATCCATCGGCCCCGGCAACATCGCCTCGGCCGCACTGGTCGCCCCCATGGCAATGGCCGTAGCCGGCCGGACCGGCATCTCCGCCTTCTTGATGGCGCTCATGGTAGGGAACGGCGCCAATGCGAGCTCTCTCTCGCCTGTGGCGCCGACCGGCATCATTGCAAACGGAATCATGGCCCGTATCGGGCTCGCAGGAATGGAATGGCAAAACTATTTCAACGTTTGCCTGGCGCACGCTTCAGTGGGCTTTGCGGGTTATTTTCTGTTCGGAGGCTGGAGACTCTTCCGCCGGACTTACCACGAGCAGGACGCTTTCGCGGACCTGTCCGCGAAGGCTGATTCGTCCCATAACGCATCCGGCGCAAGCGAGGGGCTGGAGCCGCGACACTGGCTGACATTAGGTGTGATTGGAGCCTTGATCGCGGGAGTGATTTTTTTCAATCTGAATGTGGGAATGGGGGCGCTGGCCGGGGCAGTGTTGCTGACTGTGTTGAGGGTGGCGAACGAAGCTCATGCTATCCGCGCGATGCCCTGGAGCACGATCCTGATGGTCACAGGGGTGACCGTGTTGATCGCCCTTCTGGAAAAAACCGGCGGCATGGATCTGTTCACCACGCTCCTGGCCCGCTTTTCCACCCAGAGGTCGGTCACGGGCGTGACGGCTTTTCTCACGGGATCGATCTCGGTTTATAGTAGTACTTCGGGTGTGGTGCTGCCGGCTTTTCTGCCCACCGTGCCCGGGCTCATTCAGAAACTGGGAGGCGGGAATCCCATGGCGATCGCTTCGTCGATCAACGTAGGTTCCCATCTGGTCGACGTCTCACCGCTCTCGACCATAGGCGCGCTCTGTATCGCCGCTGCCCCCGCGGGAGAAGATACTCGCTCGCTCTTCAGGAAGATGCTGGCCTGGGGTCTTTCCATGGCGGTCGTAGCCGCCGCCGGATGTTATCTTGTTTTCTCTTGAAACAGTCGTCAGTGGGCATCGGTAGTAACACGAAACAATGGCTA
>Ga0066707_10000520_pt1 | contig 12439 bp, 10 predicted proteins | sample GraSoiAngelo_156_FD_66503 | JGI IMG/M metagenome (GOLD analysis project Ga0066707, IMG submission 66503) | Grasslands soil microbial communities from the Angelo Coastal Reserve, California, USA - 14_1009_13_40cm | ecosystem: Environmental > Terrestrial > Soil > Grasslands | place: USA... | reverse complement strand
TCATGCTGCCCAACATCCTCCTGTCGGGCTTCATGTTCCCTCGCCAGGCGATGCCGGAGATCGCGCAGTGGTTGGGACTGCTGATGCCTCTGACCTACTTCCTGAAAGTCGTGCGTGGCATTCTGCTGAAGGGGGTCGGGCTGGAAGCGCTGTGGCAGGAGGTGCTGATCCTCGCGGCGTTCGCGGTGGTCCTGATCGTGGCGTCGGTGCGCAGGTTTCGAAAGACGCTGGACTAGGACCCCTCCGCGACGCCGATCCGGGTCGGCTCGCCCTTCTTGGCTCGCTCGAGCGCCGCCTCCACCTGTGTAAAGAGGTCTTCGGGTCGAAGCACCTCGGCGTGGGGGAACGCCACCACGCCAGCGGACAAACTCGGCGCCTGGCTGCGACCGAGGTCGGGAAATGTGTGGCGCGCCACGAGCTGGCGGAGGCGTTCCACAAACCGCCGCGCTCCCTGCGCGTCCGTCTCCGGCAGCACCAGCGCGAACTCATCGCCTCCGTACCGCGCCACGAAGTCGGGAGCGCGAATCTCGCGCTGCATCAGGGCGCCGATCTCCGCCAGCACGCGGTCACCGGCCGGCTGGCCGAGTCGTTCGTTCACATCCCGCAGCTGGTCAATGTCGATCACCACGAGGGCGAACCGCAGCGAGTACCGCCGGGCGCGCTCAAACTCGTCGCGCAGGCGCCGGTCGAGGGCGTCGAGGCTGGCGCAGCCGGTGAGGACGTCGGTCACGCCCGCGTTGATCTGGCGCCGGTAGATCGCCGCCCTGCGCTCCTCGTTCTCGAGCACGCGGGCCGCGGCCTGGGCGATGGTGTTCGCGAAGGCGACGTCCTGCGAGCGGAGCTCCGGGTCGCCCTGCACCGTCCGGAGGAAGAAGACCCCGGCGGCGCGGCCCTGGACGAACACCGGCAGGGCGACGGCGGCCTGAACGTTGACTTCGATCCGCTGCTGGCGCCAGCGCTTCCGGATCGCCTCGAACAGGGGATGCTCGTGGACGTCGTGGATGAGGACCGGTCGTTCGGTGCGGATCGCCTCCTGAATCTCCGGGTAGCGCTCGAGCTCGACCCGGAGGTCGCGGATACCGGGATTCTCGTAGACCGCGACCACGCGCCCCTTGTCCTCGCCGGGGGCCGTGAGCACAAAGGAGCAGTGGGTCAGTCCGAACGCGTGCCCCACGCGACGCACGAGCGTCTGGAAGATCTCGTCCGCCCGCAGAGCCGCCGACACCTCCTGGAAGATGTCGAACAGGAGGTCGCGGGTGCGCAGCGCGTCCCGCGCCTCTTGCTGGTCGGCGCGCCGGCGGAGATCGGCCTCGATGCGCGCCCGCAGCTCGCCGAAGTGGACCGGGGTCACGATCGCATCGCTGGCGCCGGCCTCGAGCGCCTCCGCCACCGCGGCGGCACCACCGTCCGCGAGCAACGCGATCACCGGTGCCCCGGCAAACCGGCCCGCCGTGGCGAGCTCACGGATCGCCTCCACGAAGCCCGCCTCCTTCGCCCCGATCGAAACCACCACGAGATCGGGGGGATGGGGCTCGGCTCGCTCCGGGCCGGACGGCGGGTTCGCGGCCTCCGTGACCTGGAAACCGCCGCGCACCAGGAACCGCTCCAACCCGTCCGGGCGGGCGGCGGGATCGCCGACGAGGAGGATGCGATGCTGGGGGTGTTCCGGCAACAGGCCTGGCCGCGCGGTGGAGGGTGTCAAGCTATAGTTCACCCTATGGGACGGCAACCGGGACGGGTGGCGAGTGCGCGCTCCGGCACCTGAGACCCGCCGCCAGCGGCGCCGCATGGTCGCGAGCCAGCTCGCGAATCGCGGTGTTCACGACCGACGTGTGCTCGCCGCCATGGCCTGGGTGCCGCGCGAGTGGTTTCTGCCCCCGCACCTCGCCGCCGAAGCGTACGAGGACGGCCCGTTGCCGATCGGCAGCGGGCAGACGATCTCGCAGCCGCTGATCGTCGCGCTGATGACGCAAGCCCTCACCCCCCGGCGCGGCGACCGGGTCCTCGAGGTCGGCACCGGCTCGGGGTATCAGACCGCCATTCTCGCTCACCTTGGCGCCCGGGTGTTCACCGTAGAGCGACTTCCGGACCTCCTGGTCGAAGCCGAAGAGCGGTTCCGGCGGCTCGGGCTCCGGACCATCGAGACCCGACTGGGGGACGGCGCGAGCGGCTGGCCCGAGCGGGCGCCATTCCGAGGTATCATCGTGACCGCCGCGGCGCCGGGCGTGCCGCCCCCACTCACGGAGCAGCTCATGCCGGGCGGCCGCCTCGTGATCCCGATCGGCGATCTCGTCACCCAGGAGCTGTTCATCATCGAGCGGGGCGCCAGTGGCCTGACCGAGCGGCGGGCCGGAGGCGTCCGTTTCGTGCCACTCATCTCCCGGCTCGGCTTCAGCGAGGAGCCCTGGCTGTGACGGGCGAGCCCGATCTCCTCGGCGCCCACGTCTCGACCCAGGGCGGCCTGTCCCTCGCGCCGGCGCGCGGCATGGCCATCGGTGCGACCGCGATTCAGATCTTCACGAAAACGCCGCAACAGTGGCGCGAGCCGATCGTCGGCGACGACGAGGTGACGGCCTTTCGAGCGGCGCTGGCGGCGAGCGGTATCCGCGCCGTGGTGTCACATGAGAGCTACCTGAACAACCTGGCGTCTCCCGACGCCGAGCTCCGCGACAAGAGTACGCGAGCGTTCACCCGCGAGCTGGAGCGCTGCCGGGCACTGGGGATCCCCTGGGTCGTGACGCATCCCGGCAATTACATCGACGACCGGGCCGCCGGGCTCGCGTGGAACGCCCGCGGGTACGCGGAGTGTCTGGCCGCCGTGCCCGGCAATGTGGGACTCCTCATCGAGGGCACGGCGGGTGCTGGAACGGCGTTGGGAAGCACCTTCGAGGAGCTGGCGGCGCTACGCGATGCCCTCCCTGCCCCCCTTCGGGAGCGGGTGGCGTTCTGCCTCGACACGGCTCATCTCCACGCCGTGGGGTACGATGTAGTCGCCGGACTGGAGGCGGTGTGGGAGCGCTTCGACCAGGAGGTGGGGCTCGCACTCCTCAAGTGCTTGCATCTCAACGACTCGAAGGGCGCCCCCGGGTCCCGGCTGGACCGTCACCAATGGATCGGCGAGGGCACGCTCGGCCCCGGACCGTTCCGGGACATCATGCGTGACCCGAGATTCACGCCGGTGATTAAGATTATCGAGACGCCGAAGGGCGACGATCCGATCCGCCACGACCGGCGGATGCTCAGACGACTGCGCGCGTACGCGCGGGGCACCAGGCCGCGCGGCCGGCACAACGGTCGTCCGGCCCAAACCGTAGGCAGGGCGTGATCGCACTCACGACGACGCGCAACCGTTGGACCCGGTACCTCGCCATGCTGCTCCTGGTGCTCCAGGGGCTCGCGGGCGGGGCGGTGTCGCTGGCGCACGCGTCCGAGCGGGTGACCGCCCCGTCGCACATCGAAGCGCAGCACGGGTCGGCGTGCCTGGCATTGCACGACGAGCTCCGCTGTGCGCTGTGTCAGTGGGCCGGCGCCCAGGCGGCGCCGCGCCCGACGCAGATGGGACCGCTGCGCCAGGCCTCCGTCGAAGGGCGGAGCGCGGACCCCGATGCCATTCCGGCGCGCCGCCCCGACGCCCGCTGCGCCCCCCCTCGAGCCCCACCCCCGCCCCTTCTCTAGCTCACGCGGCCGGCATGCCGGCCGCCGAGATGGAATCGCGCGCCTCCGAGTTGCGGCGGCGCACGCTCGCAACAAGGGAACGGGAGATCACTCGAGGATGAATCGACATCGTCAGTATGCCGTCGCGGCTGCCTTCGCGGCCGTGCTCGTGCTGCCCGCCCGTGCGTTCGCGCAGCAGCCGGCGGAGCAGCGAAGGGTAGATTCCCTCGCCGCGGAGGTTCGCGCGCTGAAGGCGCGGCTCGACAGTCTGCGCGCGCAGATCGCTCGCCGTCCCGCGCCCGTCGCCGAGGCGGCGGCCGACACATCGCTCGCCGCGCTCCGCGCCGCGGCGGCCGCGGCCGCGGGCACGGACACGACGCGTGTGAAGGCCGATACCAGCAGCCGCACAAAGTTCGTCGGCCGTGAGCGCAGCCAGCCTCAGCTCAACCCCGAGATCAGCGCCACGGGTGACGTACGGGCGGGCGCCCACATCCCGGGTGTCCAACACGACAACTTCGACCCTCGCGAGTTCGAGGTTGGCTTTCAATCACCACTCGATCCGTACTCCAGTACGAAGATCTTCGTCAGCCTCGAGAACGGAAACGTGAGCATCGAGGAAGGTTATGCGTACTGGACCGGGCTGCCCGGGCACATCCGGTTCGACATCGGGAAGTTTCGCCAGCAGTTCGGTGAGCTGAATCGCTGGCATCTGCACGCGCTCCCCGAAACTGAGTACCCACTCGCCTTGCGCACCTACCTGGGGGACGACGGGCTCGCCGGCACGGGCATCTCGCTGTACCGCGCGTTCGGCGGCCTCGGCACGCACGAGTTGACGGCGCAGGTGACCCGTAGCGAAAGCGACGCCGAGTTGTTCGGGAGCAGCGGGCGGCCGACGTACCTGGTGCACCTGCTCAACTTCTGGCAGCTGACGCGCTCGACGTACATGCAGCTCGGAGGTACGGCGCTGTACGGGACGAACCCCGACTCGAGCCTCCGGACCAAGGTGGGAGGTGTCGACTTCAGACTCACCTGGCGACCGCCCGCGCAAGCGCTGTACCGCGAATGGACGCTGCGAGGTGAGCTGTATGCGCTCCGAAAGGAATTCGCGGGGGCCGGCGGGACTCACCTCGGGTACTACGTCGGCACCACCTACAAGCTCGGGCAACGCTGGATCGCCGGCTTGCGCTACGACTACGTGGAGCGGCCCGATTCCGCTTTGATCATTCGGCAGGTGATTCCGTCGCTGACCCTGTGGGAAAGCGAGTGGGTCGAGCTTCGAGCGCAATACACGTGGGCGAAGATCACTGGTCGCTCGTCGACCGGCGACTTCGCCCTCCAGGCCGTCTGGGCCATCGGACCACACAAACACGAGACCTATTGACATGCTGCCAGCCATCGCTTTGCTCGTCGCGCTTCACACGCCCGCACCGGTCCGCCCCACCCGGGCGGTGGACAAGGTGAAGGTCGTCACCTCACTCACGAGCTATGCCTCGATCGCGCGAGAGATTGTGGGGGATCGCGGGATCGTCAACTCGATCGCGAACGGCGACGAGAATCCGCACTACGTGCAACCCAAGCCGAGCTTCATCCCGATGCTGTCCGAGGCGGACGTCTTCGTCACGACGGGCCTCGACCTCGAGCTATGGGTCCCCGCCCTGCTCGACAAAGCGAACAACCCGAAGGTGACCGAGGGCGGCCCCGGTTACGTGGCCGCGTATGCGGGCATCGATTTGCTCGACGTCCCGACCAGCTTCTCGCGCGCCCAGGGTGACATCCACGTGTACGGCAATCCGCACATCTGGACCGATCCGCTCAATGCGGTGCAGATCGCCCGGAACATTCTTACGGGCCTGAAGCGCGTTGCTCCTGAGAACGGCGACTACTTCACGGAGCGCGAAAAGGATTTCGAGGACCGCATGTACCAGGCGCTGTTCGGGGCCGGCCTCGTGAAGCTCCTGGGTGGGGCCACGCTCGCCGACCTGGACCGCCAGGGCAAGCTGTTCGATTTCTTGAAAAGCAAGCAGTACCAGGGCGCGCCCCTGATAGACCGGTTGGGCGGCTGGCTCAAGGAAGCGATGCCGTTCCGCGGCAAGGCGGTGGCGTGCTACCACAAGGAATGGGACTACTTCTCGCGGGAGTACGGGCTACCGTGCGTGGACTATATCGAGCCCAAGCCCGGCATTCCTCCGACTCCCGGACACGTGCTTGAGGTGATCAACGAAATGCGCGAGCAGCACATCCAGGTGCTGCTGTCGACGAACTACTACGACCACAATCAGGTCCTCGAGGTCGCGCAGAAGACCGCTGCGAAGGCCGTGATCGTGCCTTCGAACACGGGCGGCGCACCCGGCGTCAACACCTACTTCGATCTCATGAACCTCTGGATTACAGAGCTCGACCGGGCGTTCCGGGCAGCCGGCACCGCTGCCAACTAAAGGAAAAGGTGAAATGAGCGGTCTCCAGTTGATGATCCCACCGTTCGTGGCCTGCATGGTGCTCGTGGCCATGCTGTCCTACCTCGGCCTGCACGTGATTGCCCGCGAGGTGATCTTCGTCGATCTCTCGCTGGCGCAGATGGCCGCGCTGGGTGGCCTGTCGGCGCTGCTGATTCACGTGGAGGCCGACTCGACCTGGGCGTATATCTTCGCGCTCTTCGCCACGGCGGTCGGCGCCCTGTTATTCGCGCTCACGCGCACCTCCCCCAAGGAGGGGCGGCGCGTGCCCCAGGAAGCCTTCATCGGCATCGTCTACGTGGTCGCGTCGGCGGGCGCCGTGCTGGTCGCCAACAAGGTGCCGGGCGGCGGGGAGGCGATCGAGAAAACCCTCACCGGAAGCATCTTGTGGGTCACGTTCAAGCCCACCATCGTGAAGCTCGCGGCGGCCTATGTGGCGCTCGGGTTGTTCCACTATTTCTTTCGCCATCGCTTCCTCACCATCTCCTTTCATCCAGAGGAAGCCGAGCGCCTGGGTTGGAAGATCAAGTGGTGGGACTTCCTGTTCTATCTGTCGTTCGGCGTCGTGATCACGTTGGCCGTGCCGGTCGCGGGCGTCCTCATGGTATTCAGCTTCCTGGTCGTGCCGGCCGTCATTGCCTTCATGTTCACGCGTGACATGAAGCGACTGGCGTACATCTCGTGGGGCTCGGGAGCGCTCGCCTCCGTGCTTGGCCTCTGGCTCTCACTCGCCGGGGACCTTCCGACCGGCCCGCTGATCGTATGCATGTACGGAATCGTCTTAGTCGGCGCCGTCGCCCTGCGAAAGCTGATGCGCGCGCCGGCATGAGGAGCATGGGCCAGCGTCCCCCAGCGCTGCGGGCGCTCTGGCTCGCGACGGCCCTCCTGCAGCTCACGCTGCCGGGGGCCGCGGCCTGGGCGGACGCCCGTCTCGACACCGCGGAATCCCACGCGGTGGCGCACATCGAGTCCCACACCACCAACAGCTGTGCCCGCATTCATGCGCCGGACTGCGCCCTCTGCCACTTCCTCACCGCACCCGTCGCCGTGGGTCGGGCGGTCACGCTTCCGGTGGCGGGCGCGGACCACCGGCTGCCGGGCCGTATAGCTCTCGCAGGACTGCCCTACCGGCTATCCCGACCTCACCCGCAGCCCCGCGCACCTCCCGCGCTCTCCTAGCGACGCCGCGCACCGCGCGCGTCGCCCGCACGTGAACCGACTCGCCTCGTCGTCCGACATCTCGGGGACGCGCCGAGTCACTGCTACTCACGCACGTCCAGGGAGAGCGCATGAGCTCGAAGAGATTCTATCACGCAGCGGTCGTCGTATGGCTCGCGGGCAGCGGCCTCGCCGCGCGCCCGGTCTCAGCCACCACAGTCGGCGCTGGTTTGCGAGACGATGGCGACGTGGGCGGTTCGGTGGCTGACAGCGCGACCGGCACGCCGTTGCCCGGCGGCCAGGTGCGGATCGTACGCGACGGCAACACGATCGCCACCGCGACCACCGACGCGTTCGGCCGCTTTGTGATCCACAATCTGCCCGCCGGAGCGTACAGCGTGGAGGTTCGGTACCTGGGGTACCGCGCCGAAACGCGCGACGTTTCCGTCGCAGCCGACGAGGGTCTCAGCCTGACGAACTTTCGCCTCGTCCCTCTGCCGATCAACCTGTCTGCGGTCGAGGTCACGTCGACCGTGCCGCTCGCCGTGGACACGCGCACGGGCGACCAGGTCTTCAAGCAGAACGACTATCACGGAGCGCCCACCAACACCACGTCCCAGATCCTGCAGCAATCGATCGTGGGCGCGGCGCGGGCGCCGACAGGAGAAGTCCATATCCGCGGCCAGCACGCCGAGTACACCTACTACGTAGACGGTGTGCCGGTCCCCGCGGGGATTTCCGGAAGCCTGAACGAGTTGTTCGACCCGCAGGTCGTGAATCAGATCGACTTCCAAACGGGCGGCTGGGACGCGGAGTACGGCAACAAGAACGCCGCCATCGTCAACGTCACTACGCGCATCCCGTCGGGTGGATTGCACCTCGACGCGTCCGGCTACGGCGGCTCGTTTTCGTCGAATGGGCAGGCGCTGAACGTGAGCACGAACGCCGGCAAGTTCGGGTTCTTCTTTTCTGGAGCGCGGCAAGGGACGGACATGCGGCGGGAGCCAGTGGTATTCGACACCGTGACCCAGACGGTCGAGAACTTTCACAACGACGGTACAGATCTCTTCGGGTTCGCCAAGGTGCAGTACATCCCGTCCGACCGTGACGTGGTGAACCTCGATGTGAATCGCTCGCGCACGCATTTCGCCGTCCCGTTCGACTCGGTCGAAGGGATCATCGACGACCACCAGCAGGACGTGAACGGATTCGTCAACCTCGGCTGGCGCCACCGCTTCGACTCGGAGACCGGATCCGAAAGCCGGTCCTCCGAGTTGTTCCTCGGAGCATTCTTCCGCGACGGCAGCCTGAACTATACGCCGGGTCTCTCCGACTCGGCGACGTTCGTGTTCTCCCCCGATACGGCGCACTACATCCTGAGCGAAGACCGGAACTTCCATACGGCCGGCCTGAAGCTTGACTACACGCTCCAGCCCCACCACGGGCTCGAGTTCAAGACCGGCGTGCTCGCGTCGTACACCGGCGGGCACGAAGATTTCTCCACGGTCACCAACGGGGGGAGCCCCGGGCCCGCCTCGAACTCCGACCTGAAGGGGAGCGACGTGGGAGTCTACGCCCAGACGGCGATCGCGCCCTCGGACAAGTGGGAGCTCCGCACCGGCGTGCGATTCGACAACCACAACGCCCCGTTTGCGGGAAACCAGAATCAGGTAAGCCCACGGGTGAAACTCAGCTTCTTCCCGGATCCGGCGAACACGTTCTGGGTCTACTACGGCCGGCTCTTTCTCCCGACCAACGTGGAGGACCTGCGAGCCATCACGAGCGATGCGCAGGGCGGGGTTGCGGCGGCCCCGACCCTTCCCGAGCGCGACGACTTCTACGAGGTGGGGTTCGTACATCGCTTCCCGTTCGGAGTCGTCACCAAGCTCTCGGCCTACCACAAGGTGAGCTCCCCGGGCATCGACGACAACACCGTGCCGGGATCGGCGATCGTTACATCCGTGAACATCGAACAGGTGCGGATCACCGGGATCGAGGCGGTCGCCGAGATCCGTCCCAAGGGTCCTGTGTCGGGGTACATGAACGTTGCGCTGAACCACGCGTACGGATACGGGGCGATCACGGGCGGGTTCTTTCCCGCCCAGCCACCTTCGGGGACCTTCGATCTCGATCACGACCAGCGGCTGTCGGGCGTCGCGAGCGTCGTGTACTCGGCCCGCGGCTTCTACCTCTCTGCGACCGGCATCTACGGGAGCGGCCTGACGAACGGCGCCGATCCCGACTCGACCTACGGGACGGGGTTGTTCGACTTCAACAAGTCGATCAAGGTGGCGCCGAGCTTTATCCTGAACGGCAGCGCCGGGTACGCGTTCGCGTTCGGTGGCGTGGTCGTTCGACCCCAGATCTACGTCGAGAACGTCTTCGACAAGCAGTACCTGCTCAAGGGCGCGTTCTTCAGCGGCGCGTCCGTGGGCCGACCGCGCAGCGTGCAGCTGCGGGTGAACCTCGGAGCCTGAGGGAGGAGAAAGCGGACATGCGACGAGCGGCAGAAGGTTCCCTTCTGGTGTGGTTGCTGATGGGAATGGCAGCGTGCAGCAGCGAAACTGCCGCACCGAGTGTGGCGTGCCGCGCTGGCCAGGCGACGCAGATCACCCTGGCGATCGGCGCGTACGCGTCGATCGACCCTGCGTCCGATGGGGGATGCGTCACGCTCGCCGCCAATGGGTCCGCGGACTCGGCCGAGTATCTGCTGGTGCCGCAATCCGCGGTGGGTACCTTCGGCAGGTCTTCCTCCTTTCAGCTTCGGGCCGCGACCGTGACGGCGGCTGCGATGCCGCTGGCCCAACGGATCGTGGAGGGGCCGTCACCGCGCGCCGCCGCGATCCGGTTTGACGGGATGCTGCGGGCCCTGGGTCGCACCCGCGCGTTCGGTGCGGCCACGACCGGGCGAGCCGCGGCGGTGACGCCGCTGGCCAGCCCGCCCAGCCTGGGAAGCCTGCGGACGTTCACCGTATGCGCCACGCTCAGTAATTGCAGCCAGTTCAAGACCGTCGGCGCGCGCGCGCGGGCGGTGGGCGCCCACGTCGCCATCTATGTCGACACCCTGGCACCCGCGAACGGCCTCGACTCGGCCGACATCGATACGCTCAAACAGGTGTTCGACACACGTCTCTATCCCCTCGATTCGACGGCGTTCGGGGCGGTGACCGACCTCGACACAAATGGCGTGGTCATCGCGCTCATGACCCCCGTCGTGAATGCCCTCGTGACCAAAGCGATGTGCACCAGCTCGGGCTTCATTGCAGGGTTCTTTTTCCCACCCGATCTCGACCTGGGCGCACCGACGTCCCAATCGAACCACGGCGAGATCTTCTACTCGATCGTCGCGGATCCCAGCGGCACGCTCAGCTGCGCGCACTCGACCGCCAACGTCAAGAGCATCGCGCCGGGCACGTTTGTCCATGAGTTTCAGCACATGATCAACTTGGCCCAGCACATCTTGATTCAGAAGGGCACGGCAAGCGAGCAAGGCTGGCTCGATGAGGGACTCTCGAAGTACGCGGAAGAGCTGGCCGGCCGGAGCTATCTGCAACAGGGCGACACGGTCACCTTCTCCCAGTACGCGTTCAACGACGTGGACGACGCGTACAAGTATCTGAGCGCCACCGGTAGTTCGCCCCTGCTCATCGAGTTCGACCAGGGCACGCTGGCGGAGGTCGGCGCGAGCTGGCTGTTCATGCGCTATCTCGTGGATCAGTTCGGGGGCTCGCTACCCGGAAAGCTCGACCAGACCACGCTCGTGGGAGCGGCGAACGTCGCCGCCCAGACCGGGCAGACCTTCACCACGACAGTGACGCGCTGGGCGCTCGCCAACTGGGTGTCCGACCTTCCCGGTTTTCCGACGCCGCCCGAGCTCAGCTACACGTCGTGGCACTTCCGCACGCGGACCTTCGCGTCGCTGCACCAACAGGACCCGACTGACTTCCCGCTGCCCTACCCCCTCGTGCCCGCCACGAGCGCAGGGAGCGCCGTGAACCTGAGCGGGACGCTGCAGTCCGGCTCCGGCGTCTACGGGCGGGCGGTTCAGGGCCCTGGGGCGCAGGCGTTCACACTGCTCTTCAACGGCTCGTCGCCGTCCGCGTTCACGGCCGTGGTGCCGCGCATCAACGTGATAAGGATCCGCTGACGCGGCCGCGCAAGCTTGACAGGGGCGAGCAGTGGGGATAGCATAACTCCTTCACAAAAAAGGACTTGTGTCCTCGATGTCGATCCGCCGCCAGGAGGCCCTCGATTACCATTCGCAGGGTCGCCCTGGGAAGATCCAGGTCTCGCCGACCAAGCGTTTCAAGAACCAGCGGGACCTCTCCCTGGCCTACACCCCCGGCGTGGCGGAGCCGTGCCGGGAGATCGCCGCCCGGGCCGAGGATGCGTACGTCTACACGGCCAAGGGCAATCTCGTGGCGGTGGTGACCAACGGGACGGCGGTGCTCGGGCTCGGAAATATCGGGCCCCTGGCGAGCAAGCCCGTGATGGAAGGCAAGGGCATCCTGTTCAAGGCGTTCGCCGACATCGACGTGTTCGACCTGGAAGTGAGCTCCGAGAGCCCGGACGACGTGATCCGGTTCTGCCAGTTGCTCGAGCCCACCGTGGGCGGCATCAACCTCGAAGACATCCGTTCTCCCGACTGCTTTTACATCGAAGAGAAGCTCCGCGAAACGCTCTCGATCCCCGTGTTCCACGACGACCAGCACGGCACCGCGATCATCTCGGGTGCGGCGCTGCTCAACGCCTTGGAGCTCGTGACGAAGGGCCTCGCGAGCGTCAAGGTCGTGTTCGTGGGCGCCGGGGCGGCGGCCATCGCCACGGCGGAGCATTACGTCCGGCTTGGCGTGAAACGGGAGCACATCTTCATGTGCGACCAGGGCGGGCTGATCCACGTCGGGCGGAAGGACCTCGACCGCTACAAGAGCCGATTCGCGCAGCCCGGCAAGGCTCGAGCCCTCACCGAGGTGCTCGAGGGCGCCGACGTCCTGGTGGGGCTCTCCGTCGGTGGGATCGTGAGCGGGGAGATGCTCAAGGGCATGGCGCCGCAGCCGATCGTGTTTGCGCTCGCGAACCCCAACCCGGAGATCACACCGGAAGAGGCGCGGGCGGCCCGCCCCGACGCGATCATCGCCACCGGGCGCTCCGACTACCCCAACCAGGTCAATAAC
>Ga0066707_10000506_pt1 | contig 12515 bp, 4 predicted proteins | sample GraSoiAngelo_156_FD_66503 | JGI IMG/M metagenome (GOLD analysis project Ga0066707, IMG submission 66503) | Grasslands soil microbial communities from the Angelo Coastal Reserve, California, USA - 14_1009_13_40cm | ecosystem: Environmental > Terrestrial > Soil > Grasslands | place: USA... | reverse complement strand
GGCATCCTCGATGGCCAGCGAATCTCGGGTTTCCCGAGTGAGACGTTCACGTTATGGAATCCCGCTTCGTTGAGCAAGTTAGGGCCGCCTGAAGCTGCTCCCCAGACGGACCTCGCTCCGCTGCCCGGTCTTGGAAAGATCGATATGGATTACGGCCCCAGCGGGCCGTTTCGCGGAAGTTGGTCGTGTGAACCAGGACTGACAGGCAACCCGAATGAGGTGTCTATCACGGTCGCCGGCCTTCCCGGAAAAGCGATGATCAGCACATCCGAGCCACCCGACAGTGACCCCACGCAGTATTTTTTCGCTCTTGAGGTGGACCCCAGCGAATTCGCTGTTCTCCACATGGCCGGTTATAGCTGGGGCGACGCTTCGAATCTCGCAGTGGCGAAGGGCCTAGCGTCGACCATCCGCTTTGACGCGCGATAACGTCGACCGCGTTCACACGAGCAACCCTCAAATTGGAGTGACGGCTCTGGTCTAGGCTTCGGCGTTCTATTCGGATATTTTTCGCTTGCGGGCTGCCCTAGTCTACTGTCTGGAGGTGATAAGTTTGACGCAGGAACTGCTCATGCAGAATAAGCTCGCTCTCGACGACGAGACCCTCTGGAGGACGTGGGAGAGCCGGGACACGAGCATGGTGGGACGGTTCGTGATCGCGGTGGCGTCTACCGGCATCTACTGCCGGCCGGGCTGCCCGGCGAGGATGCCGAAGCGGGAGAACGTGCGCTTCTTCGCGGACTGCGACGAGGCGGAAGCGGCGGGGTTTCGCGCCTGCAAACGCTGCAAGCCGCGCGAGCGCTTCGAGGATGGCTCCGCCCTCGTGGAGGAGGCCTGCGAGATGCTCACGGAATCGGCAGATGAGCGTCCTCGGCTGGCTGCGATCGGCCGGCGACTCGGTGTAAGCACGGGCCGGCTACAGCGCATGTTCCGAAGGACGCTGGGCGTCACGCCGGGGGAGTACGCCGCCGCCCGCCGCGTCGAGCGGCTGAAGGACGGGCTGCGCAACGGCAGCGACGTTACCGGTGCCCTCTACGATGCAGGCTATGGCTCGAGCAGCCGTCTGTACGAGTCGGCGGGGACCACGCTCGGCATGACGCCCGCCGCCTACCGCCGCCGGGGGCTCGGAATGAGCATCCGCTACACAATCGTCGACTCGCAGCTCGGGCGGCTGCTCGTCGGCGCGACCGAGCGGGGCGTCTGCTCTGTGAAAATGGGGGACCGCGACGAAGACCTGGAGGCGATCCTCCGGAAGGAGTACCCTGCAGCGCAAATCGAGCGGGCGGGCGCAGGCGAGCCAGGCGGACTGTCGCACTGGGTAGAGGCGCTGATTCAGCACATCGCGACCGGTGACCCCAGCGTGGATCTACCTCTGGATATCCGAGTGACCGCATTTCAGGGCCGCGTTTACCAGGCGTTGCGCTCGATCGCGAACGGTAAGACGCGGTCCTATGGTGAGATCGCGAAAGAGATCGGCCGGCCGAAGGCGGTACGCGCGGTGGCGAACGCCTGCGCGGATAACCCGGTGGCGCTCACGGTACCTTGCCACCGCGTAATTCGCGGGAACGGCGACCTCGGCGGGTACGGCGGCGGCGTGCACCGCAAGCGGGAGCTCCTGGCGCGCGAGGCTCGCGCAGCCCTTCGAGAGCCTCAGGGCGAACGGAAAAAAGCAGACGGATGAACCGGCGCTCCGCTGACGCGAGGGCGCCGGCTGTCCTGCTGGCGCTCGGTTGCGTCTGGGGCGCTTCGTTCCTGTTCGTCAAGGTCCTCGTCGACGATACCGGACCCCTCGAGGTGGCGACGGGGCGGCTATGCATCGGCGCCGTCGCGATCCTGGCGTTCATTCGCCTGCGCGGTTTGCCGCTGCCCTGGACGCCGTCGCTTGTAGCGAAGGTAAGCGTCCTTGCCCTCGTCGCCAATATCGCACCGTTTGCTCTTATCGCCTGGGGCGAGGAGCACATCGAGAGCGGAACGGCCTCCGTTCTCAATTCGACAATGCCTCTTTTCACCGCCATCTTCGCCGTCGCGGTCCTGCCAGAGGAGCGGTTCACAAAGGCGCGCGCCGCAGGGCTGGTGGTTGGCTTTCTGGGCGTCCTCGTCATGACCGGCGATGAGGCGGTCGACCTAACGAGCTCCGATGTGCTCGGCCAGCTCGCGGTTATCCTGTCGTCCGCTTGCTATGGTGCCGGCTCAGTCGTCTCGCGCACGCTCCTGCGCTCGACCGACCCGATCGGCCTGTCGGCGCTGCAGGTGACGGCGGGCGCGGTGCTGTGCGTGCCCATTTTGCTGGTGGTTGAAGGCAGCCCAGACTACTCTCTGAGCATCGAGGCCTGGCTGTGCCTGCTGGCACTCGGCGCCGGCGCGACCGGCGTCGCTTACGTGGCGTATCTCTGGCTAATCGATGTCACCGGCAGCGTTCGCGCCTCGCTGGTCACGTACATCATTCCGGTTGTGGGACTGTTTCTCGGCTGGGCGGTGCTCGACGAATCGATAGGCGTAAACACGCTCCTCGGCTCGGCGCTGATCATCGGCGGGGTGGCGATGGTCCTGCGGGGCGGTTCGCCGGGGACGCAGGCGAGGGCGGTGGCGCAGATGGCCGCGGCGGACTAGCGGGTCTTAAAAGGCGTTTCATGGAAGCTGAAATAAGCCCGGACAACATTGACAATTTGCTTTGCCGGTGCTAAATTACCATCACGGATGGTGTCGAGTCCCCGATTCCTTATTTCCCTGTCTTACTGTCTTTGCCGATAGGCTGTATTTTCATACCCAGAGCAGCGCTTTAGCCTCTTAAGGAGAGGGTGTGCATGGTTGTCCCACGAGAAGTCGTCTATGAGAAGTTTCGCGTTCCGCACATCGTTAAGTCGTACTCTCGCATCCCTGATGTAATCCCACTGCCGGCGCTCGTCCAGATCCAGGTGGATTCCTACAAGATATTCATCGAGGAAGGCCTGCGAGAGCTACTCGACGAAATCTCTCCGATCCAGGACTTCACCGGCAACCGGCTCGAAATGCGCTTCAGCGACTATCGGTTCGACGAGCCGAAGTACAGCCAGGAGGAATGCCGGGAACGCGACGCTACGTACGCAGCTCCTCTGCGCGTAAACGTCCAGCTTCTGGTCAAGGAGACGGGCGAGATCAAGGAGCAGGAGATCTTCATGGGAGATTTCCCGCTCATGACGGCCATGGGCACGTTCATTATCAACGGCGCCGAGCGTGTCGTCGTCTCTCAGCTCGTGCGCTCCCCCGGCGTGTATCTGACGCTGGAGCGCGACCAGACCAGTGGGCGAGACCTCTGCTACGCGAAGCTCATTCCCAACCGCGGCGCCTGGCTGGAGTTCGAGACCTCCAACCGCGACGTCGTCGCCGTCAAGGTGGACCGCAAGCGCAAGATTCCTATCACGACGCTGCTCCGCGCGATCGATGAGCCGGAACTGCTGCCGAAGCACCCAAGCGCCGCCGAGATCAGGGAGATCGAGGCGAAGATCGCGAACGCGAAGACGGAGCGCGAGGCGGACAAGCTGCGGCACCAGCTTCTTCAGGTGCTGGGAACGAGCGATCGTGTCCTGGCGCTCTTCGCGGACATCGACAACAACCCAGACCACGCCTTTATCAAGTCAACTCTGGACCGCGATCCTAGCTCCGAGAACAAAGAACAGGCTCTGCTGGAGTTCTACCGGCGGCTGAGACCCGGGGACCCGCCCACGATCGACAACGCCCGCGGCCTGATCAGCTCGCTGTTCTTCAACCCGCGCCGCTATGACCTCGGCAAGGTGGGCCGCTACAAGGTCAACAAGCGCCTCGGTAGGCCCAACGCTACCCAAGAGCGCGTGCTCACGCCCGATGACCTGATCGCCATCGTTCGCGAAATTGTTCGTCTTAACAACGGCGGTGGCAAGTCCGACGACATCGATCACCTGGGTAACAGGCGCGTGCGGACGGTGGGCGAGCTTATCCAGAACCAGTTCCGCATCGGCCTTCTCCGTATGGAGCGCGTGATCCGCGAACGGATGACAATCACCGATCCCCAAGAGACAGCACCGAGCCAGCTCGTCAACATCCGCCCGGTGGTGGCCGCGATCAAGGAGTTCTTCGGCGGGTCGCAGCTCTCACAGTTTATGGACCAGACGAACCCTCTGGCGGAGCTAACGCACAAGCGGAGGCTTTCGGCGCTCGGCCCGGGTGGCCTGTCCCGAGACCGGGCAGGGTTTGACGTGCGCGACGTGCACTTCAGCCACTATGGCCGTATCTGCCCGATCGAAACGCCGGAAGGCCCGAACATTGGGCTTATCGGCAGCCTTGCGACCTTCGGCCGGGTGAACCAGTACGGGTTCATCGAGACTCCATACCGCAAGGTCGTGCGGGAGCTTTCCAAGAACTCGCGCGACCTGACCGGCCAGGCGGTACGCGAGGACGTTGAAGGCGCTGACGGCAAGGTGATCGCGAAGGCCGGTCAGGAGATCGACGAAGGGCTCGCGAAGAAGCTCTCGGCGGCGGCCGAGAAGACGATTCCTGTTATGCCATTCGTTTCCGACCAGGTCGATTACCTCTCGGCCGACGAGGAAGAGGAGTTTGTAGTCGCACAGGCGAACTCGCCGCTAAACGAAAAGGGCCGCTTTCTCGAGGAGAGGCTGGAAGTCCGCGCGAAAGGCGAGTTCAGCACGGCGCACGCCGATCAAATTGACTATCTGGACCTTTCGCCGAAGCAGATCGTCTCCGTGGCAGCCTCGCTCATTCCGTTTCTCGAGCATGACGACGCCAACCGCGCGCTGATGGGCGCGAACATGCAACGCCAGGCCGTGCCGCTTGTCCGCCCCGAAATTCCCCTCATCGCCACCGGAATGGAGATCAAAACGGCCCTGGACTCCGGGCAAGTCATTCTGGCCGAAGCCGATGGCGTGGTTACGAGTGTCGCCGGCGGGAGTAACGGCAATGAGCGGGATCCCCGCCAGACGACGGGTAGACAGGCATCTATCACCGTCCTGCACGACGATCGCACCGAGCGCCGCTACTCGCTCAGCAAGTTCGTCCGCTCGAATCAGGGAACGTGCATCAACCACCGGGCGCTCGTCCGCAGGGGCGACCGTGTGACGGCCGGTCAGCCTCTCGCCGATTCTTCTTCGACGGATTCCGGCGAGCTGGCGCTCGGACAGACGCTGCTCTGCGCCTTTATGAGCTGGGAAGGCTACAACTTCGAGGACGCCATTATCATCTCCGAGACGGTGGCGAGGGACGATAAGTTCACGTCGATTCACGTCGAGAAGCACGAAGTCGAGGCGCGCGATACGAAGCTCGGTCCTGAGGAGATTACGCGCGACATTCCCAACGTCGGGGAAGAGAGCCTGCTCGATCTCGACGAGTATGGGATCGTCCGTGTCGGCGCAAACGTGCAGTCGGGCGACATCCTCGTGGGCAAGATTACGCCGAAGGGTGAGACCGAGCTTACGGCGGAGGAGAAGCTGCTTCGCGCCATCTTCGGGGAGAAGGCGCGCGAGGTTAAGGACAGCTCGTTGCGGGTGCCGCACGGCGAACGGGGAAAGGTGATCGAAACGCGTTTTCGTGCGAAGGAGGACAACGAGACAGGGCGTCCAGCCCACGGCCAGCCCGGACATCATTGCCGCTGGCCGGCCTACGCCGAAATGGTTGATGATCTAGCGGCGGGCGTTCAGGCGGTTGTTAGCATTTCCATTGCCCAGCGCCGCAAGATCGCGGAGGGCGACAAGATGGCCGGGCGGCACGGGAATAAGGGCGTGATCGCCCGCATCCTGCCTGCAGAGGATATGCCGCACCTCGAGGATGGCACACCCGTGGACATCATCCTCAACCCAATCGGCGTGCCCAGCCGTATGAACATCGGTCAGGTGCTGGAGACTCACCTCGGCTGGGCGGCGCGCCGCATGGGCTTCCGCGCGATCTCGCCGGTGTTTGACGGCGGCAACCCGAAGACGATCGAAGACGCGCTCTGCCGGGCGTGGATCTGCGAGCAGGCGGCGGCGCTAATCGAGTCGCCGAACGGCCACGACGCCGGCGGCAATGGCCTGACGAATGGCGTTGGCGAGCGGGTAAACGTCCAGAAGGTAAACAAGTGGCTCCAGAGCAAAGGCCATGACCCGGCCGCTGTCTTCGATGACAGCCGGGTCGGGGAGGCGGCGCGCGTGGGCCTCGAGCTGTGGCTCGAGCAGCAGGGGCTGCGCAAGATCAAGGGCAAGGAGTATCGCGAACTGGATGCATTGGCGGAGAAGATGCTGCTCGAGCGCGGGCTCGCGGCGCCGATCTACGGAAAGCAAGTCCTGTATGACGGCCGAACGGGCGAATCGTTCGACCAACCGGTCACCGTCGGCTACATCTACATGCTGAAGCTCGTGCACCTGGTGGAGGACAAGATCCATGCGCGCTCCACCGGCCCCTACTCGCTGATTACTCAGCAGCCGCTCGGTGGCAAGGCGCAATTCGGAGGCCAGCGCTTTGGGGAGATGGAGGTCTGGGCGCTGGAGGCGTACGGCGCCGCGCACATCCTTCAAGAGCTACTAACAGTGAAATCAGACGATGTCGTCGGCCGTGTGAAGACATACGAGGCGATAGTCAAAGGCGAGGACATTCAGGAACCGGGCGTGCCCGAGTCCTTCAAGGTCCTCGTCAAAGAGCTGCAGAGCCTGGGGCTGGCCGTCGAAGTGTTGAATGAAGAAGAGGAGCGCGTTTTGCTAGCGGAAACGTCCGCGCAGGATCTGCCGGAGCTGGGGATAGACCTCAGCGGTTTCGAGAAAGGGGAGGACCTAGTTGGCTCTGGAAGTTAACGACTTCAACGCGATTCGAATATCCCTCGCCTCCCCGGAGCAGGTGCGCTCCTGGTCCTACGGCGAAGTCACCAAGCCGGAGACAATTAACTATCGCACGCTAAAGCCCGAGAAGGACGGCCTGTTTTGCGAGAAGATCTTCGGGCCGACAAAGGACTTCGAGTGCTACTGCGGTAAGTACAAGCGTGTCCGTTACAAGGGCATCGTTTGCGACAAGTGTGGCGTGGAAGTCACGCGGTCAAAGGTCCGGCGCGAGCGAATGGGTCACATCGAACTCGCCTCGCCCGTCGCCCACATTTGGTTCGTGAAGGGTACGCCCAGCCGCATCGGGTTGCTGCTCGACATCTCGCCGCGCAGCCTCGAGCGCGTGCTGTACTTCGCACAGTTCATCGTGACTTCGGTGAACGACGAAGTGCGTCGCGCCGCCATCGAGGCTCTACGTGTGGAGATGGAGAAGGCCGTCGACGAAAGCGAGTCGGAGCAGGTAGCGCGGATTGGTGAGATCGAATCGTCTACCGCCGAGGCGATCAGCAAGCTGGAAGAGACCCGCGCGGACCGCCTCGCCAGGGCGGATGCCGAGGTCGACGGTCAGATTGCGGCACTCCGTGAGAAGTCCTCAGCTCTCGAGGCGGATATCGAGAAGATCGGGGAGAAGAACGCCACTAAGAAGCTCGCCCTGGACGATAACTTCGTTATCGCTTCGCGGGGCGAACCTCTGCCAAAGGATGCGCTCAAACGGCTTCAGAAGGAAGTCGAGAAGCGCTCGCAAGCACTCGAGGCCGGGCGCGCCGCGAGGCGCAAGACGGCCGAGGCTGAGCTGGACGGCGAGCTGGCGCGGCTGCGTGAGAACGCGATGGCGGAGATGGAGCCGCTGCGCCGGAAGATCAACGAAGCGCGCGAGAGCATTCGGGAGCAGTTCGAGCTAGAGATCGAAGAGCTGGAAGACCTGAAAGACCCAATCCCGGACGACCAGTGCACGTTCCTGCCCGAACAGAACTTGCGCGATCTCACCGAGAAATACCCGGGAGTAGTCAGCGCGGGCATGGGCGCCGAGGCGATCCTCGAGATACTCGCCCGAGTGGATCTCGACCGGCTCGCGTTAAAGCTGCGCTCGGAAATACAGAACTTCAGCGGCCAGCGCCGCAAGAAGGCGACCAAGCGCCTTCGTGTGGTCGAAGCCCTGCGCAAGAGCGGCAACCGGCCGGCCTGGATGGTGCTAGGCATCCTTCCAGTGCTGCCGCCTGACCTGCGCCCGATGGTGCAGCTCGATGGCGGCCGCTTCGCTACGAGCGATCTCAACGACCTCTACCGCCGCGTGATCAACCGGAATAACCGACTGAAGCGGCTCCTCGAGCTGGGTGCGCCGGAGATCATCATCCGCAACGAGAAGCGGATGCTTCAGGAGGCCGTCGATAGCCTGATCGATAACGGCCGGCGCGGACGCGCTGTCTCGACGGCAGGCAACCATAAGCTAAAGTCGCTCTCGGACATGCTCAAGGGCAAGCAGGGCCGCTTCCGCCAGAACCTGCTCGGCAAGCGCGTGGACTACTCCGGGCGGTCGGTGATCGTCGTCGGTCCCGAGTTGAAGCTGCACCAGTGCGGTCTGCCCAAGCGCATGGCGCTGGAGCTGTTCAAGCCGTTCGTCATGCACGGCTTGGTCGCGCGCGGGCTCGCTCACAACATCAAGTCCGCCAAGCGTATTGTGGAACGAGCGCGCCCAGAGGTGTGGGACATCCTCGACGACATAATCAAACAGCGACCTGTTCTGCTTAACCGCGCGCCGACGCTTCACCGACTTGGTATTCAGGCGTTCGAACCCGTCCTCATCGACGGAAGCGCTATCCAGATTCATCCGCTGGTCTGCACCGCGTTCAACGCCGACTTCGACGGCGATCAGATGGCAGTGCACGTGCCTCTATCACGTGCAGCGGTTGCGGAGGCGCGCCAAGTGATGCTCTCCAGCCAGAACCTGCTCTACCCCTCGAGCGGCGAACCGGTGGTGGCGCCCACGCTCGATATCGTTCTGGGCTGCTATTACCTCACGGAAGAGAAGCGAAATTCCGGCAGAGACTCCAAGCCCAAGAATGTAACCATCTTCCACAGCTTTGATGAAGCGAAGATGGCTTACGAAATGGGCCATGTGGACCTGCGGAGTCTAATCGAGGTGAGGGTCGATAAAGAGAGCCGGGAGCGTATCAAGACGACTGTAGGCCGCATTATCTTCAACGAGGTGTTGCCGGAGGAGCTCGGTTTTCGCAACCACCTCATGGACAAGAAGGCGATCAAAGAGCTCGTCAGCGAGTGCAGCCACAAGCTCGACAACTTGCGCACCGCTGAAATGGTGGACCGGATGAAGGACATCGGGTTCGAATACGCGACCAAGTCCGGTATTTCGATCGCGATGAACGACCTGCGCCTGCCCGAAGAGAAGGAGCAGTTGCTGGCCGAGGCCGATGCACGGATCGCCGAGATCGACGAACAGTACGAGATGGGGCTGATCACCGATGAGGAGCGCTACGAGCAAGCTGTCGCTATCTGGCGCGAGACTACCGACAAAGTCCAGCAGGTGATCCAGAAGCGCCTCGAAGAGTACGGCGGTGTATACATCATGGCCGTCAGCGGCGCGAAGGGTAACATCAGCCAGATTTCTCAGATGGCGGGCATGCGAGGGCTTATGAGCGACCCAGCCGGTCGCATCATCGAGCTGCCCATCCGATCATCCTTCCGGGAGGGTCTGTCGGTGCTCGAATACTTCATCTCGACCCACGGCGCGCGCAAAGGTCTGGCCGACACCGCGCTCAGGACGGCAGACAGCGGTTACCTCACGCGGCGGCTAATCGACGTTTCACAGGACGTGATCATCGTTGAGGAGGACTGCGGGACGACCGCCGGCATTTGGATAGATGAGGGCTCAGAAAAGGGCCTGTTCGAATCGCTAAGCGAGCGGATTGTCGGCCGCTGGGCCGCTGCGGACATCGCCGAGCCGAAGACGGGCGAGATCATCGCGGAGCGCGGCAACGAAGTGACCGAAGAGACTGCGCGGCGCGTCATCGCCGCCGGTATCGACAAGGTCTACGTGCGCTCGGCCCTGACCTGCCAGACACGGCGCGGCATCTGCGCCCTGTGTTACGGACGCGACCTCTCTCGGGGAGCGTTCGTCGCCGACGGCGAGGCGGTGGGCATCATCGCTGCGCAAAGCATCGGCGAGCCGGGTACTCAGCTGACGATGCGCACGTTCCACACGGGGGGCGTCGCCGGGCTCGACATCACCTCCGGTCTGCCCAGGGTCGAGGAATTATTCGAGGCGCGGGTACCCAAGGGCGCCGCCCAGATCGCCGAGATCGACGGCACCGTCGAGGTCAGCAGGGACGGCGACACGCGGCGCATGAAGATCACGAGCGCCGAGATCTACCGAGACGAATACCCTCTCGAGAAGGGCATTAAGGCGCTGGTCGAGAACGGCCAGGAAGTGGTCCCGGGCACGGTGCTCGCCGCCCCCGCCAAGCGCGCGAAGAAGGCGGCTAATGAGGAACAGGCGCTGGCCCCTACCGCGATCGTCGCGCGGACCTCGGGCCAGGTGTCGATTGAAAAGGGCCGTATCGCCATTCTCTACGAGGAGCGGGAGGAGCGCGATTACATAATTCCTGCCGCTTCTCGTCTCCGGGTCCAAAACGGCGATTACATCCACGCCGGACAACCTCTGACCGAAGGCCCTCTGAACCCGCAGGACATCCTTCGCATTCAGGGGCCGGAGGCCGTGCAGATCTACCTGGTCGAGGAAGTGCAAAAGGTCTACCGCAACCAGGGTGTCTCGATCAACGACAAGCACATCGAGGTTATCGTGCGGCAGATGCTCCGCCGCGTGCGCGTGGATTCTCCCGGTGACTCCAACCTGCTGCCGGGCGAGCTTGTCGACCGTTTCCGCTTCGAGAGCGAGAATGCCCGGGTTCTGGCGGAGGGCGGCGAGCCCGCGACTGCCCAGCCCGTGCTGCTTGGAGTAACGAAGGCCTCGCTGAACACGGAAAGCTTCCTTGCGGCGGCCTCGTTCCAGGAGACCACCCGGGTACTCACCGAAGCCGCAATACAAGGCCAGGTGGACAAGCTGCTTGGTCTCAAGGAAAACGTCATCATCGGCAAGCTCATCCCTGCCCGGGCTCAGATTACCGTCGAGCAACCGCCAAGGGTTACCGAGATGGTATTGCCACCGGGCTTCCGCGACGAAGAAGCCGAGGAGTTCGAGCCAGACTTCGACGAGGATGACTTCGAGGACGAGGACTTCGATGAGGACGGCCCGGGTACGCTCGCGGAAGAAGATGAGGCGATTGCCGGGAACGGCGCGGCCCCCGAAATAGACCTCCTCGAGGAGTCGCCTCCGGCGATGGCTGAAGAGGCGAGCGAGGCGGAAGCCGGTCCCAATGGAGCTGAACCGCAGCCCCAGCCGACCGAAGAATAACCGCTAGAAATCGACGCGGCACCTCCCTGCGGACTCAGCTCCGGGGGCTTGCTTGCCTCGCCCATCGGCGGGTGGCGGGGAATCTCAGTGCGTGCTGGCGGGTGAGCCGAAGCCTGACGTACGTCTCGCCTATAATGGAAAACGAGGCAACGCATGGTCGTCGAGACTCAGGCTGAACCCGCCTCTGACGCGCTGAAGACCGCGCTCGCTCAGTTCGACGCCGCCGCCGACTGCCTTGGACTGGACGAGGGCATGCGCATGGTCCTCCGCCACTGCAAGCGAGAGCTGGCCGTCCATTTCCCCGTACGCATGGACAATGGGACAATCGGCGAGTTCACTGGCTACCGGGTGCAGCATAACCTGGCGCGGGGCCCGGCCAAGGGTGGTCTCCGCTACAACCTTAACGTCTCGCTGGATGAAGTGCGGGCGCTCGCGATGTGGATGACGTGGAAGAGCGCCGTCGTGAACATTCCGTATGGTGGGGCCAAGGGTGGGGTTATCGTGAACCCAAAGCAGCTCTCGGCCCGGGAGCTAGAAAACCTCACGCGCCGCTACGCCACCGAAATCAGCATCATCATCGGTCCCAACGAGGACATCCCTGCGCCGGACATGGGAACGGACGCCCAGGTGATGGCCTGGATCATGGATACGATCAGCATGCACCGGGGCTACACCGAGGCCGGCGTTGTGACCGGAAAGCCCGTCAGCGCCGGTGGCACGCTGGGCCGGGCCGAGGCGACGGGCCGCGGGCTCCTGTACATTGTGCAGGAGACGGCGCGCCAGTTTGGCGTACCGCTGCAGGGCGCGACGGTCGCGGTCCAGGGCTTCGGCAGCGTTGGCGCGGTGGCCGCGCAGCTACTGGCGAGGGCGGGTGCTAAGGTCGTCGCTGTGAGCGATTCAGGAAGGGGCATCTACAACGAACAGGGGTTAGATGTCGATGCTCTCATGCCGTGCAGCAAGGACCGGTCGCCGTTGTCAGAGGCGCCGGGTGGCGACCACGTCACGAACGGCGAGCTGCTCGCGCTCCCCGTCGACTTCCTGGTTCCGGCCGCGCTCGAGGGGCAGATCCACGAGCGCAACGTCGATTCCGTGCGGGCGCGCTTCATCGTCGAAGGCGCGAACGGCCCGACCACGCCGGAAGCCGACGCTATCTTGGCGGACAAGGGCATATTCGTGGTACCAGACATCCTCGCAAATGCCGGCGGGGTAATCGTCTCGTACTTCGAGTGGGTGCAGGACCTCCAGTTCTACTTCTGGGAAGAGGGGGAGGT
>Ga0066707_10000500_pt1 | contig 12561 bp, 12 predicted proteins | sample GraSoiAngelo_156_FD_66503 | JGI IMG/M metagenome (GOLD analysis project Ga0066707, IMG submission 66503) | Grasslands soil microbial communities from the Angelo Coastal Reserve, California, USA - 14_1009_13_40cm | ecosystem: Environmental > Terrestrial > Soil > Grasslands | place: USA... | reverse complement strand
GGACCGCTTCCCGGCCATTCACCGAGCCGAAGAGGACGCGAGCATCGGCGGCCTGCAGCGCGACGCTATCGGCGCTGGCCATGGCCGGCTCCAGGACACGCCGCACCATGCGGGCGTTCGTCCACCAGAGCAGATCCGCCTCGACCAGGAGTGCCGCCCGGCCACCACGGACCCGTGCGCTGGTCAACGCGCCGAGCGCAGCCGAGCGAGCGGGCTCAACCGACAGGCTATAGCCGGAAACGACAGTGAGGGCGGCGGCTACGGAGGATGGGGGAAGCTCGTCGAGCCGCAAGGCAAGGTCGGCACCCCGCTCGACTCGACGCCGCTGCGGTTGGCCATCCGGCTCATGCCAGACCGTCGTCCGCGTCGCCGGCGCGCTGCGCAGCCAGCGGAGATCGACCTTCAATCGCTCGAGCGCATCGCGCACGCGGCGCCCGGCGTCGTCCTCCCCCATCTTGGCGACCAGCGACACGCGCGCCCGGAGCGCCGCCGCATGGGCCGCCAGCCGCGCCGCTCCGCCGCCCAGAATGAGCGAACTATCGCTGCTACGTTCCTCCGCCACATCGCCAACCACGAGCCAGTCGAGGGCGCCACTCATCGGCGTCATGATAGTTAGTCGGTTTCGTCGCCCCGGAGGTCGGCGCGCTCGGGTTGTGGAACCGTCGCCACTGGCAGCGGACGACCGACGGGGTGGGCGGTGGGCAGCGCCGCCGCCGGTCCCGTGACGACGGAAGGCAGGGCAACTACCGGCACCGGCGTAAGCGTCGTGGTTGTGGGATGGGCCATGGACGGCTGGGGGATTCGATGGCCAGCCATGGAACCCGATGTCGCCGACAGCGGTGTGACCAGGCTGCCGATCACGCCGGCCTTCGTTGCCAGCGGCTCGGCAAAATCGCGGGGCTCGACGGTTGGAACGCTAAGCGAAAGGTCGAGCTGGCGGCTGCTGGCAGTCCCCAGCATCAGCGACGTCAGCTGGTAGAGGGCCATGCCACAGCCGAGAATCAGCACCGTGGCGGCGGAGAACGCCTGACCCCTGGCTAGGCCGATGTCCGCAGGCATGGATTGCATGCTAGGGACCTTGCATTTCGGCTTGGTAGTCCATGTGGCCCATTGCCGCATCCGTTTGGAGGGCGGCCGCTAGAGTGAATGCCATGGGCAATCGCCTCGCGCAGGAGACCAGTCCGTACCTGCTGGAGCACGCGGACAATCCGGTGGACTGGTATCCGTGGGGACCGGAAGCGCTGGCCAAAGCGCGCAACGACAACAAACCGATCCTGCTGAGCATCGGCTACAGCGCCTGCCATTGGTGCCACGTGATGGCACACGAGTCCTTCGAGGACAGAGAGGTCGCCACACTGATGAACCGGGACTTCGTGTCCATCAAGGTGGACCGCGAGGAGCGGCCCGACCTCGACCAGGTGTACATGCGAGCCGTGCAGGGCCTGACCGGCTCCGGCGGGTGGCCGATGACCGTGTTTCTTCTACCGGACGGCACCCCGTTCTTCGCCGGCACCTACTTTCCACCGACGGATCGATTCGGCATGCCGTCTTTTCGGCGAGTGCTGAGCGCCGTGGCCGAGGCCTTCTCGCAGCGGCCGGCGGAGGTGGAGGCCACCGGGGCGCAGGTCCGCGATTTCCTCGAGCGACCTGTCGTCCCGCTGGCTGCCGGGACGCTCACTCGGGCGCTCCTTGATGAGGCCTACACCCGACTGCGGCGTGAACACGACCCGAATCACGGTGGGTTCGGGGGTGCCCCGAAATTTCCGCAGCCAATGCTGATCGAATTCTTACTGCGTACCAGCGTCCGCACCGGCGAGGCGAGCGCGCAGGAGATGGCGAAACAGACGTTGCGGGCGATGGCTGATGGCGGAGTGTACGACCAGCTCGCCGGGGGATTCCACCGGTACAGCGTGGATGAACGCTGGCTGGTTCCGCATTTCGAAAAGATGCTGTACGACAACGCCCTGCTCACCCGGGCATACCTGGACGCCTGGCAATTGACCCGCGAGCCGTTATTTCGGCGGGTGGCCGAAGAGACGCTGGCCTTCGTGCTGCGAGAAATGACCTCGCCCGAAGGCGGCTTCTTTTCCAGCCTTGATGCCGACAGTGAGGGCGAGGAAGGCCGATTCTATCTCTGGACGCCGCAGGAGCTGAAAGCCGCCCTGGGTGACGATGACGCCGACGCGGTGGCGACCGCCTTCGACGTGACCGAGGACGGCAACTTTGAGGGCAAGAGCATCCTCCATCCGATCGCAGGGGACGCGAGCTCCGCCATGGAAGCGGCCCGCCATCGATTGATGGCCTATCGGGACCGGCGCGTCCGGCCGCGCCGCGACGAGAAGGTGATCGCCAGCTGGAATGGGTTGATGTTGCGCGCCTTCGCCGACGCCGGGAAGGTGCTCGATCGGCCGGATCTGGTGCAGGTGGCGGAAACGAACGCGCGCTTCCTGCTCTCCCGGTTGCGAGATCGAGGGCGGATGCGGCGAAGCCATAAGGATGGGCGCGCGACCGTGGCAGGATATCTGGAGGACCAGGTCGCTGTGGCCGATGGCCTCCTCAGCCTCTACGCGGCGACCTTTGAGGTCCGGTGGCTGGAGGAGGCGCGCGCACTGCTGGACGAAATGCTGATCGCGTTCTGGGACGACGGGCGCGCGGCTTTTTTCGATACGGCCGCCGACCACGAGCGACTCGTGGTACGACCCCAGGACGTGACCGACAACGCGACCCCCTCGGGGACGTCGATGGCAGTCGACGTCCTGCTGCGGGCCGGCACGTTGCTGGGCCAGGACTCCTGGGTAGCAAAGGCGCGCGGCACCCTGGAGCGGCTCGCCCCGACGGCGGCCAAAGCGCCGCTGGCGTTCGGCCGCCTGCTCGCGGCGCTCGATTTCCATCTGGGCCGGCCCGTCGAGCTGGCGGTCATCGGCGCGCCTGCGGAGCCGAGAACGCGGCAGTTTCTCGAGGTCGTGCGTTCGCGCTTCTTCCCGAATCTCCTGGTTGCGGTGGGCACGGCCAATGAGACATCACGCGGGGTGGCATTGTTGGCGGATCGAACGGCCATCGACGCGGCGGCGACCGCCTACCTGTGCGAAGCGTTCGCCTGCCAGGCCCCCACCACCGACCCCGTGGAGCTCGACCGTCAGCTCGACCGCGTGTTGAGCCAGGCTTCGTAATCGGCCGGCGTGTTGATGTTGCGGAAGGAGCGGAGTCCGGGATCGACGGTGCGCAGCTCCGCCGGGGTGAGGTAGCGCACGGTGCAGCGCGCCAGCAAGCTTCTGACACTCCGCTGGCCGCCATCCAGCATCGCCTCGATGCGCGGCGCCAGCGTGCGGCGGTAGAGGGCGCACACGCCCTCGGGCTCATCGTCGAGCTTCGGCACAACGGCGTCACAATCTCGGGCCAGGTTTCGCATCAACGTTCCCAGAGCCGGCTCGACATCGGGCAGGTCACAGGCAACCACCCAGACCAGCGTGTGGGTGGCGGCGAGGAAGCCGGCATACATACCGGCGAGGGGGCCCATCCCCGGATGACGATCGTCGATCCGTCGCACACCGGCCAGTTCCAGGCTGGTGGAGCCACCCGCGATGATGATTTCGTCGACCACCGGCCTCAGCCGAAGGGCGAGGTACTCGATCAATGGTCGATCGCCTGCCGGCAACCCAGCCTTGTCGCGACCCATGCGCCGGCTTCGGCCGCCAGCCAGGATGACGAGGCTGCAGCCGCTGCGCATGGCAAGAGCCTAGCGCGACTGGCTATTGGCCCATGGCGCCGCTGATGTTGCAGAACGCGTTCTGGATCTGATTGCCCAGCACGATCAACACCACGATGACCACCACGGCGATCAGCACCAGGATCAAGGCGTACTCGACCATGCCCTGACCGCGCTCGCTGTGCATCAGACGCTCGACCAGTCGCCGAATAAGTGCTGCGAGATGCATGGCGTCATTGTCGGGCCAGAACCTTTCGCATTCCGCTACACGGTCGTCGACGTCCACACGTCGTAACCCAGCTGGCAAGCGTTGCCGACCTAACCCGATCCGATACGGCGTCAAAAAAAGACCGGCGTGGTGCCGGTCTTTTTTGTTCCTGGGTTCTTTGAGTTACGGGGACGTAGAGGTTGACGCCGATGCCGCGATCGAGGGTGCGGTCGATGACGACGGACCGACCTGCGTGATGTTGACGCCGCCAACGCCGAACCAGTGGGCGACGGCGAAACCGTAGAAGAGGATCGCCAGGATCACGATCAAGGCGATCAGGAAGATCGCCACTACCGCCGCGCTTGAGCCGTCGCCGTCGTCGTGCTCGTGTACGACTGCCATGAACTTACCTCCCTGGTACCCTGATGAACCTAATTTGATACCGCGACTATAATATCAGCGGCGTCGCGGAAAGGTCAATTCCTGATTTGTCTGAATCCGGCCCCGCCCTGACACGGCGGCTATCAGCAGATGGCGCTTCTCGTCACTCAGGGAATAGAGGTGCCGTGTGGAAATGTGGAAGGACTGTGCATAAGGTTGGGCCCGCTATTGCTTGCGGGCGACGTCTCGCGTCGTGGCCTGGGCGATCGGCCGCACCACCATCTCGTCGATATTGACGTGTGGGGCTCGAGTGACGGCCCAAACGATGCAATCGGCGACGTCCGCGCCGGTCAATGGCTGCATGCCCCGGTAGACCGCCGCGGCGCGCTCGCGGTCGCCCTTGAACCTGACCAGGCTGAATTCCGTCTCGACCATCCCCGGCGCGATCTCGGTCACCCGAATCGGCTCGCCCAGGAGCTCCAACCGCAGCGTGTTACTGATGGCGCGAACGGCATGCTTACTCGCCGTGTACCCGACGCCGCCAGGGTAGACCTCGAACCCGGCCACCGAACCGAGGTTCACGATGTGGGCCCGCGGCGCGCGCCGAAGTAGGGGCAGGAGGGCCTTCGTCACCCGCAGGAGGCCGACGACGTTCGTCTCCATCATCTGCACCCAATCTTCATCGCTGCCCTCGGCCAGCGGCTGCAGCCCGGCGGCCAGCCCAGCATTGTTGACGAGCACCTCCACTTGGCCAGACTGCGACTCGATGGCTCGGGCAAAGGCCTGGATGCTGTCGAGCTCGCGGACGTCCAGGGTCAGGCTCCTGCCACCGACTTCGCGTGCGACCGCCATCAGCCGATCCTGCCGACGGGCGCCCAGTACGACCCGAAATCCGGCACCGGCCAGGCCTCTCGCCGTTGCCTCACCGATGCCCGAACTGGCACCCGTCACGACCGCGATTCGCTCGGAGGGCGGCATGACGCTAATCGTAGGCCGAGGTCATCCGCCGGCCGCTGACTTCACCATCTGTTCTTTTTCTCGGACAGCCGGTATTCTTTTGAGCAGGAGATTTCCCGGCAGGAGGCAAAGGGGAAGGCATGCACCTGCGCCAGCGTGCGCGTGCGCTCGCCGCGGCGTTGCTTGTCGTCGGAGCCTGTGCCTGGATCAGCGGAGTGATCTCGGCCGGCAGCGCCTGGGCTTGGAGCCAGACGGCCACTGTGGCGGCGCGCCATCGTCCATCACCCACGCCGACGGCGACGCCACCGCCGCCAACCCCGAAGCCGACACCCCCACCGACGCCACGACCAACGCCGCCGCCAACCCCTCCTCCCACGCCTGCTCTAGCTCCGCCTCCAACCCCAAACCCAACGGCGACGGTGGCGCCGGCCACGGTCCCGGCTGGGGCCACCCAGGCGCCGGTCGGACAGCCGGCCAGCGCCGGCGATATCGGCACGCTGCCGTTTGCCGGTGAACCGTTCCCGGGCGGCTCAGCCCAGGCGGTCGCGATTGCGCCCGAGCCGCAGGCCGCCAGTGCGGCCGATCCGGGGACGCCATCCGATACCCAGAACTTCTTCCTGTTGCTCGTCCTGGCCGTCATGGCGCTGCCGTTGCTACTGGTCATGACGCTGCTGGCGACGGTGCTCACGCGCCGCTAAGGGAAGAAGCCCGCCCCGCCGCGCGGCCGACTAGCCCTTGACCGAACCGGCCAGAATGCCCCGCACGAAGTACCGCTGTAGAGCAAAGAACACAACAAGCGGAACGATCATCGAGACGAACGCCGCTGCCGTCAGGTACTCGATGTGCTGCCCCAGCGATCCGACAAGACTGGTGAGAGTGACCGTCAGGGGGGCAACCTCCGGCGTGCCGCCCACATAGATCAGCGCCACCAGCAAGTCATTCCACACCCAGAGAAACTGGAAGATCACCAGCGACGCGATCGCAGGCACCGATAACGGCAGGACCAGGCGGAAGAACACCGTCACCGGCCCAGCGCCGTCGATCTCGGCCGATTCGAAAAGGTCCTGCGGTAAAACCCGGAAAAAGTTGGCCAGCAGGTAAATCGCGAAAGGCAGGCCGTAGCCGGTGTGGGCGATCCAGACCGCGAGGAAGCCGGCGTTGAGACCAAAGATCGAATTGCCCGATGTCAGGCCAAAGTGGACCGCCAGGGTCAGGAGCGGGATGAAGGTCAGCTGCAGCGGCACCGCGAGCAATCCAACCAGCGCCAGGAAGATCCAGTCGCGGCCCCAGAAGCGCATCCAGGAAAACGCATAGGCGGCGAAGGCGGCCACCGCCGTCGGAATGATCGTGGCGGGGATGGTGATCATGAAGCTGTTGAAGAAGCTGGGGGCCAGGGCACTGGCACCCAGCACATGCCGGTAGCTCTCCAGCGTGAAGTTGAACGGCGGGGCCAAGGCGGTCCACCAGCCGCTGGTGTTGAACGCCCCGCCCGTCCGGAAGGAGTTGATCAGCAGGCCGAGCGTCGGCACGATCCAGGCCAGGGTCAAAGCGAGTACGGCCACTTGCAGGCCGGCGCTCGAGACCCCGGCCGAAAGCCGCTGGGACCATCGCGTCCTGCGGGCCTGGGGCCGGACCGAGGGGGCGGCTGGCGGGGCTGCCGTCGCGACGCTCATCGCCTCGCCTCGACTGCTCTGAACTGGCGCAGGTTGAAAATCAACACGGGGACCACCGCGAGTAGCAGGATCACGGCCAGCGCACTCGCGTTGGCATAGTTTCCGGCGTTATACAGCTCCGAGTACATCCGTCGGGCCAGGATGTCGGTGTTGTAGTTCCCGGCGGTCATCACGTATACGACATCAAAGGCCTTGAGCGCGAAGATCACCATGGTGGTCCCCACCACCACGATGGTCGGCATCATCAGCGGCAGGATGATCCGCCGAAAAATGGTCCTTTCATTTGCGCCATCGACCCGCGCGGCTTCCAGCAATTCCGCGGGGATACCCTTAAGCGCGGCGGAGAGGATGACCATGGCGAAGCCGGTGCCGCCCCAGACTCCGATGAGGATCAGGGCGAAGTTGTTGAATCGGCTGTCCTGAACCCAGGTCTGCGGCTGGCCGTGGAAGATGTTGACGAGGATTGCATTGAGGGTCCCCGTCTGGGCAACGTCGGGCGGCCGGTAATAGTACATGAACTGCCAGATGATGGCCATCGCCACGAAGGAGATGGCCATCGGCATGAAGATCAGAGACTTGACCGGCTTTTCGTACCGCACCCGGTCGGAGAGGACGGCGAGAAGGAGGCCGAAGAGGAGCACCAAGCCCGGATAGAGGAGCAGCCATAACAGGTTGTTCCTCAACACGATCAGGATGCCCTGGTTGGTCAACAGCCCGACGAAGTTGCCGAGCCCCACGAACGTGTCCCCATGGCGGTCGAAGAAGCTTCGCACGATGGTCCCGATCATGGGGTAGACGAGGATCAAGCCGACGAAGGCGATGGCCGGGGCGACCCAGACCCAGGGACGAACCGATGGCTGGCTCCGTTTCGGAAGCCGGCGGACCAGGACGTCGAAGCCCACGATGTAGGCCACCAGGACGAGCGGCACACCGATGACCACGAACAGCAGCGTTGGCAGGTTGACCGTCAGCAGCGTTTCCCAGTCAACCTCAAGCAACGGCAGCCGGGCTGTCAACAGGGTCATCCCGTCCATGTCGTGGCTAGCCTGTCAGCCTTCTCCGATCACGGCGACGCGTAAGCGGTCGTCTGTGTTTTATCGAGGTCGGCGAGGATTGTATTGAGCTTTGTCTGGTCCTGCACGAATTTCAGGACGGCCGACCAGTACGCATTGCGCATATCGCTGGGCATCAAGTCGCCCGCGTCGTAGCGCGCGATCTTGGTGTCGACCACGACCTGGGCAAGGGATTTCGATATCGCATCGGGGTAGTCACTCAGACTCACCTGCTTGTTGATGGCGATCTTGCCGCCGCCCCTTTTGACCCAGATGTCCTGCGCTTGCGCTGTGGCCAGGTACTTCAGCATCGCGCGCCCCTGCGGCGTGTCCTTGGTCATGACGAAGGCATCGCCGGCAACCACATGCGCGCCCGCGTTCGCGGTGCTCACGTCGGGCAACGGAAAGACTGCATAGTCCGTGCCGGCGGTCGGCTTGGGGGTGTAGCCGTCGAAAAAGGAGGTGATGAACGAGCCCTGGTTGAACATGTAGCACTTCGGCGGGCTGGAGAAGAGGCCCTGACCACCATCGCCAAAGGTCGTGGCGATCATGTACTGCTTGCCGCCGTAGACATTGCTGTCACCGGAACCCAGAATCTGGCCCCAGGTCGTCCACGCCTGCTTGATCTCGGTCGACGTCCACTTCTGCTTGCCCTGCCACCAGTTGTCATAGACGGTAGCTCCGGACTGGCTCAAGACAATCTCCTTGACCCAGTCACTGCCCGGCCAGCCGGACGCTGCCTGGCTTTCCAGCGCGACACACCAGGGCTTGCCACCGCCGGACTTGATCGTGTTCTGGAGTGTCATCAGCTCGTCCCAGGTCTTGGGGACCTGGTAGCCCTTCGCCTGGAAGGCCTTGGGGTCGTACCAGACCAGACCTTTAAGGGATGCCCAGGCGTAAAGGGTCACGAGTTTGCCGTCGACCTTGCCGAGGTTGATCCAGTCGGCGCCGTAGTTCGCGTTGAGCTGACTGGTGTCGAGTTTGTCATCGAGACTCACGACCTTTCCTGCCCGCACCAGCTTGATCAGCGTCCCGATTCCGGGCGCGGCCGTAACATCCGGAGGATTGCCAGCCGCAACTTTCGTCTGCAGGATGGCATCGATATCGCGCGTCGCCTCGAACGAAATCTTGACCCCGGTTTGATCCGTGAACGGCTTCATGACGGCGTCAAACGAGTCCTTCTCGGCGCCGGACCAGGTGCCCAGCACGTGGACGGTGCCACCGAGCTTCCCGCCAGTGCCCTGGGTCGTCCCGCAAGCGGCCAGCGCAAGAATCGCGATCGTCATCAGGGCGAAAACCCGGCTCAACCTTGTCATCGGAATGCTTCCTCCCCTGCGCCCGGTTCCGTCCGGGTCGCGCTGCGATTTGCGAGCAAATTGAGGCCGAGCCCCGACCCCTGCTGGGGAGTCTATGATCGGCCCTCGGCCTTTGTCAATTATCTGGCGGCGAGTCGATCAGAAATTAGGAACTATTAGCGCCGCTTCGCGCTTTGCGTAATCGGCCGCAGGATTGCGGGGTCGACCTTGAGTTGGCGATCGAAGGTGAGCAAGCCGTTGCGCTCCTGTTCGACGTCCGCTAGCTGCGTATAACAGAATCCCTCGACCGGTCCCTCGGCCACCAGCGCGTCGACCATCTCGCGGAATCTGCGAACCAGTTGCGCTGAGTCGCGCGCCCCGGAGTAACCGCCGCTCTCGCCGGCCAGAGAGATGCCGCCGAACTCCGTGACCAGGACCGGCTCGCCGCGGTGGGCAAACCCGCGGAGGTACGGAGCGTGCGGCCGACCTGCAGGCTCGAGCGCGGCCGACAGGCTGCGATAGCGGTGGCGCAGGTCAGCAGCTGGACCGTAGTCGTGCAGGGTGCACAGGTCGGTCAGCGCATGCTCCCATCCGTCGTTCGAAACCACGGGCCGTGTCACGTCGAGTTGACGGGCGCAGCGGTAGAGCCTAAACAACAGGCTCATCAGTTCGTTCTCCCGCACCGGTCGAGGGAACCCGAACGTTTCGTTCATCGGTACCCACGCCACAATGCAGGGGTGGTCTCGATCGCGCTCGATGGTGGCGGCGAACTCGTCGAGCAAACGCTGCTCCGCCTGGGGGCTGTGCGCATGGAAGTTGGGCATCTCACCCCAGACCAGGAAGCCAAGGCGATCGGCCCAGTACAACCAGCGAGGATCTTCGACTTTCTGATGCTTCCGTGCGCCGTTGAACCCGAGCGACTTCGCGAGCTCAATGTCCCGGCGCAGGTCGGCATCCGAGGCGGCGGTGTACCAGCCACCGGGAAAATATCCCTGGTCGAGGACGAGCCGCTGGATGTATGGCTCGTCGTTTAGGAGGAACCGCCCGTCACCCGTCGCGACCGTTCGCAGCCCAAAATAGCTGGTGAGCAGGTCGGTTTCGCGGCCAGCATCGTCGATGAGCCGGACGGTCAAGCCATATAGGGTCGGTGACTCGGGGCTCCAGGGCTGTACCTCGGTGAGAACAAGGCGGTCGCGGCCGGCCGCGCCTCGCCAACGACCGACCTGTCGTTCATCGAGGCGGACGTAAAGTTCAACGAGAGCGCCGGGTTGCGATGTCACGATATCGAACTCGAGCGCCCCGTCTTCCAAGCGCGGCCACAGCCGCAACGACGCGACATGCTGATGCGGAAGTGGCTCGAGCCAGACCGTCTGCCAGATACCGGTGGTTGGCGTGTAAAAAATGCCGTCGGGCTTCTCTCGCCAGAACTGTTTGCCACGCAGAATCGCGAGGTCGGTTGCCGGATCGTCGGCCCGCACGACAAGCTCGTTGTCGCCTGGACGCAGCGCCGCCGTGATATCTGCACTGAACGGCGTGTGACCACCCTCGTGGCGGGCCACCTCGCAACCGTTGAGCCACACGGTCGCCTCGTAGTCGATGGCGCCGAAATGAAGGATGAGCCGCTCGGCGACGGGCGCGTCAAAACGGCGCCGGTACCAGACGGTGTCATGCAAGGTCCGCTCGCCGATGCCAGAAAGCTCCGATTGGTAAGCGAAGGGCACGGTTATCACTCGGTCGAAGTCCGGCCGGTCAAAGGCGAACTCCCATTCGCCATTGAGGTTGATCCACTGGTCCCGCCGCAGACGTGGGCGCGGATATTCGGGCCGAGGGAGACTTGGCAGATCCTTAATGTAGATCAGCTATGCAAGAGTTTCCTGACGGTTTCCTCCTCGGCACCGCAACGTCGGCGCATCAGGTCGAGGGCGGCAATACCAACAGCGACTGGTGGGATTGGGAGCACAGCCCAGGGACGCCCTGCGTGGAGCCGTCGGGCGACGCTTGCGACTTTTACCACCGGTATCGCGAGGACATCGCGCTGATGGCTGGGCTCGGCTTCAATGCATTCCGCTTCGGCATCGAGTGGGCCCGGATCGAGCCGGAGGAAAATGAGTTCTCGAACGCCGCGCTCGACCATTACCGCGCTGTTCTTGCCGCCTGCCGGGAGCACCGGATCGCGCCGATCGTGACGTTCCATCACTTCACACTTCCCCGCTGGCTGCAAAAGCGCGGCGGATTCCTCCTCGATGAATTTCCGCACTTCTTCGAACGCTACTGCGACCGCGCCGCGGCAGCGCTGGGCGACCAGATTGCCTATGCCTGCACCATCAACGAACCCGAGGGGCTGGGCGAGGGTGGATTCATCGTCGGCGTCAACCCACCCGGACGAAAAGGGGATGTCGACGGGATGTGGCGGGTCGTCGACAATGTGCTGCACGCCCATCGCCTGGGAGCTGCGGCGATCCGCTCGCGGGCGAACATCCCGGTGGGCGTGACCCTTGCGCTGCCCGACCTTCAATACGAGGACGGTGCCCAGCCGGGCGAGAGCCAGGTTGAGCTCAACTCGCGCATCAGCGACCGCTTCTTCGAGCTGGCGCGCCACGACGACTTCGTTGGAGTGCAGACCTACACCCGCAATCGATTCGGACCGGAGGGCCCGCGCGGCCCGAATGTCCAATGGGGTAAAGGTCTTCCCAGCGAGACAGACGAGATCACCCAGCTTGGCCAGGAGTTCTACCCGCCTGCGCTTGGCAACACCATCCGACGCGCCTGGCAGAGCGCGGGTACGCCCATCCTCGTTACCGAAAACGGGATCGCGACGGATCACGATCCGAAGCGCGTCCGCTACATTGACGCCGCTCTCCGAGAAGTTGTCGCATGCCTCGACGATGGTATCGATGTGCGCGGCTACCTCTACTGGACCCTCCTCGACAACTTTGAGTGGTCGCTCGGGTACCGACCGAAGTTCGGCCTGGTTTCGGTGGACCGGAGGGCCTTCGCTCGGATGCCGAAGCCCAGCGCGTACTGGCTCGGCGCCATCGCTCAGGCACGGAGTCTCCCCACGATAGGCTGAAGGTGATGGCTGGGTCAATTGGTTAGGTCTGGCAACTCTTCTGGCTGACCTATTGACGACCTTCGCTCTCGCCGCGCCTGGTCTCACACGGCTCGCCGCCGGAAGCCGGTGGCTCCGTTAGCTCCGTGTTTCGGGATCGGACCCCTACTCGGCTCAGTCCCCCCAGTATCTTGAGTGACGTCTCCAAGCTCAGGAGTGTTACTTGAGGATGGGGGTCGT
>Ga0066707_10000498_pt1 | contig 12597 bp, 9 predicted proteins | sample GraSoiAngelo_156_FD_66503 | JGI IMG/M metagenome (GOLD analysis project Ga0066707, IMG submission 66503) | Grasslands soil microbial communities from the Angelo Coastal Reserve, California, USA - 14_1009_13_40cm | ecosystem: Environmental > Terrestrial > Soil > Grasslands | place: USA... | reverse complement strand
CGCCCAGGTCGACGCCCTCACGCGGTACGGTCTGGACATCGGGGTCGCCTTCCAGATCTCCGACGACTCGCTCGACTTCGTCGCCAACCAGGACCGCTTCGGCAAGGCCATCGGCGCCGACCTCCGGGAGGGGAAGCGCACGCTGCCGCTCATCGCCATGCTCGAGCGGGCGACCGCGGCGGAGGCGACCCGGATCAAGAGCCTCCTCAAGCGCCCCACGCTCGACGCCGAGGAGGTCGAGGAGATCCGGCGGTGCGTCGTGGACCACGCGGGGGTCGAGTACGCGCTCGCGCGGGCGCACGAGTACGCGCAAGCCGCGAAGGCCGATCTGGCGGCGTTCGCGCCGTCCGAGGAGCGGGACACGCTGACGCTGATCGCGGACTTCGTCGTCGATCGCGATCGTTGACGTGGCGGTCATCACCCTGACGACCGACTTCGGCACGCGCGACACCTATGTGGCCGAGATGAAGGCTGCGATCCTTTCCATCACTCGCGACGTCCATATCGTCGACATCACGCACGAGGTCGCGCCCCACGACGTCCTCGAGGGCGCCCTGGCGCTCGAGGCCGCCGCGCCCCGGTTCCCGACCGCCACGATCCACGTGGCGGTGGTCGATCCCGGCGTCGGCACGGCGCGTCGCGGTCTCGCAGTGGCGTCGGGCGACCAGGTGTTCATCGGGCCCGACAACGGTCTGTTCACGCCGTTCCTGAGCTCGGCGGGGTGGCGTGCCTTCGAGCTGCGGGCGGAGCAGTTCCGCGCAGTCGCCGTGAGCCGCACGTTCCACGGGCGCGACGTTTTCGCGCCGGTGGCCGCCCACGTCGCTCGCGGCCTCGAGCTTGGGAGGCTCGGGCCGGCGGTGACCGATCCGGTGCTTCTGGCCTGGCCCCGGGTCCGGGTGACCGCGGGCCGGGTCGGTGGCGCTGTCCTGCATGTCGACCGCTTCGGCAATCTCGTCACCTCGATCGAGGGCGACATGGTCGCATCGCTCGGCTCCGGTGTCGCCGTTCGCGTCCGCGGCAGGGTCCTGCCGCTCGTGCGGACCTACGGAGAGCTCGCGCGGGGGAGCGCCGGCGGCCTGGTGGGCTCGCGCAACCGCCTGGAGATCGCGGTGAACGCGGGGAGCGCCGCGACCATGCTGAGGGCGCGGCGCGGCACCGCGGTTGTCGTCAGTCGGACTTCGTCGCCGGCGGCGAGGAAACGGAGGTAGTGTCGGTGCTCTTCCCGCCAGGCTTGTTCGCGGGCTTGTCGGTCGCCTTCTCGGCGGGCCTGTCGGTCGTCTTCTCGACGGACTTGTCGGTCGTCTTCTCGGCGGGCTTGTCCGCCGGCTTCTCGGACGACTTTTCGGATTGCAGAGCCTTTTTGCGAGACTCGGAAGGGTAGTCGGTCACATACCATCCGCCGCCCTTCAGAATGAACGGGGCCGCGGAGAGGAGGCGGCGTACTTGTCCGCCGCAGACATCGCACACCGTCAGCGGCGGCTCGGATATGCGCTGGCGGATTTCGAAGACCCGTCGACACTTGAGGCACTCGTATTCATAGGTTGGCATTCTCATTGAGGCTACATGGGGAGGATTGATCGTGTCAAGAAGACACGGGTTTTGGTTAGTTCTGATTGTCCTCGGTCTGTCGGCGTCGGGATGCGCGAGTAAAGAGGCGGCCCAGCGAACCGAGGTACAGAAGCTTCAGGCTCGGGCGGCCTACGACCGGGCCCTCAGCTACCTCAACGACAAGCAGCCGGCGCCCGCGATGGCGGCGCTCCAGGAAGCGGTCAACGTCAATCCTTCGTCGCCGGTCTACCGTGACACCCTCGGGGTGGTCCTGCTCGAGCTGGGGCGGCCCGACATGGCGCTCGAGCACTTCAAGAAGGCTGTCGAGCTCGATCCGATGTTTGCCGACGGCTACTTCCACATGGGCACGGCCCTGGCCGAAGCGCGCCGATGGGACGAGGCGGTCGTGAGCTACAAGAAGGCTATCGAGCTGCCGACCCTCACGATCCCCGAGTCCGCAAACCAGAACCTCGGATTGGCGCTCTATCACCTCAAGCGCTATCGCGAAGCGGAGCAGAGCCTCAGGTTCGCCATCAGCCTCGACCCCAAGATGCAGGCCGCCTACTACAATCTCGGCCTCGTCTTCGTCGCCGAGAACCGAAAAGACGAGGCTAAAGCCGCATTTCGCCAGGCCCGGCAGCTCGGACCGGACTCACCGGTGGGGCAGGCGGCGCTGGACCGGCTCAAGGCCTTGGGGGAGGGGTCTAAATAACAGTTTTCTCTTGACCATCCGGAAACGCCCGAGTACAAGTGGTCCCGGTTCGGCATCTTCCGTTTTGCCGGTGTGAGGTGAGCACAAGGGCTCGGTCGCGTCTCACCAAATCGCTCTGAGGAGAGGAAATGCGAAGATTCCTCGCCGTAGCAGTCTTTGCCGTCATTATCGTCGCGGTCCTGACTTCGTCCGGCTGGGCCCAGGCGCCCGCGCCGAAGGTCACGCTCACCGGGCTCTTCGACCAGGTCACGTCGATGGGCAGGAACTTCTACGACGGCAACTTCGCCCGAAACAGCGATCGTGAGTGGTACGCCCGGACCCGGTTCCGTCCGGACTTCGAGTTCTCGGTCGGGCGGGTCAAGGCCGTGCTCGGCCTCGAGATCGACTTGCAGTACGGGCAGTCCGGATCCAACGATGGCGGGTTCCCGGGCAACAACACGGGCTTACCGGGTGGGCTCGGCTTGGTCACCGGCGGCGCCAAGATCAACGCCAACGGTAACCTGGACCTGAACACCGACGTCGGCGGAATGATCGAGATCAAGTGGATCTACACGGAGTTTCCGCTGACGGGCAAGGACAGCCTGCTGCCGTTCATCCCGGTCGAGACCATGGCTCGCGCCGGCGGTCAGCCCTTCGCTAACCTCGCCACCTACAAGCTGGCCACCTACGGCACCGGCGACTTCGCCGGGTTGTCGGCGATCACGGCGTTCGCCCCCGATTTCAGAACCAACCTTGCCTGGGTCATAGCCGAGCAAGAGCTCGCAGGCGGCAACCGGGGCCTCGGACAGGCCAAGCTTACTCGCGGCAGCGACTACGCGCTGATCTTCAGTCCCGAGTTCACGCCGGTCAAGGGGCTGGACATCAAGCCCCTGTACTCGTGGTGGCACGCTGACGGCATCACGCAGACAGCGGCGCGGCGCAACCTCGTCAACGTCCGCTCCGTCGGTGCCGTCGCGGGCGCAGGAACGGCTGTTCTGGGCTCTCCAGGGTCGATGGGCGGCGCCCCTTGCCCGCTCGGCGTGCCGTGCACAAGCCCAGGGGACCCGACATATCACGAGAATCGCCACACCATCGGCCTGGACGCGCGCTGGCGTGTGGGTCCTTTCGGTCTCGATCCCACGTTCTACTACCAGTGGGGTCGGATGGACAGCATGGCATTTGACACCAGCGGTCCGACGGGCACCCCGGGAACCGCGAAGCGGGTCACGGCCGACCTGAGCGCATTTTTCGTGGATATCATTGCCAGCTACCAGCTCGGTCCGCTGCTTCTCGAGCTGCGCGGCGACTACAGCACGGGGAACAAGGCCCGCGATAACCTGGCCAAGGGGATCCGGTACTTCCAGCCGCTCGACACGGACGGAATCTATTACGCCGGGTGGGCCCAGATCATGGCCTTGGGCGTGGACTACTTCAACGGCGTGTCGATGGGCGGCATGGGCAGCGGCATCGGCTACGACCGGTACGGCCGTGCCCAGCTCGGCTTTAGGGCGACCTATACGATCGTGCCCCCGCTCTCGGTGTACGCTGTCGTGAGCCCGACGTGGACTGCGGAGAAGGTCGACACCGACACGAACTCCGGGCTCGTTCCCGGGGCCGTCAGCCTGACCGTCGGTCGGACAACCGTGAGCAGCGCCAGCTGGACCGTAGGCGACTCCAACTATCTCGGGACCGAGGCGAATCTCGGGTTCACGTGGCGGTTCGCCCCGAACGCGGCCTTCGATCTGGTCGGGGCCTGGCTGTTCGCCGGTGCTGCGCTGGACACGGCCGAGTGCATTGGGGGTGCGCCCGGGAGCTGCGCCGGCGGCACCGTCGTGAGGAAAGACGCGCACGACGCCTACACGCTGGCAGCCCGCGTGAGGCTGGCCTTCTAGATGAGGTGCAACGCTGTGCGTAGTCCGTTCTGCAGCTGTTGGTGATGTCGGCCCCGAGGTGCTGTCAATAGCTCAGCTGCTGTTCACCACCACTTGAGGAGGGCGGTAATGCGAAGGTTCCTCGTCACGGCAGTGTTCGCCTTCGTCATCCTCGCGATGCTGGCTCCGCCTGGATTCGCTCAGGCGCCGGCACCGAAGGTGACGATCACCGGGCTGTTCGACCAGGTCTCGTCGATGGGCAGAAACACCTATGACGGCAACCTGACCCGCAACAGCGACAAGGAGTGGTACGCCCGGACCCGGTTCCGTCCGGACTTCGAGTTCGCGGTCGGACGGGTCAAGGCCGTGCTCGGCCTCGAGATCGACTTGCAGTACGGGCAGTCCGGGACCAACGACGGTGGGTTCCCTGGCAACGTTAGCGGGTCCGCGGGCGGCTTTGGCTCCAGCCAACTCGGCGCCGCCAACGGCGGCCAGCCCCCGGGGTGCAAGGTCAACACCAACGGCTGTCTGGACCTCAACACCGACGTCGGCGGCATGATCGAGATCAAGTGGATCTACACGGAGTTTCCCCTGACGGGCAAGGACAGCTTGCTGCCGTTCATCCCCGTCGAGACCATGGCTAGGCTGGGCGGCCAGCCCTTCGATACCCTCGGCCAGTACAAGCTCGCCCAGTATGCGAACGGCGACTTCGCCGGCATATCGGCGATCACGACGTTCACGCCGGAAATCAAGACCAATCTCGCCTGGGTCATGCTCGAGGAAGAGCTCGCCGGCGGCACCCGGGGCCTCGGTATTAACAAGGTTACCCGCGGCGAGGACTACGCGCTGATAGCCAGCCCCGAGTTCACGCCGTTCAAGGGGCTGGACATAAAGCCCCTGTACTCCTGGTTCCACGCCGACGGCCAGACGCAGGGGGGTGCGCGGCGTAACCTGGCCAACACTCGCACCGTTAGCGGCTTGATCAACGGTCAGGGGGCGAGGGGTCCCGCCCTAGCGGCTACTTCGCCGGGGGACCCGACGGAACACGAGAATCGCCACACGATCGGCCTCGATGCGCGCTTGCGGATGGGCCCCTTCGGTCTCGATCCCACGGTCTACTGGCAGTTTGGTCGGGCCGATACCCAGGGGTTCGATAACACTGGTACCGCGAGGAAGATGACGGCCGACATGAGCGCCTGGCTCGTCGATGTCATCGCCAGCTACCAGCTCGGTCCGCTCCTCCTCGAGGGGCGCGGTGTGTACTCTACGGGTAACAAGGCGCGCGACAACCTGTCGAAGAGCATCAAGTACTACCAGCCGCTCGATACGGACGGCAACTACTGGGCCGGCGGCTGGACCCAGTTCTGGGCTTCCGGTGTCGACTACTTCAACCAGGGCTGGGCGACGACGGGTAACTACGTCGGCTACGACCGCTACGGCCGCATTGGGTTCGCCCTCCGGGGTACGTACAACATCACGCCCGCGCTGAGCCTGTACGGGGTCGTCCACGCGATGTGGACCGCACAGGCAGTCGATACCGACACGACCTCCCAGCTCGCCAGCGCCTCGGGGGTCGGGACCGCAGCGAGGTTAACCATCGTCAACGCACCAGGCTGGTTGCAAGGCGATTCCAACTATGTCGGGACCGAGGGGAATCTCGGGATGACCTGGCGGTTCGCGCCGAACGTAGCGTTCGATCTGGTCGGAGCCTACCTATTCGCCGGCGATGCGCTCAACGCGGCTGAGTGCCGCGGGACCCTGAGCGCGACGACGGGCTGTGCTGGCACGGTCGTGCGTATGGACGCGCATGACGCCTACACCTTGGCCGCACGCATGAGGTTGTCCTTCTAACCGGTAGCCGCAGTCTGACCGCAGTGGAGGCGGGGCATGGGTGGCAGGATCGCCCATGCCCCGTTTCATTTTCCCCCATTCCTTGACTCTCCCTACCCCCTGGGCTAGCCTCGGGCTAATGTTGGCGCAAGTGTCCTCATGAGCCGTCACGCGGCTCGCGTCATCTCCCTCGCGGTCCTCATCGCCGTCGGGGGCACCGGGACGTCGGGAGCCCAGACGGCATCGCCCCCATCCCTGGGCGTGCTCGTCGATCAAGTCCTGGCCCTCTTTCCGAAGGTCGATGGCGAGGTGATCGAGGTCCAGGGCAGCACGATCACGCTCTCGCTCGGCAGCCGCGATGGTCTCATCGCGGGCGTCGAGCTAGCCCTGTACCGCCAGGGTCGCGAGCTCCGCCATCCAAAGACGGGTGAGATTCTGGGCCGGACCGAGCAGACGGTCGGGCGCGTGGTGGTCCAGCAGGTGCTCGAAGCTTACTCGACCGGGACGGCGAGCGCGGGTGCCGAAGTGCAGCCTGGCGACAGGGCCAGGGTCTCGGCGGGGAAGATCAAGCTGAGCCTCGTGCCGATCGTCGAAGGCGGCGTGAAGGAGGCGCTGGCGGAGGCTGCGGTTCACGAGGTGATCGAAGCCTTCAACCGGGCCAGCCGCTTTCAGATCGGCCTGGGCGACGGCATCAGCGTCTGGATCGCCCAGCAGGGCATCAAGCGTGAAGACGTCCTGGCGGGCAAAGGCCTCGATTCGATCGTCGAGCGCTTCAAGGTCGAACACCTGCTGATCGTCGCGTTCACGCGCGTCCAGGGCAAACCGTACATGGACGTCCGATTGTTCAGCTCGCCCGCGGTGAGCCCTCGCCTGACCACGGCGCTCTTCGTGCCGCCGACGATCAAGCCGGCCGCCAAGGGCGACTTCTCGGCCGCGGGCAAGCAGCGTGAAAGCCAGACGCCGAACCCGCAGCGGTCGTTCCTCGCCCGGTTGCTGTTCGGGGACCTCGACGCCGGCGCGTACTCCAGCGGCGAGTCGTCCATTACCCTGAAGGAAATCGCGAAGTACCCGTTCTACGTCACCTCCATGGATGTCTCCGTCGGGTCGAAGGACAAGATTGCGCGGATGGTCATCACGGACGGCGATCGCGTCTTTCTCTATCGGATCACACCGGAACGCGTCCTCGAGCCCGAGTGGACGTATCGCGGTGACACACGGGCGCGCGTCTTCAGCGTCCAGCTCGCCGAGCTGTCCGACGACGGCACTCCCTACGTCGTGGTGAACCGCTACAGCCAGATTCAGGCGATCCAGGTCAACTCCCTGATCCTGGCGACGAAGGACAAGAAGCCGGTCGTGGCCGTCGAGGACGTGAACGAGATCTTGCTGGCGGTGGACGTGAGCGGCGACGGCGTCAAGAAAGTGCTCTGGGCTCAGTCGTTCGTCGAGAACGGCTTTTTCAAGAAGGGTGACGCCACGCGCGTGGCGCTTCGAAACGACCGGCTGGTGGCCGATGGGCGGGTTCGGGTCCCCAGCTCGTTCCGCGCGACCGGCGCGACGTACACCAACATCTCGGGCAAGGGGACGCGGGCGCTGGCCTTCATCGACGAGAACAGCCGCCTGCGGATCGCGATCGACGTCGAGGACGCGTTTCGCTCCTCGTCGCTGGTCGGCGGGGGCCTGCCCAAGCTAGGGGTGGAGAGGCAGATCGAGCGGGGTGGCCGCACCTATCTCTACACCCCTGAGCCGATGCCCCTGTCGGTGGACCTGGACGGCGACGGGATCGAAGAGGTCGTCGTGCCCCAGAATCAGTTTCCGGGTCGCCTGGCCGTCGTCTTCAAGGGGCCGGGCGGCTACCGCTTCCAGACGGTCAACTCGGGCTTCGAGGGCACCATCGTAGCGCTCGGCGCTATCACTGGGGACGGGACTCCGGCGCTCGTGGTTGCGGTGGCCCGCTACGCGGGCATGATCGGCTCGGCGGGCGAAACCCAGATCATCATGACGACCGCGGAGTGACTCCGGCACGCGTCCATTCGTTGCCCTGACTCCGTCGCGCCTCACCCGGATGATCCGTCGCAATCAGACCGTGGTCCCGAGGGTCCTCCCGACTGCGCTCGGCACGGTCGAGGCGTGGTCGTGAAGCTCGACACGGCCCCGCCGCGTGGGATGAAGGATCTCCTTCCTTCCGAGGTGGAGCTCCGGGATCGCGCGACGGCCACGATTCTCGCCACCTACAAGCGCTATGGCTTTCGGCGGATCGAGACGCCGGCGCTGGAGAACCTGAAACTTCTCCTCGGGAGCGGCGGCGGCGAGAACGAGAAGCTGATCTACAAGGTCCTGAAACGGGGCGCGAAGCTCGACTCGGCGACGACTCAGCGTGAGGACGATCTCGCCGATCTGGGCCTGCGCTTCGATCTGACGGTCCCGCTCACCCGCTATTACGCCCACAACCGGGCCGCGCTGCCCGACCCGTTCAAGGCGATCCAGATCGGGCCGGTCTGGCGCGCCGAGCGACCCCAGAAGGGACGTTTTCGACAGTTCACCCAGTGTGACATCGACATCCTCGGCGTCGCCTCCGAGATCGCGGAGATCGAGCTGATCCTGGCGACCTCCGAGGCGCTCATCGGCCTCGAGCTCGAGCGCCCGCGGATCCGCGTGAACGATCGACGGATCCTGACGGCGATGGCGACGCACTGCGGCTTCGACTCTGCCCGCCACGGCGAGTTCTTCATCACGCTCGACAAGCTGGACAAGATCGGGCGCGAGGGAGTCGAGCGCGAGCTGCGCGAGGCCGGTCACACCACGGGCGCGATCGCGAAGCTGTTCGCCCTGTTCCCGTGGCCGGGCGACCCGTCACCGGCCGCTCTCGAGCGGCTGGCCCAGAGTGTCCCCGCGACGGCGGAGGCGATCGAAGGCCTCCGCACGATCCTGACCACCGTCGAGCGGGAAGCCGGTGGTCGCTTCGCTGTCGCGTTCGACCCCACGCTGGTTCGCGGCATGGGCTACTACACCGGTCCGATCTTCGAGGCGGCGTACGGCGACTACGGCTCGTCGATCGCCGGAGGCGGCCGGTATGACCGGATGGTCGGTCGCCTGATCGGGCACGACGTCCCGGCGTGCGGCTTCTCGATCGGGTTCGAGCGGGTGGTGTCGATCCTCGAGGAGCGGAGCGGCGTCGCCGGATCGGAGCGCGACCGGGTCGCGTTCCTCTTCGACCGGGACGACCCGCTGACCGAGGTCGCCGCGGCCGCAGGGCGTCTGCGCAGCCGAGATCGGGTCGTGTCGCTGACGCTGAAACGGAAGAATCTCGCCAAGCAGCTCGACGACCTGGTTGGGGAGGGGTTCGGCTCGTACGCGGTGTTTCGCGCCGGCCAGGCAGCGCCGGACGTCAAGCCGCTCGCCCGGCGAGCCGCCAGCGGGGGCGGCGCCGATGCATAGCCTTCGCACCCACACGTGCGGCGAGCTGCGGGGCGAGCACGTGGGTCGCACGGTTCGATTGTCCGGCTGGCTCCACCGGAAGCGCGATCACGGCAACCTGTTGTTTCTCGACGTCCGGGACCACTACGGAGTCACGCAGTGCGTGCTCGACGGCTCGAGCCCACTGTTCAAGACCGCCGAAGCGCTGCGCCTCGAGAGCGTGATCACGGTGACCGGGAAGGTCGTACCGCGCGCGCCGGGCGCGGTCAATCCGCGGCTGGCGACCGGCGAGGTCGAGCTGACGGTCGATGAGCTCGCCGTGCAGTCGGCGGCGGAGCCCCTGCCGCTCCAGGTCAACAGCGACGCCGAATTCCCCGAGGAGACGCGCCTGCGCTACCGCTTCCTCGACCTCCGGCGCGAGAAGCTCCACGCGAACATCGTGCTCCGGAGCCGGGTCATCGCATCGATCCGCCGGCGAATGATCGAGGCGGGCTTCACCGAGTTCCAGACGCCGATCCTGACCTCGAGCTCGCCGGAAGGGGCCCGGGACTACCTGGTACCGAGCCGGGTGCATCCAGGGAAGTTCTACGCGCTGCCGCAAGCGCCGCAACAGTTCAAGCAGCTCTTGATGACCGCAGGGTTCGATCGCTACTTCCAGATCGCGCCCTGCTTCCGCGACGAGGACGGCCGCGCCGACCGATCCCCGGGCGAGTTCTACCAGCTCGACGTCGAGATGTCGTTCGTCGCGCAGGAGGACGTCTTCGCGGCACTCGAGCCGGTCCTGCACGGCGTGTTCGAGGAGTTCTCCGGAGGCGCCGCGGTGACACCCGCGCCGTTCCCGCGCATTCCGTTCGCGGAGGCGATGGAGAAGTACGGCACTGACAAGCCGGACCTTCGCAACCCGCTTCTGATCGCGGACGTCACCGACGTCTTCCGGGGCTCGAGCTTCGCGGCGTTCGCGACGGCGATCGCCGCCGGCGCCGTCGTCCGGGCGATCCCGGCCCCCGGCGCGTCGGCCCAGCCGCGGAGCTTCTTCGACAAGCTCGGCCAGTGGGCGCGCGACCAGGGGGCCCCGGGACTGGGCTACGTCGTCCTGGCCGACGGCGGCGCGAAGGGGCCGATCGCCAAGTTCGTCGACGCCGACCGACTCGCGCGGCTCGTCGCCGCGACCGGCGCCCGCGAGGGCGACGCGCTCTTCTTCGTCTGCGACCGGAAGCCGGTGGCCGAGAAGCTGGCCGGGCGCGCGCGGGCGCGGCTCGGCGAGGACCTCGGGCTCGTCGAGCGCCACGCGTTCCGGTTCTGCTGGGTGACAGACTTTCCGATGTACGAGCTGAACGAGGACACCAAGCGGATCGAGTTCAGCCACAACCCGTTCTCGATGCCGCAGGGCGGCCTCGACGCCCTCGAGCGGTCCGACCCGCTGACGATCAAGGCCTACCAGTACGATATCGTCTGCAACGGCGTCGAGCTGTCGAGCGGGGCGATCCGCAATCACCGGCCAGATATCATGTACAAGGCGTTCGCGATCGCCGGCTACAGCCGGGACGAGGTCGAGGCCCGCTTCGGGGGGATGCTCAACGCCTTCAAGTACGGCGCGCCGCCCCACGGCGGCTCGGCACCCGGCATCGACCGCATCGTGATGCTCCTCGCCGGCGAGACGAACATCCGCGAGGTGATCGCGTTTCCCATGAACCAGCAGGCGCAAGATCTGCTGATGCAGGCGCCCAGCCCGGTGCCGCCGGAACGGCTCAAGGAACTCCACATCACGCTCGATCTGCCGAGTGTAGACTCGGGAAAGGAATCCTAGGCGTTGAGCGAAACCGCCGCCATCACCCGCCGGATCTCATTGGCCCCCGACCTCGATCTGCTGCCGCTTCTCGGGCGCAACGACGATCACCTCCGCACGCTGGAGACGGAGCTCGACATCCGTATCGTCGCCCGCGGCCACGACATCATGCTGAAGGGAGACGAGCGCCAGGTGAAGAAAGCCGAGCGCGCGCTGGTCCAGCTCGCGGAGCTGGTCCGGGCCGGGACCCCGCTGCGGGTGGGCGAAGTCCGGGCGGCGCTCCGCATGCTCTCGGACGACGAGCAGGCCGACCTCAAGACGGTGTTCTCGGACGCGATCGCGGTGCCGTCGCGGAAGAAGTGGGTCGCGCCGAAGTCGGTCAACCAGAAGCGATACGTCGACGCGATCCGCGGCCACGACATGGTGTTCGCCATTGGCCCCGCCGGGACCGGCAAGTCGTTCCTCGCCGTCGCGATGGCGGTCGCCGCGCTCATGAAGCGCGAGGTGGCGCGGATCGTGCTGACGCGGCCCGCGGTCGAGGCGGGGGAGCGGCTGGGATTCCTTCCCGGCGATCTGTACGAGAAGATCCACCCCTACCTGCGGCCGCTCTACGACGCCCTCTACGACATGCTCGAGACAGAGCGGGTGACGAGCCTCATGGAGAAGGGGGCGATCGAGATCGCGCCCCTCGCGTACATGCGCGGCCGCACGCTCAACGACTCCTTCATCATCCTCGATGAGGCGCAGAACAGCACCGCCGAGCAGATGAAGATGTTCCTCACGCGCCTCGGCTTCAACTCGAAGATGGTGATCACCGGCGACGTGACGCAGGTGGACCTGCCGGCGTCGCGCGGCTCGGGGCTCATCGAGGTCCAGACGGTGCTGCGCGGCGTTCCCGGGATCCGCTTCGTCTATTTTGACGACGGTGACGTGGTGCGACACCAGCTCGTGTCGGCGATCGTCCGCGCCTACGACGCCCACGACGCTCGCAAGGGCGAGCGCGAATCGACACCCGCCCCTTCCTGATGGCGGCGGTAATCGCGAATCGCCAGCGTCGGGTCGCCGTGTCGCCGGCGCGGCTCGCGCGGACCGCGGAGCGGGCCCTCGCCGCGCTCGGCCGGGCGGCGGGCGACGTCGACGTGCTGGTCGTCGACGATGCGGCGATCCGCCGGCTCAACGGCCGGCACCGCGGCGTCGGCCGGCGCACCGACGTGCTGGCGTTCCCGCTCGCGACGCCGGGCCTGCCGAGCCCCCTGGTCGGCCAGATCGTCATCTCGGCGGAGGCCGCGCAGCGCCAGGCGAACCGGCTCGCGGTGCCGCTCGCGACCGAGCTGGACCTGCTCGTCACGCACGGCGTCTTGCATCTGGTCGGCTACGATGATCGCGATCCGGTCGAGGCGCGGCTCATGCACGAGCGTGAGCGGGCGATTCTGTCGGCGGGCCGCCGGCGCCCGCCC